>VYLK01000242.1_pt1 | contig 22400 bp, 23 predicted proteins | sample 5114321 | NCBI WGS metagenome assembly VYLK01 (sample SAMN12291792, study PRJNA351875) | freshwater metagenome | isolation source: freshwater lake | place: USA: Michigan, MSU2 Lake | collected 2011-08-16
CCCGCCGACGGGACAGACGGGCGCCGGGGCCGCACCACAGGCGACCGGCCCGCAGATCACGGCGGTCTTCAACCAGGTCTATCCGAACTGGATTCTGCCCTGCGACATCCCCGGCGCGGATGCCCTTCGGATCCAGATGGATGTGACCCTCGATGAGCAGGGACGGATCACGGCCGGCCCGACCCTGATCGGGGCCCGTTCGGATCCGGTCTGGCGGGCCGCCGCCGATGGTGCGGTCCGGGCGATCCGGCAGACGGCGCCTTTCGATGTCCCGGCCGGTTTCCCCGGCGGACGATTCCGGCCCACCTTTGTCACCGAACGGGCCTGTCGGGGCCGCTAGGGCCCGGGCCCCGATCCTGACAAAGCGTGACAGGGCCTGAAAGTCGCCCCATTCACGGCCATGCTGGTTACATGTTCACGGTCTGGCGATAAGGACCGGCTAGGATAGAAACTTGCGGGAGCCCCTGATGCGTTTGAACCGACTTCTGGCCAGTGTCGCCGTTCTGGCGATGACGGTGAGCACGGCCGCCGCCCAGACGCCCCCGGTTCCTCCCCAATCGAGCGATCCGGTCGAGGTCGAGATCGACCAGGGCGTGCTTCGGCCGATGCAGATCGCCGTGGTCAATTTCAACGGCCAGAACGGGGCAGACCTGGGCGGAGTGATCCGGGCCAACCTGCGCCGGTCGGGCTATTTCGAGCCGCTGGACCCGGCGGGTTTCGTCGAGACCGGTCTGACACTGGCGAATGCGCCCAATTTTCCGCAGTGGACCTCGATCGGGGCACAGGCGGTGCTGTACGGCGCGGTGACGCCCCGGCCGGACGGCCGCAACGACTTCGGCTTCCGCCTGTACGACCCCTACCGCCAGTGCCAGCTGGCCTCCTACCAGTTCACGGCCACGCCCGAGCAGTGGCGTCGCATCGGCCACAAGATCGCCGACCTGGTCTATCAGCGCATGACCGGCGAGACGGGCCTGTTCGACAGCCGGGTGGTCTTCGTGGCCGAAAGCGGTACGCAGCTGAACCGGCTGTCGCGCCTGGCCATTTCGGATCAGGACGGGTTCAATCCCGTCTATTTGACCCAGGGAGACGAGGTGATCATGTCGCCGCGGTTCTCGCTGAACGACCCCAATGAGATCACCTATGTGGCGCTCGGGCGGGACTACAGCCGCATCTATCTGTTCAACCTTTCGACCGGCCGGCGTGAGAGCCTCGGCGAGTTCGATGGTCAGGTGCTGGCCCCGCGCTTCTCGAACGATGGATCGAAGATGGCGTTTTCGATCATCCGGGGCGGCAATACCGACGTCTATGTGATGGACCTGTCGAGCCGCCAGCTGCGCCGCCTGACCAGCGATCCCGGTATTGACACCTCGCCGTCCTTCAGCCCGGATAACAGTCAGATCGTCTTCACCTCGGACCGGTCCGGCAGCGCGCGCCTCTACACGATGCGGGCAGACGGCACGGGCCAGCGGGCCATTTCGCGCGGCGGCGGCATCTACACGGCCCCGAACTGGAGTCCGCGCGGAGACCTGATCGCCTTTACCAAACAGGGCGGCGGACGATTCTCGACCGGTGTGATGGCCACCGACGGCTCCGGCGAGCGTATCCTGTCGTCCAGCTATTTCGAGGAGGGGCCGTCATGGGCCCCCAATGGCCGTTACATCATGTTCGCGCGGCAATCGCCCGGCGGGGACACCCGCCTGTGGACCGTCGACCTGTCGGGACGGGTTGTGTCGCAGGCGGGCTATTCGGGCCGCGGTACGGATCCCGCCTGGTCCCCCCTGCTCGACGAGCAGCCCGTCAACCTCGGCGGCGGCGGCCCTGACGGCTGTCAAACCTGACCAGAAAGGAGCCTATCGGCTCAAACCCGCGTTATCGTGACTGGCGAAACCGCTGGCACATCAGTAGCAACCCGCTAAAGCCAAGCTGGAGGCTTGGGCCTCACCTCAAGGAGACGACCTGATGATGAAAATCCCGACCCTCGTCCGTCTGGCCGCCGTCGGCATGGCCGTCACGGCCATTGCCGCCTGTACCCCGCGCACGCCCGCCGACACCGGCGCCGGCAACGCCGTGCCGACCCCGGCCAATGAACAGTACACCGGCAACGCCGTGGCCCCCGTTTCGGGCGGCAATCTCGGTGCCCCCGCGCCCGGCTCGGAGCAGGATTTCGTCGTGAACATCGGCGATCGTGTCTATTTCGATCTCGACAGCTATGCGATCCGTTCGGAAGCCTTTCCGCGCCTCGACGCCCAGGTGGCCTGGCTGCAGCGCTATCCGGGCGTGACCATCCGTATCGAGGGCAATGCCGACGAACGCGGCACCCGTGAATACAACCTGGCCCTAGGCGCCCGCCGCGCTGAATCGGTTCGCACCTATCTGGTCGAGCGCGGCATCAATGCCGGGCGAATCGATACCATCAGCTACGGCAAGGAGCGTCCGATCGCGGCCGGCTCGAACGAGGAATCCTGGGCCCGCAACCGCAACGCCCACACCGCCATCGTCTCGGGCGCTGCGCGCTAGGGTCAAGGCAGCGTCGATAAGGGAGAAGGGCGGCCGGCTCCCGGCCGCCCTTTCTTTTTGACCTCTTTTTCTTCGCATCTCACAATCGCACGCAGCAAATCGGGGGCGGCAATGGACAGTATGGAGGCGGCCGGCGGTCTGATCACCGGCGGACTGATCGCGAAACTGCTGTCACGGCGGGAAAGCCGTCGCAACGCGGCAGCCGGGAATCACCCCGGGGTCTGCAGCGACTGCGGCGCGCCGGTCTCGGGAAAATACTGCTCGGAGTGCGGCCAGCCGACCCATGTGCACCGCTCCCTGCTCCATCTCGGCGAGGAGGTGCTGCACGGCGTCATGCATTTCGACGCCCGCATTTGGCGCACCCTCCCGCTGCTGGCATTCAATCCGGGACGACTGACCCGGGAATGGGTTCAGGGCAAACGCACCCGGTACGTCTCGCCGCTGGCGATCTTCCTGTTCACCGTCTTCCTGATGTTCTTCATCTTCAGCTTCTTCGGCGGAGCCCTGATGAAGAACCCGCCCATCGCCGAGCGGATCGCGGCTGCCGAGATCGAACTGACCGAGGACCGCCGGGATGCAGACGCCGCGCTGAGCGCGCTCTATGCGGTCCAACGGGCTGCCGCAACGTCCGGCGCATCTTCGCAGACGGCCGCGGCGCTCGAAGAGGCACAGGCGAGGTTTGACAAGGCCGCCAACGACCTGGCCGAATCCGCCGAAAGCACGAGACGGCTCAAGGCTGCCGCGTCAGCCGGTCCCCGGGCCGACGGTTTCGAGCCAGGCAGCGTCCAGGCCGAGCTGGCGGATGTCGCGAAGAGCGATCGGCTTCAGGTCAGCGGCGATGAAAAGTTTGTAGAAAAGGTGCGCCATAAGCTCGCCAACCCCGACCTGCTCTTCTACAAATTACAGCAGACGATCTACAAATTCGCCTTCCTGCTCGTGCCCCTGTCCATTCCCTTCGTCGGCCTGCTGTTCCTTTGGAAGCGCGGCTTCACCTGGTACGATCACGGTGTTTTCGTCCTTTATTCGCTGACCGCCATGGCCATCCTGTTCATGGCGATGACCTTGCTGTCTGCAGGCCCCGTCTGGCTTCAGATCGGATCGGGTTTCCTGATGCTGGCCATCCCGATTCATATGTTCGCCCAGCTGAAGGGTGCCTATGGACTGTCATGGTTCTCGGCAACCTGGCGGACCATTGCCCTGCTGAATCTGAGTGCCTTCGTTCTGATCATCTTCTTCCTTCTGATCCTTTTCCTGGGCTTCGGGGGCTGACTACGCCTTGCGGACGCCGCAAATCGGTGGGACGAAAACAACCATGCCGAAGTTCCCCGCCGCCCTCCGTTCGCGAAACGCCCTGGTCTCGGTCCTGGGCATCGTCCTGATTGCGGGCACGACCACGGTCGTTGCCCAGACCACGCCGCTTGAGCCGGTGCAGTGGGACAAGCGGCGGCTGGAACAGCTTGACCGCAATGTCCGCCGGCTCGAACGCGCTGTGACCCAGCGCAACGCCGCCGGTGATCCTGTGATTATCGAGCCGGATCCCGAGGTGGTCGCCCTTCAGGGGCGGGTGGGTCTGATGGACCGCCGGCTGGCCGACATGGAGGCGACCGTCCAGCGCGTAAACGGCGACATCGAGCGGCTGACCTTCCAGCTGGATGAGGCCGGTCGCGACAACACCGCCCTGGCCAATCGTGTGCGTGACGCCGAGGGCCGTCTGCGTGTCATCGAGGCCGCGGCGGCGCGCGAGGCCGAGCTCAACTCACCCATTCCCACCACCTCGCCGACCGGTGACGCGGTACGCGACCTGACCGCTGCCGCCCGCCTCGCGGCCACCGACCCCCAGCGGGGCGAGCGGGCCCTCCAGACCGTCATCCTCGCCTGGCCGGATACGCCGCAGGCGCGGGAGGCCTCCAGCCGTCTGGGCGACCTGCGCGTGGCGGCCGGCGATCCGGCTGGTGCCGTGTCGGCCTATGCCACGGCCCTGCAAGGCTGGCCGACGGCCCCATGGGCCCCCTCGACGACCCTCGAACTGGCCAACGCCCTGAATGCGACGGACCGCAAGACCCAGGCCTGTACCGCCCTGACCGAGTTCACGCGCCGCTATGCGGAGGCGGCCAGTCCGGCCGTGCGCACCCGGGCGACCGAGGCCCGCACCCGTATCGGCTGCCCGGCCGCTGCGCCCGCCGCGCCGCCGGCCCGGAGAGGGGGCTGACCCCAGACCCCGCCGACTGGATCGGGTCCGCGCGGGCCATCCTGTCCGCGCGGCTCCGGACTCACACCGACCAGCCGCTCGCCCTGGCCCTGTCCGGAGGCGGCGACTCGATGGCCTTGCTGCACCTTGCTGCCGACTGGGCGCGGGCGAAGGGCCGCCGCTTGCTGGCCCTGACTGTCGACCATGGTCTGAACCCCGACAGCCCCGACTGGACGGCCGTCGCCGAACGCGCCGCCCTTGCGGCCGGGGCCGACTGGCGCGGACTGCATTGGACCGGCCCGAAGCCCGTGACCGGCTTGCCGGCCGCCGCCCGCACGGCCCGCCATCGTCTGATCGCAGAGGCGGCACGGGAGGCGGGCGCTCGGGTCGTGCTGTTCGGCCATACCGCCACCGACATCGCCGAGGGCGAGCTGATGCGGGACCAGGGATCGACCCTCGGCCGGCTGCGCGAATGGTCGCCGTCTCCGGCCTGGCCCGAGGGGCGGGGCCTGATGCTGCTGCGTCCGATGCTGGACGCGGGGCGGGAAGACGTACGGCAATGGCTGGCAGGGCAGGGGGCCACCTGGCTCGATGATCCGGGGAATGACGACCCGAGGTTTGCGAGAAGCCGGGCGCGGCAGGCTCTAACCCTTCTCCCGATGGGAGAAGGTGGCGCGCAGCGCCGGATGTGGGTCGACCGTGCGAGCGGCGAAGCCGCCCCCGGACAGTCGCCCCTCACCCTTTCGCGCAAGGACGACCGCTTCGCGCTCGTGCGCTCAAGCCCTCTCCCGATGGGAGAGGGATCAATCAACATCGACCGGCTTGTCGACGCTCCCACCCTCGCCGCCGTCCTCGTCTGTGCTGGCGGAAGCGACCGGCTCCCGCGCGGCGACCGGCTAGCCACCATCCTCGCCCGCCTGCACGCCAGCGAGGCCTTCACCGGCACCCTGTGCGGGGCCCGGGTCGAGGCCAGCGGCGAACACGTCCTCGTGACCCGGGAATCCGGCGAGTTCCTCCGACGACCGCGCCCGCCCTTCGCTCTGTCACCTGGCCTTGAGACGGTCTGGGACGGGCGTTGGGGGATCACAGTCGATGTGCCCGGCTGGTCTGTCGCCCCCGCGGCCGGGCGCATGGCGAGCCTTTCGGACGCCGACCGGGCCGTGCTGAAGGCCTTGCCGCCTGCCGCACGCGGTTCCCTGCCTGTGCTGATCCGGAACGATGCGACTGCGCCGGTTCTTGCAGGGACGGCGGGCAGGGCGACGTCGCTGGTCGAGGAGAGACTGGCGCTGGCGCTGGACCGAATGACGCACGAACGGGACCTTGGTGGCACCATCCATGGCGCATTGCCGCGGAACCACCTATTTTCCGAAGTTCATCACTGACGACCGGGCGCTGCGGCGCACCGAGGGAATGATACGAGAATGAACCTGCGCAATCTGGCCATCTGGGGCGTCATTATCCTCGGTGCCATGGCCTTCTATGTCGCCGCCAGCCGCCCGGGTGGCCTGACGGCTCCTCCCGGTGCCAAGGAGGCCGCTGCGGCGCGCCCCGTGGTGATGAGCTATTCCGACCTGCTCAAGGCCCGCGATGACGGCAATATCGTCAGCGTCGAGGTGCGCGGCGAGGTCGTGAAGGCGACCCTGCGCGACGGCAAGATCGTGACGGTCACTACAACCCTGCCCAACTCTGCCCTGATCGACAGCATCCAGGCCAAGGGCGCCGAGGTCGACGTCAAGACCACCCGCCAGTCGCTGTGGGTCAGCGCCCTGATCGGCCTGCTGCCCTTCATCCTGATCATCGGCCTCTGGATCCTGATCATGCGCCAGATGCAGGGTGGCGCGCGCGGGGCCATGGGCTTCGGCAAGTCCAAGGCCAAGCTGCTGACCGAGCACAAGGGTCGCAAGATGTTCGAGGACGTCGCCGGTGTGGACGAGGCCAAGGAAGAACTCCAGGAGGTCGTCGACTTCCTCAAGGACCCGGGCAAATTCCAGCGTCTGGGCGGCAAGATTCCCAAGGGTGCCCTGCTGGTCGGCCCTCCCGGCACCGGCAAGACCCTGCTGGCCCGCGCCGTCGCGGGCGAGGCGGGCGTGCCCTTCTTCTCCATCTCGGGCTCTGACTTCGTCGAGATGTTCGTCGGTGTCGGTGCCAGCCGCGTGCGCGACATGTTCGAACAGGCCAAGAAGAATGCCCCCTGCATCATCTTCATCGACGAGATCGACGCGGTCGGCCGCCATCGCGGTGCCGGTCTCGGCGGCGGCAATGATGAGCGCGAGCAGACCCTGAACCAGCTTCTGGTCGAGATGGACGGGTTCGAGGCCAATGAAGGCATCATCCTGATCGCCGCCACCAACCGCCCTGACGTGCTGGACCCGGCGCTGCTGCGTCCCGGCCGCTTCGACCGTCAGGTCGTGGTGCCCAATCCGGATGTGAACGGTCGCGAAAAGATCCTGCGCGTGCACATGAAGGACGTGCCCCTGGCCGCCGACGTCAACACCAAGACCATCGCGCGCGGCACCCCCGGCTTCTCCGGCGCGGACCTGGCCAATCTGGTCAATGAGGCGGCTCTTATGGCGGCGCGCAAGGACCGTCGCATGGTCACTCATCGCGACTTCGAGGACGCCAAGGACAAGGTCATGATGGGCGCCGAGCGCAAGTCCATGGCCATGAACGAGGAAGAGCGCCGCCTGACGGCCTATCACGAAGGCGGCCACGCCATCGTGGCCATGAACGTCAAGATGGCCGATCCGGTGCACAAGGCGACCATCGTCCCGCGGGGCCAGGCCTTGGGCATGGTCATGCAACTGCCGGAAGGCGACCGCTATTCGATGAAATACCAGCAGATGGTCGACCGTATCGCCATCATGGCCGGCGGTCGCGTGGCCGAGGAGCTGATCTTCGGCAAGGAGAACATCACCTCGGGTGCCAGCTCCGACATCCAGCAGGCCTCGAAACTGGCCCGCCGCATGGTCACCCAGTGGGGCTTCTCGGACGTCCTCGGGACTGTGGCCTATGGCGAGAACGAGCAGGAGGTCTTCCTCGGCCACTCGGTCGCGCGCAGCCAGAACGTCTCGGAGGAAACAGCCCGGATCATCGATTCCGAGGTCAAGCGTCTGGTCACCGAGGGCTGGGACGAGGCCCGGCAGATCCTGACTGACAAGGCCGCGGATCTCGAGACCCTGGCCCAGGCCCTGCTGGAGTATGAAACCCTCTCCGGCCAGGAGATCAGGGACCTGCTCGAGAAGGGCGTGGCACCGAACCGCGACGAGAGCAATTTCCCCAATGTCGGCCCATCGGTTTCCGTGCCGATTACCCCGGTAGCGGACGCGGCTCCGGCCGAGGCCCAGACCGTCCACTGACCGGCTGAAAAGTCAGGACCCGTCGCGGACATTCCCGTCGACGGGTTTTGACTGACGAACACGTTTGCATTTCAAACAAGTCTGTACAACACAGCTTCTTGCCAATACCGACCCGCTCGTCCACCCCGGACAAGAGCCGGCCACAGGAGAGTCGCTGCATGCCTGCCAAGCCCCGCCTGAACTCGCCCGAGGACGACCTCGCCTTCATGCGCGCGATCGTCGAGGGCGGCGGAAGCCCGCCGATGACCCTGGCCGTCTGCTATCTGGCCGGCGGTCTCCTGTACGGCCTGCAGTGCCTGTTCCATGTCGGTCAGGCGACCGGCCTGATCGACTGGCCAGACCTCGCCAACCTCGCCTTCGTCGTCGGCATCAGCGTGACCTTCCTGTCGATCCTGACCTGGGCGATTCTCAGGGACCGCAAGACCGGTGGCTCCAATCGCGGCCCTATGGCGACCCGCAGCCTGAACGCTGCCTTCAGTGCGACCGGCATGGCCAACTGCGCCGTGATCATCGTCTTCGGCGTGGGCGCATACCGGGACCAGGACTTCGCCATCTGGCTCTATTACGCGGCCATCGTCTTCGCCCTCCAGGCCGCGGCCTGGTACATGGCCTGGACGCTGAAGCGGAAGGGCTGGATGCTGGCAACGGCCCTGGGCGGCTGGGCCACGGCCGTGGCGCTCGGCGTCCTGGTGCGCGAGCCCATGCTGTATCTCGGCGTCTGCACCATCGCCCTGTTCGCCCTGTTCGCCTTGCCCGGATGGATCCTGTTCCGCGACGCCCGCGCCGCCCCGAAGGGGGGCTGAGCACGCCATGGGTCTCGCCGATCTCGGACGTATCGACGAGGTTATCCACGGCCGCATGCGGCTGGGGATCATGGTCTATCTGTCCGATGCCGACAGCGCCGACTTCACCGAGCTCAAGACGGTGCTTGAGGCGACCCAGGGCAATCTCTCGGTTCATCTGAAGAAGCTGGAAGAGGCGGGCTTCGTCGACATCGACAAGAGCTTCAAGGACAACAAACCCCTGACCCGGGTGTCGATCACGCCCGCCGGCCGCAAGGCCTTCGGGGCCTATCTGGACGCCATCGGCAGTTTGATCGGCGGCAAGGACTGATGGGCCGGGGCTGGCCCCCGGCACGGTTCACGCCCTAAGCTCCTCCCACGAAGCGTGGAGAGATCGATGAATTTCGGGACGGTTGTTATGGCGCTCACGCTCGCCGGGATCGGGGTGAGTCCGGGGCTTGCCCAGGTCTCGAGCCCGGCGGGGCTTCAGCTGGCGGTCGAAGGCCTGTCCCGTCCAGCGGCGATCTATGTTGCGGGCGAGGGTACGCCTGAGCCTTGGGGTGCAGCGGCGGGCATTGCCTATCCGGACACCGGCGGGCCGATTACGGTCGATACGCCGCTCCGCATCGCAAGCAATACCAAGACCTTCACCGCGGCCACGGTGCTGAGGCTCTGGGAGACGGGTCGCATTGATCTCGACGCCCCGATCGGACCCCTATTGAGCTCGTCGCTCAATGCCTTGCTGACCGCCGACGGCTATGACACCGCAGCCATCACCGTGCGTCATCTGCTCAGCCACAGCAGCGGTCTCTATGATCATGGCGGCGACCAACGTTTCGTCGAAGCAGTAATGGCCGACCCCGGCCACCACTGGACGCGCGAGGAACTGGTGAGGCTGTCGATGGCCTATGCCGATCCACAAGGCGATCCCGGTGTAGCCTTTCGCTATTCCGATACCGGCTACATTCTGCTGGGCGACATCGTCGAGCGGATCACGGGTCGGACGCTCGGCGTTGCGGTCCGTGAGGAACTGCGGCTCGATCGGCTGGGCTTGAAGTCGACATGGTGGGAAATCATGGAACCGGCGCCGCCCGGCCTCATCCGCCCGCCCCAAAGCCTTGGAAGCATCAACACTGCGGACTGGCATGCCTCGATGGACCTCTACGGCGGCGGCGGACTGGTCATGTCGACGCGAGACCTGGCGGTGTTTTTCGCCGCCCTGTTCGAGGGTCGGATCTTCGACCGACACGAAACCCTGGAGGCGATGCTCTGGCAGGGCGATCACCGCCGCGCCGATCACTATCGTCTGGGCATCTTCGTCAGTGAGGTGAACGGACGGGCCTTTTACTGGCACAGCGGATTCTGGGGCACCATTGCCCTCTATGCGCCAGCCACGGGAGTCGCTGTGGCCGGGGTGACCGTCAACCAGGACGGCTTCGTCGTCATGCGCACCCTTGCCGAATCGATCATCGGCACCCCGCCGTCGCAGCCGTGATTGAACTCATGTCCCCCACCGTCATGGGCATCGTCAATGTCACGCCGGACAGCTTCTCGGACGGAGGACGGCTGGCCTCGGTCGCGGCCGCCGTCGCCCATGGTCTGCTGCTGGTCGAACAGGGCGCGGCCGTCCTCGACATCGGCGGTGAAAGCACCCGGCCCGGGGCCGCGCCGGTCGCAGAGGCCGAGGAGATCGCCCGCACCATTCCGGTCATCGAGGGCCTGCGCGCCGCCCACTGGGCCGGGCCGATCAGCATCGACACCATGAAGCCCGCCGTGGCCCGCGCCGCCGTCGCCGCCGGGGCGACGATGTGGAATGATGTGACGGCCCTCGGCTTCGCGCCCGACAGTTTGACGACCGCCGCCGAACTGGGCTGCGAGGTCGTGCTCATGCACATGCGCGGCGAGCCGCAATCCATGCAGGCCGATCCCCGCTATGGCGACGTCGTCGCCGAGGTCTGCGCAGAACTGGTGGCCCGGGCCGGTGCGGCCATGGCGGCGGGGGTGGCGCGCGAGCGGATCTGGCTCGATCCCGGCATCGGCTTCGGCAAGACCCTGACCCACAACCTGACCCTGACGGCGCATCTGAACCGGCTGGTCGAGCTCGGCTTTCCGGTCCTCTTCGGTGCCAGCCGCAAGCGGATGATTGCCGGGGTTGACCCGACCGCCACCGATCCCGGTGACCGCATCGGCGGGTCGATCGCCCTGGCTCTCGCCGCCGCCAGTCACGGGGCCCGCATGATCCGTGTCCATGACGTGCGCGAGACCGTCCAGGCATTGCGGCTTCAGGCCGCGCTCTTGCCTGACTAAACCGCTTGCCCGGAGACCCGGCCTGTTCCATCTCAACCCCATGAGTGGATCCTGGATCAATCCTTGGCTTGCCCTTCTGATCGCGGGTGCGCTGGAGGTCGTCTGGGCCTCCGGCTTCAAATACGTCGGCACCCAACGCCCGCTGATCTCGGTGGGCGTAGCGATCACCATGGCCGCGAGCTTCTATTTCCTCTGGGTTGCGACGCAGAAACTGCCGATTGGAACCGCCTACGCCATCTGGACCGGCATCGGTGCTGTCGGTGCGGCAACGGTCGGCATCCTTGTCTTCGGTGAGCCGGCGACGGCCCTGCGGATCGTCTGCATCGTCCTGATCGTGGCCGGGATCGTCGGGTTGAAGCTTTTCTCGGGCGCGCATTGATGACGGGAGTTTCGCCTGGCCGCGTCCTGATCATCGCCGGCTCGGACTCCGGCGGTGGGGCCGGCATCCAGGCCGACATCAAGGCCGTGACCCTGCTCGGCGGATACGCCGCCACGGCCATCACGGCGATCACCGTCCAGAACACCCTGGGTGTCCACGGCGTGCACGCCCTGCCGCTGGACCTGATCGAGGCCCAGGCGCGTGCCGTGCTCGACGATATCGGTGCCGATGCCATCAAGACCGGCATGCTGGGCTCCATCGCCGTGGTCGAACGGGTGGCGGCCATCCTCGACACATCCGACGCTCCGGCGGTGATCGATCCGGTCATGATCGCCAAGGGCGGAGCGGCCCTGCTGGCGGATGACGCCGTGGCCGCGGTGCGCACGCTGATGGTCCCCCGTGCGGCCCTGCTGACCCCCAATGCGCCCGAAGCCGAGGCCCTGACCGGGATCGCCGTCGCCGACCTCGACGGCCAGCGCCGCGCCGGCGAGGCCCTGCTGGCCATGGGCGCGCGGGCGGTGCTGATGAAGGGCGGCCATGTGCCGGGGGCCACCGTCGTGGACCTGCTGCTGACCCCGACCGGCGAGACCCTGCTGGAAGGCGAACGGTTCGATACCCGCAACACCCACGGCACAGGCTGCACCCTGGCCAGCGCCTGCGCGGCGGGGCTGGCTAAAGGACTTCCGCTCGAGGCCGCCGTGGCTGAAGCCTGGGCCTATGTCGCCGAGGCCATCCGCCGGGCCCCGGGACTGGGCGGCGGGCATGGGCCGCTGGATCACGGCTGGCCGGTGCGGGACCGCAAATGACCGATCTCAATGCCCGCCTCGCCGGGATCGTCCGCGCCGACCCCGGCCTGATGCACGTCCTGACCACGGTGCGCGGCCTTGGCCTCAATGACTGGCGGGTCTTTTCCGGTGCGGTCTATCAGAGCGTCTGGAACGCCGTGACCGGCCGGCCGGCCGGCTATGGTCGCAAGGACTTTGACCTCGGCTATTTCGACCCGGACACTAGCTGGGACGCCGAGGATGTTGTCATCAAACGCGTCGCCGCGGCCTTCGACGAACCGTTCCGGTCCGAGGTCGAGGTGCGCAACCAGGCCCGCGTGCACCTCTGGTTCCTGGACCGGTTCGGCGAACCCTATGAGGCCCTGACCGGCACGGACGAGGCGCTGGCCCGGTTCGTCGCCCCGGCCTTTGCGGTCGGTGTGCGGCTGGAGTTCGATGACACGATCAGCATCGCGGCCCCGTTCGGGCTGGCGGATGTCTTCTCCCTGACCCTCCGGCCCAACCCGGACCGACCCCGTGCGAAGGGCTGGGACAAGGTCGTGACCAGCGCTCGCGCGCGTTGGCCGGAACTGACCGTCATCGAACCGGAGCCCGCCTGATGCGCCAGTGGACCGTCGACGCCTTTGCCGTCGCCCCATTCAAGGGCAACCCCGCCTGCGTGGTCGAGCCCTTCGACCAGTGGCCCTCCGACGACTGGATGCAGGCGTTGGCGACGGAGAACAATCAGGCGGAGACCGCCTTCCTGCTGCGCACCGGCGATCCCGTCCGGTTCGGCCTGCGCTGGTTCACGCCGGGGATGGAGGTCGATCTGTGCGGCCACGCCACCCTGGCCTCGGCCCATGTCCTGCTGGCGGAGCTCGGGCTGGAGGCCGGGGCCCTGACCTTCGACACCCGTTCAGGTCCACTGATCGTCAGCCGGTCGAGCGAGGGCTATGAGATGGACTTTCCAGCCGATCCGCCGCGCCGGACGGCGGCGCCGGAGGGACTGGTCGAGGCGCTGGGCGTCACCCCGGTCGAGGTCCGTGCCGGGCGTTATCTGGTTGCCGTGCTGGCCGATGCGGCGGCGGTCCGGACGATCACCCCGAACATCCGCGCCCTTGCCTCAATCCGGGGCGAGGCGGGTGAGACCGGTCAGGTGATCGTCTGCGCCCTGGCCGATGCGACGGACGATGTCGATGTCGTCGACCGCTTCTTCGCGCCGGGCTGCGGGGTCGATGAGGATCCGGCGACCGGTTCGGCCCACTGCATTCTCGGTCCGCTGTATGCCGACACCCTGGGCCGGGCGACGGTCCGGTTCCGGCAGGTCTTCCCCGGGCGGGGCGGCGACATCGAGACCGAAACCCGCGGCGATCGGGTGCTGCTGCGCGGTCAGGCCGTCACCGTCATCGAGAGCCGGTTGCGGCTCTGAAACGAGAAGGGGGCGCGACCCTTGCGGATCGCGCCCCCGGACCTCCGGAGAGGAAGGTCAGACCCTACCAGCGACGGTCGTCGCGGTCGCGGCGTTCTTCACGCACCTGAAACGACAGGCGGTCATAGCGACGGTCGAGTTCGGCGCGTTCGCGGTAGGAAAGGCCGCCGCGCATGTAGCTGCGCTCCAGATAGACCAGGGCATCCAGATCAAATCGCAGCCGCGTCGCTTCCCGCCGGCTGAGCGAGCCATTGCGTTCGCCCCGGTCGATGCGGCGATTCAGCTGGTATTTGCGCTGGAAGATGTTCTGCCAGTGGCCGCCCCGGTCCTGTTCATAACGACCACCGCGATCGTCATGGTGGCGCGGGCCGTAGGACTGCGCCATGGCGGGGACCGCGACGGATGCCGCAGCCAGGGCGAGGGCGGGGATGAGAAACTTCTTCATCATCGGACTTCTCCTTGAGCGTTCCACGCGGACCGGGGTGGCCGGCGTTGAGGTGAGAAGACCATTCCCTGGCTGAGCCCGACCTGAACGGTGCGTGTCAGCTTCCATTCATCGGCATGAATTCGCCGCCACATCCTCCCGGCACTGCCGGGAAGACAAATCCTCGCCGCGCGCGCAAGGAGGGGCGGCGCAAGACGTGAAATATGTCTACACTCGCCGTTCAGCCGTCGTTCAGAGCCAGGGCCCTAGACCGCTTTTCATGATCCATCCGTCCACCCTGCTGCTCGCAGTCCTGATCGCCGCCGCGCCCCTGTCGCAGGCGGCCGCGCAGGATCGTGGCCCTCGCGGCGACCGTGCGGATCGTCAACAACAGGATGAGCAGCCCCGGGTCAGCGTCGGGGAGGCGGTCCAGCGCGCTTCCTCGGGCCGCCCGGGCCGTTTTCTGGGGGCCAGCAATCGCGGTGACACCATCGTCGTTCGCTGGGAATATCCCGGTGGCCGCGTCGCCGACATCATCGTGGACGCCCGCACCGGCCGGGTTGTGGGAGAACGCTGAATGCGAGTCTTGCTTGTCGAGGACGATGTTGACCTGTCGCGCCAGCTGAAACTGGCCCTGGGCGACGCCGGCTATGCCGTGGACCATGCTGCGGACGGCGAGGAGGCCCATTTCCTCGGCGACACCGAACCCTATGACGTGGTGGTGCTGGATCTCGGCCTGCCGAGGATCGACGGCGTTTCGGTGCTGGAGCGCTGGCGGCGCGACGGCAAGACCACACCCGTGCTGATCCTGACCGCGCGCGGGGCCTGGTCCGACAAGGTGTCGGGCTTTGACGCCGGGGCCGACGACTATCTGACCAAGCCCTTCCACACCGAGGAGCTGCTGGCCCGTCTGCGGGCCCTGCTGCGGCGGTCTGCGGGCATCGCTTCGGCGACCCTGTCCTGTGGCGGCCTGCGCCTCGATCCGAGGGCGGCCCGTGCCACGGTCAACGGCGAGCCCCTGCGGCTGACCTCACTGGAATACCGGCTGCTGCACTATGTGATGATGCACCAGGGCCGGGTGATCAGTCGCACCGAACTGGTCGAACATCTTTACGATCAGGATTTCGACCGCGATTCCAACACGATCGAGGTCTTCGTCGGTCGGCTGCGCAAGAAGATAGGGGCTGACCGTATCGAGACCGTGCGCGGACTGGGCTATCGCCTGACGCCGCTGGCCGGGGAGTCCGACGCGGCGTGACCGAAGGGGCGGGGGACGTATCGGCTCCGGTCGAACACCGGTCCTGGGCCCGCTGGTTCGGGAGACCGGACCGCAGCCTGACCCGACGACTGATCTGGCTGGCCTCGGCATGGATCATTCTGGCGCTTGTGCTGACCGGCTGGGCCTTGACCCGCCAATACCAGGAATCGGCACTGCGCCGGCTCGGCAATGAGCTGGGGGACACCCTCGACGAGGTGGTGATCGCAACCAATGCCGGGCCGGACGGCATCGTCGTGGCCGAAATCAGGGACGCCCGGACGGACCGGGCCTTGTCCGGGAAATACTGGGCCGTGGCCGAGCTGGACGGCGAGGGCGGGGTTCGGGTCATCGCCGGCTCACCCTCCCTGGCCGGCGAGCAGTTGGCCGTCCCGCGAGGGCTGCCGGACCGGCTCAGGGCCGCGACCGGCTCCACGATCAGCTTCAATGATCCCGGCTTCCTCAGACCCCCGCTGAGACAGCCGCTGCGCGTCGCAGCCAGCCTGAAATCGCTGCCTGGCCGTCGCGAGCCGCTCGTGTTCATGGCGGCGATCGACCGGACCAATATCGAGAACGACACCCGCCAGTTCGCGACCTTTACCTGGACCTCCCTGCTGATCCTCGGTCTCGGCCTGGTCATCGCCGTCTTCCTGCAGGTGCAGATCGGCCTGCGTCCACTGTTCAGCCTGCGCAACGAGATCGCCGACGTCCGCAAGGGCAAGGCTGCCCGGATCGTCCACAGCTATCCCATGGAAATTCAGCCCTTGGCCGAACAGGTCAACCGGCTGCTCGACCACAATCAGGAGACGGTCGAGCGCCAGCGTACCCACGTGGGCAACCTGGCCCATGCGCTGAAGACACCGCTCTCGGTCATGCTGGCCGAGGCCGGGACGCAGACGGGCATCCTGCCCGACATGGTGCGCAAACAGACCGAGGTGATGAAGGCCCAGGTCGATCACCACCTGCGCCGCGCCCGCGCCGCCGCCCGGGCCCAGCTGCTGGGGGAACGCACCCCCATCGCCGAGGTGCTGGATGAGATGGCGGTCATGCTCGAGCGGGTCTTCGAGGAGAAGTCTGTCGAGATCGACTGGCGCGCGCCGGACGAGCTTGGTTTCCGGGGCGAGCGTCAGGACCTGCAGGAAATCCTCGGCAATCTGATGGAAAATGCCTGCAAATGGGCGAAGCGCCGCGTCCGAATCTCTGCCGGTCCGACAGGTCTCGGCCAGATGGTGGTGGTGGTGGAGGACGACGGCCCCGGCCTGCCGGCCGACCAGCGCGATGCGGCTCTGGAGCGGGGCGCCCGCCTGGACGAAACCACGCCGGGCTCCGGTCTTGGCCTTTCCATCGTGGTCGAGCTGACGCGCGCCTACGGCGGCAGTATCACCCTGGCTGACAGTGATCTCGGCGGTCTGAAAGTGCTGCTGGAGTTGCCCGCAGCAGAGGCCTGACTTCATCCGTCGGAAAAGCGATTGTTAATCCCGCCCGCCTAAACTCCGACACGTCGGCGCAAGGCCGGTCGGGGATCTGTCATGGCCGGGCTCTCCAGTGCCCATCGTACCGCACTGTCTGCCCTTCTGGCCCGGTGTCCTGACGTTGCGCTCAGGGCCGTGTCCGCGACAGTGGCGTCCGCGGCTGGCAGCCAGGCCGCGGAAATGCGAGCCCTGATCGGCGAGGAGTTTCGTGACCGCGAACGCTGCGAACGGGTCCTGAAGCCGCTGGTTCCGATGTTCCGCGCGCGCGCGGACGGTATCGTCGCCATGACCTTTCCGCCACATATCCTGCCGCGTCTTTGGCGTGCCGCAAGCGCGCGCGAGCCTGCCCTTCTGCAACATCTGGAAGGGGATGAGCCCGCGGCCACGATGGTGGCGGATCGTCTCTGCCGGGCCGCGGCCAGCGCTGTCCGTGACCAGCCTGACCTGATCTGGCCGCCCGGGGGCGATGAGGCCGCCCGTCAGAAAGGTCTCGACGACCTGACGGCCTGCCTCGATCTGGCCCATCTCGCGCGCCGTGGCCTGCCTTCTCTCGAAATCTGGGTCAAGCGCCCCGACGGCGACCAGATCGCAGCGCTGCGCCTGCTGTTCAAGGACTGCGCCGACGCGCGCGTTGACGGCGCTCCACGCGTGCTGGAGATGCTGTTCGCCCAACTGCCGGATGCCGTCCTTATCCTTCGGATCGTTGCCCTGGCCTCACTGGCAGCCGGTCAAGACAGCCTCCTCGGCGAGTCAGAGATGTCCGGCTTCGTTGATCGACTGATCGCCGGCGTCGATCTCCGTGCGCGCAGGATCAAGGCGTTCAAACCCGGTGCCGATCTGGCTCAGGTCGATGCGGTGATCGCCGATTTCAACTGGTGCGCGGGTGTGCTCGGTGAACTGGATGTGACCCTGTCGCTTGACCCGGGCAGCGCCTGGGGCAAGTCGGTGCGGGACGCGCGGGGCACCATTGCCGGACGCATGTCCAGCCTGCTCCGCGCGGCGGACAAGGCGGTGAACCTTGCCTTGCCGATGGAGCAGGTGCAGATCGGCCGGCTCATGAACCGCGCGGTTCCCCGTCTGTCGACACGGGTCGACGGCCCTTCTGTCGAAGCCGCCCTGAGCCTGCTGAGCCTCGTCGGATGTGCACGCGGACCTGCCTCGACCTTCGGCTGCGAGGCAGACCGCACGACACTGGTTTCCGCCCTTGGCGACCGGCTGTTGGACTACGCCGACCAGACGCTTCGGATGATCCGTGAAGGCGCGGTCGAGGGCGAGGCCCATGCGTTCGACCTCATCGAACTGGCCGCGCTTTGCCTCGATCGCATCGACGCCGAAGAGGCCGCCCATACGGTGCGGCGTCGGGCCGCGGCCGCAAGGGTGCCAGTAAAGGGCGCCGGGGCCTCGTCGCAGGCGGCATGATCGGCTAGACGGTCGGGATGACGGCTTTCTGGATCATGGCGGCCCTGATGACGGCCCTCGCCGGTCTGTGCACTCTGGCCGGTGCGCGACGCGGTGCCGACGGCGAGGAGACCGTTTCCGCCGAGGCCGAACTGGCTGAACTGGATCGACTGAAGGCACGTGGACTGCTTGACGAAGCCGCATGGACGGCGGCCCGCGCCGAGTCCGGTCGACGGATCCTCGCTTCCGACCGGGCAACCGCGCCTGTGCGGGCTGGAACCCGCGACCGGTTCATGGTGCTCGGCGGGCTGGCATGCACCGCCGCCGCCGCCCTGGGCCTCTATGTCCTGATCGGCACGGCCGGCCTGCCGGACCAGGCCTATGAGCGACGTGTAGACCAGTGGACCACAGAGCTGGAAACGCTTCAGCCCCCGCAGGTCGCGGCCGTCGCGGCCCGGGTGGTGAAAGATCGGCCGAACGATCCTGAGGCCCTGGCCATGCTGGGCGCGGCGCGCTTTCAGGCCGGCGACCCGATCGGCGCGGCCTCGGCCTTCCGCCGGGCCCTGGCGCTGAAACCTGACGACGCCCAAAGCTGGGCGCGGCTCGGTGAGAGTCTGACCCGTGCCAACGACGGTGTGGTCGGCGGCGACGCGGAAGCCGCCTTCGCCCAGGCCCTGCGTCGGGACCCGGGACAGCTGGGCGCGCGCTATTTCCTCGGCGAGGCGGCGCTGGCCCGCAATGAGGTGGACAGGGTCCGGGCCATGTGGGGGCCGTTGATCGCAGCGCTCGACCCGGCCGATCCGCGCCGGCTGGATCTGCAACGTCGAATGCCGGGAGCCCCGGAATGAACTGGCTGCCCAAATCGCCCAAGGCACGCCGCCGCCTGTGGGTGGTCGCGGCCGTCGCTCCGGTCCTGGCCCTCGCCGTCGGCCTGTCGCTTTACGCCATGCGGGACAGCGTCACCTTCTTCTTCTCCCCGTCCGAGGCCACGGCCGAGACGGCACCGGCCGGACGGGTCGTTCGTCTGGGGGGGCTGGTCGAGGCCGGCAGCGTGGTCCGCGGCACCAACGGTGAGGTTGCCTTTGCGATTACGGACAATGCCGCCACCACCCGCATCGTCTATCAGGGCGATCTGCCCGACCTGTTCCGTGAGGGGCAGGGGGTGGTGACCCAGGGGGCCTTTCTGCCCGACCGCAGCTTCCGCGCCACCCAGGTGCTGGCCAAACACGATGAGAACTATATGCCGCGCGAGGTCGCTGACCGCCTGAAGGCCAAGGGTGAATGGCGGCCCGGGGGTGAAACGCCCACCGCAGGAGCCGCAGACCTGTGATTGTTGAACTGGGTTCCTTTGCCCTGATCCTCGCCCTGGTGCTCTCTGTGCTTCAGACCGGCATGGCTGCGGCCGGTCGACTGCGCCGCAGCCCGGTGCTGGCCGGTGCCGCAGAGGGCGCGGCCCTGGCCTGCGCGGGCGTCGTCGCCCTGGCGTTTGCCGCCCTGATCCTGGCCTTCGCGGTCTCGGACTTCTCGGTCGCCAATGTTGCGGCCAACAGCCACACCGACAAGCCGATGCTCTACAAGGTCTCCGCCGCCTGGGGCAGCCACGAGAGCTCGCTGGTACTGTGGTGTCTGGTGCTGACCGGCTTCGGGGCAGTCCTGGCCCGCGCCCGGGGCCTGCCGTTCGGCCTCAAGGCTTCGGCCGTGGCGACCCAGGGTCTGCTCGGCGTGCTGTTCCTGGCCTTCGCCGTCTTCACGTCCAATCCGTTCGAGCGGCTGGATCCGGCTCCCTTTCAGGGCGGTTCGCTGAACCCCTTGTTGCAGGACCCCGCGCTCGCCTTCCATCCGCCCTTCCTCTATGCGGGCTATGTCGGGTTTTCGGTCTGTTTCTCGCTGGCGGTTGCGGCCCTGATCGAGGGTCGGGCCAATTCCAGCTTCTGGCCCGCCTGGGGGCGCTGGGTGCGGCCCTGGGCCCTCGCCAGCTGGGCCTTTCTGACGGTCGGCATCACCCTGGGCTCCTTCTGGGCCTATTATGAGCTCGGCTGGGGCGGCTGGTGGTTCTGGGATCCGGTCGAGAATGCCAGCTTCCTGCCCTGGCTGGCCGGAGCGGCCCTGCTGCACTCGGCCGTGGTCACCGAGCGGCGCGGAGCCCTCGCCGGCTGGACGACCTTTCTCGCCCTGCTGACCTTCACCTTCTCCATGCTGGGGGCCTTCCTCGTCCGCTCCGGCGTCCTGACCAGTGTCCATGCCTTTGCCGTCGATCCCGAGCGTGGCCTGATGCTGCTGGCCATCCTCGGCGCCACCTCTGGCGTGGCCTTCGCCCTGTTCGCCTGGCGCGCGCCCCAGCTGAAGGGGGGCGGCATGTTCGCCCCGGTCAGCCGCGAGGGTGCGCTGGTCCTGAACAATGTCTTCCTGACCGCGGCCAGTGCCACCGTCCTGCTCGGCACCCTCTATCCGCTGATCCTCGAGGCCGCCAACGGTGCGACCATTTCGGTCGGGCCGCCCTATTTCGCCCTGACCTTCAACCCGCTGATGATCGCAGCCCTGCTGATCCTGCCCGCCGGACCGCTGTTGTCGTGGAAGCGTGGGGATCTGAAAGGCGTCGGCCAGCGGCTGGCGCTGGCGGCGGGGGTCTCCATCCTGATCGCCCTGGCCGGCTGGATGGTCTTCGAGCCGAAGAAAGCCCTGTCCGCCGCCGGAATCGGCCTCGGTGGCTGGCTGATCCTCGGTGCCCTCGCCGAGGTGGCCGAACGGCTGCGCCTGTTCCGCGCGCCCCTGGCCGAGACCCTGCGCCGCGCCCGGGCCCTGCCGCTCGGAGCCTGGGGCACCACCCTGGCCCACGCCGGACTGGGCGTCTTCGTTCTGGGTGCGGTGGTCGAGACCGGTTATCGGGTCGAGGCGGCCCGGGCCCTGGCCCCCGGCCAGACCATCGAAGCCGGCAAATGGGCGGTGACGCTGGACTCCGTCGGCGTGGTCGAGGGACCGAACTATCTGGCTGAACAGGGAAAACTGACCGTGACCCTGCGCGACGGCAGCGCGCCGAGGACCGTCACGGCCGAGCGTCGCTTCTTCCCGACCGGGGGCCAGACCACCACCGAGGTCGGGCTCGATTTCCGGGGACTGGACGACGTCTATGTGGTGCTGGGCGAGCGCGGGCGAACCGCGGCCGACGAACCGGCCTGGAACGTCCGTGTCTGGTGGAACCCCTGGGCGCGGCTGATCTTCCTCGGCCCGGCGATCATGGCCCTGGGTGGCCTGCTGTCGCTGCTGGACCGGCGGCTGCGGCTGGGCGTGAACCGGAAGGCCGCGGCATGAGGCGCGCCCTGCTGACCGCGTTCGCCCTGGTCCTGATCGCCACACCGGTTGCGGCGCAGGAGCCCCCGCCGACGCCGGACCAGCCGCTGGCGGATGCGGCCCAGGAGGCCCGCGCCCAGGCCCTGTTCAACGACATCCGCTGCGTCGTCTGCCAGCATGAGGCCATCGCCGACAGCCCCGCCGGGATCGCGGCCGACATGCGCCGTCTGGTGCGCGACGAGATCGCAGCCGGGCGCAGCGATCAACAGGTCCGCGACGATCTGGTGCGCCGCTACGGCGACTTCGTACTGTTCACCCCGCCGCTGCGGGGCGGCACCTGGCTGTTGTGGTTCGGTCCGCTCGCCATCGTGCTGGCGGTGGGGGTGGGCCTGCTGGCCATGGCCCGCCGTCGCCCGGTCGAGACTCCGGCGCTGACGGCCGCTGAAGAGGCCGATCTGGCGCGAATACTCGCCGATCAGGCGGTTCGCCCCGATACTGACGCAAAGCCGTCTGACCACTAGGCACGAGCCTGATCGTTTGAGGAGGAACCGCTTCGCGGTTCCGACGGGAGCGTGAATCAGGCTCGCAGGAAATGCAGGCCCTTCATCCCGTCGCGGCGTTGGTGAAACGGCCTGCAGCCCTGTATGACAAGGCCTGACGGGCTTTCGCCGCCCGACGAGAGGATCGCAAGACACGCCTATGATGAAGCGCAAGGAATTCATGCTGGGGGCCATCGCTGGCCTGACCTTCGCCGCCGCGGCGACCGCGGGCGGCGTCATCGACTGGCCCTCGGCCAACGCCGGCCCGGTGGCGGGCTTCACGGGCCGTCTCGCGCCCACCG
>VYLK01000243.1_pt1 | contig 22380 bp, 21 predicted proteins | sample 5114321 | NCBI WGS metagenome assembly VYLK01 (sample SAMN12291792, study PRJNA351875) | freshwater metagenome | isolation source: freshwater lake | place: USA: Michigan, MSU2 Lake | collected 2011-08-16
CTGACAATCCTCAAAGGGAGCAAGTCAAATGGCATTTCGTCCGCTTGGCGATCGCGTGCTGGTAAAGCGCGTTGAAGAAGAAACCAAAACCAAAGGTGGGATCATCATCCCAGATACCGCTAAAGAAAAGCCACAAGAAGGCGAAGTCGTTGCGGTTGGCCCAGGTGCCCGTGACGAAGATGGCGAGCGTATCGATATGGACCTCAAGGTCGGCGACCGCATCTTGTTTGGCAAATGGTCTGGCACGGAAGTGAAGATCGATGGCGACGACCTTCTGATCATGAAGGAAAGCGACGTCATGGGCGTCCTCGAATCCTAAATCTTCCCCCTCTTTAAATTTCTGAAAGGCACCTATCATGGCTGCAAAAATCGTATTGTTTGGCTCTGACGCACGCGACCGCATGCTTCAGGGCGTTGATATCTTGGCAAATGCCGTAAAAGTCACCTTGGGTCCTAAGGGCCGCAACGTGGTGATCGAAAAGTCCTTTGGCGCACCGCGCACAACCAAGGACGGCGTTTCGGTCGCGAAGGAAATCGAACTGGAAGATAAGTTCCAGAACATGGGCGCACAAATGCTGCGCGAAGTGGCTTCGAAGACCAACGACACCGCAGGCGACGGCACCACCACCGCAACCGTTCTGGCTCAAGCCATCGTTCGCGAAGGCATGAAGGCTGTATCCTCGGGCCGTAACCCGATGGATCTGAAGCGCGGCATCGACAAAGCTGTAACCGAAGTTGTTGCAGGCCTGAAGGCTTCGGCCAAGAAGGTTTCGTCGAACTCTGAAATCGAACAAGTCGGCACCATCTCGGCCAATGGCGAAGCAGAAATCGGCAGAATGATTGCTGAAGCTATGAGCAAAGTCGGCAACGAAGGCGTCATCACCGTTGAAGAAGCCAAGAGCCTCGAGTCTGAATTGGACGTCGTGGAAGGCATGCAGTTCGACCGTGGCTACTTGTCGCCATACTTCATCACCAACGCCGACAAGATGGAAGTTTCGCTCGACGATCCTCTGATCTTGATCCACGAAAAGAAGTTGTCGAGCTTGCAGCCTATGTTGCCAGTCCTCGAAGCCGTGGTCCAATCCGGCCGTCCTCTCTTGATCATCGCAGAAGATGTTGAAGGCGAAGCCTTGGCGACTTTGGTGGTCAACAAACTGCGCGGCGGCTTGAAGGTTGCTGCGGTGAAGGCTCCCGGCTTCGGCGATCGTCGTAAAGCGATGTTGGAAGACCTTGCGATCTTGACCGGTGGTCAAGTGATTTCTGAAGACTTGGGCATCAAGTTGGAAACCGTTTCCATCGAGATGTTGGGTCGCGCCAAGAAGGTCACCATCACCAAAGAAAACACCACCATCGTGGATGGCATTGGTGAAAAGGCTGATATCGAAGGCCGCATCGCGCAAATCAAGCGTCAAGTCGAAGAAACCACTTCTGACTATGACCGTGAAAAGCTGCAAGAACGTTTGGCCAAACTGGCCGGCGGTGTTGCTGTGATTAAAGTCGGTGGTTCAACCGAAGTTGAAGTGAAAGAGCGTAAGGACCGCGTGGATGACGCGCTGAACGCAACTCGCGCAGCTGTGGAAGAAGGCATTGTTGCTGGTGGTGGCTGTGCGCTATTGCGCGCTTCACGTGCCATCACCGTAAAAGGCATCAATGACGACGAAGAAGCAGGCGTCAATATCGTGCGTAAGGCTCTGCAAGCCCCGATCCGTCAGATCGTGGAAAATGCAGGCGTCGAAGGCTCGATCGTGGTCGGCAAGATCCTCGAGAACGACACAGTATCCTTCGGCTTCAATGCACAAACCGAAGAATATGTTGACATGATCGTTGCTGGCATCATCGACCCCGTAAAGGTCGTGCGTACCGCCTTGCAAGACGCAGCTTCGGTTGCGTCCTTGTTGATCACCACTGAAGCAACCATTGCCGAAGCGCCAAAGAAGAGCGCAGGCGGCGCACCAGGCGGCATGCCAGGTGGCATGGGTGGCATGGGTGATATGGACTTCTAAGAAGTCCGTTTGCCAACTACCAAATCTAAGCAGCGCGGTCCGGCAACGGGCCGCGCTTTTTGTTTGTCTTGGAAAGGCAGTCCAAAGGTCAAGGTATCGATATTGATGCTAGGGCTTGTGCTTGCCGTGTGTCTGATTACAAATTAGGCATCTGCCAGATCACCTACGTTCTGAAGGCGACACTTTGAATTTTACCCTCTACCAAACCCTCCTTTACGCACATATTTTGGGCGTGATCCTTTTGGCCGGCAACATCACGATCACCGCGTTTTGGAAAGTCTTGGCTGACATGACCAAGGATGCCAAACAGATTGCGTTTGCCAATCGCGCGGTGATCATAGCCGACTGGTTGTTTACCCTGCCCGGGATCGTGCTGACCTTGCTTGGGGGCATTGGGATATCCTTGATGGGGCAGTGGCCACTCTTTGAGGTATCCTGGCTCAGTTGGAGTGTTTTCTGGTTTGTTGTAGCAGGGCTACTTTGGATGATTTTCTTGATCCCGCTCCAAATCCGCCAGAGCCGGGCGGCAAAGCTTTTTGCGGAAACGGGTGACATTCCCGATAGTTATTGGCGCGACGCGAGGTGGTGGATAACCATCGGCCTGATCGCGACAATACCCTTATTGATCATTCTCTATCTGATGGTGTTCAAACCCTAAAGGGCAAGCGTTTTCTACTGGAGCTAGGGGCCCGCGTGCGCGCCCCCCAAAGCCCCGACCTTTGCAAACATCTTCAATCCGGTTAGGTCTGCCTGCGTTCAGGGAGAGAAACTTATGAAAACAATTGCGCGCGGCTTAGTCCTTATCTTGAGCCTCTTTAATCTCGTTATTGGTCTGGGCTTTTTGCTGCAGCCTGCCAAATTGGCTGCGGCCTTCTTCCTGTCGCCAATCGGCTCACAAGGCTTGGCTACAATCCGAGCAGACTTTACGGGCTTCTTCATCGGGGCATCCTTATTTGCACTTTATGGCGCTTGGAAAATGCGGGCGGATGCATTGTTGGTGCCTATGGTGATGATTGGACTTGCTTTGACCGGGCGCTTTGTGAGCCTGGCGCTCGACGGCATGGCCCCGACTGCCCCAGCCCCTATGGTGATTGAAGTGATTATGTTGACGATTTTGTTCGTCGGCTATCGCGCATTTCAACCCGTCAGCAAGTCGGCTTAAGACTGACCCACCCTGTCGGCTTTGACAGGCTGACTGGGGGATAGTTTCTCGTTCATCCTCACCTGTCTCGGCACATGCCATTCTTGGCACATTGACCGAGGTGGGACAGATATGAAGCCAGACGAGAAATACCAGTTGGATTGTGCACGGGCTCGCTTTGCCTGTGATGCGGCTGCCTTTGCGTTGGGGATAAAGGCTGATTTGTTGGTACCCGTTCGCGGGACAGCCCAGCATGCCTTTGCGCGCCAAGTCGCAATGTATTTGGCCCATATTGCCTTTGGTATGAGCCTGCACCGGGTTGCCGTGGCCTTTGGACGCGACCGTTCGACGGTGGCTTATGCTTGCCATTTGATTGAGGACCGACGCGATGATCCAAAAGTCGATGACATGCTGGATCAGCTTGAGTCGGCCCTGCGAGCGGCACCAGCCCCACGTCTGTTTCTGGATCGTGAGGCCGCCTAGGCGTGCGACCCTGCCAAAGCATCGCGGGCCACGTCGTGCATGCGCTGGGCCATGGCTTTAAGGCCATTGGAGCGCTGTGGCGTTAGCGCGTCGCCTAAGCCCAAAGCTTGAAAGGCTGCTTGCGCGTCGAGTGCCAGAATTTCAGTTGGAGGCCGTCCTGAATACATCCGCACCAGAATCGCCAATAAGCCTTGGACGATGGCTGCATCTGACTGGCCTCTAAACTCAACCACGCCGGTCTCTGGCGCTGTGGCAGAAACAAGCCAAACTTGGCTGGCACAGCCACGCACTTTTGCAATCTCGACCCGCTCGGTCTCGGCCAAAGGCGGCAGCGCTCGGCCAAGGTCGATCACATAGCGATACCGCTCTTCCCAATCGTCTAGAAAGGAGAACTCTTCGATGAGCTCTTCGAGCCGTGGATCATTCATGGTCTACTCAGCGAACGGTTTTGGCCATACATTTGGCAATTTCCCCTAAAGGATGCTCAGCCAAGCAGAATGAACGCTCATAGGGCTGTTTTGTGGCTGCATTGCACATTTGCATGTTCAAGCGCGAGGAGTTCACACAGCTTACAAGGCGGGGATCGCGCATCAGGGCCTCGGCATCTTCTTTGCGGTCCACTGGGCCACCAATGGCGGACAAAGCTGCAAGTGACACCATTCGATCAATCGGTGACCAAGCGCGAATGGGCTCAGGCAGGGTCACACCATCGCGTGACGTTTGATTGGATAAGCGCACACTGCGCTGGATAGACGTGGCGCGGGCGAGCGTGGTCTGGGGCGTGACACTAGCCTCAGGCAAGGCCGACAAGGTAATCGCGGCCTCGGAAGCTGGCACCGGGGCGACCAAGGTGCGCAGGGCGGCATTTCTGGCCTTGGAATCAGCCGTGCTGACTTTGGCCCAAGCATATTTTTGCCAATCATAGGCTGCTTGCTTAAAGGCATCGCCTTCTTCTTGGATCTTGGCCGCATCTGCCAGAATCGCGCGCGCAGCGATGAGAGCCGCTTGCTCTCCTCCCGGAATGCTGCGTGCAAACGCAATCTCGCTGCGCAATTTGGTGATCAAAGCATCGCGGCCCATCCGGGCTTCCAATTTGCGTACTTCACTCACAAACTCGTCCTGCGTGGCAGCCCAAGCAGCCCCATAGGCAACAACGCCAAGGGCTAGCCGGTCTGAGTTTAAGTGGCGCGCAATACGTTCTGTAGACACCGTGAGGGCGCGACCTGTGGTGATGGAGCCGATTGTTAGCGCTTCAACGTCGGCAGCATAGGCCGCGTAGAGGGCAGCATGAGCGCCAAGCGTGTTCGCACCGGCGGGAATGGCCAGGCCAACTGGGGCCGCCTTTGCGGTGGGGACAGGCGCTACCTTCGCTATTGGTGCTTTTTTTGCAGGTGCTTTGCGGACCGTTGCCTTTTTGGCGCTGATTTTCTTCGCACTGGCCTTGGGACGTTGTTGGGCGGAGGCATCTACACTGATGGCCAGACCTGCACTGACAAACAGTGTCGCAACGGCACATGCGAGCCACTTTTTGCTCATATCAATCTCCTTTAGGCACCCCACCGCCTGCACTTACACCTTATGACAGAGGGTGTCTGAATAAATCGCAACCAAGATCGGCCAAAACTCCTAAACTTCACCTCTCACGCGAACTGAGGCGACTTTCAACAGCCCGTCGGTTACAAGCTCATGTGGACACATTGCAACATCCAAATTTGGCTGATTCTCAAAGCAGTGAGAAGGCTTGGTTCGTATCGGACCAACCGCTTACCCCTGCGCAATGGGCCAGCGGCAGCAGTGCGGCCCTTGCAGCGCTTGCTCTGGTTTATGCCATTTGGCTGGCAGAGCCACGTCTAATCTTTGGCCTGTCTTGCATGGCTTTTTGTACCGTGGCCGCATTCCTGATCACCTCTTACGTTAATCAAGCACGCCAAGCGGTGATCATTCCCATCCTCTGGGCCGGAGCGGCTTTAGGCTTGGGGAGCCTCGAGGGCGGTACCCCCGACTTTGCTCTCGCCGCTGTAATCTGGCCGCTGCTAGCAGCAGGGGCTGCAGGCGTTACGCTTGCTACCGGGATTTCCGCCAGCCTGTGCGCGATGGCGGCTTTGCTGGTTCTTACACCGCTCTTACCTGCTGGCCCCAACTTTGCTGCAAGTTCTTGGGTGCCATTGATCCCAAAGTTTTTGGTGATCTGGACGACGTCTGCTCTGGCCTTGGCGATTTGTGCTCGAGTGGGGGGCGTAATCCATAAGGTGCGCCAGACCGCACACGTGATGGCCAAACAGGCGTTAGACAGCCGTGATGCTGCTCAAGCCGAAACCCGCATTGCTCAAGCTGAAACACAAGACCGTGCGAGATTTATGGCAGAGATGAGTCATGAAATTCGTACGCCTCTCAATGCGATACTGGGTTTTGCTGATACGATGCGTGAAGGCATATTTGGCCCTCTGCCCAAGGGCTATGAGGATTATCCTGGCCTGATCCATACCAGCGGTAGCCATTTGCTTGACTTGGTTTCCGACCTGCTCGACATCTCAAAAATCGAGGCCGGCCGGTATGAAGTTCATTTGGAAGATATCCGCCTTGACCAATTTTTGTTTGAGGCGACTGCTTTGTCGAGTGGGGCGGCCCGCTCGGCTGGCGTGCAGATCCGCCATGAAGTTGGACTACCTGTGACGGTACGAGGCGATGCGCGCGCGATGCGCCAAATTGCATTTAACTTACTGTCCAACGCGATCAAGTTCACGCCAAAGGATGGGACGGTAACGCTTCGCATTCGTCTTGATCAAACGACTAACCAAGCCGTATTGGAAATCGCTGACGACGGGGCAGGCATCAGTCCCGCGGACCTTGCGCGGATTGGACAGCCTTGGGCACAGGGCGACAATCAAAGCAGGGCCAACAGTCGGGTAGTGCGTAGCTCTGGTCTTGGCTTAGCGGTCGTGAAGCGGTTGACCGAGTTGCAAGGTGGACGCTTCTGGCTGGAAAGCACGCTCGGGCTTGGTACTACCGCGAAGGTTGGATTGCCTTTGACAAATCTTGGGCAACCAGACGCCTAAAACTCAGCGGCGAAGGTAAAGGCCGCGACGAGGTCACCAACCTCGACCAAGAGGCGGGTCACGGTGCCAGAACGGCTGGTGATCTCAATCTCAAACGTATCGCGTGGATCGGCATTCAGCACTGCCCGCGTTGTGGCATCTGAAAAGACAAACAAAGTCCCGGCTCTAGGTTTAGACTCAACCCGGGCACGCGTCGCTGCCGGCTGTCGCGAGGCGGCGACATGAATCGACGTTCCATTGCGCAATGGGGGCGCTAGGGCTCGGCCCGGCTGGGGCGGACCAAGCTTAGATAGATCTCGTAAGAATAGCCGGGCACCAGATGCCGCAACATCGGGAGTTTCGACAGCAAAACTCAAGCCATTGCCGTTGGAAATCAGGCCAGCACGCGTCGCACTGCCTGTGTCTTGCAAGGCCCGCCAGATGTCTTTGCCACCCCTGTCGACCTGCCAACTGCGCGCAAGCCCAGGATAAGTCCCTGTCAATTGAGCGCGCCAGCCCTTATGCGCCGCGATGACGCGCTGAGCTTCGCTCTGAACAGCAGGATCACGACAGGGCTTTGACACCGCGGCTTTTTTGGCCTGACCGGCAATCATATCGAGTCGCTGGGTGCTGGATCCGGAACGTAAAGCGGCGCCGCGTGCTTGCGCTGTAAAGCCTGCTAACGCGCGACGGGGCCCACTCTCTAACAGTTGGCAGCGCTCATCGATAGAGCGCATTGCCATCCGTTCGGCATAGCTGCGTTCCAGTCCATTCACTTGGGCGTGGCTTGCGACCGGTATGAGCACCGCTAGACAAAAAAAGGCTCGATGAAACAAGGTCATGCGCATAATCTACAGAAGCCTCTCTTTCACTTCGATTAAGCACGGTGCAATAAAAGCTATGAGCAACAGCGAACTTCGCAGCGATATCTGGGTTCAAGCCCTGTTGCGCACAGCACAAACCCAAGGGGCGGCGGGTTTTGTTGTGCGGCGGGGCGACGATACCGCAGGGGCTGTCTTAGTTAAGGTGGCGCTTTTAGATGGCACCGCGCGTTTATTGGTTCCAGCTCGCGACGGCGCAGGAGAGCGCCTATATCTTGATTTGACTGGTAAAACGGCGGGGCCGGATGAGCCCTCTATTGATGCTTATTTGTCTAAACGTGCATCCCAGGATCAAGATGTTTGGATTGTTGAGATTGAAGACAAGTTAGGCAGAAGCTTTCTCGTTGAGCGTGTGGAATGATTATTAACACAAGCACGTTATAGTGAACTCCTCGTTTGGAGAGACCTGTATGCTATTTCTGTTCAATGACCGCGTTCTGACGATAACTGGCAACGCTGAAGTTGCGATCAGCGCCGGCATCCCGTCCTCCGCAGTCGCTCACTATACGCTGAACGACTCGATCTTGGCGGTGCAGACAGCAATTATGGAAATGCCGAACCTAGCAGCAGAGTCTGCGCAAAAGGCCGCAGCTTTGGCTTGGTTGATCGCCAGCCGCAGCAACGCCAACGCGATCCTGTTCATCGCGCCCCCAAAGTGTAAGCGACCACAGGAAGTCGGCTTTCGGTTGGCAACTGTTTCGTTGACTACATTGGGCAGTCTTAAAGCCCAACAAGATGCTGGACGATTGACCTCAGCCATCATCAATACATCTGTCTGGCAATCCGTCGCGGCTTAAGGTGAAGATCGGGCAGGCATTGCTCTAAAGCCTTTAATTGTGGTGAGGCCTCAGCTAAACGAGGGATTCAAGGGCTTGAACTTTCAGGCCGTTTCCCAATTTGTCCATTCGTCTTAGTCAGGCCTCGATCATGTCAGCCGAACTCGCGCGCGAAGTTAAGCGCCGTCGCACCTTTGCTATTATCTCCCACCCTGACGCCGGCAAAACCACGCTTACCGAAAATCTATTGTTGATGGGAGGCGCTATTCGTGCCGCCGGTGCTGTGCGTGCCCGTGGCGAACAGCGCCGGACGCGTTCAGACTGGATGAAGATTGAGCGCGAACGCGGCATCTCGGTTTCCGCTTCAGTCATGACATTCGAGCATGATGATTGCATCATCAATCTCTTGGACACCCCTGGCCACGAAGACTTTTCTGAAGATACTTATCGCACGCTGACGGCAGCGGATTCGGCAGTAATGGTACTCGATGCCGCAAAGGGGATTGAGCCACAGACTTTGAAATTGTTTGAAGTTTGTCGTCTGCGCGATATTCCCATCCTGACGTTCATCAATAAGATGGACCGCGAAGCCCAAGATCCGATGGAATTATTGGATGAAGTGGCGTCAAAGTTGGCTCTTGATCCCGCCCCCATCTTTTGGCCGCAAGGTTCGGGCAATCGGTTTCGCGGTATGGTAGATCTGCGCAATGATCGCTTTACTGTGTTCCGTCGTCCACAAGTTGGCGACACTGGGCCTTTGGTTCACGATGAGATCGACTTGGCATCGAATGCAATTGCTGAAGTCTTGAGCCAAGCCGAGATGGATGAACTGCGTGGGTCCGCCGAGTTGGTCCAAGGTGGCTATCCAGCGTTTGACCTTGAATCCTACCGCGAAGGGCACATGACACCGGTCTTCTTTGGCTCCGCTCTGCGTCAATTTGGCGTGCGCGAACTGCTTGATGGTCTGCGAGATTATGCGCCGTCGCCACGCGACCAAAAAGCGATGGACAAAGGGGTCGAAACCCAAGTCCAAGCGGACCGGGATGAAGTGACAGGCTTTGTCTTTAAGATCCAAGCCAATATGGACCCAGCGCACCGCGACCGGGTTGCAATGGTCAGGCTAGCCTCAGGGAAGTTTCAGCGCGGTATGCGCTTAAAGACGGGGTCGGGGAAACAGATTGGCGTGCATGCACCTCTCATGTTCGTCGGCCAAGATCGCGAGATCACCGACGAAGCTTGGGCGGGCGATGTGATCGGTGTGCCAAACCATGGCGTGCTGCGTGTTGGGGACAGTTTGTCAGAAACCGGGCAAGTAAAGTTTGCCGGCATTCCAAACTTTGCGCCAGAAATCTTGCGGCGCGCTTCGGTCAAAGACCCATTGAAGGCCAAGCATCTGAAAAAGGCGCTGGAATCCTTGGCTGAGGAAGGCGTCACGCAATTGTTCCGGCCTCATTTTGGTTCAGATCTTATTGTTGGTGCCGTTGGCCCGTTGCAGTTTGACGTGTTGGTCGAGCGCCTAGCCGCAGAATATGGGCTGCAAGTTGTGTTTGAGACCTGCGCATTCAATGGCGTGCGCTGGATCGCAGCCGATAGTGCATCAGACTTAGAGCAGTTTGCCGATCGCAACCGGGCTGGCATGGGCACAGACTTGGACGGCGCGGAGGTCTTCCTAGCTAAGAATGCTTGGGAGATAGGATATGTCGCTGAGAAATTTCCGAAAATCCGCTTTACCAACGTACGCGAACGGATGATCTAAGCAGCTTGTGCCGACACATTAGCCCGTAAACGCAAGAAGCGAATGGCCCGTTGGGCTGCTTCTGGCGGTACATCATTATACATATTGCCAAGGACTTGCGCCTGTCCCATGCCGTCATTGCCCAGCACCAGAACTGCGATTGTAACAAACAAAGCGCGTTCGAAGTTCGCAGCCCGGCAAACCATTGCCATCGTGTCGATATCTTTTTTCTCAAACAAGAGCGCGGTTTGGAAATAATCGAGGCCCGTGAAATCGCCAAAGGCAATCATGAACTTTGTGGATTGCTCATTGCGCCACATCGTAGGCAACATGGCTCGATTGACAGCGTTTCTCGCTTTTTCCTTAGAGAATTCCTTTTGAACCGCTTCAAAGTCAGCAGGTAGCGTGCCGTTGACAATCGCAACCCGGGTTTGGGCGCGGCGCATGGCGCGCTCAACTTCTTCTTCAGTGAACTCTGAATTGCGTTCAAGAATTTCGCGCCGCATTGGGCCTTCCACAATTGTGTAAAGACGATTCAAATGCTCTGGCGAGATAACTTTGCGTTGGGCGATTGGACGGTGCAGATCCGGGTTATTGGCTGCGCGATCAACAATTCTGTCGAAAGTCTCGTCGGAAACTTTGGCGGTTTGGTTGCTGACCAAAGAGGCAACCACCAAATCATCGCCGTGAGAGACCAGTGCATCCGACAGTTGCTCACCCACGTCTGGACGTTGTGTGACGACCATTTGGTGGGCGTGGCCACGGGTTTCTACAACCCGGATCAGATCGTCTTGGGTCAATGATGTGGAACGACGCAGAATTGGACCGGCTATGCCGATTTCCTCATCGCTCGCCATCATGACGGCGAGCGTACGTGGCGCTTCACCGCCAGAGAAACGCTGGGCTAGTTCTTTACGAACTTCAGTATCGAGTTCGTAGGCAACCTTAGAAATCAGGTCCCCAAAAAGCTTAGTTTCTAAGGGACTATGGTTTTCATGAGAGTCAAAGAATAAATCTGTAACTTCATTGAGAAGCACGCGACGTTTTTCGCTGGAGCTCTCGCTCGCAACTTCCAGTAGCTTAGCGTATCTTTCGCCAACTTGCATCTCAGTTTCCCATTCCTACACCCGTCCTACAGGAAAAGCGTAAATATTTGATGGTCGGAATTCATCAAAATGTCTGAGGTTACCCACTAGGACCACCGCTTAAGCGGGGCTCCCGGTCGATGAAGGATGGGTTGCGCGCGCGCTCGCGGGCAGCGTCAGCCAACGCACTTTTGCGGGCCTGATTGGATTGCTCCGCTCGCGGCGTTCCCCGCGCACCCTTGGCTTTACTGGTAGGCTTCTGTGCTCCTGAATCAGGTTGGCCGTCATTGTATGGCGGTTCAGACTCGGTTGGTTCATAGCTTGGGCTAGGTCGCGTTGATTTTGGCTGCGGCGATTCCGGAACTGGAACAGTCCCCGCTAGCGGGTCTGCGCGAACTTCCCCGTTAGCGACTGCGCGTTGACGTTCTGCCTCCACTGCTTCCCATTCGCGCTGTACGGCATAAGCCGGTTGGCCGGTCGCCCGGGCGGAATTGATTTGAGACCGTCGCATGGCCGCGGCATCAACCATGCCGTCAGCTCCTCGAAAACTTGACAAATCCGTCGACTGTTGAGGTGTGGCCGGACTTTGCATCTGCTGCGGCGAAGTCATCGGCTCGGGTGCTGGGCTATAGCTTATCGGTGGGACGCTTGGCGGTGCTGCGGCGACAGTAGGCGGTGCCATACTCATGGGTCGCGAGCCGAAATAGGACTGCGGTGTAGGGCTTGCTGCTTGCTCGGTAGGCTGTTGACGCGGTGTGCCGCGCGCGCCGGCCCGCGGCGCGCTCAATTCAGTGGGTGTAGATTGAGTTGTAGGAGCCGCATTGGGCTGTGCAGGCATGAAATCTACCCGGCCGGCTGACGGAACCGATGCTGGCATCATCGCGGGAGGAGGTGCAATGGGTGCCCCTTGATTGTAGGTCAATGCTGGCTGGGGCAGGCGCGCGCCTGGATCTAACCATGGTGCTGGGCGGACTTCATAATTGGCTGGGCCATCTGCATATCGCCCGCCGGGTGTCAGCGCACCCGATCTGCGGGGAAGGCCTGATTCGAAGCCTAATTGTCGTACAGGGGTCAAGGATTTTGAGAGCGCGCACATGCGCGGTTGTGGCCCCACGTTCCGACTGCGACGACTGGTTGATTCAACCATCGGCACGGTGCCGCCAAATGACCAAGACGCACACATTCTGTCGCTTGTACAAGCAGTTGCACATGTGTTTGCCGATGCTGCTGGAAACTGTGAGTAAGCAGCATTCTGGGCAAAACTGGTGCTGGCAGTGGCAAAAGCCAGCCAGAAAGCGAAAACACGCGCACGCATATACTCTCTCCTAATATAGGACGTATCGGTGCCGTGCGTCGGTTAAGGTAGAATTAAGTTTGAATCCAATTCGCAGATTTATGCGTTTCCTGACAGGGATTCTTTGAGTTCGAGCAGGGTTAGCCACTCGTCTTCACTGGCTTGTAGATGTGCGCGGGCTTGCACGGCTTGTGCGGATGTCTTTTCAAAGCGGGCTGGATCGCGACTGTAGAGATTGGGGTCGTTTAAGATATCCTCCAGTTGCGCGATTTGGCTTTCCAGTTTTGGGATCAGACCTTCTAATTCGCTCAACCGTCGCTCGTCTTTGTAAGAAAGTTTCTTCGCGGCCTTTGTGATAGGTTCAGCACTTGGGGCGGCGCTTGGTTTCGCCTTCGACGTCTGCTGATGGCCAAGAATTGGAATGCCCTGACGCACAAGATCGGTCCAGCCACCAGGCGTTTCGAGCCATGTACCATCCCCGCGCGGTGCTAAGGTGGCTGTCACCACTCCATCAAGAAAGGCGCGATCATGGCTGACCAAGAGAACTGTGCCGTCATACTCGGCCAGCATATCTTCAAGAACATCCAAGGTTTCCATGTCGAGATCATTGGTCGGTTCGTCCAATACAAGCACGTTAGACGGTTTTGCCAGTGCTAGGGCTAGGAGCACCCGGTTGCGCTCTCCTCCGCTGAAAGAACCAACTGGTTGGCGCAAGTGGCGGCTGTCGAACAAGAAGTCTTTGGCATAGGCCGCGACGTGTTTGGGCCGTTCGCGCACCATGATTTGATCGCCGCCAGCCGGTGCAAAGGTGTCCCACAAAGTTGCCTTGGGGTCGAAGGCGGCGCGCGATTGGTCGAGATAAGCGATCGTTAGATTCTTGCCCATACGGGTTGTCCCGGCATCGGGCTCTAAGCTGCCAACCAGCATTTTGATTAGGGTCGACTTACCCACGCCATTTGGCCCGACAATGCCCAAGCGGTCACCGCGCACGACGCGCAGATCTAAGTTTTTAATGATTTCGCCGTGTCCGTCGAAGCCTTTTGAGACGCCCTTAGCTTCAAAAACCAATTTTCCCGATGTGCCGCCGGTGTCGGCCTGAAGGGCCGCTGTGTCTTTGCGGACTAAGGCCGCTTGGCCCTTGCGGGCTTCGCGCATGTCCATCAAACGGCGCAAGCGGCCTTCATTGCGGGTTCGTCTGGCAGTTACGCCCCGTGCCAGCCAACGGGCTTCATCCTCGAGCGTTTTATCCAGCTTTTCCAGTGCTTTGCGGTCTTGTTCTTCGATGCTCGCTGCCCAAGACTCAAACTTAGAAAAGGGTGCGTCCAAGCGTCGTACGACACCATTGCGCAACCACAGACATGACGTAGATATGGCAGAGAGAAAAGCACGGTCGTGGCTAACCACCAGCACCGCCCCTGAGAATTGCTTCAATCGACGTTCGAGTTCTTCAATAGCCGCAATATCGAGGTGGTTGGTCGGCTCATCCAACATCAAAAGGTCAGGGTCAGCGGCAAATGCTCGGGCAAGCGATGCGCGGCGTGCTTCGCCTCCCGACATCCCCGCGACAGCGCGATCGGGGGATAGACCAAAGCTGTGCAATTCTGCTGCGGCAGCGGCCAAGCGTGCGGCCTCATCCCGGTCATAGGGCACGTCTTGTGCCGCCCACTCGAGCAAACTTGTCGCACCGCTAAAGTCAGGTTCTTGGGTCTGAGTTGCTGCATGGGTGCCGTTTGAAACCACCCGCTCTCCAGAATCATACTCTAGCTGGCCCGCTAGCACCGACATAAGGGTCGATTTGCCGGCCCCATTGGCACCGACAAGTGCGGCCCGCTCACCACGGCGCAGCGTAAGATCCACCCCAGAAAACACGGGCGCACCCCCACGTTTCAACGCGATATCTTTGAGTTGGATGACAATATCTCGGCTCATCCGTGGCAAGTGTCCATGCTGTGGGCGAAGGTCAAGGTCGCCACGCAGATAGGAGCATGATCACACTGCGAAAGTACTTGGATCGCTCTTGTGCGAAAACACGATTTCGTGTTGCCTGACCGAACCTAAATCGTCAGTCCAAAGGCAATGCTCGTGTTTTTGCGCCACTCAATTCTATCCGCTTCAGCTATCGCCCTGGCTTTGTCCGTCACATTGGTAGCAGGGTGCGCGACAACCTCCGCCGCACAAGCGACCGAGAAGGCAAGCCCTGAGTCTGTCGCCAAGTCCAAGGCCACGCCTAAACCCTTGGCTAAGGGCATGGACAGCCATGGTGCACTCGATCCATTCCCCTCAACCTATCAGGCGTTACCCGGTGTTATGACAGCGATTGTTGGGGCGACAATTCTAACAGCTGCTGGCCAAGAAATTGAGAATGGCACCATCTTGTTCGCCGAAGGCAAGATTGTCGCGGTTGGCAAAGATATCGCGATCCCAGACGGGGCAAGGCGCGTTGACGGGCGGGGCAAGTTTGTTACCCCCGGCATTATCGACATTCACTCACACTTGGGCGTCTACCCAAGTCCCGGCGTGCAGGCCAATTCGGATGGCAATGAGGCCACCGATCCGAACACCGCTGAAGTCTGGGCTGAACATTCGATTTGGCCACAGGACCCCGGCTTTAATCGGGCGCGAGAAGGCGGCATCACCAGTTTGATGATCCTGCCAGGCTCAGCCAATTTGTTTGGCGGCCGCTCGGTGACGCTTAAGAATGTGCCAGCTATCACCCAGCAAGGCATGAAGTTTCCGGGTGCGCCATATGGCCTTAAAATGGCATGTGGTGAGAACCCAAAGCGCGTTTACGGTTCGCGCTCACGTTCCCCCTCGACCCGCATGGGCAATATTGCGGTTGCGCGGCGCGCGTGGATTGATGCGGCGGATTATAATCGCAAGTGGAACGACTATCGGGCAAAAGTCGCTGCAGGTGAAACAGCAGGTGATCCGCCTAAGCGCGACTTAAAGCTGGAAACGCTGTCGGGCGTGCTCAACGGCGATATCCTAGTTCAAAACCATTGTTATCGCGCCGATGAAATGGCTCTCATGATCGATATGGCAAAGGAGTTTGGCTATAAAATCACGACATTCCACCATTCGTCGGAGGCTTATAAGCTCGCACCAGTCTTGAGAGAGGCTGACATTTGCGCGGCGACTTGGGCGGACTGGCAGGGCTTTAAAATGGAATCCCTCGACGGGATCGCCGAAAATGCTGGTATCCTGCAGGCCCATGGTGCCTGCACCATCATCCACTCAGACGATGCCACCATGACTCAACATCTCAATCAAGAAGCTGCCTTAGCCATGGGGGTAGCAGCCCGCGCTGGCATCCCCGTGTCCCGCTTGGACGCCATTAAGTGGATCACCGCGAACCCCGCGCGCGCTATGGGCATTGGGGCAAAGACAGGTTCTCTGGAAGTTGGGAAGATGGCCGATATTGTCCTATGGGATCGTGATCCCTTTTCGACCTTCGCCCTTGCCCAAACCGTCTATGTCGACGGCGGCATCGCCTATGACCGTAACGACCCGGCCACGCATGCCCGGTCAGATTTTGACCTTGGTCGCCCCAGCTTGGAGCAAAAATAATGAAACCCGTTGCTCTCGCACTCGCTTTGGCCGTTTCAGCCCCCGCACTCGCAAGCGCTGACCCCATCGCAATCATCAATGCAAAGATTGAAACCGTGGGCCCAACCGGGACACTTGCATCGGCTACTTTGGTCATGGACAACGGCAAGATTGTCGCCGTTGGCTCATCGGTCGCGATACCCAAAGGCGCAGAAGTTATTGATGCAAAAGGTGCCGTGGTGACCCCTGGTCTGGTGGCGGCCACCACAAGTTTGGGTATTTCCGAGATTGAACAAGTGCCATCTACCCGTGATGATGGGGCAGGGGGCCAGATTGGGGCTGCATTCAACCCCGCCGCAGGCGTCAATCCCGATGCGACGACAATTGCGCTTGCCCGCCTTAATGGTGTGACGCGGGCATTCCTAACCCCGGTCGCCGGCCGCTCAGGCAATGGGGCCCACGCCCATGACGATAGCGCCTTCCAAACCGCTGGCGGGCACGAGCAAGACGATCCAACCTTGTTTGCAGGTCAAAGCATTGGCATACGTCTTTCTGCCAATACACCCGACCTGATCTTCAAAACCAATGCTGGTATGGTGTTGGAATTTGGGGAGTCGGCGGCTGCAGCGGCAGGTGGCTCCCGCGGTGCCTCTTTGATCATTTTAAAGCGCGTCTTGGCAGATGTGCGTCATTTTGCTGCCAATCGCGCCCTCTATGACAAAGGAGAGGGGCGCGATTTGATGGTCAGCCGCCTTGATCTGGAAGCTTTGGTACCAGTCGTGCAGGGCAAGTCGCCCTTGCTGATCCGGGTTTCGAGCGCGAATGATATTCGCCAAGTCTTGAAACTCGCCAAGGAGGAAAACCTGTCTATCGTCCTCGAAGGGGCTGAAGAAGGTTGGCGTGTAGCGTCTGAATTGGCAGCGGCAAAAGTGCCCGTCATCATCGACGCCCAAGCCGCTCTGCCAGCAAGCTTTGAGACATTGGGCACCCATTTGCGCAATGCCCAAGTTCTCCATCAAGCCGGCGTTCAAGTCTCCATCATGGGCAGCCGAGATTATAATAATCTGCGGCAGAGCCGGATGAACGCTGGTACCGCCGTCGCGCATGGTCTGCCCTATCAAACAGCACTAGCCGCCATCACCTTGAACCCAGCCAAGATTTGGGGTGCGGAAAAAGAGATTGGCTCAATTGAAGTGGGCAAAGCTGCAGACGTGGTCATCTGGTCCGGCGATCCTTTAGAAGGTCAAAGCTATCCCACTGCAGTCTATATAGCTGGGCAATCCCAACCCATGACCAGCCGCTCCACCGAACTCGCCGCCCGCTATAAGCCCAGCGCAGACGGCATCGCTCGGCCTGCTTATCGGAATTAAGGTTAGTTCAACCGGCCCGTGTCACCGCACGGGTCGCGAGCCCATGCGGCTACTAGCCGCTGGCGCTGGGCTAGCTTTTGCTGGTCCAGATTTGCCGCGTGCCATTTTTGCGGCCTTTGGCTCTTCTTCGAACAATTCTGCGAGCTTATCGACGATTGCTCCGCCCAATTGCTCAGCATCCACAATCGTTACGGCGCGACGATAATAGCGGGTCACGTCATGACCAATGCCGATGGCGATCAGTTCAACCGGGCTATAATCTTGGATCTTGGCGATGGTGTCGCGCAAATGCCGTTCGAGGTAAGCTCCGGAGTTGACAGACAATGTGCTGTCGTCGACCGGCGCACCGTCTGAAATCACCATCAGGATCCGGCGCTGTTCGGGCCTGGCGAGCAAGCGATCATGCGCCCAGTCCAAGGCTTCGCCGTCGATATTTTCTTTCAGCAGGCCTTCGCGCATCATCAGGCCCAGATTGCGCCGTGCCCGACGCCAGGGTGCGTCCGCACTTTTATAGATGATGTGGCGCAGATCATTCAGGCGACCGGGATTGGCGGGCTTGCCCGCCTTCATCCAGCTATCGCGCGATTGCCCGCCTTTCCATGCCTTGGTGGTAAAGCCCAAAATCTCGGTTTTCACGCCACAGCGCTCGAGTGTACGGGCCAAAATATCGGCACAGATGGCGGCAATCATGATCGGTCTGCCGCGCATGGAGCCTGAATTATCCAACAGAAGCGTCACCACCGTGTCGCGGAAATTGGTATCGTCTTCCATCTTGAAGGTGAGGGGGGCTAAAGGCTCTGTCACCACTCGGGACAGACGCGCCACGTCCAGCACGCCTTCTTCCAGATCAAACTGCCAACTGCGGTTCTGCTGCGCCATCAGGCGGCGCTGTAGACGATTGGCGAGGCGGCCTACGACGCCTTGCAATTGGGTCAGCTGGGCGTCGAGATAGCTGCGTAGACGGGCCAATTCTTCCCCATCGCAAAGTTCCTCGGCACCCACCGTCTCATCAAAACTCTTGGTATAGACTTTATAAACGAAGCCATCGCCGTCGCCGGGCTTAAAGTTTGGTCGAACCGGGGTGGTGCCTTCATCGACTTCGCTGTCATCGTCATCAGGCGCGTCGCTATCATCGGCCTCGACGCGCACTTGCACATCTTCTTGCTCGCTGCCTTGAGACTCGCCGCGCTGGGTATCTTCCTGTTGCTCGCCGCCTTCTTCCTGCTGATCCTCATTCTGATTGGGATCAGGTGGTGGCTGGTCGGCACCATCGGGCTCTTCGCCATCCTCATCGGATGGATCAGGCTCTGCGCCCAATTCATCGCCGAGATCAAGGTCGCGGATAAGGTCGCGGGTGACTTCGGCAAAGGCCTTTTGGTCCGACAGGCGCTCAATCAAGCGGTCAATTGTCTCACCGGCCTTGGCTTGCACTTCATCGCGCCACAGATCGGCAATACCGCGCCCAGATTCAGGTGGGGCAAGGCCAGTTAGGCGTTCGCGCAGCAACAGCCCCAAGGCATCGGCCAAGGGGGCCGTCTGGCGATCCATCATGCGGGCATAGCCCTTTTTCTCACACGTCTCGACCAAAGCCGCAGTGAGGTTTTGCGCGACGCCGGGCATGGCCAGAGCACCAATCGCCTCAATGCGGGCTTTCTCCGCCACTTCATAGAGAGCACGGGCGCGAGGGCCTTCGGGCATAGCAGCATTGTGGGCGGCTAAATCATGGTGGGCGAGGCGCAGCGCGGCCGCATCCGCGTGACCGCGCAAGCGCGATACTTCTTGCTCACCCAAGGCGCGTGCCGGATGGGGCAAGCCGATACGATTGCCTGATACACTGGGCCCATCGGCAGAGAAGCTCACCTCCACCTCCTCGGTCCGCGATAGGGCGCGTGCCGTATGGGTGATCACACGTTTGAAAACGTCTTGAGGGGTTTCTTTGCTCGCCATCGTAAGACTGACATAAGCCGGAGCCGTGTGCCTGTCACGCCCCCATTATGTCACTGTGTGCGTTGATTTCAGTGGCGGTGTTACAGTTTACCTGCTGCGCGCATGTCTTCGACAAAACTGCCGGGATAAAGCTTTATTTTGCGGGTGAGAGCAGGTTTATCTCTCAGCTTCTGAGTGACCATTCACCTCTGCCTACCAACTTGAACAAATCGTCTGAACGCCAGTTCGCAGAATCCGATGAATGGTCTTCAAGGGTTCGACGGATGACGGCCTCAGCCGTGGGGGGGCAAGTCCGGCCATTTTTTTTCCGTGTCTCCTTAACATGATTGTAAATTTGACTTAACGGAGCCGTGCCTCCAAGTACCTTAAGGCTATTGTATATATCGTCCACCCAACGAATTTTTCCTGTTTTAGCACCTAAAGTCACGCCATCGCCTCCTTGGTCTATTAGTTTGCCAGCCTCGAAATTAGAACTTAAAACCTCTAAAATAGTGTGATCGTCAGCGCTCATTGGACTTTTGCTGTTGTTTGGAAGGGGTGAGCCTACAGTTGAGTTAATAATTACTTCTTCTTGAGCATCAAGACCGAGAATTCTCCTAATAATTGAATTTTCGTTGGTTTCTCCCAAATCTCTTCGTCTCCAAATCTCTGCAAAGACATCGATATCAACCTCAATCTGGCGCATTCTGCATCCCCTTCAGCCTGTATGAGGTTTATATAAGAGGGAAAAAGCTCTAAATCAATAGTCGAAGGCTAGAAAAACAAAAAGGGCCACCCGTGAGGTGGCCCTTCCTGCAGTAAATAAAAGTGAAAGCCCCTTAAGCTGCCTTCTTCGCGGCCTCGCCGCTAAAGCGCCCGTAGAAGGTTTCGCCGTTTTTCGCCATGTCTTTCAAGAGCTTGTTTGGCTTAAAGCGGGGACCGTACTTCTTGGCCAAGCGCTCTGCTTCGGCGACGAAATTGGCGATGCCGATGCCGTCCATAAAGCTGACGGTACCGCCGGTGTAAGGCGCGAAGCCCCAGCCGAGGATAGAGCCGATGTCGGCGTCGCGTGGGTCGGTGATGACGCCTTCCTCAAAGCAACGCGCGGTTTCCAAAGCCTGACGATAGAGAAGGCGGTTCTTGTACTCCTTCACCATGGCAGGATCAGCTTCATGCACTTTGGTTGCCACCACTGAAGTCAGGCCTGGCCAGATCGCTTTGGTGCCGTCTTCCTTATAATCATAGAAGCCCTTTTTATTCTTGCGGCCAAAGCGACCAAGGCCTTCGACCATTTCTTCGATGATCAATTGGCTGGGCGTTGCCACCCATTTGTTGCCAAGGTCCTTTTTGGTTTGCTGGCCAACCTTGTAGGCAAGGTCGAGCGCGACTTCATCAGCCATAGACAAGGGGGGAACCGGCATGCCAGTCATGCGCCCGACGTTTTCAATGATGGCTGGCTTAATGCCTTCGGCCAGCATTTCTTGGCCTTCTTGCACATAAGTGCCAAAGCAACGGCTGGTGTAGAAGCCGCGGCTGTCGTTGACGACGATCGGGGTCTTCTTGATCTTCAAGACGTAATCGACCGCCTTGGCCAAGGTTTCTTGGGTGGTCTTTTTACCCATGATGATTTCAACCAGACCCATTTTATCGACGGGGCTGAAGAAGTGGACGCCAATGAAATTCTTGGGCCGCTTAGACGCGGTAGCCAGGCCGGTGATCGGCAGGGTTGAGGTGTTGGAACCGAATACTGCGTTGGGGCCCAACATGGCTTCAGCCTTCTGGGTCACATCGGCTTTGATTTCGCGGTTTTCAAAGACGGCTTCAATGACCAAGTCAGACTTTTTGACGTGGGCATAGTCGGTGGTCGGTGTGATGAGAGCCAGAACGGCATCGGCCTTTTCTTGGGTCATTTTGCCGCGAGAAACCGCCTTGTCGAGCAATTTTTTGGAATAATCCTTGCCCTTTTCAGCAGCTTCTTGGCTTTGGTCGATCAGCACGGTCTCAATGCCGGCCATCGCCTGCACATAGGCCACGCCTGCGCCCATCATGCCGGCACCCAGAACCGAGACCTTTTTGATCTCATATTTCTCAAAGCCTTGTGGGCGGTTAGCACCCTTGGCAAGGGCCTGGGTCGACAAGAAGAGCGAGCGCACCATGGCCTTGGCCGAAGGGCTTGCCATATTTTTCAAGAAGTAGCGTGTCTCAATGCGCAAGGCCGCATCCATTGGCACTTGAATGCCCTCAAACACGGCGCTCATGATCGCCTTTTGGGCGGGATAATTGCTATAAGTGGTTTTCGACAACATCGCATTGCCACCGACAAAGGCCATGCCGCCGCCGGGAGAGTATGGGCCGTCCTTCACGCGGTAGCCTTTAACGTCCCAAGGCGCGACGGCCGTTGGATTAGCCAGCACCCAAGCCTTGGCTGCTGCGACGGTTTCACCCGCTGGCACGACCGCACCAACAACACCCTTTTTCAAAGCTTCTTGTGGGTTCATGCTGGCACCTTGCAACAGATGCGGCATGGCATTCATCACACCGATCAGGCGGGGCAGACGCTGCGTTCCACCAGCACCAGGCAGAAGGCCGACCTTAGCTTCTGGCAAGCCGAATTGGATTTTAGGATTGTCGGCTGCCACGCGGTAATGGCAAGCCAGCGCAATCTCGAGACCGCCGCCGAGTGCCAGGCCTTCCAGCGCACAAGCAACAGGCTTGCCACAGGTTTCCAGCGCACGCAGCGAACGGTTCAAGCTAAAGCCCTGTTCGAACGACTTCTTCAGCTTCTCATCTTCCGACAACTTCTTGTCGGCATCCATGCTGCCGCCACCGATTTCGCCGAGGTCAGCGCCAGCGCAGAAGCCGTTGTCTTTGCCAGAGTACAGGACGGCGCCTTTGATCGCGGCATTGCCTTTGATCTCAGCGACCAATTCGCCCATTTCCTTCATCACGCCACCGGTGATGGTGTTCATGGTCTTGCCGGGAACGTCGAATGCGATGTGCAACACGCCATCGGCATCGAGGTTGGTTTTGAAATTTTCCATAAGACTATCTCCAAAATTCAGGGTCTTGGCCTCGCCATGGGGGCAGGCGGTAGGCCAGCAAGCG
>VYLK01000244.1_pt1 | contig 22334 bp, 9 predicted proteins | sample 5114321 | NCBI WGS metagenome assembly VYLK01 (sample SAMN12291792, study PRJNA351875) | freshwater metagenome | isolation source: freshwater lake | place: USA: Michigan, MSU2 Lake | collected 2011-08-16
GCACCGGCCAGGGCGCACAGCGCGAGCAGCGGCCTTCTGCGCATGCGGTGGCCCTCGCCGCCTAGGCGCCGGGCCGGCGCAGGCCGGCGATCAGGCCCAGGCCGCCCAGCGCCAGGGCCAGCGTGCCGGGCAGCGGCACCGAGAAGGCGCGCACGCTGTCGATGGCGGGGGCGCTGTAGCCGCTGGTGTCGCTCGGGCTGTCGAAGGCGTAGACGCGCACCTGGTTGAAGCCGTCTTCGTCGCGCAGGCCCAGCACGCCACCCATGCCGCCGGTGCCCAGCGATACGCGGCCGCTGCCGGTGCGCGTGTTGTCGAGCCAGGTTTCCCAGAGCAGGTTGATGCTGTTGTAGCCGGCATCGGCCGCGAACTCGATGGCCGTCAGCCGCGTGGCGCCGCTGCTGATGCTGATGTAGGCGTTGGTGCCTGCCGTGCCGAAGTAGTTGCCGCTGAAGGCCTGGCTGTAGCCATCGCCCGGGTTGGCCTCGCAGTTCACGCCTGCGTAACCGCAGCCGCCGTTGTCATTGCCAAAGCCGGTGTGCGAGAACAGCAGGCCGCCCTCGCTGTAGTTGTTGGCCAGGCTGGTGTTGGCGGTGAAGTCGGCACTGAACTGCACGTAAGTCACGGCCGAGCCGGCGCCCACGGTCTGCACGACGGCGGCGCTGCTGCCAAGGGCGGCCAGCGGGCCGAGAACGAGCGCGGCGGCCGCGCGGAGGAAGGTCGGGGTTTTCATCGGAGTGTTGGGCAAGGGGTGTGGCAAGGGGTTCAGGGCACGCGCACCAGGTCGATGGCGTCGAAGGCGATGGACGGGCTCAGGAAGCCGGCACCGGCCGTGCCGCTGATGGTGTTGATGACCAGGGTGTTGGTGCCCACCACCAGCTGGCTGGCGGGGATGTCCCAGGTGTAGAGGCGGTTGATGCCGCGGTAGCTGCCCGTGGTGAGGTTGCGCGTGAGGTTGGGCGTGGCCGAGGGGAAGCTGGAGTTCCAGCTGTTCACCACCACCGCAGGCCGGCCGCCGGCGAAGGCCGTGGTGGTGCCGATGCGCAGGCGCAGGGGCGCGGTGTTCTGGCCGCGGCGCAGCGTGAAGCGCACCACCAGGCCGTTGTTCACGCGCTGCCACTGGTAGGCCGGCCAGTCGGTGGCGGGGTTGCTCTGGCCCACGACGAAGGGGCCCACGGTCCAGGGCGCCATGCGCACGTCGCTGGGGTGCATGTCGGTGAGCTTGTCGCCGTTGATGAACTCTTTCGGCGTGCCGTTCCACTCGCCGATGCGCCACAGCGCCGGGGTGCTGGCCGGGTCGTTGGTGATGGTGATGTTGTCCAGCGCGAAGCTGGTGTTGGCCGTCACGGTGACGGGCAGGGTCTGCACGGGCAGCTCGTCCTTGAAGACGGTGAGCGTGTAGTTGCCGGGAATGGCCCCGGCCACGTTCACGGCGCCGGTGATGGGGTCGGGGTCGGCCCAGTACTGCGCCTGCGCGTTGCTCAGGCCCACGGTGTAGGGCACGCCAGGCACGCGGCCCGTGAGCCCGCCCACCACCACGCCGCCGCGGCCTTCGGGCGGCACGTAGCCCAGCAGGCCCATCACGCGGTGCCAGCTGGTGTCGGGTGCGGCGGTGGGCGGCGCGCCGGTGGTGAACATCAGCGTGTAGAGGTTCAGCACGCCCAGGCGATAGGGCTCGGTCTGTGCCTGGCCGTAGTTCACCATGTAGGTCAGCTCGTTGTACGTGCTGGTGATCTGCTGCAGCAGGCAGCGGTAGAAGGGCCCGCCGGAATTGCCTTCGTTGTTGCCGCGCCAGAACCACATGCCCACGTTGTTGCCGGTGCCGCCGAAGTACTGCCAGTCTTTCAGGCGCATGTTGGCGTAGTGCTTGGAACGCGTCTGGCCCGCGTAGGGGCTGGTGGCCGGGAAGCCGAAGACGTCGGAGGCCTCCACCGCGAAGCTGGTGCCGCGTGTGTCGCCGGCCCAGGTGCCCTGGCTGCTCAGGCCGCCGGGCGTGCCGGCCGGGCCGCCGTTGGGCAGGCGCGAGATGGGCACGCGGGCGATGAAACGCACCTGCGCGTCGGTGGTGGGCTGCTCGGTGAAGTGCGTGCCCATGTGGATGTTGTGTTCACCGCGGCGGGCCATGTAGTAGTGCGTGAACACACCGCCCAGCGTGCTGCGCACGGTGACGGTGACGCGGGCATAGTGCTCGCCCGAGACCACGCCGTTGGCGGCCGTGGCCGCGGGCGTGACGTTGCCCAGGGCGTCCACCAGCTCGGCCTTCACGGCCACCGCATTGGGCCCGGAGACGCCGTTGTAGATGAAATCGGCGCCCGAGTTGACGTGCGTGCCACGGTTCGCGTCGGCGTACTCCACGCCGTTGAAGACCATGCTGGAGATGTCGCCGGCCGAGGTGGTGCTGGCGCCGTTGTCGTAGCCGCGTACGCGGAACACGAGGCCCGAGTCGGTGTTGATGACGTACTGCGGCCGCGCCAGGTTGCCGCCGTCGTACACCGTGGTGATGGTGATGGCGGCCAGCGCCACGGGCGTGAGGGTGGCCAGCAGCAAGGCCGTGGCGGCCACGCGGGCGCTGCGTTGCAGGGCCAAGCTCGAAATCCAGGGTTGCATCGTGTCTCCGTTGGTTTCTTTTTGGGGGGTGGGGAAGCGGGTTCAGTCGGCGAGGGCCTGCCGCGCCAGCACCTTCACGCGCTGGTTGAGCGTGCTGTCGCCGGCTGGGCGCAGCTGCGCAAGGAAGATGAAGACGCTCTTCGTCTCGGGGTCGACGAAGTACTGCGGCACGTAGGCGCTGCCCCAGCCGTAGGTGCCGGGGCTGGCGAGCTCGCTGCGGGTGCCGGGGTTGCTGGCCACCCAGAAGCCGAAGCCCGCGCCTTCGGCATCGCCCGTGAACTTCGCGCCCAGGTGGTCGCGGGTCATCATCGCCACGGTGGCGGGGTTGAGCAGGCGCACGCCGTCGAGCACGCCGCCGTTGAGCAGCATCTGCAGGAAACGCGCGTAGTCGGGCGCGCTGCTGACGAGGCCGGCGCCGCCCGAGGCGAGCTTGCGCGGGCCGCGCAGGAAATCGCTGTTCGCAGGCGTTTCCTTCAGCACCAGGCGCCCGGCTTCCAGCGCGTACACATGCGCCAGGCGCGGCGCCTTCTCCGGCGGCAGGAAGAAGTGCGTGTCGGCCATGCGCAGCGGCTGCGTGATGCGCTGTTCGACAAAACGCTCCAGCGGCAGGCCCGACCAGATCTCGATCAGCCGGCCCAGCACGTCGGTGGCGTAGCCGTACTGGAAAGCCTCACCGGGGTGGCCCTGCAGCGGCAGCTTGGCGAGGCGTTCCGTCCACTGCCCGATGTTTTCGTCGAGGTGCAGCAGGTACCAGTCGTTGAAGCCGGCGCGGTTCCATTCCTCGGCCGCGGGGCCGGCGCCGTAGGTGAGGCCGGCGGTGTGCAGCAGCAGGTCGCGCACGGTGATGGCGCGTTTGGGCTTCTCCAGCCGCGGCGGCTGTCCTGCGCCCGTGGCCACCGCCACCTGCACGTTCGCAAAGGCCGGCAGCCACTTGTGGATGGGGTCGCGCAGCAGGAAGTGGCCTTCCTCGTAGAGCATCATCGCCGCCACCGTGGTGACGGCCTTGCTCATGCTGGCCAGACGGAAGAGCGTGTCGGGGCGCATGGCCTCCTTCTCTGCCACACGCGCCAGGCCCTGGGCCTGGAAGAACACCGGCTGGCCGTGCCGCGCCAGGTAGGTGACAGCGCCGGCCAGGCGGCCCTGGTCGATTTCGCGCTGCACCGCAGCCTGCAGGCGCGCGATGCGTTCGGGGTACACGGGCGCAGCGCCGGCACCGGTGGGCGCGCGCGGGCCGCTGTTGGGCGCGGTGTCGGTGTCGCCGGCTGGGCGCTGCTGCGTGGTGAGCGGGCTCGGTGCGATGCCGATGTCGGCCAGCGCGGGCGGCCGCGCCGCGTTCACCACCGGCGCATCACGCCGCAACTGCGCCCCGATCGGCAACTTCAGTTCTTGCAGGCCCTGCGCCACCAGGCCGGCCAGCAGCCAGGCCCCGGCGTTGTTGTGGTGCGTGGGGTCCACACGGCCATCGGCGCCCGTGGCAAACAGCGCGGGTGCTTGTGCCGGGCCGTAGGCGGCATACAGCGTGCGGCTGGCGGCATTCAGGTCGAGCAGCGGCACCTGGGCCTCGGCCGCCACGGCGCGCATCGCGGCCACGTGCTCGGCCAGCGTGTGGCGCAGCGACCCGTCGGGTTCGAAGAAGCGGCGCTCCACCGGCGTCACCAGCACGGGCTGCAAGCGCGCGGCCTGCAGCGCGGTGAGGTGTTGGCGGATCTCGGCCTGGTAGCTGGCCACGCTGCCGCTGCCGTCGCGCAGCTGCTTCTGGTCGTTGTGGCCGTACTGCATCAGCACGGTGTCGCCGGGGCGGGCCAGGGCCAGGATCTTGTCGAGGCGGCGGCGCTGCAGGCTGTCGCGGAAGGTCTCGCCGCTTTGCGCGAGGCTCACCACCGCAGCGCCGGGCCCGAGCCAGCGCGGCAGCATCTGGCCCCAGCTGGCATAGGGCTCGCGCGACTGGTCGGCGACCGTGCTGTCGCCCAGCACGAACAGCAGCGGCACCACCACAGGCTCGATGCGCACGGCTTGAAGCGTGCGCGAGCCGCCGTGGATTTCCAGCGTGAGCTTGCCGTCCCAGTTCCAGGCTTCGTCCACGCTCTCGCGCGGCACGCGCAAGGCCACCTGGCCGGCGGCGCGGTTCGGGCCGGCGCTGATGAGCGCGTTGCGCACGTGCACGGTGAAGCTGGTATCCGCCGCACCGCGCGGCGCGGTCGGCACGTTCTGCAGCACCAGGCGGCGCAGCTCGGCCTTGACAGTGGTGTTGCCGGCGTCGGGCGTGCCGCCCAGCGTGGCGGTGACGCGGTAGCTGCCTTCGGGCAGGGCCACCGAGAAGTAGCGCGCGCTGGCGCTGCTGGGGGCCAGGGGCTCGAAGCCGTGGCCGCGTTCGGCGCTGTAGGGCGTGTCGGCCGCCACATGCACGGCGCCGGCCGGCGCGGGGCCACTGCCGAAGTGGAAGCGCTGCACGCCCGCGGCGGCGGGCGCCTGCGCGGCCGGCTGGGCTTGCGCGTGCACGGCACCCAGCGGCAACAGCGCCGCCAGGGCCAGCGTGATCGTGCTGAACAAGCGCCGCATGGGCGTCACTCCTTCGGCAGCTGGGCGCCCACCCAGGCCAGGTTCTGCATCGCGGCCAGGCTCCACTGCGCGGCGTCGTTGGTGCTGACCCAGGGCGCCACCTCCACCGGGCGCAGCACCGCCGGCCCTTCGATGCGGCGCGTGCCCAGCGCTGGCTGCGTGCGTCGGCGGTCGCCGTTGAACTCGGCCCAGGCGCGGCGCGCCAGCGCGGGGTCGTTCAGGCGCATCGCGGCGTAGGCCGTCAGGCGCGAGTGGCCCACCGTCAGCGCGTTGCTGCCGCCGTGCGGCATGCCGAGTTCGCGCCGCTGCTCGTCCACCGGCGCGTTGTAGAGGCGGCAGTACTGCAGCCAGGCCTTCTCGAAGCCCGGCACCTCGATGAGTTCGATCAGCTCGGCCACCATCTCCACCAGGCCGAACACCGCACTGAGGTGGCTGGCCGCCACGCGCTCGCCGATCAGGCTGCGCAGCTCGCCGGTCTCGGGGTCGTAGCCGGCGCCCGAGGCGCTGAAGAAGCCGTGTTTCATGCCGGCCACCGACACCATGCCGCGGCGGATCTTGTCGCGCCAGCGCACATCGCCCGTGCGCTCCCACTCCGTGAGCCAGTTCGCGAGCATCGAGCCCCAGTCGGTGCCGACGCCCATCACGGCCTGGCCCGGCGGCAGCTTGGGCGCGTCTTTCACCTTGCGCGTGGGGTTCAGTGCGATGAGCTGGCGGTCGGCGTCGCGCAGCATGTGCAGCACGTCGCCCACGCGCTCGTCGGCCGTGAGGTAGTGGTACTGGCGGCGGTAGGCCGCGGTGCTGATGCGCAGCTGCTTGGCGCTGTCGCTCCAGTGCAGAACGCCGTGGCGCGTGCCCAGGCCCTTGAAGCGGCCGAGGTGGTAGGTGTCCACCTCGGTGGTGTGGCGCACCATGGCCTCCGCGAAGCGGAAGACATCGGCGCGGCCGGTGCGGAAGAACATGCCCCACAACCAGAGGTCGGGTGAGAGTTCGCTGTTGGCCCAGGCGTAACCGCCCACGTCGTAGCGCCACTCGTGGCGGTCGGCGTCGAAGGTGTGGTGCACGTCGCCGTAATCCCAGAAGCCGGTCCAGCGGCGCTGCTCGGCCTGGCCCTGGTAGAACTTGACGAGGAAATCGAGCCGGTCTTCCAGCGCCGCCTTCTGCGGCGTGCTGCGGTCGGGCAGCGTCCACAGCGTGGCGAACACGCGCGTGCCCAGGTAACGCTGCGGTGAGGCCACCAAAAGCGGCGGCGTCTGCACCAGGCCGGCCAGCTGCACCAGCCGTTCACGCGCGGGCGTGCCTGCCAAAACAAAGAGCGTGATCTCGTGGCTGCGGCCCGCGCCCACCGCGGTGTCGAAGCCCGGCTCCCAGTCTTCGTAGGTGACTTCCAGGCCTTCGAGCTGCTTCTCGAAGGTGTCTTGCCCCAAGCCGTCGTGGTAAGGCCGCAGGTCCATGGCCGGGGCTTCGGGGGCCCAGAACCAGCACGTCACCTGTGCGGTGGCGGTGTGGGCGTTGCGAATATCCAGCTGCGCCGGGTGGCGTTGCCAGAAATCACGCAGGCCGAAGGCCACGCCGCCGCGCGTGTCGCCCACATACCCCAGGCCCGCGGCGCGGCCGCCCCAGGCGCTGTGCACCCAGGTGTGGCCGGCTTGCGTGCGCTTCTTGATCTGGAAGCTGTCAGGCCCCAGCTGCGAGAGCGTGACATCGCCCCAGGCCGGGATGCGCTCGATGAACTTGCGCACCGAGGGGTGCCAGCCGTCCATGGGCGGCGTGGGCTGGCCGGCCAGCTGCGCGGCGCGCACGGCGGCACCGGGGTCGCGGCGCAGGCCGGTGAGGCCACGCACGGCTTCGGCCCACAGGCCCTGGCCTTCACCGGCAAAACGCACGTGCCGGTCGTGCGGCGCATCGCGCAGCGGCACCTCGAACTGCAGGCCCAGGCCGCGGATGAAATCGCGCTGCGGCTCGCCGTCGAAGACCCAGCTGTGCATCACGCGCAGCGCGTCGCCGCCGGCGTAGAGGTACAGGCGCAGGTCGAAGGGCAGCCAGGCGCGGGTGTCCCGGGGCGCGGCTCCAGGCGAGGTGCTGCGATGTTTGCCTTGCAAGCGCAGCACGGCGCGCTGCGGGCCGCGCTGTTCCACCGTCACTTGTTCGAGCTGACTTTCGAAGTGAGTGGTGGCTGTGGCCGAACCCTTGTTTGTGGCGGCAGGGGGGGCGTCGCTCTGCGCCACGAGCTTCACGCCGCGCATCACTTCCACGCCAGCGCGCGTGACGCTGCGCACCAGCAGCGGCCCGCGCTTGGGCACCACGGCGATGACGGTGCCGGTGTCGACCGTGAACGCGTCGGCGCTGTCGGTCACCGTCACCACCACGCTGGGCGTGGAAGGCGCCGCTTGGCCGGCGGGCAGCGGCTGCACCTGCCAGCCCTCGCCCACGCTCACGCCCGGCGCGATGGCGTGGGCCGTCCACTTCAGCGAACCATCAGGCCAATAGGCCAGCGGCCAGCTCTGCAGCGGGTGGGCCTGGCCTTGCGCGTCACGCAGCACCAGCGCCTGTGTGCGTTGCACCTGCCCGCGTGCCCAGGGCAGGCCCCAGGTGATGCCGGCGTGCAGGGCGGGCGCGCTGCCGTCCAGCCAGCGCAGGGCCAGCGGGTCGGCGGAGGCGGCGCTGGCTGCAGCGGTCGCTGCAACAGGTGCTGGAGAAACCGCAGCGCCCGCAGCGGCCAGCCCAAAGGCCGCACCACCGCCGACGAACTGGCGCCGGTTGAAACGAGGAAGGTGCTCAGACATCGCGGCTTCAGTCGTAGTGCTTTTCGGGCGGCCGGCGGTTCTTGCCACCGCGGCCCCAGAGGTCTTCGTAGCGCCAGCCGGTCAGCTCTTCGACGATGCGTTTGCTGGCCGGGCTCTCGGCTTCGGTGGCGCCCTGGCGCAGGCGTTCCACCTCGTTGACCAGCACCCAGTGCGAGGCTGCGTTCAGGCGGAAGCTGCGCGCCGCCCACAGGCCCAGCAGCATCATCAGGATGGGGCCCACCACCATCACCAGCGTCACCGTCATCACGGCGGTTTCGGTCTGCGTCACCACGCCGCCCGGCACGCTCTTGGGCGAGACATACCCGCCCAGGCCGATGAGCCAGCCCGTGGCCACGATGGCCCCGCTTTGTGCGACCTTGCGCACCATGGTCATGACGCCGGCAAAGATGCCTTCGCGGCGCTGGCCCGTCACCGCCTCGTCCACATCGGGCAGGTAGTTGTAGACCGACCAGGGCACGAAGTTCAGCGTGCCGCGGCCCAGGCCCGCCAGGATGATGGGCCCGAACAGCCACAGCGGCGAAGGCGCCGCGGCGCCGGCCGCGCGCTGCTGCAGGTAGAGCCAGCCGTACAGCAGCGTGGCCGCGATGAACAGCGAGATGGCCACGCGGTAGGCGTAGAGCGGCCCGACCTTGATGACCACGCGGATGGCGATCATCACGCTGAAGAACTGCGCGATGTACATCACCGTCATCAGCTGGCTGATGGCCAGCGTGGCGCCCATCGAGCCCAGCAGCACCGTGGCCACGAAGATGGGGAAGGCGGTGTTGAAGATGTCCTGCGACAGGTAGCCGCCGAGGTACAGGCTGAGGTGCTGGCGGAAGGCGCGGATGCGCAGCGTCGAGAACAGATCGCGGAACATCTTGAAGGGGATCTGCGCCGCTTCGGCCCAGCTCAGCGTGGCCACCGGCTGGCGCAGCTCTTCTTCGGTGTAGGGCCGCTCCCACGAGCTCAGCAGCACGATCAGCACCACCAGGCTGAACAGGATGCCGAAGATCACCGCCATCCAGAAGAAGGGCTCGGCCGAATCCTTGCCGCCGAACTGCGCGATCAACAGCGTGGGCAGGAAGCTGGCCAGGATGGCCGAGCCCTGCGCCACCAGCATGCGCGCACCGGCGAACTTGGCCTTCTCGGCGTAGTCCTTGCTCATCTCGGCAGCCATGGTTTCCCAGGGGATCAGGAAGGCCGTGTAGAGCAGCTCGAAGAAGATGAAGACCGCCAGGTAGTACCAGAAGGTCTGCCCCGTCACGAACAGCAGCGCGAAGCTCGGCAGCAGCGGCAGCACCACGATCAGGAAGATGCGGCGCCGCCCGATGCGCCGGCCGAGGCGGCTGTTGCGCAGGTTGTCGGACATGTAGCCGATCAGCGGGCAGCTGATGGCCTCGATGAGGCGGGGCAGGCCCAGGATGAGCCCGGCCTGCACCGCGCTCAAGCCGCAGAAGGTGATGAAGAAATAGAACAGCCAGCCGGTGATGACGGCCTGGGCGCCGGCGCCGAGCATGTCGCCCGAGCCCCAGCCCCAGTAGTTGCGCCAGGTGGGAACGCGCGGCGCGGCGCCGCCTGCAGGAACAGCAGCCATGGTCACAGGAAGCGGTAGTTGAATTCGACGAGCGCCAGCAGCGCCATGCTCTGCCCGAAGGGCATGCTGGTCAGCGGGATGTCCTTGTATTCCTGCAGCGTGTTGAACACCGGGGTGCCGAAGGACACCTGCGTGAGTTCACCCGCGTCGTTGATGTGCCGGCGCACGGCCAGCGCCGCGCGGCGGCCGACGGCCTCGAATTCGGCCGGCAGCAGGCCCAGGCGCACGCCCTTCAAGATGCCGTAGGCAAAGCCCGCGGTGGCGGCGGCTTCTTCGTAAGAGGTGGGGTCGTCCAGCAGCGTGCGGAACATGCCGCTGTCGGTCTGCAGCGGCGCCAGGGCTTTCACTTGCGCCAGCAGCGTTTCGGTGAGGAACATCCGCAGCGCATCGCCTTCAGGCAGGGCCAGCATCTCGATGAACTCGGGGATGGCGATGGTGACCCACGAGTTGCCGCGGGCCCAGCGGGCGCGGGCGAAGTGGTGGCGGCCTTCAAACGTCCAGCCGTGGAACCACAGGCCGGTGGCGGGGTCGGCCAGGTACTTCACGTGCACCATGAACTGGCGCTTGGCTTCTTCGATGTAGTGCGGGCGCTTCAGCACCTGGCCGATGCGGGCCAGCGGCAGCACGCTCATCATCAGCGTGTCGTCCCACAGCTGCTGGTGGTTCACGCTGTTGTAGACGATGTGCTGCAGGCCGCCCTCTTCGGTGCGCGGCATCTGCTTGTAGACCCACTCGCCCCACACGTCGAGGTAGGGCTGGTAGCCCGGCGTGCCGGTGCGTTCGAACAGGTTGGCCAGCGTGAGGAAGGGGGCCACCGTGTTGATGTTGCGCGAGGGCGAGCCTTCGGCGAAACGGTCGGCGAACCACTGCGTCATGGTCTTCCAGGCGGCTTCGTCGCCCGTCATGTGCCACACCTTCCACAGGCCATAGAGGCCGATGCCCTGCGTCCACTCGAAGCCATGCCAGCTCTTGGTGTCGATGACGCGGCCGTCTTCCAGCTTGAGCAGGAAGCTGCCGTCCACGTCCTTGATGTTCACGAGGTTGTGGATGACGCGGCGGATGGTGTCTTGCCAGTCGGCGCGGTCAGCGCCGAGGCCGGCGACGTGGTGGCCCAGCAGCGGGTGGATGCGCTCGGGGTGGGTGGGAATGAGAACCTGGTTGTTCATGGCTGGAAGCACTGCAAAAAGGGGTTCAAAGCGGCAGTTCGGCCGCCAACAGGCCTGGCGCGCTGACGCGCAGGCGGGCGGGTTCGGCACCGGGCTGGGCGCCACGGCGCAGCACCGCCAGGCCGCGGCCCTGGAAGGCCGCGTGGTGGTCGTCGCGCGGGGCGTCGATGTCGCCCAGGTGGCCGTTGCCGATGCCCAGTATCTCCACCGCGCCCAGCAGTTCGAAGTGCAGGCGCTGTTCGGCATCGGGCACGCGCACGCCTTGGGCGTCGGTGATGGTGAATTCGACCTGCACCACGCCGTCTTGCAGCGGCAGGCCGGGCACGCGGGCCACGGCGCGCGGGCGCAGTTCGATGCGCGCCGCCGGGCCGGCCGTGCGCAGCACGGTGCTGGCCACCGGCTGCCCGCCCTTCAAGCCCACGGCGCGCAGTTCGCCGGCCTCGAAAGGCACGGTGAAGCTCAGCACGCCTTCCACGGCTTGCGCGGCGGTTTGGGTGGCGAGCAGGCAGCCGTTCAGCCACAGCTGCACGGCCTCGGTGTTGGCGTAGGCGCTCACCACCATCGCGGTGCCGGCGGGCCAGTTCCAGTGCTGCTCGACGCGGGCGCGTTTTTGCTGGTCGAGCAGCGGCGTGCCCTGGCCCGAGGTGGAGGCGTGCTGCACGGCATCGGCCGTGGCCGCGGCGAGGTGCACCACCGGCTGCGGGCCCCACAGGCTCTCGCGGAAGGCGCCGCGCGGCTTCAGGTAGCCGGCCAGGTCGAAGAGGCCGAAGTCGGCCGCGCGCAGCGGGAAACGGCCGGCTTCGCCCAGGTAGTCATGGCCGGTCCACAGGAACTGGGCGCTGATGAAGGGGGTGTCGCGCACCACGGCCCAGGCCCGGTAGTCGTGCCGGTTCTCGCTGCCGTAGATCACGCGCTGCGGGTGGCGGGCGCGGTCGGCGGTGTAGCGCTGCTCCTGGTAGTTGTAGCCCACCACGTCCAGCAGCTCGGGCAGGCCCACGGCCTCGCTCATCTCCAGCGAGGCCAGCGCCGCCGTCACCGGGCGCGTGGGGTCCAGGCGCTTGACGGCCTGCACCAGCGGGCGGGCCAGGCGCGTCAGCTCGCTGGCCGTCGGGTTCTGCGGGCGGTAGCGCGGGCCCAGCACCGGGTGCGAGAAGGGGTCGTTCGGGTAGTCGACCTCGTTGCCGATGCTCCACATCACCACGCTGGCGTGGTTGCGGTCGCGGCGCACCATGTCTTCGATGTCGCGCACGCTGTCGCGCATGAAGTCTTCGGCGTAGCCGTGGCGGCTGGGCAGGCCCACGTTCCAGCCTTCCACCCACTTGTTCTTGGCCGGGGTGAATTCGTCGAAGGCTTCCACCTGCACCAGCAGGCCCAGGCGGTCGGTCAGCTGCAGCAGCTCGGGTGCGGGCGGGTTGTGGCTGGTGCGGATGGCGTTCACGCCCAGCGCCTGCAAGGCCTGCAGGCGCTGCGCCAGCACGGCCACGGGCACGGCAGCGCCCAGGCTGCCGGCGTCGTGGTGCAGGGCCACGCCGCGCAGCTTCAGCGGCTGGCCGTTGAGGAAGAAGCCGCGGTCGGGCGTGAAACGGAACTCGCGCACGCCGAAGGAGGTGTCGAGCACGTCCACCTCGCGGCCGGCCAGCAGCACGCGGGTGCGCAAGGTGTAGAGCACGGGCGTGCCCGGACCCCAGCGCTGCGGCTGGGCCAGCTGCAGGCTCTGCGGCACGGTGATGCTCTCGCCAGCGGCCACGCGGCCATGGTGCTCGGCGCGCGCCAGCACGGCCTGGCCGTCCGGCGCCAGCAGCTCGGCTTGCAGCGTGTAGGCCTGGGGCGAGCTGCCGCCGTTGCGCACCGTGGCCTGCACCTGCACCTGGGCCTGCGCGTCGGTGATGCGCGGCGTTTGCACGAACACGCCCCAGGGCGCGATGTGCAGCGCGTCGGTGAAGCTCAGGCGCACCGCGCGGTACAGGCCCGAACCGGTGAACCAACGGCTGTCTGTCTGGCGCGAACGGTCCACGCGCACCGCCAGCACGTTGGGCTTGTCGGTGAACAGGTAGGGTGTGAGCTCGAAGCCGAAACCGATGTAGCCGTTGGCCCGGCCGCCCAGCAGGTGGCCGTTGATCCACACCTGCGCGTGGCTGTAGACGCCGTCGAAATCGACACGCACGCGCCGGCCCTGCTGCGCGGCAGGCAGGCTGAAGCGGTGGCGGTACCAAGCCACGCCGCCGGCGGCGTAGCCGTTGCCGCTGCCGTACTCGGCGCGGAAAGGCTCGTCCATGCTCCAGTCGTGCGGCACGCGCACGGCACGCCAGGCGCTGTCGTCGAAGGCCGGCTGCATGGCCGTGCTGGGGTCGCCCTTGTGGAAGCGCCAGCCTTCGGCCAGGGGCTGCACCACGCGCGGCGACGCGGGCTGGGCGCTGGCTGCGGCCGCGGAAGCCGCCGCGCTGGCCGCAGGCAGCGCCAGCAGCATCACGGCAAGCACACCCGTCAGGGCGGTGGCACGCACGGCGCTCATCGCTGCACGTAACGCGCGGGCGGCAGCACCTGCAGCGGCACCCCGCCACGGGCGCTGCGCAGCTGCACGAGCTTCACGTCTTCCAGCGCGTTGGCGGCGTCGCCGTCGCTGGTGACGACCAGGGCCAGCGTGTTCTCGCCACGCGGGTTGACGATGCCCGGCGGCAGCACGAAAACGCGCTGCGGGCCGACGTGGGCGACGAACTGGCCCATGTTCCAGCCGTTGACGAAGATCAGCACGCGGTACTGCGCCGTCGGTGAACGCGGCACGGTGGTGTCGCCGAAGGCCAGGCCGAGCTGCACGTCGTGGTCTTCGGGCAGGTTCAGCGTGAAGTCGGTGCGCAGCCAGTACGGGCCGGGCGCCGGCGGGGCCGCCTGCGGGCTGGCGCTTTCCCAGCCGGTGCGCAGGTCGCGGTCGGGTGCGGTGGGCAGGTGCCAGCCGCGCGCTTCGCCGGCCAGGCCGCCGTTGTTGTAGGGCCCGCGCGCCAGGTCGGCAATGGCCTCGGGCGCGCCGCGCAGGCGCCAGCTGATGGGCAGGCTGTGGCGGCGGCCGGCCTTCGGGGCCAGCGAGGCCGCGATCAGGCCCCGCGCTTCCTTGTGGGCCTCGTCGGAGAAGAGGTTCCAGTTGTGGCCGTTGTTGCGCACCTTCACCACCAGCACGTGTTCACCCGGCGGCAGCGCGGGCAGCTGCAGGCGGAAGGTGTCGGTGGTTTCGGGGAAGGGGCGGCCGGTGTCGAGTTCGTGCTGGCCCAGGAACTGGCCGTTCAGCCACACCTGGATGAGGCCGGCACCGCCCGCCCCGTAGTAGAGCTGCAGGTCCAGCGGCGTGCCGGCGGACGTGCTGGTCTCGGTGGTCTTGAAGCGGCCGCGGTACCAGATGTCGCCGCGGTGGAAGCCGTAGTCGCTCATGGCCAGCACGGGGGCGCCGCGCTCGCTGGCGCTCCACACCTGCGCCGCGGAGCTGGGTGCGTCGGCCACGCGCCAGCGGCTGTCGTCGAAGCCGGGCGCGGTTTCGGCGCTGTCGGTGCGGCGCAGCCAGGCGGCGCGGCCCAGGTCGGGCAGGGTGTAGTCGCGCCCGGCCTGCAGCGGGCCGGGCAGGGCCGCACGGGCGGCCAGGCTGGCGTTGCTGGATGCCACGGTGGCCACATCGCGGCCGTTCCAGCGCAGGGCCTTCACCTCGGGGCCGGCCCACACGCGCAGGGCGCTGTCGGCTTCGGTGTCGCCTTGCAGGACCAGGGTGGTGCTATCGCGGGTCGCGCTGCGCGGCAAGGCCGGGCTGTGCACGATGACGGTGTCGGCGCCGGCCTTGAGCTGCCAGAACTGGGCAATGGTCGGCTCGTCGGCCAGCAGCAGGCGCAGCGGTGTGCGGCCACCGCCGTCGATCTCCAGCTCGATCAGGCCCTGGTGGCTGTAGTTCAGGCGCAGGTCGCCACGGGCGGCGTCCCAGGTCTGCTGCACCTGGCCGGCCAGCACGCGCACGCGCGGCCGGCTGCTGTAGCGCAGCACGGTCTCGCCGTCTTCGGCGCTGCGGCCGTGCAGCACCAGCAGGTCGTGCGTGCCCTGGCGGGTGTGCGTCCAGAGTTCCGAGGTGCTGTAGGCCAGGCGCTGGCCTTGCAGGTTCACGCCGGCCAGGAAGAACTTGCCGTCCTGCCCGTTGATCTGCAGCGTGCCGGCCTGCGGCACGCGGTAGCGGCCGTCAGCGGTGTCGATGTCGAAGCTGAAGCTCTCGCGCCCGGTGTTCGAGCTCGGGTTGTGCACGGCAAAGAACACATGGCTCTTCAGCGTCGGGTTGACGTTGTGATAAAGCCTGATGCGCGGGTTGCTGGGCGCGACGGCTGGGCCGATGTCCATCTGCGCCAGCACCGGCTCGGCGGCCTGGATGAAACGGCCGATGGCCTTCAGGCTGTAGCCCTTGGCGCGGATGCCGCGGGCTTCGTCGATGGGCGCGCCGTAGTCGTAGCTGGTGAAGACCACGGGCGCGGCCTGCCAGCCCCAGGTGGTGCCGCCGAACCCCATGTAGATGCTGTGGATGACGATGCGGTTGATCAGGTTGCTGCCGTAGAACACGCGCTGGTAGCCCGTGCCCTGGCGCAGGGCGGTGCAGTTGTAGGTGCCGTTGCTGCCCCAGTAGTCGAACCAGCCGGCGCCGATTTCGGCCCCGAAGCCCGGGGTGTTGGGCGAGGCCAGCGAGCCCACGCGGGGGATGTTCTTGCCGTAGATGCCCCAGTCGGGCGCGGCCACGGGGTTGCCGGGCTGGCCGTGCACGTCGCACACGCCACCGGGGTAGCCGTCGAAGGCGTAGAGGTCGGTGGGGCCGGGGTTGGCGAAGGGCGCGGTGCTGGTGCGCGGCGTCCAGTCGGGCAGGCGCGAGGCGGCGTTGTGGAAGAGCGGCACGGTGATGCCGTCGGCCCGCGCCTTGTCGGCCAGGAACTGCATGTGGCGCGCGTTCTTGGGCTGCACCGAGAACTGCTCGTTCTCCAGCTGGTAGGCGACGACGGTGCCGCCGCCGTTGGTGATCTGGAAGCGCGCGATGATGGCGTTCACCTGCGTCAGCCACTCGGCCGTGGCGTTCTGGTACTCGGCCGCGTCGGTGCGGGCCTCGGCGCGCTGGCGCGTCACCCAGCCCGGGTAGCCGCCCATGCTGAGCTCGGCGTTCACGTAAGGGCCGTTGCGCACCATCACGTACAGGCCTTCTTCCTTGGCGATCTGCAAGGCGCGTTCGAGGTTGCGCACGCCGGTGAAGTCGTAGTGGCCGGGGTGGGGCGAGTGGTAGCCCCAGTTGAAGTACAGCGAGATGCCGTTCAAGCCCATGGCCTTGTACTTCTGCAGCACGTCGCGCCACAGGCTGGGGCTGGGCAGACGGAAGACCTGGAACTCGGCGGCCCAGATCATCTTGCGCTCGCCGTCGATCATCAGCGAGTAGGGGTCCCAGGTGATCTTGCGCGGCGTGCCGGTGGGGGCGGTGGTTTTGGCCAGATGCGCGCTGTCTTCGGCCAGCACGGTGAAGTGCCGTGCCGAACCCGAGGCGCCGACGATCTCGCGGCGCGGCGTCCAGGTGTTCAGGCCGTCGAAGCTGTCGCTGAAGTAGTAGCGCTTGTCGGTGTAGCTGTCGGCATGCAGGCGCCAGCCGGGCTGGCCATTGCTGTCGACGATGCGCACCAGCGCCTGGCCTTCCAGCGGGCCGCCGAAGCCGGCCCAGTCGCCGGTGCGGTCGTAGGTCCAGGGGCCGTCCAGGTTGCTGGCCGTGGCACGTTCGATGAACTTCGTGCTCTCGTTCTTCGTGAAGGCCACGTAGCGCCCACCCTCGCGCACGATGAAGGTGTCGATGGGGTTGCGTGTCTCCAGGCCGCGCAGCAACTGTGGCGCACCGAAGGCGGTGAAGTCAGGCCGGGTGGCTGGCAGGCGGTAGGCCGCGAAGGGGCCGCCGGTGCCCTGGCTGGACAAGGAGACGATGACGCTCAGGCTGCCGTCATCGTCGCGGAACCACTCGGGCGCCCAGACGTTGGTGACCTTGCCGCCGCCCGGCAGGCTGACGGGCACATCGGCCACGTGCTGCCACTGGTTCAGCTTGCAGGCGCGCGCCACGCCGAAGGTGTTGCTGTTCCATTCGGTGGTGTAGACGATGGCCCAGCAGCCGTCGGCCGTGCGGACGATGCTGGGGTCGCGCATCAGGCCCTGGGGCGGCTGCCACACCTCGGAGTGCAGCGAGGTGTAGGTGCTGCCGTCCTTCGAGGTGAACAGGCTCAGCTGGTTCTGCGAAGTGGCGTTGAAGGCCGAGATCAGGAAGGTGCGGCCCGGCGCCGGCCCGGCCACACGCGGCGCGGCCTGCACGGGCGCGGGCGTGGCCACCAGGGCGCCATGGGCGCTGGTCTGGCCCGGCAGGTCTTGCGCCGCGGCCGTCAGGGCGGCCAGCGTCAGCACGGGGCCCAGGGCCAGGCCGAAGAGGCCGGTGCGGGCCACGGGGCAGGTGTCTGCGCGGCATGGCTGCGGGCGGTGGAGGGCAGTGAGCGTCATCTTCGCGTTGAAGTCAGGTCAAGGCCGCGGCGCGGCGGCGGTGGGGGCTTCGGGCTTGCTGGCGCCCAGGAAGAAGGAAGGGTGGGGCGGCTGGTTGTAGCCGGCGTTCTGGGCGGCCACCTGCACGCGGTACTGGCGGTCGTGCATGAGTGTCACTTGGCGGTGCGGCGTGGGCAGGGCGGTGCTGAAGACCAGCAGGGCGGTGTTGTCGGCGCGGCGCCAGACGACCTCTTCGCGCCAGTCGCCGAAGAGGTCGGCCGACAGCACCGGCGTGGCCTTGGTGCCGTTGTTGGACTGCGCGCCGTGCGGTGCGCCGGACATCAGCGGCTCCAGCTGCGCGGTGGCCGGGTTCCACTTGTCGATGGCCACGCCGTCGAGCGATTCGCGCAGCAGGTCGCCGTCCCACCAGAGGCCGAAGTTCACCTTGCGCGGGCGTTCGCGGCTGATGAGCTGGCCCTGTGCGTTGTACAGGCCGCCGGTGGAGGCCCAGCACTCGTTGCCCCAGTGGGCGGGGTCGATGTCCATGCAGACGCCACGGCCCACGTCCTGGCGGTTGCCGTCGTGGCTCCAGAGCACACGTCCGGTGGCAGCGTCGTGCACCTCCACGCCGTGTTCGCCGTAGCACCTGGGGCTCTCGTGGACCATGAAGACCTGCAGCCCGGGGCGGCTGGGGTCGTGGCGGCCCACGTGCAGGGCGTCACCGTGGCACAGGCCGGTGCTGTAGAGCATGCGGCCGTGGCTGCCGATGGTGGCGGCGCCGTAGACGATGTCGTCGCGGCCGTCGCCATCGACATCGGCCACCGAGAACCAGTGCGCGCCCTGGCCGCGCACCTCGGCGTCGGCCACGTCGGTGTCGAAGACCCAGCGCTGGCTCAAGCGGCCACCGCGCCAGTCCCAGGCCACCAGCGCGGCGCGGGTGTAGTAGCCGCGCGCGAACACCGCGCTGGGTTGGCGGCCGTCGAGGTAGGCCACGCCGGCCAGGAAGCGGTCGACGCGGTTGCCGTAGGTGTCGCCCCAGGCGCCCACCTCACCGCGGCCGGGCAGGTAGTCGGTGCTGGCCATGGCCGCGCCGGTCTGGCCGTTGAAGACCGTCAGGAACTCGGGCCCGGCCAGCACATATCCGCCCGCGTTGCGGTGGTCGGCCTGGGCGTCGCCCAGGGTCTTGCCCTGGCCGTCCACCGTGCCGTCGGCCGTCTTGGCCATCATCTCGGCGCGGCCGTCGCCGTCGAAATCGAAGACCAGGAAGCTGGTGTAGTGGGCGCCGGCCCGGATGTTGCGCCCCAGGTCCACGCGCCACAGGAAGCGGCCGTCGAGCTTGTAGGCGTCGATGTAGGTGTTGCCGGTGTGGCCGCGCTGCGAGTTGTCTTTCGCATTGCTGGGCTGCCACTTGACGATGAGCTCGTACTCGCCGTCGCCGTCGAGGTCGGCGGCCGAGCCGTCGTTGACGGCGTAGGTGTAGCTCGCGCCGTCCGGCGTCACGCCATCGGCGGGCTTGCGCAGGGGCACGGTGCGGAAGGGTGCTGCCCAGGCTTCGGTGCGTGCGGCCAGGGTCTCGGTGCCGGCCTGCACCGTGCGCAGTTCGTAGCGGCTGCCGGGCTGGCCGCCGGCATCGAGGAACTGCGTCAGCGCCTGCGGCTGCGGGGTCAGGGCCCGGCCGTCGCGGTACAGCTTGAACTGCAGGCCGCTAGGGTCGGTGGCCAGCAGCCGCCAGCTCACCAGCACACCCGCGGCCGAGGGCACGGCCACGGCGCCGCGGTCCAGCCGCTCCAGCCCGCCCACCGGCGCGGCCTCGGGCCGCGGCGCGGTGGGTTCAGGCGCCGTGCCGCATGCACCCAGCCCCAGCACCAGGGCCAGCAACAGGGGGGTGAGGGTGGGCCGAGCGGCTTGCGCGGTCATGGGAGCTTCAGAACCTGTAGGAGCCGGTCAGGAAGAAGCGCCGGCCGTTCCACGTGTAGTCGCGCGGCAGATCGGTGCGCTGCATGTAGAACGTGCTTTCCTGGCGGCCGAGGTTCTTGCCTTCCAGCGCCACCGTCAGGTCGGGCGTGAACTTGTAGGACACCTTCGCATCGATGAAGGTGGACCCGATCGAGTACCACGGGTAGTTGCGGCGGTCGATGCCGCGGAAGAACGCGTCGCGTGAGGACACGGCCACCCGGCCGCTGAGCTTGCCGTCGTCGTACCAGAGGCCGTAGTTCGTGGTCGTGCGCGACATGCCGATGCGCGGGGCCACGATGTTGTACGAGCCGGCGATGTTGATGAACTGCTCGGTGCCCGGTGCGTACTTGGCGTTGTTGCGCGTGACGTTGAAGTCGGCGCCGAAGTTGCGCCAGAAGCCCGGCAGGTAGGTGAAGGCGGTGCGCACGGCGAACTCGACGCCGCTGGTGATCGGCCCCGGCTCGCGGTTCTCGGGCACGCTCACGCTGCGCAGGACGCCGTCGCCCAGGTCCACCAGGCCCAGGTCGCGCCGGGCCGAGCCGGGCGAGTCGACCTTGATGTCCACGCGGTAGAAGGCCAGGCTGACCTGCGAACCGCGCAGGGGGTAGTACTCGAAGCTCAGGTCGGTCTTGTTGGCGCGGAAGGGCTTGAGCACCGGGCTGCCGCCCGTGCAGTTCTCGATGCCGTCGCTGTCGGGGCTGAGCGGGTCATCGGGCGTGCACTGGATGTTCGGGCGCAGGCTGTCGAGGTTGGGGCGCGTGAGCACCTTGCCCCAGCCCAGCCGGGTGGTGAAGTTGCCGCCCGGCGCGGTGGCCGCGAAGTTGATCGAGGGCAGCACGTCGTTGTAGGCGTGCTTGACCTCGACCAGCGAGCGCGTGAAGGTCTGCGGGGCCGTGGAGCCGGGTGCACGCGGCACGGGCACCGACAGGAAGCCGGCCGACTCGACCTCGGTGCGCGTGAAGCGGGCGCCGAGGTTGCCGTCCAGCGTGAAGCCGGCGACGACCGGCAGGTCCCAGTCCACACGGGTGTAGGCGCCTGTCACGCGCTGCGTCACGTCGAAGACGGGCTGCTGCGGGTAGACGTTGCCGTCGCTGCCTGGCGAGCGCGTGAGGCGACCGCTGTTCATCAGGTCGGTGGTGTTGATGCCGTTGAACATGCCGCTGTCCAGCGCGGCCTGCTTGCCCGGGGCCATCCAGTTGGCGGGCACGGAACCCGCCAGCCCGGAGTCGGCCATGAAGGTGCCGGGCGTGCGCTGCAGCACCGTCTGCAGGTAGCGGGCCATCTCCGGCCGCGTGATGTTGCGCTCCATGTTCAGCCGGCTGACGAACAGGTTGGGCGCCGTGCCCGGTGCGCTGCCGCTGGGCCGGAAGGCCTGCGTGGCCGCGGGCACCACGTTGTTGGGGTTCAGCGAGTCGAAGAGCAGGCTGGTGAAGACTTCCGAGCCCTGGGTGTTGACGTTGGTGCCGTACTGCGAGTTGCCGACGCCGTAGCGCAGGCTGTTCTGGTCGGTGTAGCTGGCACCGAACATCAGGCGGTTGAAGGGGCCGAGGTCCAGCGAGCGCGAGAAGTCGATCTGGCCGGTCTTCTCCTTGCGCACCTGCAGCGAGGCCGAGTAGTTCAGCGAGGCGCTGGAGTAGTTGTCGGGGTTGTACCAGTCGAAGTTGGCGGGCAGGACGATGGTGGAGATGTTCTTGTCGGTGGGCTGCAGTTGCAGCCCCGGCGCGTTGATGCCCAGGCCGGCGTTGAAGTTGTTCTCGACATAACCCTGGCGCGAGGCGCCGATGAAGCCATCGATGCGCCAGAGGTCGCCGCGGTAGGCCCAGCCGATCTGGTTGTACTCGGAGCGGATGTCGATGTCCTGCTCGCGCGTGGAACTGCTGAGCACGTTGTTGCCGCCCAGGTTGCGCACGAAGTTGCAGTCACCCAGCGTCAGGGCCGTCACCAGGTTGGCGGCGTTGAGCGTGACCGGGATGTTGGTGGTGGCCGTGGCCGCAGGGCCGCAGGCGCCCGCGGTGCGCACCGAGCCGTCGGCGTTGTAGACCGGCGCGCGGCCGCCCACCGAAGAACGGAAGCGGTCGTTCATGGCCCCGAGCGAACTGCCCAGGTCGTCGGCCACGAGCGTGAAGCCGTAGTCGAAGTTGCGGAACTTGAACTTTTGCTGGTTGGGTTGGTGCGTGAGCCAGGTGCTCAGCTTGTCGTTGACGCGCCATTGCAGCGTGAGGTCGGCCGAGATGCGCTTGGCATCGCGTTCGCGGATGTTCAGGCGCGGCACGGTGGGCGCGTAGTCGTTGTACTGGCGGTTGCAGTCGGCGATCAGGTTGGCCGTGGTGATGACGGCTGTGTTGCTCGACACCAGCGTGGCGCAGCCGGCCTTGTTGGTGACGGCTGCCGACTGCGCGTTGGCCGACACGAAGGTCTTGGCCTGGTTGGCATCGGCGAAGTTCCAGTCGCGCTGCAGGTTGAAGTTGGCCGTGGTGCCCGAACCGCCGCCACCGCCGCTGGTGGCGGCATCGCCGCGCACGTTGACGTCGTCGTAGGTGAGGTTGAGCATCACCCCGAGGCGGTTGTTGAAGAACTTGTCGGTGGCGATGAAGGCCAGACGGGGCGTGGTGGTGCCGATGTTGGTGGCGTGCTGGGCCGCGGCCGAAAACTGGATGAAGCGCTCCTTGAAATCGAGCGGCTTGCGCGTCTCCACCCGCACCGAGCCGCCGATGCCGCCTTCGCGCAGGTTGGGCAGCGTGCCCTTGACGACTTCGATGGACTTCACCATCTCGGCCGAGATCTCGCGCAGGTCACCCGCGTTGCTGGAGTTGTTGATGCTCGCGCCGAGCTGCGTCATGCCGTTGATCTCGACGCGGGTCCACGAAGGGTCCATGCCGCGGATGGAGACGCTGCTGCCTTCACCGGAATCGCCATCACGGCCCAGCTGCACGCCGGTGATGCGCGACATCGCGTCGCCGATGGTCTTGTCGGGGAACTGGTTGATGTCCTCGGCCACGATCTGGTCGGTGACGGTGGCGGCGCGGCGCTTGCGGTCGATGGCGCCTTCGATGGAGCCGCGCACGCCGGTGACCGTGATGACCTGACGCTCATCAGCCTTGCCAGCCGTGGCCGCCGGTGCGGTGGCCGCAGCGGCCGGCCGGGCGGGCGCGCTGGCAGCGGCGG
>VYLK01000248.1_pt1 | contig 21971 bp, 13 predicted proteins | sample 5114321 | NCBI WGS metagenome assembly VYLK01 (sample SAMN12291792, study PRJNA351875) | freshwater metagenome | isolation source: freshwater lake | place: USA: Michigan, MSU2 Lake | collected 2011-08-16
GCGCGCGGGCACGGCCTCGGCGGCGTCGGCCGCGGGCGGGTGCGGGGGCACCCAGCCCAGGGCGTCGGAAACGTTGGCACCCGTCTGGCGCAGCGCCGCGGCCAGGTCCAGCGGCCGGCCGTTGTGCAGCGAGCCTTGGTCTCTGAAGAGGCCGCCCTTGAGCACCCGCACCAACTGCGTGGGCGGCACCCCAGGCGGCGTCTGCCAGGCGTTGAGCTCGCTGAACACACGCGAGCCCTGGCCCAGCCCCAGCGAGTAGCCGAACTCGCTGCCCGGGTTGACGAGGTAGAGGTTGTTCAGCAGGTGGACAGGGCCGTAGCGCACACGCGGGGCGCGCTCCTTCACGTCTTCCCAGAGGTTGTGGTGCAGCGTCACCTGGAGCTTGCCGTCGTCGCTGCTGAGGCTGTCGCTGTTGCCGATGAGCACGGTCTTGTCGTGGCCGCGGAAATGGCTGTGGCTCACGGTGACGAACTGGCTGCCGCGGATGATGTCCAGCAGCCCGTCGAAGCGCTGCAGCGGGCGGCCGAAGATCATGCGCTCGGGCTGCGCTTCAGGCCCCCCATCGTCGCCATCGTCAAAGAGGCAGTGGTCCACCCACACGTGGCGGGCGTTGCGCAGCATCAGCGTGTCGTAGGCCGAGTTCCATTCGCCGCTGGCGTTGTCGTTCGCGTCCCAGGCCGGGAAGTGGTCGTAGGCGCGGCGCAGGTGCAGGTGGCGCAGGATGACCTGCTGCACGCCATCGAGCACGAGACCGCCATTCACGATCTCGACGCCCGCGCCCAGGCCGACGAGGGTGGTGTTGGACGGTACGGCCACCATCACCTGCGCGGCCTGGCGCTTGGCCGAGCGCTGGCGGGCTTCTTCCAGCGGGCCTTCGGGCTTCTTCTTGCCCCAGGTGCCCGGGGCGTAGGCCGCCTCGAAAGCGTCCCAGCTGAAGGCCGGGTCGCGGAAGTCGTCGAAGCCCAGCACGCGCCCATCGTCGGCCTTTGCCAGGTCGATGCGGCCGGCAATCTTCACCAGCCGCGGGCGCTGCACGCCCGGGCGGCCGTCGGTGCCCAGATGCGGCTTCAAGGCGGCCACCAGTTCGGCGCGGCTGCGCACGGTGTACACGTCGTCGGGCGCGGCCTCGGCACCGCCGCGCGTGCCGCCTTCGGCCGCGGCCCAGCCGCCATGGGCAGCCAGCACTTCACGCGCCGGGTCAGCGGGCAGTGCGCGGTTGTTGAACTCGAAGAAGCGGTTGGCCTGCGCGCCCGTGGCGGCAAAAGGCCGGCGCGAGGTGCTGGCCGACCAGCCGCCCAGGTGCGGGCCCAGCTGGCTGTCGCGGATGAGCACCTGGCCGTTGGGCGAGACGCCGGCTTGCCAGGTGCCACGCGCCACGCCTTCGTCCCACGCCCGGCCCAGGCTGATGCTGCCCGGTGCCACACCGGGCTCGGCCGTGAAGCGTGTGCGCTGCACCAGGAAGCCCAGGCGCGCCGCGGCTGGCGTGCTGGGCGCCAGCACGTGGCCGCCGTTGGGCGGCTGGCGGCGGCCGGCGCGCTGCAGGATGGTGCTGTCGTCGATGACAAGCGTGGCATTGCCGAAGATGAAATCGACATCACCGGCGATCAGGCTGGCGCGCACCAGCACACGCCCGGGGAGCGTGGGTTTGGCGCGGCGCACGTGCAAGGTGTCTTGGTGCGCGATCAGGTGCACGCGCTCCAGCAGCACCCGGTCGCCGATGGTCATCAGCGCCACGGCCTGCGCGCCGCCGCTCTCACCGGCGCCGGGCGGGTAGCCCTGGCCGGCCTTCACGCCGTCCATCGCGTCGTTGGCAATGGTGAGGTGGGCGGCCGTGATGTCGTCGCTGGCGAACACCACGCTGGCGCTGCCGTAGGTGCCGTAGGTGGTGGCGGCCAGGTCGGGCCAGCAGGCGTGGGCGGCTGTGCCGGCGGGCTTGGTCTGCGCGTTGTAGCGGCCTTCCACCAGGCGCACGGCTGCGGCGTCACCGGGCACGCCGATGAGCGTGAGCGGGGCCTTGGCGCTCACGCACAGCGGCTCGCGGTAGGTGCCGGGGCGGATCTGGATGACCCAGCGGCGTGCGTTGTGGCCGGCGGTGGCCGTGGGCACGGCATCCACCGCGGCTTGCACGGTGCGGTGCGTGCCGCTGCCGTCGGCGGCGACGATGAAATCGGGCTTGAGCGACTTCGCATCCACCGCCGCCGGCGCCCAGGGCGTGGGGCCGTCGGCGAGGTAGTGCGCCGCGGTGTGTTCGGCGGCCTGTGCCGCGCTCATCTGCGGGCGCAGCGGACCGGTTTGGTTGTCGGTGCCCGGTGTGGCCGCCGCCACCGTGCCCACCAGTGTCGACAGCAACAGCCCCCGGGTGATGTTCATGGATTTACGCAGGCAGGTCTGCCAGGTAGAGCGCCGGTTCACCTTCGGCATCGGCGCTGAAGAGCACCTGCTTGCCGTCGGGCGTGAAGCTGGGGTGCGGGTGCGTGACCTGGCGGTTGCCCTTGTGCACCTTCCAGCTGCTGTCGTGCCGCGCGATGCGCGTGGTGGTGCCGGCCTGCATGTCGAAGAGGTGCAGGTAGGGGTCGTGGTCGATGGCGTGGCTGCTGGCGTCGGCCACGTCGGCCGGGCTGCCGCAGCCGTCGCCCACCATCAGGCTGCCGTCATGGTTGCTCATCAGGTGCGAGCAGGGCGGCATCTGCATGAGCTGGCGGCTTTCCAGCGTCACCGGGTCCAGGCTGCAGATCCAGCGCTCGCGCTCGCCCTTGAAGTAGCTCACGAAGGCCATGGCGCTGCCATCGGGCACCCAGAACTCGTGCGTGCAGCTTTCACCGGGCGCGTGCACCTTGCCGCAGCGGCGGTTGGTGCCGTCTTCGTTGATGAACCACATGCGCGCGTCCACCAGGTCGTGCGGGCCTTCGTGGCAGTAGGCCACGGTGTGGTCGTCGCCGGGGCGGTATTGGGGGTGACCGAGCCAGCCTTTTTGCTCCAGGATGACGGTGCGCGCCCCGGTGGCCAGGTCGATGCTGAACAGCCGGCACAGCGGTTGCCGGTGGTACATCTCGGCGAACTGCTTCCAGTCGGACAGGGGCGACCAATCGGCCTGCGCGATCTCGATGCCCACCATCTTCGTGCAGGCGCTGTTGCTCACCCAGGTGCCGTAGCCCACCCAGCCTTCGGGCACGGTGTAGACCACGTCTTCCTGCAGGCCCTGGAGCGCCAGGCGCACCAGCGTGCGGCCGCCGCGCACGAAGTAGAGGTGCCGGTCGTCGGGGCTCAGGAAGCCGCCGAAGGTGTTTTCACCGGCGCCGTCGCTCAGCTGCAAGGCCGTCTGGCTTTGCAGGTCGAGCAGGTGGTAGTTCCAGTTCGTGCCTGGGCCGAACTCGGCGCCAAAGATCAGCTTGGCGCCATCGTTCGTGAAGCACTTCTGGTAGAAGTAATTGCGGTGGCAGGTGATGTCGGTGGGCGTGAGCCGCGTGACCCGCGCGCCGGTGTCGGGGTCGGCGCGGGTGACGAAGTTCAGCTGGCGTTCGGTGTGCTTGGGCATGAAGGGCTCGGCCCGACAAGGCCGCCGTGGTGTTTACTTGATGCGGTTGAGCAGCGCAGCGCCATCGGTGATGAGGCGGCGCGCGGCGGCGATGTCGGTGGTCTTGTTGTAAGCCACCGTCTCGAAAACTTCGCGCATGAACTTGAGCATTCGCGGGTGCTCGAAGAGCGGGCCGGGCAGCGGCAGGCGGCCGGCGTCGCGCTGGGCCTGGATCTGCCGGTGCGCCTGCAGCTCCAGCGCGGGCAGTTGGCCCTCACGCTCCAGCTGCTGCAGCGGGCCGCGCGCACCGGGCAGGCCGCGGGTGCGGCCGAGCAAGCGTGCGGCGTCCAGATCGGTCAGCAAGAACTCGATGAGCTTGGCAGCGAGCTCGGGCTGTTTGCAATGGCGGCCCACGGCGTACATCAGCGTAGGGCGGCCGAACATGCCGCTGTGCAGCGCGCCCGGCAGGCTGGGGAAGTCGCCCAGGGCCAGGCGCTGCGGCGCCTTCAGCGTGCTGGCGCGCAGCGGAATGGCCGAGTCCCAGGTGAAGTTGCCGGCCCAGCGGCCCGTCACCCAATCGGGCTGCTGCTCGGTGGGCTTTTCGGCGCCGCCGAGGCTGGCGCGCAGCGGCAGCGGCGTGGCCACATGCTCCTTCACCAGGCGCTGGTAGATGCGCACCCAATCGAGCGCCGCGGCTTCGTTCATCGCCACGCGGCTGGGGCCTTCGGCCGTGGCCGGGGCGATGAAGGGCAGGCCGTGTTTCTGCTGCACCCAGGCCTGGGCGAGCAGGATCATGTCGTAGAGCTCGCCGTCCAGCGGGAAGGCGCCGTCGCCCAGCTTGCTGCGGAACACCGGCCCCGCAGCGAAGAGTTCTTCCCAGGTCTTGGGCAGGGCCAGGCCCACACGCTCGAAGGTGCTGGGGTTCCACAGCATCACGCGCGCGCTGTAGCTCACGGGCAGCGCGTTGAGCTTGCCGGCCACGCGGCCGGTGGCGAGCTCGGCCTCGGGCAGCTGCTCGCGCACGGCCGGGCCCAGGAGCGGCGTGAGATCGGTGAAGCCGCTGCCGCGCTTGCTGAACATCGCCAGCCAGGCCCAGTTGATCTGCATCACGTCGGGCTCGCTGCCGCCGGCCACCTGCGTGGTCAGGCGCTCCAGGTAGCCGTTGAAGCCCATGTACTCGGACTTGATGCGCAGGCCCGGGTTGCGCTGTTCAAAGAGCCGCACCGCGGCCAGCGTGGCGCCGTGGCGCGCGGCACCGCCCCACCACGCGAAGCGAAGCACACGCGCATCTTTCTGCGCCAGTGCCGGGGCGCTGAGCGTTGCGGCCCCCAGGCCTTGCAGGAGCAGGCGGCGCTTCATGCCACGGCCAGGCCGCTGGCGGCGTCGAAGAGGTGGGCCGCACCCATCTGCAGGTGCATGGTGAGCGCGGCGCCGCGCTGCAGGCCGTGCAGGCCACTGGCCTGCTCCACCGGCACGCGCGCGCTGAAGGGCAGCTCGCCGATGTTGAAGTGCACGTAGACCTCGCTGCCCATGTGCTCGGTGAAACGCAGCGTGGCGGGCACGGGCAGGCTGTCGCCCTGCGGGCGCGGCAGTGCGCCGATGTGCTCGGGCCGCAGGCCGAAGGTGATGGGCCCGCTGCGGCCGGCCAGCGCGGCCGAACGTGCGGCGCTCAGGGGCAGCAGGTGGCCGCCCAGCGCCACGGCCGCGGCGCCGCCGCCGGGTTGCAGCTCGGCCTTCAGGAGGTTCATCTCCGGCGAGCCGATGAAGCCCGCCACGAAGGCATTGGCCGGCTTCTCGTACAGCGCCACGGGCGTGTCCACCTGCTGGATCACGCCTTCCTTGAGCACGCAGATGCGTTCGCCCATGGTCATGGCTTCGGTCTGGTCGTGGGTGACGTAGATCACCGTGGCGGGCTGGCCCTGGTCGCGCAGCGTCTGGTGCAGTTCGGTCAGGCGCACGCGCATCGCCGCGCGCAGCTTGGCATCCAGGTTGGACAGCGGCTCGTCGAAGAGAAACACCTCGGGTTTCTTCACGATGGCGCGGCCCACGGCCACACGCTGCGCCTGGCCGCCGCTGAGCTGCTTGGGGTAACGCTCCAGCAGGTGCTCCATCTCCAGCAACTGCGCGGCCTGGCGCACGCGCTGGTCGAGCTCTTTCTTGGGCGTGCCGGCCAGCTTCAAGCCGAAGGCCAGGTTGTCGTACACCGTCATGTGCGGGTAGAGCGCGTAGTTCTGGAACACCATGGCGATGCCGCGCGCCTTGGCCGGCAGGTCGTTGACCCGCTTGTCGCCGATGCGCAGTTCGCCGCCGGTGATGCTCTCCAGCCCCGCCACCATGCGCAGCAGCGTGCTCTTGGCGCAGCCGCTGGGGCCCACGAAGACCATGAACTCGCCGTCACGGATGTCGAGGTCGACGCCGTGCACGGCCTTGAAGCCGTTGGGATAAACCTTCTCGATCTTGGAAAGACTCACGCGTGCCATGTCGGCCTCAACCCTTGATGCCGCTGGAAGCAGCACCTTCGATGAAATGTTTCTGGGCGGCGAAGAACACCGCGACGGAGGGGATCAAGGCCACCACGCTGATGGCGATGACGTTGGCCCACTCGACCTCTTCGGTGGCGCCGATGCTCATCTTCAGCGCCAGGCTCACGGGGTATTTCTCGACGCTGGCGAGATAGATCAGCGGTCCCATGAAGTCGTTCATCGTCCAGATGAACTGGAAGACGACCACGCTGATGATGGCCGGCTTGAGCAGCGGCACGATGATGTGCCACAGCATCTGGATCGCGTTGCAGCCGTCGATCATCGCGGCCTCTTCCATGTCACGCGGGATGCCGCGCAGGAACTGCACGAGCATGAACACGAAGAAGGTGTCGGTAGCAAACGCGCTGGGCAGGATCAGCGGCCAGTAGCTGTCGAGCATTCCCACTTCGCGGAACATCAGGTACTGCGGCAGCCGCAGCACGATGAGCGGCAGCATCATCGTGCCCACCATGATGGCGAAGAGCGACTTCTTGCCCCAGAACTCGAAGCGCGCAAACGCATACGCCACCAGCACGCAACTGATCACCGTGACGATGATGCGCGGCACCGTGATGATGAAGCTGTTGAGGAAGTAGGTGGCGAAGGTGTACTCGGTGCTGGTCTTCCAGCCCTTCTCGTAGGCGCCGAAGTCCAGCCGGCTGGGCCAGAAACCGATCTCGGTGAAGATCTCGGCGTTGGTCTTGAAGGTGGCGCCCACCAGCCAGATCAGCGGGTAGAGCATCAGCAGCGAGACGGTGCCCAGCGCGAGGTAGCGCACCCAGGGCACGGGGGGCGCCGCGTCACGCAGCGGCGCCGGGGAGGCGGAGGACGTCGTCATTTCTTGGCCGCCTCTTTTTCGCCGGCGTAGAACACCCAGTACTTCGAGCTCCAGAAGCTGATGCCCGCCAGTGCCGCGACGAGCGCGAACAACACCCAGCTCAGCGCCGCGCCGTAGCCCAGGTTGAAGTAGCGGAAGCTCTGGTCGTAGATGTAGAGCGCGAGCACGTAGGTGCTGCTCAGCGGCCCGCCTTCCGTCACCATGTAGGGCGCGTTGAACTCCTGGAAGGCGTGCACCATCTGCATGATCACGTTGAAGAAGATCACCGGCGTGATCAGCGGCACCGTGATGCGCCAGAACTGCTGCGAGCGGCTGGCGCCGTCGATCTCGGCAGCTTCGTACAGGCTCTGCGGCACGTTCTGCAGCGCGGCCAGGAAGATGACCATGGCCGAGCCGAACTGCCACATGAAGAGCAGCACGATGGTCCACATCGAGTAGTGTTCGTCGGCCAGCCAGGCGATGGGCTCGATGCCGAACTGCCCCAGGATGCCGTTGACCAGCCCGTTGCGCGCAAACAGAAAGCGCCACAGCACCGCCGTGGCGATGCTGCCGCCCAGGATGCTGGGCAGGTAGAAGGCGCTGCGGAAGAAGTTGATGCCGCGCAGCTTGAAGTTCAGCACGTGGGCGACAAACAGCGCAAAGCCCACGCGCGCCGGCACCGCCAGCACCGCGAACCACAGCGTCACGCCCAGGCTCTTGGTGAAGAGCGGGTCTTCGGTGGCCAGTTCCTTGTAGTTCTGCAGACCCACGTAAACCGGCGGGTCCATCACGTCGTACTGGGTGAAGCTCAGCGCAAAGCTCATCACGAAGGGGAAGAGCTTGAACAGCAGCACGCCCAGCACGAAGGGCAGCACAAAGAGAAAGCCTAGTCTCTTGTTCTCGTACATCTCACCGTGTCTCCGGCGGTGAAGAAGGGGCGCTGGATCAGCGTGCCAACCAGCCGCCGTCGACGGCGACCGTGTAGCCGTTGACGTAGTCGGAAGCCTGCGAAGCCAGGAAGACCACCGGCCCCGCCAGATCGTCCGGCACGCCCCAGCGTCCGGCGGGGATGCGTTCCAGGATGGACGCGTTGCGGCCTTCGTCGGCGCGCAGCGCCGCCGTGTTGTTGGTGGCCATGTAGCCCGGGGCGATGGCGTTGACGTTGATGCGGTGGCCGGCCCACTCGTTGGCCATCAGCCGGGTGATGCCCATCACGCCGCTCTTGCTGGCCGTGTAGCTGGGCACGCGCACGCCGCCCTGGAAGCTGAGCATCGAGGCCACGTTGATGATCTTGCCGCCCGTGCCCTGGGCCAGGTACTGGCGCGCGGCGGCCTGGGCGAAGAAGAAGACCGACTTCAGGTTGATGTCGATGACATCGTCCCAGTCCTTCTCGCTGAACTTGATGGCGTCTTCGCGCCGGATGATGCCGGCGTTGTTCACGAGGATGTCCACGTGGCCGGCCAGGCCCAGCGCCTGCTTCATCAGGCCCTCGATGCAGTCGATGCTGCCCAGGTTGGCGCGCAGGTCCAGGAAGCGGCGGCCCAGGGCCTCGATCTGCGCCTGCGTCTCGGTGGGCGCGCTCACGTTCACGCCGACGATGTCAGCGCCCGCTTGCGCCAAAGCGCGCGCCATGCCTTGGCCCAGGCCGGTGTCGCAACCGGTGACGATGGCAACCTTGCCGCTGAGTTGGAACTGTTGAAGGATCATTTTCGAAGGCACCGTTTGAAAAGTGGGGGCGCATGCGCGCAGGGTGGGCAGGGCGTCGGGGCGCGAGCCTAAACCAGCTTCCGCCAAGCCCGGAATCATGGTTTCTAATTAGTGAACCGGCGTTTCTTTTTTATTGTGCCATTGCTACAGTCCTTCCGAATCGATGTCCCGGAGACTGCTGCATGAACCCCTATTTCCTCGAAGCCGAGACGCCCTGGACCGATCTGGGCGGTGGCATCCGCCGCAAGATCGTCGGCCACACGCCGGGCCTGATGAGCGTGCTGGTGCAGTTCGACCAGGGCGCCGTGGGCACCCCCCACGCGCACGACGAGTACGACCAGATCGCCTATGTGGTGAGCGGCTCGTTCGAGGCCGATGTCGCCGGTGTCAAGCGCGTGCTGCGGCCCGGTGACGCCTTCATCGCCCCGCGCACGCACCTGCACGGTGTCGTGGCGCTGGAGCCGAACAGCACCCTGCTGGACCAGTTCACCCCCCGCCGCGAGGACTACCTCTAGGCCGCTGCCATCCCGGCCGGCGCGCACTGCAGCGCCCGGCCCTGACTCAGCCAAAAGAGGCGACCTGCATGCGCCCGGCCCCACCCGACGGAGACATGACCATGACCCAGCGCCAACTGCGCTCTCTTCGCACCACCCACGCCCAGCGCGCCCCGCGTGCCTGGCAACTCACGGCCGTGGCCGGTGCCCTGGCGGCGCTGGCTGCGTCGGCCCAGGCCCAGACGGCGCCCGCCGCCGGCTCGGCCGCGGCCAGCAACCAGCCGCAGCGCATCGAGATCACCGGCTTCCGCGGCTCGCTGGAAAGCGCGCTGAACAAGAAGCGTGAAGACACCGGCATCGTCGATGTGATCCGCGCCGAAGACATCTCCAAGTTCCCCGACACCAACCTGGCCGAGAGCCTGCAGCGCATTCCCGGCGTGGTGATCGACCGTGACGCCGGCGAGGGCCGCAACATCACGGTGCGCGGCCTGGGCTCCGACTTCACCCGCGTGCGCATCAACGGCATCGAAGCCCTGGCCACCACCGGCGGCACCGACAGCAGCGGCGGCGCCAACCGCTCGCGCGGCTTCGACTTCAACGTCTTCGCGTCCGAGCTCTTCAACAGCATCACGGTGCGCAAGAGCGCTTCGGCCGACGTGGAAGAAGGCTCGCTGGGCGCCACCGTCGACCTGCAGGCCTCGCGCCCGTTTGATTTCAAGCAGCGCACCTTCAGCGTTTCGGTCAAGGGCCGCTACAACGACGTCGGCCGCAAGACCGACCCGCGCATTGCCTTCCTGGCCACCGACACCTTCTTCGACCGCAAGGTCGGCGTGCTGGTCTCTGGCGCCTACAGCAAGCGCAACCTGCTGGAAGAAGGCTTCAGCACCGTGCGCTGGGACAACGGCGCCAGCTCCGGCGGCTGGTGCGCCCCCACCGGCGTGACGCCGGCCAACCCCACCACCAGCACCGCCACCACCTGCGGCCCGGCCGCCCAGGGTGTGCCGCGCGTGACCGGCACCGCCGACAACATCGCCGCCTACAACACGGCCAGCAGCGCGAACAACTTCCACCCGCGCCTGCCGCGCTACGGCCGCCTCACGCACGAGCAAGACCGCCTGGGCCTCACGGCCTCGGTGCAGCTCAAGCCGGCGGAGGGCACGTTGGTTTCGCTGGATGTGCTCTACAGCAAGCTCGACGCCACGCGCCAGGAAGATTTCCTGCAGGCCATCAGCTTCAGCCGCACCGCCACGCAAGGCGGCAAGCCGCAGACCACCGTGCTGGAAACGCAGTACGCCGCCAACGGTGCCCTGCTCTACGGCCGCTACAACGGCGTGGACATCCGCTCCGAATCGCGCTTCGACGAGCTGAGCACCACCTTCACGCAGCCCAGCCTCACCATCCAGCAGGACATCGGCGACAGCATCCGCCTGTTCGGCCGCATCGGCCGCGCCGACAGCAAGTTCCGCAACCCGGTGCAGACCACCACCACGCTGGACGCGCTGAACGTCAACGGCTACGCCATCGACTTCCGCGGCAACGACCGCCTGCCCAGCATCACCTACCCCGTTGATGTGACGCAGCCTGGCGGTGCGCTGACGTTGGTGAGCGTGCCGCAGGTGGCCACCGGCACGCAGCCCACCACCATCACCAACACCACCAGCAGCGAGATCCGCATCCGTCCGCAAGGCGCGAACAACATCAACGACGTGGCCTCGTTCAGCGGCGAGTGGGAAGCCCTGCCCGGCAACCTGACGCTGAAGGCCGGCCTGGACTACAAGCGCTACACCTTCGACACCTTCGAGTTCCGCCGCGTCAACCAGAACGACACCATCTTCGCGCCGCCGGCGGGCACCAGCGTGGCCAGCCTGACCACCAGCGTCACCGGCTTCGGCCGCGGCCTGGGCCTGCCCGCGGGCACGCCCACCAGCTGGGTGATCCCGAACCTGAACGCCATCGCAGCGGCCTACGACATCTACTGCAACTGCATCAAGAGCGGCCCGGCTGGCGGCCCTGGCGACTTCACGCTCTCGTCCACCACCAACGGCAACGCCCGCGGCAACAACCGCAAGGTGGTGGAAACCGACCAGGGCGGTTTCGTGATGGCCGACTTCAGCTTCAAGCTGGGCGCCATGCCCATCCGCGGCAACGCCGGCGTGCGCGTGGTGCAGACCGAGCAGGCCGCCACCGGCTACCAGGCCGGCGGCGGCGGCACCGAAGTGACGGTGACGCAGACCTACACCGACACCCTGCCCAGCATCAACCTGGCGGCCAACCTCACGAAGGACATCATCCTGCGCGTGGCCGCGGCCAAGGTGATGGCGCGCCCGCAGCTCGGCAACCTGAACCCCGGTGGCACCATCAGCACCACCGGCACGCTCAGCGTGACCAGCGGCAACCCGCTGCTCAAGCCCTTCCGCGCCACCACGCTGGACCTCAGCGCCGAGTGGTACGTGGCGCGCAACACCTTCGTCGGCCTGGGTGTCTTCCACAAGGACATCGACACCTACATCCAGAGCCTGCGCACGACCATCCCCTTCCGCGACACCGGCCTGCCGCTGAGCCTGCTGCCCAGCAACTTCACGGGTGACGAGGTCTTCCAGGTCACCACGCCCATCAACACCAACGGCGGCAAGCTCTCGGGCTTCGAGATCAACTGGCAGCAGCCCTTCACCTTCCTGCCCGGCGCCTTCAGCAACATGGGCCTGCTGGTGAACTACACGCAGGTCAAGAGCAAGATCGACTACCAGGTCTCGCCGACCAGCGCCACGGTCATCCGTGACGACCTGCTGAACCTCTCGCCCAAGAGCTGGAACCTGACGCTGTACTACGACGACGGCACCTTCAGCGCGCGTGTCTCGGCGGCCAACCGTTCGGGCTTCCTGACGCGGGTGCCGGGGCAGAACAACAACGACGTGGAAGGCAAGAACGCCAGCACCAACGTCGATGCCTCGATCTCGTACAAGCTCACGCCGAACCTGGACCTCACGCTGGAAGGCGTGAACCTCACCAACGAGGCCAACGACCAGTTCATCAGCCGTGCGCGCAACAGCGCGGTGGTTTATCACAAGACCGGGCGCGAGTACCTGCTGGGCATGCGCTACAAGTTCTGACGCCGCATGAACCGCACCCTGCGCCGGGTGCGGCTCGCAAGCCCGCTGGCGGCCCTTGTGGCCGCCACGGCGTTTGCGGCGCCGCCCGCCGAAGCCGAGCAAGCCGCTCTGCTGCTGGTGGGCGACAGCACCCTGGCGCCCCGCAGTGGTTATGGCGACGCCCTCTGCGAACGCCTGGCCCCGGGCTGGGCCTGCCTGAACCTGGCGCGCGGCGGGCGCAGCACCAAGAGCTACCGCGAAGAAGGGCTGTGGGATCGCGTGCTCGCGCGCCTACGCACGCGCCAGGGTGACGCGCCGCACGTAGTGCTGATCCAGTTCGGCCACAACGACCAGCCTGGCAAGCCCGGCCGCAGCACCGACCTGGCCACCGAGTTCCCGGCCAACCTGCGGCGCTATGTGGAAGAGGTGCGCGCTGCCGGCGGGCTGCCCGTGCTGGGCACGCCGCTCACGCGCCGCAGCTTCAAGGACGGGCGGCTGCAGGGCGACTTGGAGCCCTGGGCAGACACCACGCGCCGCGTGGCGCGCGAACTCGGCGTGCCGCTGGTGGACACGCTGGGCAGCAGCGCCGCGCGCGTGCAGGCCCTGGGCGAGGCGGTGGCCGACACGCTGGCCGTGGCCGCCAAGCCCGCGCCCGGTGAAGCGCCGGGCCGCGGCTCCAACAGCTTCGACCGCACGCACGTGGGCCCGCGCGGCGCCTGCCTCTTCGCGGCCCTGTCAGCGCCCCTGCTGGCGCAGGCGGTGCCTGCGTTGCGCGATGCCTTCGTCAGCGCCGGCCAGCCCGACGAAGCCGCCTGCCTGGCCTTGCCGCCCCCACCGCCGGCGGCCACGCTCGGCCAGGCGAGCGAACTGCACCGCGGCACCTACACGATGCCCGGCTGGGCCGTGGGCACGCAGGGCGGGCGCGGCGGGCGCGTGCTGCGTGTCACCAACCTGCAGGCCAGCGGGCCCGGCTCGCTGCGCGCTGCGCTGGAAGCGCGCGGCCCGCGCAACATCGTCTTCGAGGTGGGTGGCGTGATCGACCTGCAGGGCGGCAAGCTCGACATCCGCGAGCCCTTCGTCACCATCGCCGGGCAGACGGCGCCCGCGCCCGGCATCACGCTCATCAAGGGCGAGGTGCGCGTGGGCACGCACGACGTCATCGTGCAGCACCTGCGCTTCCGCCCTGGCGCCTGGGGCCGCCCCGCGCGCAGCGGCGGCGATCAAGACGGCCTGAGCACCGGGGCCGGCGCGCACCAGGTCATCATCGACCACTGCAGCTTCAGCTGGGCCACCGACGAGAACCTCTCGGTGGGCGGCCCGCGTTTCCCCGGCAGCACGCCCGACGAATGGCGCCGCCACACCGGCCGTGCCATCACCTTCAGCCATAACCTCATCTACGAAGGCCTGGGCCATTCGGTGCACGCCAAGGGCGAGCACAGCAAAGGCACGCTGATCCACGACAACGCCACCGGCATCCTGCTGCACGCCAACCTCTACGCCAGCAACCGCGAGCGCAACGCGCTGTTCAAGGGCGGTGTGCACGCGGCCATGGTCAACAACCTGGTCTTCAACCCCGGCACGCGCGCGGTGCACTACAACCTGCCGGCGGGCGAGTGGGAAGGCCAGCCCATCCAGACCGGCCGCATCGCGCTGCTCGGCAACCTGCTGCGCCACGGGCCCGACACCCGCGCCGGGCTGCCGCTCTTCGTGCTGGGTGGGCATGGCGACGTGGAACTGCACCTCGATGGCAACGCGGCTGCCGACTTCCTCGGCCGCCCCTTGCCGATGACGGCCGTGGACAACGCGGGCCGGGCCCGCATCGTCGAAGTGCCCGCCGCGCAGGCCACACTGCCGCCCGATCTGCGCCTGCTGCCTGTGGCCGAGCTGGAGCTGCAGCTCACACGCGCGGCCGGCGCCCGCCCCTGGGACCGCGACGAAGCCGACCAGAAGCTGCTGGCCGACGTGGCCGAGGGCCGCGGGCGCCTGATCGACGACGAGACGCAGGGCTTGGGCTACCCGCGCCATACCGCCACGCGGCGGCCCTTCGATGCCGCGGCCTGGCAGTTGCACGACATGAGCCCGCGCGCCGGCTGGGCTTCGCTCTTCCCTGCGGAGGCGCCACCTGCAGTGCGCGCGGCCACTGCAGCACCCAAGCCTGCCTTACCCGCGGCCGAGCCCCGCCGCTGGGCCGCCGGCCTGGAAGGCCAGCGCCGCGCCGACCTCGGCAACGGCCAGTTCCGCAACCCCGTGCTGGCCGGCGATTTCCCCGACCCCACGGTGCTGAAGGATGGGCCCGACTACTACCTCACGCACTCGTCCTTCGAGGCCGTGCCCGGCCTGCTGATCTGGCATTCGCGCGATCTCGTCAACTGGCAGCCGCTGGCGCCGGCGCTCACGCGCTACATCGGCAGCGTGTGGGCGCCCGAGCTCGTCAAGCACGGTGGCCGCTATTACCTCTATGTGCCGGCCAAGCTGCCCGCGCCGCAGCGCGGCGCACGGGGCGACATCTTCGTGATGCACGCCCCGCACCCGCGCGGGCCCTGGTCGGCGCCGGTGGCGCTGGGCATCGACCGCATCGACCCCGGCCACGCGGTGGACGAACAAGGCCGGCGCTGGCTCTTCCTCAACGGCGGCGTGCGCGTGCCGCTCAGCGCCGACGGCCTGCGCACCACCGGCCCGCTGGAGACGGTGTATGAAGGCTGGCGCTACCCCGAAGACTGGGTGGTGGAGAGCTACTCGCAAGAGGGCCCGAAGATGCTGCGCAAGGACGGCTGGTGGCACATGACGCTGGCCGTGGGCGGCACCGCCGGCCCGCCCACCGGGCACATGGTGATCTCGGCGCGGGCGCGCACGCTGGCCGGGCCCTGGGAGCACTCGCCGCACAACCCGCTGGTGCGCACACGTTCGCGCAGCGAGGCCTGGTGGTCGCGCGGCCACGCCACGCTGGTGGAGGGCCCCACGCCCGGCGACTGGTACATGCTCTACCACGGCTACGAAGCTGGCTACCACACGCTGGGCCGGCAGATGCTGCTGGAGCCCATCGAGTGGACGCCCGAGGGCTGGTTCCGCAGCCGCTTGGCCGCAGGGGCCGATGTGGGCGAGCCGCTGCCCCTGCCGCGTGGCGGCAGTGCCGTGCCGCACGGCCGCGCGCTGTCTGACGACTTCCAGGCGCCGCAACTCGCCACGCCGTGGAGCTTCTTCCGCGGCGACGAGAGCGACGCAGCGCGCGTGCGTGTGGGTGGCGGCACGCTGGCGCTGGCCGCGCGCGGCAGCGGCCCGGCCGACAGCCGGCCGCTGAGCTTCGTGGCCGGCGACCGCGCCTACGAGGTGGAGGTGGACATCGACCCCGATGCCGGCGCCAGCGCCGGGCTGCTGCTCTTCTACAGCGAGCGCCTTTACGCCGGCCTGGGCCTGCAGCCGCTGCCCGACGGCGGCGCGGCGCTGCTGCTGCACCGCTACGGCACCGACCAGCGCCGCGGCAGCCTGCCCTTGCGCGCCGATGGCCAGCCGTGGCGCCCCGGCCAGCCGCTGCGCCTGCGCCTGCGGCTGGAAGACCATGTGCTGACGCTGCACACCAGCACCGACGGCGGTGTGCAGTGGCAGAAGTTCGGCACGCAGATGGAGGTTTCGGGCTACCACCACAACGTGGCGGGCGGCTTCATGAGCCTGCGGCCGGCGCTGTATGCAGCGGGGCAGGGGCAGGTACGATTCCGCCGCCTCGTCTACCGCGCGCTGCCCTGAACCCGAGCTTCTTCCCCGCCGATCTGGCCGGCTGGTTCAGCCCCGCACAGTTGCTGGGTTATGCCGCCTTCGCGCTGGGCATGGCGTGTTTCCTGCAAACCGACGACCGGCGCTTCAAGCTCTTCATGGCGGCCGAGTGCGCGGCCTACATCGGCCACTTCGCGCTGCTGGGCCAGCCCACGGCGGTGGCAAGCACGGCGGTGTCGCTCGCGCGTTCCATCGCCTCCTTGAAGTGGCGCACGCCGGCGGTGGGCCTCTTCTTCATCGCGCTGAGCCTGGCTTTGGGCGCGTGGCTGTTCCAGGGTTGGCTGAGCCTGCTGCCCATCGCGGCCTCTTGCATCGGCACCACGGCCTTGTTTTTCCTGCACGGCCTGCGCATGCGCGCGCTGATGCTGGTGGGCACGCTGCTGTGGCTGGTGAACAACCTGCTCGTGGGCAGCATCGGCGGCACGCTGCTGGAGGCCTGTCTGGCGCTGGCCAACCTGCGCACCATCGCGCAGCTGTGGCGGGCCGAGCGCCCATCAACCGCCTGAAGGGCCTTCAGGGCGTGTCGCTCACCGGGCGGCCGGCGAGCAGCCGCTGCACGAACTCCACCGTGGCGTGGTGCAGGAAGTTGCGGTTGTCGGCGCGGTTGAAGCCGTGGCCTTCGTTTTCGCCCGTGAGAAACCACACCGGCGTGCCCTGCGCGCGCAGCGCCTGCACCATCTGCTCGGCCTCGCGCCAGGGCACGCGCGGGTCGTTGCGGCCGTGCACGATGAACATCGGCTTCTTCATCTGCGCCACCCGGTTCAGCGGCGCGATGCTGTTCAGGAAGGCGCGCATCGCGGGGTCGCGCTCGTCGCCGTACTCGAGCCGGCGGTTGTCGCGCCGGTAGCTCTCGGTGTTCTCCAGCAGGCTCACGAAGTTGCTGATGCCCACGCGGTCGATGGCGCCCAGGATGCGCGCGTTTTCCGCCGCCGCCACGGCCAGCGCCATGTAGCCGCCGTAGCTGCCGCCGCTGACGACCACACGGCCCGCGTCCACGTCCGGCAGCGTGGCCAGGTGGTCGAGCAGGCCGCTGATGTCGCGCACGGCGTCTTCGCGCAGGCGGCCGTTGTCCAGGTCCAGGAAGCGGCGGCCGAAGCCCTCGCTGCCGCGCACGTTGGGCAGCACCAGGTGCATGCCCATCTCCTGCACCACGTGGCGCAGCGTGCCTTGCAGGAAGCTGGGCCGCGCCTGCGAACTGGGCCCGCCGTGGATCTCGATGAACACCGGCCGCGGCCCGCTGAAGCTTGCCGGCGGCGCGATGTGCAGCGCGGTGATCTCGGTGCCGTCGAAGCTCTTCCAGCGCAGCGTGCGCAGCTCGGGCTGCGCGCTGCCGGCCGGTTGCGCGCTGGCGCTCCAGGGCTGCACCTCGCCGCGTTCCAGGTCCAGCACCCAGGGCCGGCCCGGGCTTTGTGGCGAGACGTGGTTGAAGGCCAGCAGCGGCAGCCGCGGGTGCCAGGCCAGCGTGCCGATCACGCCCGGCGGCACGCCGGCCGGGCGGCGCAGCTCGCCGGCGCCGTCCTTCGGCAAAAAGAGGCGCAGCACCGACAGGCCCTGCTCGTTGTGCACCAGCGCCAGCGGCCGGGGCGGGCTGCCCGCCGGTGGCACGGCCAGGCCTTCCAGGTCGGCGGCGGGGCCGGCGCTGTAGCGGGTGCGCTGGCCGCTGTCGGGGTCCAGCGCTGCGAGGCCGCGGAAATCGCCTTCCACCGGGCGTGTCCAGAGCAGGCCGGGGGGTGTGGTGCTGGCAGGGCCGGCATCCGCCAGCACCGGGCCGGGCGTGGTGGTGGCCGTTTCGCCGCGGCCGGTGACGGCCGTGGGCGGGCCGCCCCGCCACGGGTGGCGCCACACCCGGCTGCCGCGACCCACGGTGTGCAGCAGCGTGATGTCGCCGTTGGCCAGCACGCGCAGATCGCTCAGCCGCGTGCCCTCGGCGCGGGCCAGCAACTGGGGCTCGGTGTCGGGGCGCAAGGGGTCGATGCGCCAGAGCTCGGTGCGCGCCTGGCGGGCGCCGGGGGCGGGGGCCTTGCCCTCGTCACCCTCGTCGCCCTTGTCGTCTTCTTCGTTGCTGCGCGCGGCGCGGCGGTCCAGGGTGGTCAGCAACACGGCCAGGCTGCGGCCGTCGCGGGCCTCCGGCGCGAAGGCGTAGTCGGCCACGCGCAGGTGCGCGGGCGTCAGCGGCACCGGGGCTTCGCGGCCTTCGGGGTCCAGGCGGAAGAGGCGCCAGGCTTCGTCGCCGTCGGTGTCGCGGCTGTAGACGAGGTAGGCGCCGGCCTGCGGTTCCCACAGCGCGCGCTGCACGGCATGGCGTTCGCGCGTCAGCGGCTGCGGGCGGCCGCCGGGCTCGCGCAGGCGGTGCAGCTGCGGCGTGCCGGCGCTCTCAGGGCCGCCGCCGGCCACCACCAGCATCTCGGCGCGCTGCGGGTGCCAGTCCACGAAACGCAGGCTGCGTGCCGCAGGCGCCTCGGCGCGCGGCAGGCGGGGGATGGGGGGCAGGCCTTCGGCGCGCAACTGCGGGCCGGGGGCGAGCCGCGGGGTGTTGGCGCTGGCGGGTTCGGCGTCCTGGGCCTGGGTCGGGCCGGCGAGGCCGGCGCCCAGCAGGCCCAGCAGGCCGATCACGCGCCAGCGTGTGGCGCTGCGGTGCGTGGTGGGGAAGGCAGATTCGCGGGCGCTGGGGATCATCGCGGCATGGCCTCGGGGGGAATCACGGCCCCCCGATGCTGCACCACGATGCTGGCCAGTTGGTTGCCGGCCGCCGCCGCCGCCGTGGCGCTGCCGCCGGCCAGGCGCGTGGCCAGGTAGGCGCCGGCGAAGCTGTCGCCGGCCGCGGTGGTGTCCACCACCTTCGGCACCGGCACGGTCGGCACTTCCACGAGCGTCTGGCCCTGCAAGCGCACCAGCGTGGGCCCGGCGCCGCGCTTGACCACCACCTCGGCGCAGGGCAGGGCCAGCGTGCGCGCCAGCGCGGCGTCGGCGCCTGCGGGTGTGGCCGGGTCGCCCCAGAGCAGCTGTTCGTCGTCCAGCGTGGCCAGCACGGTGCTGGCCAGAGCCGTGAAGGTGCTGAAGGCGGCCCGCGCGCTGGCCGCATCGGCCCACAGGCGCGGGCGGTAGTTGTTGTCGAAGACCACGGCCGCGCCGCGCGCGCGCAACCGCTGCGCCAGCGCCGCCAGCCGCGCGCGGCCGGCCGGCGGCAGGATGGCCAGGCTGATGCCGCTCAGGTACAGCGCGTCGACATCGTCGGCCTGCTGCTCCAGCGGCGTGTCGCCCTCGGCGGTGTCGAAATAGGCGCGCGCGGCAGCCTGCTCGCGCCAGTAGTGGAAGCGGCGCTCGCCGCGTTCGTCCACCTCGATGAGGTACAGGCCCGGCAGCTTGCCCGGCAGCCGCCGCACGAGGCTCGTGTTGATGCCCTCGGCCTGCCAGCGCTGCAGCAGGCCGGCGCTGAGGCCGTCGTCGCCCAAAGCGGTGGCGTAGTCCACCCGCAGCCCGTGGCGGGCGCCACAGCGCGCCAGGTAGACGGCGGTGTTCAGCGTGTCGCCGCCGTAACCCTGCTGCAGCGTGCCGAAGGGCTGGCCCTGCAGTTCGAGCATGCATTCGCCGATGGCCACGATGCGCGGGCCGCGGCCCGTGGTGCCTGCCATGTGGATTCCCCTGCCTTCTTTTGAAACGACGTTTCGATATTCTAGGCACCTGATTTCACCCGCCCGCTCCGGGCCGACCCTGGGCCGCGTTCCTGCAAGACCGCGGGCGGCCCACAGGCCCGCCATGCGGAAGGCTGGGCGGATCTCTCCCCGGCATCGACCCACTCCCCCCTTGCGACCCATGAACACCTCGCCCCCGCCCGACCGCCGTCTGCTGCAGCAGCACGCGCAAGACAACGTGGCCATTGCCGTGCAGGCCGGCGGTCTGCCTGCGGGCACGGTGCTGGCGGGCGGCCTGGTGCTGCGCGACGCCGTGCCGCAGGCGCACAAGGTGGCGCTGCAGGACATTCCCGCCGGCGCACCTGTGTTGCGCTACGGCGTGGCCATCGGCCATGCGCTGCGCGACATCGCGGCCGGCAGCTGGGTGCACGAGCGCCTGCTGCGGCCGCTGCCGGCGCGGGCGCTGCAGGGCCTGCCGATGGCCACCGCCGCACCGCCGCCGGCGCCACCGCTGCCCGGCCACACCTTCCAGGGCTACCGCAACGCCGACTGCAGCGTGGGCACGCGCAACCTGCTGGCCATCAGCACCACGGTGCAGTGCGTGGCGGGGGTGCTGGACGTGGCGGTGCAGCACATCAAGGCCGAACTGCTGCCGCGTTTTCCGAACGTCGATGGCGTGCTGGGGCTGGAACACGCCTACGGCTGCGGCGTGGCCATCAACGCGCCGGGGGCCGAGATCCCCATCCGCACGCTGCGCCACCTGGCGATGAACCCCAACTTCGGCGGCGAGGTGATGCTGCTCGGCCTGGGCTGCGAGAAGCTGCAGCCCGAGCTGCTGCTGCCGCCCGGCAGCCTGCCGCTGCACACCGCGCAGACGCTGAGCACGCTGCGCCTGCAAGACCCGCAGCACGTGGGTTTCGGCGCGATGGTCGACCACCTCGTGCAAAGCGCCGTGCCCCACCTGGAGCGCCTCAACGCACGCCGCCGCGAGACCGTGCCCGCCAGCGCGCTGGTGGTGGGCGTGCAGTGCGGCGGCAGCGACGCCTTCAGCGGCCTGACCGCCAACCCCGCGGTGGGCCATTGCACCGATTTGCTGCTGCGCGCCGGCGCCACCGTGCTCTTCAGCGAAACCACCGAGGTGCGCGACGCCATCGCGCAGCTCACCGCGCGCGCGGCCACGCCAGCCGTGGCGCAGCGCCTCATCGACGAGATGGCCTGGTACGACGACTACCTGGCCCGCGGCGGCGCCGACCGCAGCGCCAACACCACGCCGGGCAACAAAGCCGGCGGCCTGAGCCACATCGTGGAGAAGGCCATGGGCAGCGTGGTCAAGAGCGGCAGCGCGGCCATCACCGGCGTGCTCTCACCCGGCGAGCGGGTGCCGCCGGGCGCGCCGGGCCTGTACTACTGCGCCACGCCTGCCAGCGATTTCATCTGCGGCACGCTGCAGCTGGCCGCGGGCATGAACCTGCACGTCTTCACCACCGGCCGCGGCACACCCTACGGCCTGGCTGCCTGCCCGGTGGTGAAGGTGGCCACGCGCAGCGAACTGGCCGAGCGCTGGCACGACCTGATGGACATCGACGCCGGGCCCATCGCCGACGGCCGCGCCACGGTGGCCGAGCTCGGCGAGCTGATGTTCCGCAGCCTGCTGGCTGTGGCCAGCGGCCAGCGCACGTGGGCGGAGCACTGGGGGCTGCACAACGCGCTGGTGCTGTTCAACCCGGCGCCGGTGACCTGAGCGGCTGGCACCGGCCGCCGGCCCGCATGCGAGCATGCGGGCGTGAACCCCGAGCCCCTGCCGCCCGTGCCGCGGCGCAGCACCTGCACGCGTTGCCTGCGCCCGCAAACCACCTGCCTGTGCGCCTGGGTGCGGCCCACCGCGCACCGCACCGAGGTGCTGGTGCTGCAGCACCCGCAAGAGCAGCGCCAGGCCAAGAACAGCGTGGCGCTGCTGCGCCTGTCGCTGGCGCGCTGCGAGGTGGTGGTGGGCGAAGGTTTCTCGGAAGAGGAGCTGGCTGCGCTGCTGCACCGGCCCGGCCTGCAGACCCGGCTGCTCTACCCCGACGTGCCGGCGGCGCCCGCGCCGATCTCGCCCAACGCGCCACCGGGCCTGCCGGCCGTACCGCAGGCACCTGCCGCAGCGGTGCGGCTGGTGGTCATCGACGCCACCTGGCGCAAGAGCCTGCGCCTGCTGCTGGAGCACCCCGCCCTGGCCAACTTGCCGCGCCTGGCGCTGCCCGCGCCGCCGCCCACGCACTACCGCGCCATCCGCGCCGCGCGCCGGCCCGACCAGGTCTCCACCCTGGAAGCCACCGTGCAGGCGCTGGCGCTGATCGAAGGCCCGGCTTTCGACGGCGCGCCGCTGCTGGCGGCTTTCGGCCGCTTTGTCGATGCGGTGGCGGCGCGGCGGTCTCGCGCCGGGGCC
>VYLK01000249.1_pt1 | contig 21926 bp, 8 predicted proteins | sample 5114321 | NCBI WGS metagenome assembly VYLK01 (sample SAMN12291792, study PRJNA351875) | freshwater metagenome | isolation source: freshwater lake | place: USA: Michigan, MSU2 Lake | collected 2011-08-16
ACCATTGTTGGGAGTGCAAGTGCGGATTATTATCTTTCAGGATTGGCAGGTAACGATCTAATTTCAGGCAATGCAGGCGGTGACTGGATATATGGTGGTGATGGCAACGATACCCTCAATGGCGGTGCTGATAACGATGCCTTATATGGTGAAGCGGGAAATGATACCTTAGACCCCGGACTCGGTAGCGACTACGCCGACGGAGGCACCGAAACCGACACCCTAAAAGTTGACTACTCCTCCTTAAGTACCAATATCACCTCCACAACCCCGAATAATGGCAGTGGAACCATCTCCACCACTGGAAACTCTGTAAATTACGTCAATATCGAAAAATTTGACATAACCACAGGTAGTGGTAACGATAACCTCATCGGGGGCAACCTTGACGATACCTTAAGAGGGAGCGCGGGGAATGACACCCTAAACGGTGGTGCGGGGGTTGACATCCTTGAAGGGGGAATAGGAGATGATACCTACATCATTGATGAACTAGGGGACACCATTAATGAAAATGCAAGCGAAGGTACAGACCTCATTCAAACCTCTGTTTCCTACAGCATTGAAACCATCGCTAACGTTGAAAATATCACCCTCACAGGCACAAATAACCTCAATGCGACAGGTAACAGCCTTAACAATACCCTCATGGGTAATAGTAGTAATAATACCCTCACAGGTAATGCAGGTAACGACACCTTAGAAGGGGGTGCAGGGAATGACTCCCTAAATGGTGGGGATGGTAATGACAGGTTAATAGGGGTTAACTCCACTGCTGCTACTCCAGGCGTTGGTGAAATTGATACATTAGAAGGGGGAACAGGTGCAGACCGTTTTATCTTAGGAGATGCAACCAAAGCCTACTATGATGATGGTAATACTAGCGCTAATGGCACGGCTGATTATGCTCTAATTAAGAACTTTAATATCAATGAGGATAAGATTCAATTATCGGGGGCAAAGAGTAACTATGTTCTGGCTAATTCTCCCATTACCGGAGTTTTAGGAACAGGAATATTTCTGGATAAACCAGTGACAGAACCCGATGAATTAATTGCCGTTATTGAAGGAGTAACAGGGTTAAATATTAATAGTAATGTTTTTATGGTTCCTAATGTAGCCTCCGGTGGTTTGTCTGCACAATATTACGATGGGTATTTCAATGATGATTTTAATTTCTTTAGTCAAAATCAACCTGTTTTAAGCCGTACTGATAGCACGATTAACTTTGCCGATAATTCAACTTCTTGGAATCTAGGTAATACTATTATTGCCGATTTAGAAACATTCAGTGCGCGTTGGCAGGGATATATTAATATTCCTGTAGATGGAAATTATACCTTCTATCTTAGCAGCGATGATGCTAGTTATCTATTTCTAGATAATGCGACATTCTCGCCTTCTGCTAGTAATGCTACGGTCAACAATGGAAAACTACACGCGACAAAAGAAATAAGTGGAACGACCTATTTAACAGCAGGGTTACATAATATTTTGATGTTATATGGAGAAAATTATATTGACAATATTATGTATTTTTCTTGGTCAAGTGTTGATGGGAACATTTCTAAGCAGATTGTACCTAGTTCTGCTTTATTTACCTTACAACCTGATCCAGTAACGAATCCTGGTACATTATTATTTAATACCTCCACCTACAGCGTCAACGAAAACGGCACAGCAAATATAATCATAAATCGTACAGGAGGAAGTGATGGCGCAGTTAGTGCAACCATTACCTATATAGGGGGTACAGCAACCGCACCATCTGACTACAATAACACCCCCATTACTGTTAACTTTGCAGCAGGGGAAACCAGCAAAACTGTCACCATTCCCATTGTTAACGATAGCCAATTTGAAGCAGACGAAACCATCAATCTCAGTCTGTCTAATCCCCAAGGTGGCGCAACATTAGGAACCCAGACTACAGCCGTTTTAACCATTCTTAACGATGACTTACCGCAACGGGGAATCATTAACCTCAATAGCAGCAACTACACCGTCAACGAAAACGGAACAGCGAATATCACTTTAACTCGGACTAATGGAAGTGACGGGGAAGTTAGCGTTATTCTAACCCCTAGTAATGGAAGCGCAATCGCAGGAGACGATTACACTAATACCCCCATAACTGTCACCTTTGCCAATGGAGAAACCAGTAAAACTGTTACTATTCCTATCAATAATGATACCGTTTATGAACCTACAGAAACCGTTAACTTAACTCTATATAGTCCTACAGGTGGCGCAACATTAGGCACACAAACAACAGCAGTATTAAACATCATTGATAACGATGCAGTGCCAGGTGTTTTATCCTTCAGTAATGCCACTTATAATATTAATGAAAATGGCACACCTGTCACTCAAGTTACTATTAACCGGACAGGAGGAAGTGATGGCGCCGTTAGTGCTACTGTCACCTTAAGCAACGGAACAGCAACAGCCGGAAGTGATTATGTTGCTACCCCAATCACCGTTAATTTTGCCAACGGAGAAACCAGTAAAACTGTTACTATTCCCATCATCAATGATACTGTTCTAGAAAATACAGAAACCATCAACTTAACCCTGACTAACCCGACAGGAGGAGCAACAATTAATGATACACAAAAGAGCGCAATTGTCAACATTTTAGATGATGATTTTAAGCCCACTTTAACGGTTAATATTAATTCTCAACAAGTCAACGAAGGTAACACCATTCAGGGAACAGTCACCCGTAATACAGACACTACAGAACCCTTAACCGTCACCTTAGTTAATAGTGAAAATAGTCAAATTACTGTACCGACAACTGTTACTATTCCTGCTGGTGCAACTTCAGCCAACTTTAATATTACTGCGGTTGATGATACTTTAATAGAACTGCCGAAAAACTATACCATTATTGCCTCTGCTGCTGGGTTTGTTAGTAGTTCTAATACTGTCGCTGTCATTGATAATGATGGGGTAAATTTAACCCTAACCATTTTCCCCCCTTCTCAAGGGGGGTTAGGGGGGATCTCCGAGAATGGTGGTAAAATTTTAGCAACTGTCACCCGTAACATTGTTACCAATACTCCCCTAGAAGTTCAACTCAGTAGTAGCGACACCACGGAAGCAACTACACCCCAAGCCGTCATTATTCCAGCGAATCAAGCATCTGTCACCTTTGAAATTCAAGGGGTTGATGACACCATTTTAGATGGAACTCAACCCGTTATCATTACCGCTAAACCCACCTATACAGGGACAAATTTAGCCATAGACGCAGGACAAGCAACCGCTAACCTAAATGTCACCGATAATGAAAGTCCCAGTCTCACCCTCACCCTCGATAAAAACATTATTAGTGAGACAGGAACCGCAACCGCTACCATTACTCGCAATACTGCGACAACAGAAGCATTAACCGTCACCCTCACCAGTGGTGATACTACCGAAGCAACCACACCCCAAACGGTTACTATTCCAGTCGGACAAACCTCTGCTACTTTTATTGTCACTGGGATTAATGATGGGGTTAATGATGGTATTCAACCTGTCACCCTCACCGCAACTGCAAACGGGTTTAATAGTGGGGTAAAAACCATCGAGGTTAGTGATATAGATGTACCAGATTTACAGATTACTAATTTAGCAGCCACAACTAACCCCATTTATACGGGTAAACAGTCTTATTTAACCTATAAAGTCGAAAATAAAGGTTTATCACCTGCTTCGGGAACTTGGACAGATAAGGTTTATCTTTCTACCGACAATAAATTTGATAGTAGTGATAGTCTAATTACTGAAACTACTTTCACCCCTAATATTCCTTTTAATTCCTTCTATGAGCGTAATATTCCCTTCTTTGCGCCCAGAAATGCCGGACAATATTATTTAATTGCCACCACAGACGCTAATAATACCGTTAACGAGGGGACAGGGTTAGGGGAACAGAATAACACGGTCATTACTCCCATTACGGTGATACCTGCTTATCAAGCTACGGTTTACACTGATACGGTAATTGGTACAAATGGACAAGCGGTAACATTGCGAGGAAATGCGGTTAATAATGCGGATAATTCCCCTGTACCTTTTGAATTTGTCACCATTAAAATTGAAAATAACGGTACAATTCGCGAGTTAAGCGCCTTTACTGATGGTAATGGTAACTTTGTTAAAAGTTTTAACCCCTTACCCACAGAAGGGGGACAATATAACATTAATGCTTATTTCCCCAACAACCCCACCGAAGACACCGCACCGGAAGACAGTTTTCAACTGTTGGGGATGAAGTTTAATACCAGTCAAGTCACCAATAAGGTGATTGCAGATACTCCCTTTACAGGTACGGTGACGCTGGAAAATATTACTAATATTGGGATAACGGGAATTACTGCAACCGTTGATAGTGTAGTACCCGGTTGGAATGTGCAGGTGAATACTCCCCAAAATTTGGCAGGTTCGGGGAATAATACCCTTACCTATACCATTACTGCACCGAATGACTCTTATATCACTCAAGATACCTTTAATATCAAGCTAACCAGTGCCGAAGGAGCGACGGCGGTATTACCTGTTAGTGTTAATTTAGAGCGTATTGTTCCCCGTTTAGTCGCTTCTACTAATTTAGTCAGCAGTGGAATGTTACGGGGTAATCAAACCGTTGTCGAGTTTCAGGTGACAAATGAAGGGGGAGGAATTGCTCAAAATATTGAGGTAGAGTTACCTAATGAACCTTGGTTAAAGTTAGCTTCTCCTGCGACTATTTCCGCATTAAATCCGGGAGAATCGACAAAAGTTACTTTATTATTAAACCCTGATGCTAATTTACCGTTAACGGAATATTTCGGTAATTTCTTCTTAGATGCAGAAGGGAATGATGGAGATTTATCGGTTAATTATAATTTCCGTGCTTTAAGTGAAGCGAAAGGGAATATACGGATTAATACCGTTAATGAATTATTCTATTTTGCTGAAGGTGCGCCTAAGTTAGCCGGTGCGACGGTAACATTACGGGATTATTTCACTAATGAAGTAATCGCTACTGCGGTGACAGATAATACAGGATTAATTAACCTGTCTAATATTAATGAGGGTTATTATAATTTAGAGGTAAAAGCAGACAGACACGATACTTTCCGTCAGATTATCCAATTAGATGCTGGGGAAACGGAGAATATTAACGCCTTTTTATCTCGTCAAACCGTGCAGTATAACTGGACAGTTACACCAACAGAAATTGAGGATAAATATAACATCACAGTTGAGAGTGTTTTTGAGACAGATGTACCGATTCCTACAGTAGTAATTGATCCGCCGTTAATTGATTTAGAAGGATTAGATGTAGTTGGTCAAGTCATGCAAGTGGACATGACTTTGACTAATCATGGTTTAATTGCCGCCAATGATCTTAAGTTTAGTTTTAGCGATCATCCTTTCTATAAAATTGAACCTCTGATTAATAATATTGAGTCATTAGGGGCAAAAAGTTCCTTAACTGTTCCCGTCAGAATTACTCGTATTGCTGATGAAAATACTGGCGGTACTGGTGGTGGCGGTACTGGTGGTGGCGGTACTGGTGGTGGCGGTACTGGTGGTGGCGGTACTGGTGGTGGCGGTACTGGTGGTGGCGGTACTGGTGGCGGTACTGGTGGCGGTACTGGTGGTGGTACTGGTGGCGGTACTGGTGGTGGTACTGGTGGCGGTACTGGTGGTGGTACTGGTGGTGGTTGTGGGATTTCAGGATCTCTAGTTTATTTCTATCCTTGTGGGGGTCAAGATGTTGGTAAATCGACAGGTATTGGTTTTAATAATGTAGATGGATCTGGTGGTTGTCCTCCTTGGAATCCTCAAGGTAGTTCTGCTGGTGGCGGTAGTTTTGGTGGTGGTTCAGTAGTAGGTACATCATCAAACTGTGATCCGTGTCTTGATAATTTTTTCAATATCTTTTTCAGTACGTACCTGACTGCGGCAGGCTGTAGCCCGGTAATTGGTTGCTCTGCCGGAGGATTGTCATGCTATTTAGGTTTACAAGATGGTTTTGAAGCGAAAGATGGGTTAAATTGTATCGCTTCTATTCTAGGATGCACTCCTTACAGCCCACTTGGATGTATCATCTCTATTGGTATCTGGATATATGACTTGAATCAAGCTTGCGGTCCCACTGCACAGGCGATCGCATTATCTTCTTCCGTCAATGATCGAATATTACAAACGACTAATCTATCGGGAACCTTAGCTCGTGCGATGGAACCCATCAATAAATATTATGAAAGAGCGAACAAGGTTATTGATGCTTATACCGCTATCTTTGGTGATCGCGTATGGTTGGAAGGTCAAGATGCCGAAGTTAGAAGTATTTGGTTGAATTCCTTTATTGCTAAAATAGCAGAAACTTCTACGAACGGATTTAAGATTTCTGATCAGGAAAAAAACGAGCTATTAACACTAGCAATTCCTGAAAAATTGACAGGATCTAATATTAATAAATTTATCAACCGATGGAATCGTACGGTCGATTACTGGGCAGTCGGTATCTTTAACCTGTCTGACGTTCCCGATGGACAGAGCCAAGATTTTATGGCCGCTGACACCCTTAGGAATACGTTTAGTTCTGCTCTTGCAGCAATCAAACAAACTCAATTAGAAGGTTTTTCGGATATCATTGAGGGTTTTCAATCTTCTTTAGAAGGAGTTAAACAAATTCTGGAAGGCAATCTCGGAAATAATGGAGTTTGCGCTCAAGTTCGCATTAGCATCGACCAAGAAGCGGTAATGACTCGTTCCGCCTTCCTCGGAACTCTCGAAATTGAAAACGGCAACTCTACCAACCTAACTAACCTCTCCGTCACCCTACAAATTACCGACCAAAACGGCAATATAGTTAATAACCTCTTTGGCATTACTAACCCCATCCTGAAAAACATCACCGCAGTAGATGGTACTGGTATATTAACAGGTGATGACCCCAATACCCCCCAAAATGAAGGCTTAGGTAGTGCAGAATGGACATTTATCCCCACTAACCTCGCCGCACCCCAAACCGCTACCACTTACAACATCGGCGGTACTCTTTCCTACACCGAAAACGGACAAATTATTAACGTCCCTTTACTTTCCACGGGTATCACCGTCCTACCCCAAGCCGAACTATACCTAGACTACTTCCAATCCCGCAACGTCTATGGGGATGATCCCTTTACCGATGCTACCGAAGTATCCGTACCCTTCGATCTCGCCGTCTTAGTCCGCAATCAAGGTTATGGGGACGCTAAAAACCTCAATATTACCTCATCTCAGCCCAAAATCATCGAAAATGAAAAAGGCTTACTCATTGACTTTAATATCATTGGTTCTCAACTCAACGGACAAGACGTTAACCCCTCTCTTAAAGTCAACTTTGGGGACATCAAAGCTGGAGAAACAGCCGTAGCTAACTGGTTACTCAAGTCCACCCTACAGGGTAAATTCATCGAATACAAAGCCACCTTTGAACATATCAACGGACTGGGTAACAAAGAACTATCCTTAATCAAAGAAGTCAAAATCCATGAATTAATCAGTAAAGTCAAAGCAGACAGCGATAACCTGCCTGATTTCTTGGTTAATGATGTATTTGATGCCAAATTCTACCCCGATACTCTCTACTTTAGTAATGGTACTACTGCACCCGTCACCGCCATTGATACCGCAACTGTTGACGCACCCGTTACTATCTTCGATTTACAGGCACAAATTACGTTATCCCCCCCTTCTCAAGGGGGGTTAGGGGGGATCTGGAATTACATCCGTTTAGAAGATCCTGCTAACGGACAATTCCAAATTAAACAGCTATTACGTTCTGATGGAACAGCGATCGCCCTAGATAACATCTGGCGCACAGATCGCACTTTCCCTGCTACAGGTCGCCCTAAATATGAAAATATATTACATTTTCTTGACAAAGACAGCACGGGCAGCTATACAATCACCTACGATAGTAACGACTCCGCCGCGCCTCAAGTACGAGAAATCATTGACGTTAGCCCAAATCCCCGTAATATTCCCGTTAATAACTTAACTGTTGTCTTTAGCGAGCCAATACGCGCTAATAGCTTCGATTATCAAGACCTTACCTTAACCCTTGATAACGGTGCCAACTTAATCACCAATGGGGTGACAATCAGCCAAATTGACCCCATAACCTTCCAAATCAACAACTTAACCAGTATTACGGGTAATATTGGACAATATCAACTCAGTGTTAATGCGACAGGTATCCAAGACTTAGCGGGTAACGCCGGAGCCGGTATTGTTAGCGAAAACTGGACATTTACAGGAGATAAACCCGGTATTGATTCAATTACTGGCTTTAACTCTACTTTAATTAACACTGCTGTTGATACCTTTGATGTCACCTTTACCGAGACGATTATTCCCAATAGCTTCGACTATACCGATATCACCCTCAGACGTAATAATGGCGAAAGTTTAGTTAACAATACCGTTACCATTACCCAAATTGACGCTACAACCTTCCGAGTCAGCAATTTTGCCCAATTTACTAACATTGAGGGAGATTATCAACTCTTAGTCACCGCTAATGGTGTACAGGATACCGATAATAACAACGGTGTCGGGGGTAAAGGGTTTAACTGGGTACTGGATAACACTATTCCTACCCTTACCAGTATCACTAATGTCACCAGTCCGCGTAATACCGCAGTTAGTAACTTAGAAATCAGCTTTTCTGAGGCAATTAAACCAGATACCCTTGATATTAATGACCTAACCCTTACCCGTGATGGTGGTGTTAATTTAATTACCAATAGCGTCACCCTAGAAAAACGCAACGAAACCACCTACACTATCAAAGGGTTAAGCGGACTGCAAACTGATAACGGTATTTATACCCTCACTGTAAATGGTACAGGGATCAAAGATACTGCGGGAAATAGTGTCAGTAACTTCCTCACTCAAACATGGACACTCGATCGCATTCTTCCTAATATACCGACTAATATTCAAGTTACTGCTACTCCCTTATCAGAACTACAAACTACCTCATTATCTACCCTCAACCAAGCGGGACAATATCGGGTAAATAGCCAAAATATCACCATTACAGGGGATTTAGCCGAAGCCAACCTAAAAGTCTATATCAAAGACTTAACCACTAACCAAAACTTAGGACAAGCAAACGTTACCGGAACTAGCTTTAGCAGCAATATTTCCCTACCCTCACCCGGCGCAAGAGACATAGAAATCCGGGTAGAAGATACCGCAGGAAACACCACCAATACAACCCTAAGTCTATTTGCAGACATAACCCAACCAGTCCTTACCCAATTTCTCAATGTTCCCCCCTCAACCGCCAATCCCATCAACAGTATTGACGTTCAATTCTCCGAACAAATTAACCTCAATACCTTCGATAAAAACGACATTACCTTAACCCGTGATGGTGTTACTCTCACCCTACCTAATACCGTAACCGTTGAATATCTCTCAGGGACAAACTACCGCATTAACGGGTTAAGCGACTTAACTACCACCCCTGGTATCTATAGCCTAAAAGTTGACGCAACCACCATCCAAGACAACGCCGGAAATAACGGAGACGCAGCCAAAACCACCACCTTTACCATTACTCCTCCTCCCACCCCAGGCGTCACTTTAACCCAAACAGGAGGTAATACCAGTGTTACAGAAGGAGGTAACACCGATACTTACTCTCTCGTCCTCAAAACCCAACCCACTGCTGACGTTACCATTACCTTAACGGGTAACAATCAAATCACCCTCAATTCAACTACCCTTACCTTCACTACAACCAACTGGAACACACCCCAAAACGTCACCGTAACCGCAGTAGATGACACCCTAACAGAAGGAAATCATACTGCTACCATTACCCACAATATCAGCAGTACAGATACCAACTACAACGGGTTAACCCTTCCTAATGTTAATGTCAATATTCAAGATAACGATGCAGAAATAAAAGGGACAGTTTGGAACGATATTGATGGCAATGCCGTTAATAACAACGAACCCAATCTAGCAGGATGGACAGTTTACTTAGACACCAACAATAACAACCAACTAGATACCGGAGAAACCACAACTCAAACCGATGCTAACGGCGACTATACATTTAACAACCTGCGTCCAGGTAATTATAACGTCGCACAAGTCGTACAAACTGGCTGGAAACAAACCTACCCCATCCTCAATATCACCACCACAGCAGCGGATATTCCCCTCGCCATCCCCACCCTTGAACTAATTTCTCCCTCCACAACTAATCAAACTGAACTCAACTTCAACACCAGCAACTATACAGTCACAGAAGACGGAACCGCCATCACTGAAATTATCGTTATCCGTAGCGGAAACCTCACAGGAACAGTTACAGCCACCCTTACCTTTACCGATGGAACCGCTAAAGGTTGTGGTTGCGCTGCTAGTTCAATTAACAACGATTTTAACCACAATCCCATTACCATTACCTTCGCCGAAAACGAAATCAGTAAAGTCATTCCCGTCCAAAACGCCACCTTAAATAATCCCAACGCCATCCGAATTCGGAATGACAACAAAGTCGAAGGAAACGAATACTTTACCATCAATCTCACCACCCCCACCGGTGGCGCAACTCTGGGGAATCAAAGTCAGGCAACCGTCACCATTCTCGATGATGAATCTCCCAATAATAATCCAATCACACCGCCTATCTCCAATCCCAGTAACACCATTTCTAACTCGCAAAATACTAACGCCACCAATCTAATCAACCTCAATGATTTCTGGTCAGATTCCCGCTTTAGCAACATCAAAGGACAAGGACAAAGCATCGTCATCATTGATACAGGTGCCGACTTAAATCATCCCTTATTTGGTGCGGATGCTAATAATAACGGTATTGCTGACAAAATTATTTATCAATACGACTTTGCTGACAATGATACTGATGCCAGTGATAAAAACAATCACGGTTCCCACATTACCAGTATCGCCTCCCAAATTGCACCCAATGCTAACTTAATTATCCTCAAAGTCTTTAAAGATGACGGTTCCGGGTACTTTGCCGACTTAGAAGAAGCATTACAGTGGGTTAATACAAATGCGAATACATATAATGTCACCTCTGTCAACCTTTCTTTAGGAGATAATCAAAACTGGACAACCGCCACCGGACGCTATGGAATTGGCGATGAATTAGCCGCCATTGCCGGACAAAATATTCTCATAGCAGCCGCAGCGGGTAACAGTTTCTATACCTTTAACAGTACCCCCGGATTAGCCTATCCAGCAGCCGACCCGAATGTAATCTCCGTCGGTGCAGTTTGGGCCGATGATTTCGGTTCTGGCAGCTTCAGTAATGGTGCTAAAGACTATACAACCGCAGCAGACCGAATCGCCAGTTTCTCCCAACGTCATCCCCTTTTAGATGTATTTGCTCCAGGAATTTTAATCAGTGGCGCCAATGCAACTGGTGGGACAATTACCATGGGTGGCACATCTCAAGCCGTGCCTTACATTACTGGAATTGCTACCCTTGGTCAACAGATTGCTCAAACCTATTTAGGACGGGAATTAACCTTAACTGAATTCCGTACCTTATTAGACACAACTAGCAACTTAATTATTGATGGGGATGACGAAAACGATAACGTCACCAATACAGGAATCAGTTATCCTCGCATCAATGCACTGGCTTTAGCAGAAAGCATACTTACTTTGAATGACGGTAATTCTGGCTCAGGTGTAGTTAACCCAGGTAATAACAATAATAATGGGTCTAATACTGTCACTAATAGCGTCAGTTTAGTTCACAATGTCACCCTGACTGGGGGACAGATACTAACGGGAGTTAACTTCGGAAATCAGCAACTACCCAGCAATCAACCGCCAACTCTCAATAACATTAATAAGAGTGGGGATGAAGATAACGCGCTTAACTTTAGCCAAAGTGACTTTACTTCAGCTTTCAGTGACGCTGATGGTAATACTCTCATCAAAATCCAGATTACTGCTTTACCTAATAACGGTATTCTCAAACTGAATAATACAACAATTGCCCTCAGTCAAGAAATTACTGTCAGCGACTTAAATAATCTCACTTTTACACCAAATACCAACTTTAACGGTAATGTTAGTTTTAGTTGGAACGGGTTTGATGGGACTGTTTATGCAGATAATGCTGCGACAGTGAATATCACAGTTAACCCAGTAGATGACGCACCAACTGTTCTCAATCCGATTACAGATGTCAATGTTGACGAAGATGCAGCCAATACCGTCATCGATATAACCAACGTCTTCACTGATATTGATAATGACATTGCTTTAATTGTTAAATCAGTATTCGTCAATGACAATCCTGGATTAGTCACCGCTACCATCGTTGATAATCAGTTAATTCTTGACTACCAAGATAATAAATTTGGTACGGCAAATATTACGATTCGGGGAACATCCAACGGTAAAACTGTTGATGATACTTTCCTAGTTACAGTTAACCCAGTAGATGACGCACCAACCGTCCTCAATCCGATTACAGATGTCAATGTTGACGAAGATGCAGCCAATACCGTCATTGATTTAAGCAACGTCTTTAGTGACCCCGATGGAGATGTAATTACCAAGAGTGTGTTATCCAACACAAATACTAGCTTGGTGACAGCAACTATCGTTAATAACCAATTAATCCTAGATTATCTCCAAAATCAGTTTGGAACGGCTCAAATTACCATCAGAGGAACATCGAAAGGTTTATTTATTGAGGATACCTTTACCATTACCGTCAACCAAGTGACGGAAGGGATACTCATTACAGGCACATCTGGCAATGACAATCTTGTCGGTGGAGACGGAAACGACACCCTACAAGGATTAGCCGGAAACGACACCCTAAATGGAGGACTGGGTTCGGATTCTCTCGAAGGAGGCAATGGCAATGATGTCTATTATGTGGATAATAGTGGAGATCTTGTCCTAGAAACCGTTACAGGTAGCACAGGCGGAACGGACTTAGTTTATGCGAGTGTCTCTTATACTTTACCTAACCTAGTGGAAAATCTGACCCTAACAGGTAATTCAGCCATTAACGCCACAGGAAACAGCCTTAATAACACAATTATCGGCAATAACGGCAATAACTACCTCCTAGGCGATGCAGGGAACGATAAACTAGACGGCAAAGCAGGGGTAGATACCCTAGACGGAGGAGCAGGTAATGACACTTATACTATTGATAACGTCAACGATGTGATTATTGATAGTGCAGGAACAGATACGGTTTCCGCCTCCATTACTTATACCCTAGCAGCGGGATTAGAAAATCTAACCTTAACTGGGAATGGTAACTTAAATGGCACAGGAAACAGCCTTAATAACACAATTATCGGCAATAACGGCAATAACTACCTCCTAGGCGATGGGGGGAACGATACATTAGACGGCAAAGCAGGGGTAGATACCCTAGACGGAGGAGCAGGTAATGACACTTATACCATTGATAACCTCAACGATGTGATTATTGATAGTGCAGGAACAGATACGGTTTCCGCCTCCATTACTTATACCTTGGCCGATAACCTTGAAAATCTCACCTTAACAGGTAGTACAGCGATTAATGGCACGGGGAACAATGGCAATAATGTGATAACCGGAAATTCAGGTGCCAATCTTCTCTCTGGGTTGGATGGTAATGATAGCCTTAATGGGGGAAATGGAAATGATACCCTACTCGGCGGAAATGGCGATGATACACTGGTGGGAGGGACAGGAAATGACAGCTTGACGGGAGGAAGTGGCCGTGATTTCTTCCGCTATAACTCCCGCACGGAAGGCCTTGACACGATTACCGACTTTAATGTGCTAGATGACACGGTTTTGGTATCTCGGAGTGGATTTAGTGGCGGTTTAACGGTTGGTGCGTTACTAAACACCCAGTTTACTACCGGAACATCAGCGACAACCTCCGCTCATCGTTTTATTTATAATGCCAGTAATGGTCAATTGTGGTACGACATTGACGGTACAGGAACAACAGCAGCCAGCCAAATTGCGACACTTTCTCCAACTTTAGCTTTAACTGCCAGCAATTTTGGGGTTTTCTAAGCATCATTAAAGGGAGTAGGCAATCATCAGTTAACTGTTACAGGATTTCCAGCTTTTTTCAAATGCAGTTTTATATTTTCTTTAGAGATGGGCTGTCCTAAAACCTGCTCAGAGCGGCCAAAAGTCAGAAAATAGAAATAAAGGTGCGATTAGAGAACTTGAGCCGCGATCGCACCCGTCAGCCGCCATTGGAGAAAGATAAAGTTATGGCAGATAACTACAGAAGTCGCATTGTTACCCAAGGTACCCAACGCAGTCCTAATCGGGCCATGTTAAGAGCGGTAGGTTTTGGGGATGAGGACTTTAGCAAACCCATCATCGGCATCGCTAACGGATTTAGCACCATTACCCCCTGTAACATGGGAATTAATGATTTAGCAATGCGTGCCGAAGCAGCCACCAGATTAGCGGGGGGAATGCCGCAACTTTTCGGGACTATCACCATTAGTGACGGGATTTCCATGGGAACGGAAGGGATGAAATATTCTCTCGTTTCTAGGGAAGTAATCGCCGATTCCATTGAAACCGTCTGTAATGGTCAAAGTCTCGATGGAGTCCTCGCTATCGGGGGTTGTGACAAAAATATGCCGGGGGCAATGATTGCCATGGCCCGGATGAATATTCCCGCTATTTTCGTCTATGGTGGCACAATTAAACCGGGACGCTACAAAGATTGCGATTTAACCGTGGTCAGTTCCTTTGAAGCCGTGGGACAGTACAGCGCCGGTAAAATCAGTGAAGAAGACCTCATCGGAATTGAACGCAACGCTTGCCCTGGTGCCGGTTCCTGTGGTGGAATGTTTACTGCTAATACCATGTCTTCCATTTTTGAAGCCATGGGCATGAGTTTACCCTATTCCTCAACCATGGCCGCCGAAGATGAGGAAAAAGCCGATAGTACCGAAGAATCGGCCAAGGTTTTAGTCGAGGCGATTAGAAAACAGATTCTACCTAGCCAAATTTTGACCCGTAAAGCCTTTGAAAACGCGATTTCGGTAATTATGGCGGTGGGAGGTTCCACTAATGCTGTGCTGCACCTTTTAGCCATTTCCCGCACCATGGGGGTAGAATTATCGATCGATGATTTTGAAACTATCCGGCAGCGAGTACCGGTTATCTGCGATCTTAAACCCTCCGGTCGTTACGTTACCGTGGATCTGCATCAAGCCGGTGGTATTCCCCAAGTGATGAAAATTCTCCTGGTTAATGGTTTACTACACGGGGATGCTCTCACCATTAGCGGTCAGACTATCGCTGAGATTTTAGCCGATATTCCCGACCAACCGCCCTCAGGCCAAGATGTTATCCGTCCTTTTAGCAATCCTGTCTATAAAGAGGGTCATTTAGCCATTTTAAAAGGAAATCTGGCCACAGAGGGGGCCGTGGCTAAAATTAGCGGCGTGAAAACTCCGGTAATCACCGGACCTGCGCGGGTGTTTGAGTCGGAAGAAACCTGTTTAGAGGCAATTTTAGCCGGAAAAATTCAAGCTGGGGATGTGGTGGTTGTCCGTTACGAGGGACCAGTAGGTGGACCGGGTATGCGGGAAATGTTGGCCCCCACTTCGGCAATTATCGGCGCCGGTTTAGGGGATTCCGTGGGATTAATTACCGATGGTCGTTTTTCCGGGGGAACCTATGGCATGGTGGTCGGTCACGTCGCTCCAGAAGCGGCGGTGGGTGGTACAATTGCCCTAGTAGAGGAAGGGGATCAAATCACTATTGATGCTCGTCAGCGTCTCTTGCAGTTAAATGTATCGGAGGAAGAATTAACCCGTCGTCGTAACCATTGGCAACCGCGTCCCCCACGCTATAAAACGGGAATTCTCGGCAAATTCGCCAAGTTAGTCTCCTCTAGCAGTCTCGGCGCTTTAACAGATCTGAATCTGTTCTAAAAGTATAACTAGGGTTTGCGGCAAACAGCTTTTCCTGGGGGCAGGGTGTGGGGTGTGGGGTGTAGGGTGTGGGGTTTTATCGATTTTCAGGTGGTCAACTACCTAATTTTCAGGGAAAAAGCACCCACTGCTCACCCAACACTCCCACTGATAACTGATAACTGATAACTGATAAGACTGACGGCTCTAATTATTATGGATTAATAACTATGACCTATCTACTCACTGTCTATCGAGCGCTCGAATGCCGTCCAGATACCTATCGGGACTGGTATGACCAAGGCAATATTTTAAGAGAAAGAATGGACTATTTTGGAGCCTTAATCAGCTACGAAAAAGCCTTAGAATATTATCCAGATGATTATTGGGCATGGTACAAAAGGGGTATGATACTAGAAGACTTGGGAATGTATGAAGAAGCGGCTGCAAGTTACTCTAACGCTGCACAGGTAAAGGATGATAACTATTGGGCTTGGTACGACCAAGGTTGTGTTTATCTACAGGAATTAAAGGAGTACGAAAAAGCGATCGCTTGTTTTCAACGGGCCCTAAGTCATAGTCCGGGGGACTATTGGGCGGCCTACCGGCAAGGGGAAGCCTATCGATTGCTGAAAAATTACGAACGCGCTATCACTTTCTATGATCTGGCCCTAGGGGCGCGACCCCGGGATTATTGGGCCTGGTATCGTCGCGGCGACGCTTTCCGGGATTGGGGCAATCCCCAAGAGGCTTTATTTAATTATCGTACCGCCCTCGATATCCGACCGCAAGATTACTGGTCCTGGTATCAACAGGGTGTGATCCTACAGGAATTACAGCGTTTAACAGAAGCGATCGCCTGTTATGAAGAATCGTTAAAAATTGATCGAGATGATCGCTATGCGTGGTATAATGCCGCCTGCTGTTATGCCGCCCTCGGTCAACAAGAAAAAGCGATCGACTGTTTACGCGAAGCCATAGACATAGAACCGGATATATGTGGCGAATTAGCGCGTAATAACTTTGTTTTCGATGGTTTAAGGCAAAATGAAACCTTTAATGACCTCTTGAGTTGCTATTCCCCCAGCTAAAATCTTTTTGCAGCACCTAGGGTTTGCTGAAAGGGTTTGTCCTGGGGTGTGTGGGATTTTAGGCATTTTCAGGGAAAAAGTGCCTAAAACTTCCCCCGGATTGCTCAAATGGCTGGCACTTTTTGACGACAAAAAAGCCTAAAGATATTAGCCAACAAGGTTTTTAGATTTATTCAGCCGGTTTGGATTAGCTACAATTGCAATTAGAGACAAATTATTGAGAATCTTATGCGAGAACTAGACAGAGACAAAACCATCGAACAACTAAACGAAATCATGGAATTTGAACTAGCGGGAGTTGTCCGTTACACCCACTATTCCCTGATGGTGACAGGTCCCCATCGCATCCCCATCGTCCAATTTTTCCAGACCCAGGCCACGGAATCCCTCACCCACGCGCAACAAGTTGGGGAAATTCTCACCGGTTTAGAAGGTCATCCCAGCTTAAAAATTGCCCCCATCGAGGAAAGCTATGAACACAATATCAAAGCAATCTTGAGTGAGAGCCTCAATCATGAGAAAAAATCCCTTGATTTGTACAAAGCACTCCTAGAAACCGTCGAAGATGCCAGTATTTACCTGGAAGAATTCGCTCGCGGTATGATCGGACAAGAAGAATTACACAATCTGGAAATTCGCAAGATGCTGCGGGATTTTGCTTGAGCTAGGATCAAAGCTAGAGTTTATCGACTAGCTTATGAATCTTAGTTCCGCTTTACCGACTTTTATTATCACTCTCCGGGAAGGTTTCGAGGCCGCTTTAGTGGTGGGAATTGTCCTCGCTTGTTTACAAAAATCGGGTCGATCGCAACTTAACTCATGGGTGTATCGTGGTATTGGTGCGGGAGTAGTCGCTAGTGTTTTGGTCGGTGTTTTGCTAGGGGGAATCCTTTTGCAAGTGGATGCCTCTCCTAGTCCTTATGTACCAATGATCAAGGAATTATTGGCCGCCACTTTTGGACTAATTGCCGTTTTGATGTTGAGTTGGATGTTAATTTGGATGACTCAACAGGCCAAATCTTTGAAATCTGAGGTAGAAAGTGCGGTAAAAGCAGGTTTAAAAGCGGAAAATGGGGCAGGAAAAGCGATTTTTCTGCTCGTTTTTATCGCTGTCTTGCGGGAGGGATTTGAAACTGTCCTCTTTATCCTGGCCCAATTCCAAAAAGATTGGCAGATACAAACGTTCGGTGCGATAGCGGGGTTAAGTTTGGCGACTTTGTTGGGAATTCTCCTATTTGCAGGGGGAGTAAAAATCAATATCCGTCTCTTTTTCCAAATTATGGGGACTTTCCTCCTCTTAATCGTTGCGGGATTACTCATCGGTGTTTTGAAACATATCGACGCAGGAATCAGTCTTTTAAGTGAAATTGACCCTTTTTATCGCAATTTCTGTCCTTCTCTCCCCTCCTCCTGTCTTCTCGGTTTTCAAGTTTGGGACGGTTCCCAAATTTTGAGCGATCGCACTTTCCCCGGACTCCTCCTTAAATCTCTGTTTGGTTATCGTCAAAACCTCTATATCAGTCAAATTGTTGCTTATATCCTCTTTTTACTGCTTATCGGTGGCCTCTATTTCCAAAGCTTACGACAACGTCCTCAAACAGTGACCAGTAAACAGTAAACAGTAATCAGTAAACAGTGACCAGTAAACAGTAAACAGTAAACAGTGAAAAGATGGCAAGAAACTACTATTTAATACTGCACACTTAAAAACTCACATCTGATAACTGTTAACTTACCCACTGATAACTGATAACTTACCCACTGATAACTGATAACTGATAACTGATAACTGATAACTGATAACTGATAACTGATAACTGATAACTGTTAACTTACCCACTGATAACTGATAACTGATAACTGATAACTGTTAACTTACCCACTGATAACTGTTAACTTACCCACTGATAACTGATAACTGATAACTGATTATGACTACTTGGCAATGTGACGGTATCCCTAAAGACGGTAAAACTTATCCGCAAGCAATTGCGGGAGGTCATGAACCCTGCGAAAATACTACTCCTGATTGTCCTATCTGTGGCCTACCTAGGGAAGCGATGGTTCCCGTCACAACGACGGTTAAAACCACGGTTGTGGTGTCCCCAGGGGGTACAACTAGAGTCGGTCAAAAATCTAACTGGTTACTTCCCTTCGCTTTGATAATTACCGCTTTAACCGCAGGTTTAGGGGGTTGGAGTCTATTGCAAATGTTGATTCCCAAACCCGATACTCCCCAAGTTGTCGGGGAAGAAACCCCAGACAAGCAAACCGAGGCAACTTTTGTGAGTGATACGGCTAAAAATCCCGATTTATTTAGCCAAGGTGAGAAAATACTGCTTAATTCCACTCCTAACAAAGAAAAAGGCGCAGCGGCCTTTAAAAAAGAAGATTGGATAAATGCGATTGCAGCTTATCAACTAGCAGCCACTCCCCAAGCAAACGATCCGGAGGGCAAAATCTATTACAATAACGCCAAAGCTAGACAAAAAGGTAATCAAAATACTATAGCCGTCGTTGTCCCCATCGCTAACGACCCCAACAGCGCCAAGGAAATTCTCCGAGGTGTGGCAAAGTATCAAGAGGAGTTTAATAATTCTAATCCGGGTAATCCTTTGGAAATAGTCATCGCTAATGATGGCGGTGGGTTACAATCAAAAGCGATCGCTGATGATCTGATTCAATCCGGTCAAGTTTTGGCAGTTATGGGCCACGGAATCGACCCTTTTAGTCAAAAAGCGATTGAAAGTTACGAAAAAGAAGGATTAGCGATTCTTTCTCCCCTGACTACCAGTGTCAGTCAAACGGGAAATGCAACCCTGAAAACTATTCCCCTTAAAGATAAATCTCAGGAAGTTTTAGGCAGTTATCTGGAAGCAGTGGCCAAAACTTTGGCTAATTATGCTAGTCAGCAAGAGAATTCTCCCTCAGTGGTTCTTTTTTATAATTCCGATAGTCCCTATAGTCAAAAATTAAAGGATTCCTTTGCTAAAGCGATAAAGGAACCGGGAGGCAAGATGGTTAAGGCAATAGACACCACCAAAGCCAATTTTAACGCTAAAACCGCCATAGACCAGGCCAAACAAGCCGGCGCTAGGGTGGTATTTTTGGCCTTGAGTAAAGACGGCGATCGCATCGATCAAGCCGTGGCTATTGCCCAAGAATCGTCAGGAATGCTCTTATTAGGCGGAAATGAACTTTATACACCCGATATACTCATTCAAGGAGCGGATAGCATCGACGGATTAGTTCTAGCAGTACCTTGGAGTTTCCAAGCAACGGATCCCTTTGCTAAAGATGCGCTGAAAAGTTGGCGCGGTCGTGTCAGTTGGCGTACTGCTACCGCCTACGATACCATGAAAGTATTAGGAGAAGCGATCGCTAAAAGTTCTGACCGTGCTACTGTAGTCGAAACTTTAAATCGAGGAATCACCTTGCAGGGAAACACCACGGATTTTAACATTTTTAATCAAGTTCCCCTAGTGCGTGCTAATCGCGGCAATGAGGGGCCAAAGGGTTCTCAATATCAGTTCGATCCTATCTAAAATAGACAATGTGATGTCGAGGAGTAGAATCAAGTCTAATTTTATGAAGAATATCTTAGCCATCCTAGCTTTATTAATGTCGGTGTCGGGAATTGCCGTGTCTTTGGGACGGGAGGAAGTCCGGTGTCATCTCGGTTTAGAATCGGCAGCCTGTCCCCGGGAAGAAGAAAAAACCAGCGAAGACACCCCCGCAACTACCCCGGAATCCCCCCCCGCAACTACCCCAGAATCTCCCCGGATAGAAACAACTCCCGCAGAAACTACCCGTAATATTGAACCTTCCCCCGAAGTTTCCCCGTCTCCTGAAAAGGAAACCCCAGTGGAATTCACCCCCATCCCGGAAAATAACCCCAGTCCAGAAGTACCCCCCGAAAATCCCCCCACCCCGGAAACCAAAGCGGTGGAAAAAACTCCAGATTCAGAAAAAAGTCCCGATGTCAATCCATCTAAAGATGGAGAAACTGAAAGTATTCCGTTAGAAGTTATTCCCCCCGCACAGTAAAATCGGACAAAATCAATTTCTGGTGGGGTAGGGTTGATTCATGAATCAACCCTACAGATCCCGGACAGTAAAATCGGACAAAATCAATTTCTGGCTGAGGATAGGAACTCATGCAAGAAGTAGTTATACCAATTCTCCAAAATCTGACTACAGATAGGGGAGAATATCATATTAGTAGAGTTAAAGGAAAAATATGGCAGGAGTTTATAAGATAGAAATATCTGAAAGTGAAGCAGAACTCAAGGAACTGCTTAGACAAGAAAAAACTGGTTCAGGAAAAGAAAGAATACAAGTATTGTACTTATTAAAGACAAAAAAGGCAAAAACGGTGACAGAAGCGGCGGAAATGCTAGGAAGAAATAGAGTCAGTGTACAAGATTGGTTAGGAAAATATCGTCAAGGAGGACTGGAAAAATTATTGTCTAAAAAAGTCGGTACAGGAAGACCAAGAAAAGTTCCTCAGTGGGCAGAAAAAGCCTTAGAAAAAAGATTAAAAGAAAAGGAGAATTTGATAGTCGGATCGAGATTTGTGAATGGTTATAGGAAAAATTAGGGATAGAAGCCAAGTACAAAACTGTACACAAATTAGTATATTATCGGCTAAAAGCGTCTCCAAAAATAGCTAGACCAAAAAGCCTAGAACAATCAGAAGAAAGGTTAGAAGATTTTAAGAAAAAACTCTTAGAAAATTTGGCGATGCTGAGTTGGGTAGCGATAACAATAGACCTCCTGCAAAAATCGGAAAAGTTAGTATAAAATAAGGAAAAGTTTCCCGTGTACTATGATTTACGAACGAATCGAAAACTTAAAGCCCGAGGAATTCAAACGCTTAACC
>VYLK01000337.1_pt1 | contig 21766 bp, 21 predicted proteins | sample 5114321 | NCBI WGS metagenome assembly VYLK01 (sample SAMN12291792, study PRJNA351875) | freshwater metagenome | isolation source: freshwater lake | place: USA: Michigan, MSU2 Lake | collected 2011-08-16
GTGCTGCCAAAAATTAAAGAAGGAGACTGTCTGATCATGGATAACGCCAAGATTCATCTCGGAGAAATGGTCAGAGAAATAATCGAACAAGAAAAAGCTAGACTAATCTATTTATCTCCTTATTCTCCCGAATTCTCTCCTATTGAAAACTTTTGGTCAAAAGTCAAAGCGATGTTAAGAAAACTGAAGGCCAGAACTTACAAATACTTAATAGAAGGGATTGAATTGGCTCTGTTAGAAGTTACTCAAAAAGATATTCGCAATTGGTTTACTCACTGTTGCTACTGTACCTCATAAGTCAGAGAATTGCTATAAACACTACAGAGACACGGAGGACACGGAGTTTTTTTTGTTGCTGTATTAGTTCACTACTGGACTAGGAAAAGCTAAAATTAAATTAGTTTAGAGATGATTGCTATGTCTTATTTGTCTGAGCAGATTGTACAAACAGTAGAGGCGTTACCAATAGAAGATCAGCAACAGGTTTTGGCTTTTGTAGAGTTTATCTGGACAAAACTTGAGAAAGCAAGCACTACTGAACTGGAAACTACTCCTCGCTCATTTTTTGAAGTGGCCTAGGCTTCGATTGGGGTAGGGGAGAGACCAGGAGATCTTTCGACCAATCCAGAATATATGCAGGGTTATGGACAGTAATGTTCCATCAAGTGATTGTTGATAGGGGTGTTTTGGTAGCTTTGATTGATCGCCACGATCACTATTGTACATGGGGAACAGAGGAGGTTCACGAATCATTTAGATTTGCTATAGCGTTTACATTTGAGTTGTGGAACGAGATAAGGACGCAGGTTCCTTGCGCCTCTACAGAGGTCTTTCCACATTTTATTTGAAAACAATATATCATGTTATTATATCACTGATAACTGATACAGCGGATTGGCTAACTATGTGGCACGGCAAAATCCTGACATTAGACATCTTGTAAAAGTAAGTTCGTAGTTGCGCTTTAGCGCTATTTGATTCAGAGGGAAATGCTATATGAAAACATTGGCTAAATGTTCTTTAGAAGATTATCATCAGATGATTGAAGCAGGTATTCTGCGTGATCGTCGTTGGGAATTATTAGATGGCAAAATTTTTGAAATGAGTCCAGAAACCCCGCTTCATTACACTACAGCTAAACGAGGTGTAAAATATTTAGAAGATTTGCTTTCAAGCAAGGCTGATGTCCGTTTCAATGGACCAATTACCCTATCTGACTCGGAACCCGAACCTGATATTGCCATTGTTCGACTACCAGAATCATCCTACAATGATCGCCATCCAGGTTCTCAAGATATTTTCTGGATTATAGAAATTGCCAAGACAAGCTTAAAGAAGGATTTAGAGATTAAACTGGCAATTTATGCAACAGCTGGAATTGAGGAATATTGGGTTTTAGATTTAGCAACCAAGCAGGTGATTGTCTTCAGAAATCCTCAAGGAAGTCAGTACCTTGAAGAATTTAGGGTTGTTCAAGGAGCGATCACACCCCTAGCATTTCCTGATATTTTAGTGTCTGTTGAGCGACTTTTCCTGTGAACAAACGTAGAGTTTATCTGGACAAAACGTCAGAAAGCAAGCACTACTGAACTGGAAACTACTCCTCGCTCATTTTTTGAAGTGGCCCAAGCTTCGATTGGGGTAGGGGAGAGACCAGGATATCTTTCGACCAATCAAGACTATATGCAAGGTTATGGCAATACAGCCTTGATAGCAAATCCAGTTACATAATCATAATAAACACCACAGAGACACAGAAGACAAGGAGTTTTTTTGTTGCTGATTCAGTGTTCGCTCTGTTGTTTTGCTTCCCTAAGTTCTCGCATTCGCTGTTGATATTTTAAGGCTACTTCTGTTGATATTTCACAAATTTCTCTCGCTTGTTGTTCAGCAATTTTGAACTGTTCTAGCATGGCTAATAAGGTTTTTTCATCGGGCAGTTTTTTCATGGGTTATTTCCTAAAAAATCAATAAGTCTTTGCAAGCGGATTTTTTCTTCTATGATTTTTCCTTGCAACATTCCCAAATCTTCTCCTGCTTCTTGAATTAATTCCCTCGGCACGTCTTCATCAGAAATAGTATCAATAGTGGTTTGGATTTGTCGTCTTGCTGTTTCTAGGAAAAACAGAATCGTGTTAAGATAAGCAAAATACTGCATTAGTATAACATTTTCTGGGAAATAAGACAATAAGCTTCTAAGCAGATTAATTCCTTGTGCTGCTTGTTGTTCAATTTCGTTTAACTGTCGATCAAGTTGATTGATGAGAATTTGGATTTTTGGGGGAATGGACATAGTTATCGGGACTCTCCCGTATTTGTGATACAAAATCTTATTATTGGTAACAATAAGAAACACCACAGAGACACAGAGGACACGGAGGTTTTTTGTTGCTGTATTAGTCCACTACTGGATTAGGAAAAGCTAAAATTCAAACTGAAATTGTTCATCAGAGTTTAAGCATTAATTTTTTCGTTAATTTTTCCTTCTAATTTTTTGATAATTTTGTAGAGTTCCTGAGTGGCAGAAATATGAAGCATTGACAAGGCATCATAGTCAACGACATGAAAATCATCTACTTCTCGACCGTACACAAAAATATCGCCTGTGCGGTTAAGGGAAATTTTGAATTGATCGGTTTTGATGTCTCCAACGGTAAATAATTGGCTGTCGTTGTTATTCCAGAAAATTTTAACTTTATCCCCAATCTTTAAATTATGATTGTTTAATGTCACCCAGTTTTCTTCAATAATGGCAAATTCCAAAATATCGGGAACGGTATCAACATGGGTTGACACTGCTTGGGGATAAACGGTAACAATTGCTTGTCCGAAGGTAGGGTTAAACATGGCTTTATCACCAGTGATGAGAATGAATTCAGTCATAGATTAATATCATCCTCCGGCCCTAAAGGTAATCCCATCTAAAGAAACCCACCCATTACTTCCTGATACTACTGTAACTTGTCCATCAGCAAGAATATCAACCCGACCAATTGTATTAAGATTGGTTTGAACTGCTTGAAGTTCTCGATTGGAAGGTCTATAACCAACAGGAAGCGTAAAAATAGTAGTATTGTTAGTACCATTCTTGACTAACCCTCTGAGGTGAACTATTCCCAAACTATCTTTGAAATATCCAGCAGGATTATAGGTGGTATCATAATTTGTCCAACTATTCATAAATGCTGGGACTATCCAGGCTTCCTCGCTGTTAAAGTTGTTAAAGTTAAATGATAGCTGACTAAAAGCATAGCCCGTTTTTAAATGAGCATTAGGACCTCGATAAGCTTGTAATACTTCTATACATTTTGATTCTCCTTTAATAAAAAACAGTGCATAAGAAACACGATACTCTGCGATAAAGGCTTGTTTCCCATTAATCGCACCCAACAGATTATCTGCTGAACCACCTCTGGGAGCCTCATGTAAAGCATCATAGCTGGCAACAGCTACTAAATCTCCAGCTGCGGCATTAGAGTTAACCCAATCAGCCCAATTATTCCAATTTGTCTTATCTCCATATACATCGTGATTCGCCTTACGTCTATAAGCACCACCTGGGTTGAGAATTATCGTATTCAATCCACGTTGTGTTGTCAGCCCAAAATCAAAGTTGGCAATCTTTAAAAATGTAATATTTCCCTCTGTTGACTCAAAGGCTGATCCTCTTAAATAGATATCATATACATCAATAATTTTATTAGCCGATAAATTAGGAATACGAGCAACATTTAATGTTCCTGTAGCAATATTTGTCGCATCAATTGTCCCCGTAATTGTACCAGTTACTTTTAAATCACCATTGATCTCTAACTTTGTACCTGGGTTTGTTGTTCCGATACCAACATTACCATCTTTGATAACCATTTGTACTGCTCCACCACCAGGATTGAGTTCCTCGTTATTATGGGAACCACCTTTATACCAAGCAAAGTTTCTATCGCTACGAAAATATTGGGTCAAACTTTGTACGCCAATTCCATAGGTAGTTGACCATAAATTAAGCATTTGACGCACTTGTGAACCAAAACTAACCGAACCTGTTACTGATAAATCACCAGAAACTGTTAATGTTTGGGCTTTGACAATACCAGAAACTGACAAACTTCCAGCAACCTTAACTTCTCCTGTCCCTTTTGGTTTTAATCCTAAATCTTGATTAGCAGCACTTCCAGCTGCATAAATGGTATTGAACCCAAAGCCAATTCCTTGAGTACCATTGCTATGGCGAAATTCTACACCATCATTATCAGCATTAAAATCACCGGTTATATATAGACTTTTAACGGCTGTGGGATGAGTTCCAGTGCGAGAAGCTGAGGCAATATCTAAACTAGCAACTGGATTTATTGTACTACCAATGCCAATATTATTCCCTAACCGATTAATCAGCAAAGGTTTGCTACCATGAGATTGAATCCAAGAATAATCTTGATGATAGCCTAATCGTAGATTAGAAGCATTAGTAGGTCCTAAAACTAAAATCTGACCTGAAGGTTCTTGAGGTTGAGGAACAACAATACTTAGATTTCCCTTAATAGTGACATTACTATTGGCGTTTAAGGCCTCAGCAATAGTTAGCGGTCCCTTAAGAGTGTCGGCTCCATCTCGATTAATTTTTGCTGTTTCTAAGCGGTCGATTTCTTTGATTATGACATTCCAATCATCAGACTTGAGAATGTCACCCGGGTTTCTGTTGAGAGTGTCAGCTAATGGCATGATTGTCACCAATAATTAGAGTGTAAGTTGATTTCAAAAGGTGATTTCCCAAATCAGGGTGAGGGTAAAATCTGGAGTTTTATTAATCGGTTTAAAGATAACCCTATTATACATGACTTTATCCTCATTGAATAAAGCCGCTTCTTTTAATTCTCCATTACCTTCTTCCGCTTGGAGATCAGCTGTTATTGTTAGTTTAATTCTTTTACTATCAGGTAAGAGAACTAAATCACTGTCCTTAATGGTATTTATCTTTTTACTGAAGATTTGTTGAGCTAATTGTACATCATCATCACTGACTGCTTTATCATTACCTCCAATCGCAATCTGAGAAACTGGTTTAATAGCTTCTTTGAAGTCTTTACTAAAAAGTTGAGCCACTAATCTCCGTCCAGAAGTGACAATAGTGTTGTTAGCGTGAATTTCTTCTACCAGTTGATTATTCAAGTCTCTTTTTTGGATGGTGAGACTTCCTTTGATGTCCATTGTGTCTTGGATAGCCATAGCTAGATCTCCTTAGGTAAATACAATTGTATCAAAATAAGTGTAGTCAAATACGGCTGAGGTCAAAAATGTATCAGACATTTCCTGTTCAGAACGCAAAGATTGTTGAGATCGACCATCAAATTCATCAGTTATATTATGATCTTCTGAAAATTTGCCTTTTCCTTTAAATGACAATTTTTCCTGGATTTGATGGTCTTCTTGAAATTGTTGTTCATAAGCAATCTTGGCACAAATTCCCGATGCTTTGACTTTTTCAATTAAGCTTTGAATTTGATGGCGTGGATGATCTAAGGTTTCGTCAAAGCGATCACTGTAACCTGGTATTTGCCAAGGAATCTTAACGGTGAAACCTCCCGGAGTTATTTTATAAAAAGAGAATGTAACCTCCAACAAATAAGATTTAGCTTGTTGCTCAGATGTAATTGGATTAGTTGCGTTACTTTCAAACAAAGAAAAGTCAAACAGAGTGCTATCAAAAGTAACTTGTGGGTTGCCAATATCCGCTTCTATTGACCATTCAGATTCACCTAATGGTAAACTCGGCATAGTTCCCACAAGTGGAGGTTTAGGAATTGTTACTCCGTTTACCATAGCTGAACCATCTGGTAGGATTAATAAAATTTGATTGATATTGAGACTTGCTTCATATTTTATAGATTGATTATTAGTGAGATTCTTTAGAACAATATTCGTTAAAGGTGATAAAGAACCTTGCGGATTTTCACGATTATCTAAAATCTTGATTTGAATCGCAGGAATAGCCAGAACAGCATTGGGGTTTTGGACATTAACAGCATTGGGGTTTTGGACATTAAATTTATCATTATCAATATGAGGATGAGGATGAGGATGAGGATGAGGATGAGGATGAATTGTATATTCGTGACGAAACAATTCAGGAAAAAATTCAATTACCCGAATTAACTGACGATAAACCTTAAGAGTTCCATTTTTTTTAAGAATACGATAAACTTGTCCTTGGCTGGCATCAGTAAGCAACCAACATTGTTGAGATTTCTCTAACACAATAGTTGTCCCAAATGCTAAAATTAATCCTTTTTCTCGAAAGGCTTGCTGAAGTTCTGCGGGTACGGTAAGTTTACTAAGAGAGGATTCTAGAGTTATCGGGATGTCAAAAAGGTAAGATTCCCAAGGTTTGATCTCCTCGTTATCATCCGTACTCATTCCTAAGTTTGCAGCAACAATTTTGACGATTCCCTCTTGAGTTGAAGCACCAGATTTTAAAACATCGATTAGGCGTTCAAGACGTTTACGATAGACAGTAATACTTTTTTCTAAATAAGTGGGATAGGCTGTTTCTAACAGTAAGCGATTCAGCAGTTTAATTTGTGATTTAGACTGAATCAAGCTTTGTATTTCGAGAGATAGGCTTTTAAAAGTAAAACTTTCTTTATTATTTTCATAGAATTTGTCATCAGTTAAAATTTCCTGATTGAAAGCTTGAGCAAGTTGTTGAGCGACTTCTATTGCTGTCGGCGTTTTACTGGAGGGAATTTCCTCTGGATAAACCGATTCTAATAGCATCCGATTGAGCAGGATTAAATCATCTCCAACGATGACTTGAGATAGAAGGTATTCCGCTGCGGGGGAAAGCTTGGCTATTTCTATATTGGTGGTATTTTCTGGAACCGATAACAAACTAGATAAACTAATTTTGCCAATTTCTAATAAACTGTTGATTGCTTGGGTTGATAAAAATGTAGTCGCTGCTTCAGCTTGATTAATTACAGCAAGTAATTGTTTGACAAAGGAGATATTTTTAAATAAAGCTTTTAATTGATTTTTTAAGTCAATCTCAATTGCAGGCGTAATATCTTGAGGGTAAAAAGGCGGGTTTTGTCGAGAAAGTATTCTTTGAATGTCTAGAGGTAAACGCCGATACAATCCTTTTGCTAATAATATTTTTACCAGTTCTAAGCCTTGAGTAATTTGTTGTAAAAGGTTGATTTGTAGATTTCTTTGTTGCCAGTATTTATAAAGATTACGATCTTCTTGTAAAATTTTATTAAACCCCTTAATTAAGGCAAGATTTAGATCAGGATTAACAGATGTTGATCCATCATAATCGAATAATTTTTCTTTAGTTTCTGCTGATAATTTATCGCGCAGATAGCTAGTAAAAGCATCCTCTCCAATAATAAACTTAACAATTAGTGATGCGTGAAATTGAAAGTTCTGAGAGAAGTAGGAATTATTGACATGATATTTATTGATTACATGATATTTATTCATTACCCAAAGTAACGACAGCGCAAGGTTTTCAGTCCCTCGTAAAACGGCTAACGTACAAAATTGGGATGCTTCCGTAATTTTTGTAAAAATATAACTCGATAAAGGGTTTTCTGAATCAACCAATTCTTTCACTAATAGGGAGATTTGTGTAAAATCCCTAGGCTGAAATTCGGGATTGACTGTGGTTAATTGGGATGTTCCTCCCAATTCCGCTAACATAAGAGCAAAGATTTTATCTAAATCTCCTTTTTGGGTAGCGGTGAAACCCAGAGAACCAAAATTGTCTGCTGTATTAATAAAATGAGATTTTAAGACACGGATTAAATCCTGCTCCACTTCGTCTAGTATCTCTCCAAAAACATCCAAAAATTGAGGTAAAAAACTCGTAGGATCTTCAGGAGGATAGAAGTGGGGAAACCGACTTATAATACTAGCTGTTCTACCACTAATTGTCATTGTTTTCTCAGTCTAGGACAAGATGAGAGTAGGGTCGTAGAAAAGTGGGGTCGTGGAAGAAATGAGACCGTTCTCGACAACCATGTAAATCAGTATAGCAGGTATAACCAGTTGCAGCAAGCATTTATATGGGATGACGATGACAATGCGCTAAATTAATTGAAACAGTCCACTGCTTAGTAGAGTTATTTCACCTCTACTGTTGCTGGAGGGTTGATTTCTTTGATTATTTCGACGGAACGAACATGAATCTCTTGATTGTTGTTAATATTTCTTGTTTGAGTGCGGTTATCAGCTTGAGAAGTTGCTGTTAGGTCAAAATTTTCGATAACGTAAGTAACGCCTCGCAATAAATTTTGTAATTCTGGCGAACTAATTGGTGTAAGAATAGCTTGTTGCAAACTTGTATAAGACAAGTTTTTCCCTTGTTCCGGCCTCGGAAATTCTTGAAGGGCCTTAGTAACAGCTTTTTGTATTGGTTCAATCACATCTGTTTGCTTGAAGCCACTAGGAGAAGGAGTGGGAATTACCAATTTTAAACTTAATTTAGTAATATCTACCTTGATACTTTCAATCTCGCTAGTTATACAAAAATTACCAAGCTGCACTTTTTCCCATTGTTTAACTTCAATTTGCTTTTGATTGATCCTTAATTCTTCTTTATCGTTAATTATAGTGATAAAATCATTGATATCAAGCTTGACTGGCATATCATTAACAACATTTTTCGCGGCTTTTTCTAACCCATCAATATCAACGTTTTCTTCGGGTTTAAGCGTCTCTAAATAAGCATTCAAACTATCAATGATTTTTTGCTTGATTTCATTTTTCTCCTCATCATTAGTTGTCTTAGGAGGAGTAAATTGGACTGCACCAACAATTTGCAGGATGTTACGATAAATAAACAGATTTTCTTTATCTAATTTAGATTTTTCGGCAAAACTCAAGTTAATTAATTCCGGTGTAACTACTGCTAAAGGCGATAAATCTGAAGCTTGTAACTTCAAGTCTTTATCTTCAACAGTAATTTGAGCTTCAGCAATTTTATTTTTAATATCTTCTTTTTTCACTGATTCACCAGATTTTAGATTTGTGAAATATTCTGATAATTTATCGATAATTTCTTGTTGTTGAGAAGCTTTAATATCCTGATTGATTTTAAATTGAATCCCAATAGGAACTGTTTTCACTTGTGAAGTTACCCAAATCTTATGCAGATAGATTTTTTGCGCTTCCTCAATATCAATTTGCTTTCGAGAATCATTATCAGCATAACATTGAGTTGGTGTACTGGGAATAGAGCCATTGTCTATTGGGACATAGGTACAAATTTCAAAACGCTCTATATTATAGACATTTGTTACAGAAAGAATTTGGCGAGTTAGTTGAGAAAACAACAAAGGTTGTCCCATTTTTGTTTGACTAATATAATTAATGATGCTTTCTTCAACAGATTTTTCTATTGTCTTGCGCTCTATTTCTGATATTTTTATAGCTGGATTAATTTCAATCTTAAATACAGCATCTATAGTAACAAAAATAGCTGATTGTAAACGAACAAATACCCCTGCTGCTCTAACTTTATCAATCTGACTTTTCAGACTTTGAACTTTAGTTTCATTGCTAAAATCAACGCCATCGACAAATATGTCAACTAAACCATATTTTTGGTCAGGATCATTAAACCTTTCAATCAGTTTAACTTCTTTAACGCTCGGCTGACTTAAAAGTGCATTTTCCAGAGCAATATTAGAAGCTTTTCCAGAAGAAATCAGGGCAATTTTGGCTCTTTTTCGTAATTCTTCATCGGTTTCTGTTTTTTTTCCAGTAAACTGTATAGGACTTTTATTGATGACTGATTTAATTCCAGGAATGGGAAGAGGCATAATATTAATTGTCTCCTCCTTAGTCACCTGTTCTTCTCCTCGTTCTACAGCTTGAATTTTAACATCAAGAGTTTTTGAATTGGCGGGAAAAATTTGGGATTCAATAGTTGTATAAGCTTTTTTCGGTGATTTTTCACTGTCTTCTGTAGTCACTAAAGTTCCCACAGGAATTTCAATTATGTCGGTTCCCAAATCCCGTTGAAAAGTGACGGTTCCCTCGGCAAAATCTGGTAATCCTCGTTGAATTCCTAGCACAGCTACCAACATTTCTAATTGTGAACCTTCTGCTGAATCAATAAAGGCTGACAGATAAACTTGATTTAATTGTTCGTAGAGTATCCCAATTTCATAAGCAAAAGATTCATACATGGTGCGAATAACGCTACCTACCTGAAAATCTGTCAAAGTAGGAACTTTTTCTTGGGATTTCTGCACCATGTTGGTGTAGATTTCTTGAAATTTTTTCGGTTCAAAAGTCATAATCTAATTCTCGGTGTTGGTGAAAGGATAATTATGGCTAAAGATTGATGGCTAACTGAATGTTAAGAGCGGTAGATTCTCCTACAGGTTGCAAAATAATTGTTGTTAGTAAAACATTGCGTTTATCTAAGTCGCGAGAAGGTGGTTCAAATCTAATTTCCTTGATTTCAGCAATCCGAGATTCTTGCTCTAAGCATTCTCTGATATAAAGTTCTGCAAGCTTACGGGTACGAATATTATTGGGTTCTCCCATTAATAAATAAAGGCGAGATCCATAGGATGGATGTCCTAATTTTGTCAATTCTCCCCGACGAGTATAAAATCTATTAACAATAGCTTGTGCTAGATTTTTTCGTCCATCAACTCGATTAAGATCTTGTTTTTGTCCTAGTTCCCCCGGTGTTAATTGCAGATCAAAAGTATTGATACTGGTCATATTCTAACCCCTGATTATTTATTTAAGCTTTGCTTAATTTCCTGAATTAATTCCTGTTTTATGGCGGAGGAAAGTTTTCCAGTAATTTCCTTTTCTACGGTAAGATTGCCTTTAACCGTCACTGTTTTATTGACAGCAGGACTTAATTCAATGTTACCGGCTAAATCAAAACGAATTGCTGCGCCATTTTCTAGCTTGATTTCTAATCCTTGATCTAACAGGGTTAAAGAACAACTCGGTTTTTTATCCCTTTTAATGATAACTTTTCCACTAGCGGGGATGAGTTCAATATTACCCTCCTGAGTGACTGAGAGTTTATTATTGTTGTCAGTAATTAAAGAAATTCCCTCCTTTTGATGTAGATTGATAAGAGCATGACCGGATTTATTCCCTTCGTGGGGACAATTCTGATCTGTGCCTATGCACCATTTACCATTATGGGGTTTTTCGATGCGACTAGGCATATCATAGGGACAGATAAAAATCTGAAGAAAAAGCTCTGGTCTTTCTGTCGTTTTGTCAACAATTCCATCAGTTTGACTTGAATATTCATAATCGCTGTTTGCGCCTTTAAGTCTGACCATGATTTAAGCCTCTTTGTCAATTTTACTTAGTTAATTATCCTACTTTTGTATTTCTTGCTTTAGCTTGAATTGAGTTAATTTTTTCAGTCGGAACCAGAATCGGACAAGGTGCACCTAAATTTCCCAGATGGGTATGAGTTGTTAACAAAATGTCATCATTGTCGGCGATCGCATTGGCAGGAACTCTCCCCCCAACTTGGATACTAGAAGTAGCAGCATCGCCAATTTTTATCCCACCTAAACTTTTCAAAGTCAGATTACTACTTGCTGCATCAATAGTAATTCCTCCACTGGCAATTTCAATTTTACAAGTCCCATTATCAATCGTCAAAGTCGTTCCTTTAAGAACAATATTACACTGTTGAGTTTTTAAGGTCATATCGCCATCATTAAGATTAATTTCGCATTTCTCATTAGTTGTTGTGATTTCTTTATCCTTCACTGTCACAATGCTTTTTTCATCTTTACTGCTAATGGTAATCACACTATCTTTATCAATCTTAATTTGACTACCATTTTCCAGAGGATGTTGTAATAAAAATTCTTGCTCTTGGTTGACAGGTGGCAGATCTTGATCATTGTATAAACGACCAATAATCACGGGAGAATTTAGATCACCCCCAATAAAAGTAACCAAAACCAGGTCATCAACTTTGGGAACATTTACCCATCCTAAATGGGGAGTAGCAAGGGGAACTTTCCTGAGTTCAAAATCAGTTCCATCCGGCTGCTTTTTATTTTTTAATTTTACTGAACATTGATAATTATCTTGATCATTTTCTGCTGAATGAGGAAAAATTGCCGTAACAATACCAAGTTCAGTAGTGTAGATTTTTTGTGCTTCCTGTTGAGCAACTTTTTTCATTACGCCGACAATTGAATCCATTAGACTTCCTCCCAGTGAATGGTAGTATAAAATCCCTTGTTACGAGATAAATAATGTTCTACTCCCGTAATTTTAAAAGTACCATTAAGCGACGATATTGGCATTTTAGCAATTTCAATGCTGTCGCCTAATTTAGCTTTAGGTTCCCCCACAACTTTAATCACTCCTTTTTGTTTTTTCTGGTATTTTTTTAAGTAAGCTTTAGCAATTTTGTTGGCAATATCTTGAGTTCTAGCAGTAGAATCTTCTAGTTGCAAAGTTTCTAGAGATTTTTTGCCATCAGTTCCTTTAACCTCTTTTTTAGTGAGCCAAGATACAGCTTTTTCCCCTTGTCCCTGACTAGCGGGACTTTCCCCATAAACTTCTACCCCAGATTGCAAGGGATTTTCCTCCATCTGTTCCCAAGCAAGAAGATTAATGCCATACTCAAATTTATGTTTTTTTGAGGTTTTATAGGGAGCAAAAACTAATTGGTCTTCAATGTTAGCATACAGATCAAAGCCGCATTTCTGAGCTAAGATTTGTAAATTTTCATAAACTGTGTGCTGATTTCCGATAACATAGACAGGAAATTTAATCCCATTGTCAACTTGCTTAACTTTCAACCCCAATATATTTTGAGCAATATTTTTTACTATATCTCCAGCAAAGGACTTTTCATAGAGGAGGTTAAATTTTGCCTTCGTCAAGCTACTAAAACTACTCATAGCTTCAAGATTTACTTGATCAACCTGCCATTTTATCTGGCTAATTTTACCTTGAAAAACCTGGCTTAATTGAGAATTACTTCCTAATTTAACCGTTATTGATTCATCAAGAGAGGAAGCCAACGAATCAGCAAGACTGAGGGAAATCTGACATAAATTTACAGGAATATTCAATGAAGAACTTACCCGCAAGTTTAAAACTAACGATGAATCATCAACCGTATAAGTGGTAGTACCAATCGTCACTTTATAGTTAACTTGTAGAGGTTGATTCATAAATTTATTTTAACCTCCTTCTCTTAAACGGGAATAGCCACTAATAAACTTCGGTAAGCATCACTGACATCTTCTAATCCGATACCTAACTCACTTTCTAACCCATATAATCGTTCAATTAAAGCTTTAAAAATACGATCAATTTTCTGGCGTATTTCTTGATAAGCAGCTACTACTTTTTGATATTCATCATTAAGCGCACCTTCTAAAGCTTTAGGAATATCAAGGATGAGTTTGACAATGTTAGCATGAAGTTCATCTAGTTTGTTGACTATTTCGGTGGGATAAATATCCTTCAATTTTCCTAAGAAGAATGGATAAATTGATTGTAAGCTCAGAATTATTTCTTGAGAATAAGCGGTTTCTAGCAGTAAGCGATTTAAGCGAATAGTTTCTAGTTCACTGCGCTGGGGTTTACCAATTAAATCTTTAGCTTCTTGGGGAAGATTCTCCGCAACTAATTTGAAGCGTTCAGTGCCATAGAAATTTACATCTGTTAGTAATTTATTGAGAGCATTAAAAAGAGCTTTTTGAGTTCCTGGTTGGTTGGGATCAGCATTTTCTAGCAAAGCTTTTTGCGTTTCATTGAGAGTTGTCCAGAAGTAGGCTGAAACTGCATCCAATGGCTCTTTCCGCCGTAATTTTGTCAAGAGATTTGCCACAGTACCACCTTTAAAATCACTGACATCATAAAAGGAATTTAGAATCAGCAAAGGTCTTAGTTCTTTGAGTTTATTACGAATATCATTGTAAATTGTTTCCAGGGAATCAATAACTTTATTTACAGTACCATCAATAGCAGTTTTAACTTTATTGATCGAATCTAGAATAATTTTACCAAAATCAGTGGTTAAAGTTTTCAGAATGTTGGCGATTTCTGTAGGAGCAGATTGCAAGCGTTGAATGACTTTCTTGATTTCTGCTAGGATAGTACGGGGTTGAGCGAGAATTTCATCCAAGCTACTAAGAATCCTTTTGAGGGGACCTGTCAACTGAGATTCGATTTCATTGGGAATGACTTTTTTCAAATCAGCAATAATTTGTTCATCACTTCGCGCTGTGGCACTTTTCAGTAAGTTGTCTAACTTTTTTTTGGTGGGAGTTGACGAAGGAGTTAGCTCTTTTATACTAGGATCGTTGTTGACTTTTGCAGTAACTAATCTTTGACGTAGAGCAGTCATACGAGTTAACAAGTCTCGATAATCTACCGCAAATTCCGCCGGTGGATTAAAATTATCTAAAAGTGGCTTGCTGCGATTCCATTCAGCCGTAAAATCCTCCGATGCTTTTTGATAGTTGTTCCAAGCTTGGTTTAACTCATTCTTGGCGTTACTGATCGCAATGTTAGGATCTGTTGCATAGTTGGTAAGATTAGCACGTAAGCTGGTTAACGCAGCAATCAATTTGGTTTCATCAATATTATTAACCCGTTCTAGAATTTTCGCTTTAATAGTATCTACTTGTTGAATTTGTTCTTGGAGGTTAAGGCTCAAAATTTCTTCTAAAGTTTGCCAAAAACCAGAATTTAACACATTGTCTAATCCTAAACCGCTTAACAATTTTTCCACATCACCGATGGCTTCAATAACTTTATTGATCAGTTGTTCAACTGGTAAGTTATTTAAGATACTTTTCAGTGCATTTAGCTTTTCCGTCAAGAACTGTTTGAGTTTTTCAGGAGAGAGAGAGTCAACAACTGCAAGTAATTTTTCATAAAGTTCTTCTAAACGTTCTAAAAGCTGATTAGGATTCAAAATTTCTAACTTTTCTAGTAAAGTTTCATACAGTTGTTTAACTGTCTCTAAAAGTACAGAAGGCTTATATTTATTGAGTTCCGTCACTAGAGATTGAATATAAGGATCAAGAAAAGTCTTAACTAAGGTTCCGGGAGCAAAAGATTTAACTTGTTCGTCAACTTGTTTAATTTCTCCTTGAATTGAATCTACTAACCCAACAACCGGATCTAACAGAGAATCGAAGGCTGCTGTTAATTCTGGATTAACTACCCCAGGAACATCAATTTCTTGGAGAATTTTGACCCCTACTTTTAAGGCGGTTTTTTGTGCCGTTCCCATGGTAGAAACATCTATTTTTTTGAGTTCTATTTCTAATTTATTGGTTTGAGTAACTGCTAATTGAAAAGCAGGTTCAAGGGAAACTTTTTGTAAAGCAGCTACCACTTGATCGATACCTTGATCAGCTTTATTTAAAGCATCTTTAACTGGTTGACTCTGTAAAACACCTGTTACTTTACCCAGAAGTTCTTTGATTTTTGCTTTCAATTGTTCCTGACTAAGTTCAGTAGTAATTTTTTTATTTACTTCATCTAAAGATTTCTCAATTGTTTGAGTTGTCTGTTTAATTTGTTGCGCTACTGTTTCAATACCTTGTACCGCCTTATTAGCAAATTGATTGATCGCTTGCTTTAAAGGTTTAACAATTTCATCAGATTTTGCTGCTGTTTGTTCAACAAAATCAACTAATTTATCGATAGTATTAGTGAGATAAGCTTGAACCTGATCTAAAGCTTTTCCCGCTTGTTCAATTTTATCGGTGATCGCTTTTAAAATTTTGTTCCCGATTTCGCTGACTTTGGTAATAGCCTGATTAATTAAATCTTGTATTTTTGCAATGAAGGTTTTTAGTTGTTCTGTGACTGTCGTAATCCTTTCTTTTAAACTGTTGACAAAATTTTCTATACCTTGAAACATTTTGGAAAGAGTTTCAATTTGTCCCCCTCCACTATTGGGAAGATTTGCTAAGAGCGTAGAAAACTTATCAATATCAAAAGAGTTAAGATTTTTAACTGCTAAATCAATCTGTTCTCCTTGAGAGTTAACCTCCGATAACCAGCTTTTGATTTGTTGTCTTAAGGGGATAATTTTGGCACGGCTTAAATTTTTAGGATTGAGAGATTTTAGAAAATTTTGATAATCTTTATACAGTTGGGTCTGTTGATTAAGTTGTAAGGTATAGAGTTGAATCGCTCCATTGGGTAAGATATAATTAAGTTCTTGAATTTGTTCAACAAAAATTTCAGTTAAAGCGTCAGAACTAAGCCTATCTAACCATTCGTCTGGATTAGATAATTTATCAATAAAATTTTTAAAGGCTTTAATAATAGCATCTAAAACTTTACCCGGAAAAGCTTGAGCATTATTGAGAAACTCTTGAAACTCGTCAAAGGGAGTTGATTGATTTTTGGGAATACCAAGTTGACCAAAATTAGCATTACCAGTAATAGATGAAGTTAAATTACTAAGAGAACTATTAACTTGATCTGTGACAGCTAATCCTTTAAAAGTATCTGCACCTGGATTAGTCGGGATTGACTGGGTTAAAGTGTCTATACTAATGCTAGAAATATCGCCTAATTTTCCCGTAACCTGTGTTTGAATTTCACCCACAGAAAAAGGTGCTGTAGGAATCTCTATCGGATTGCTAGTAATTTGTTGAGTTACTTGATCAAAGCTATTGTTTAAATCTGAGGAAGGAACAGCGGTAAAAGTTACCCCTAAATTATCCTTAACTAATTTCTGAGAATCGGTAAAAGGTTTTCCCGCTTCCGCAAAAGTTGCTTGTGAATCTACATCAAGGGTTTGGATTTGATCAAGAATTGCTAAACTCATAATTTTTATTTAAAGTAATGGTTAATAATCCGAGCGTCTGACACAAATCGTCACATTTTTTTTTGCGCTGACAGTTGGGTGATACAGTGCGAGACTTAGAGCTAATCCCCGATTCCTTGAAAAGTCTTAGGACATCAAGAATCTCAGGGAAAATGGAACTGTTATCAAAACCTATGTTAATCATTATAGCAGGTGTTGGGGGACTGTCAATAAAGTTATAAGGGGGAGGGGAGTGTGGAGACTGTGGGAGGAAAATCTCAAAAATCCTAAAAAACGCTATAGAATTATTCAGAGTAATCAGGTACACTCATTTTCTTACTTCTTCCCAGTTCCCCGCTCCCCTTTCATAATTCATCATTCATAATTCATCATTTATAAAAGGTTAAAGAGTGATTTTAAATCACTAAGATTACCATCAAGAGTGCTAGTTGCTTCTTTGATGGGATCGAGAGAAGCTTTCAAGGGTTCTATCGGATTAGTAATTGCTGGAATTGAACCAAATTGTAAGGCATCTGGTAGCATAGCAACGGTCATAAAACTAGCAGCATCTGCTCTAATATTAGCATCAACAGAAGCCACTGGTGCAACTGTTTGACTAGGAGTTAAAGGTACATATTCAGCTAAGGTTAAAGTATAGCTAAATTGATCGGGATCTGTAGCAGATTGAACAACGGCAAATCTTTCTAAAATGACTTGACTAAAATAGGCTTGTCCGATAATTTCAGCAATAAATTCAACGGGTTTTTGCTCTTTGTAAATTTTTCTTAATTTCTCTAAATCAGCTAAGTATTTATTACCATAAAAAATGCCTTTGATTTGTAATCTTACCGAATCTCTACCAAAATTCTGGACTAGGTTTCCCTGTTTTCCCGGAATTTGGTGATAGACAAAGTTATTTTGCTCGATTGTCTCGATTTGATGTACTCGATTCAGTTGAATTCCTGCAATTTCAATTGCCATATTTAACCTCCATAAAATCGTCGGTATTCTTGATTAATTTTTGTTTGTAGAGTTTCTAGAATATAATCTAGATCGATTGCTTGTTGTTCAGTATCTTGCAGGCTAGGGTGTTGATTGAAAGATTGATTCTCAGATTCCTGTTCATTTATTTCTAATTCTGTTTTTTGAATATTAGAAAAGTTGCTGTTAATATTATTAATTTGATAATATAACTTTTCTCTGGATTGCTGTAAAAGTTGGGGTGGAATTGGTAACATCTCAGCAGGCTGAGAGATAATATCAGCCGCTATTGCTGAATCTAAGGGTAAATTTTCTGCTGATATATCCCTAACTAAATCGGTTAATTCTTGCCAGTTTTTCGGTTCAGTCTTTTGTCTAGAATTTTCCCAAGGGGTAGTTTCCAAATTCAGTCTTTTGTCTAGAATTTTCCCAAGGGGTGGTTCCTGAATTGAGATTATCTGAATCTAAAGGTAAATTTTCTGCTGATATATCCCTAACTAAATCGGTTAATTCTCGCTGGCTTTTCGTTGCGTTATTTTGCGGATAAATATTATTAGCTTGATGATTATCATCAAAACTTATATGTTTCTTTTGAGGAATGTTATATGAATTTTCTTGCTCCTTTTGTAAAGGCGGATAATTGCTTGTTCTTACTCTTGGATTGGGTTGATTATAATCAGAAGCTGAAGCCAAAGATTGACGAGAAAATGACATAAAAGAAGAAGTATTTACTCCTAAATTAAATGGGGAACTATCCCTTTTAAGAGAAGACATTTTCCCATTTTTAGACCTTAAAGATGGAACAAAATCAGCAGTTAGCCAAGCCTCCCAATCTCTAAATAAATCGGTTATTTCCGATAAATCTTCTATAGCAAGGTGCAATCTTGCTAAAGGTTGCAGGTCTTTTTCTAAAAGCTCTATACTATTGAGCCAATCGTCAATTAAAGAGTAATTCCATTGTTGAAACTCCTGATATAATTCTAAACCGAGGCTGACTAGGAAATCATCATTCATGGTTTTTGGTTGAATCCTCAGCGATCATTTGTAAATATAGAGAAACTTGCGCCATTGTCATTGTTTGTACTTGTTGGGGAGTCCAACCAAATTCCCTAGCGAGGATATAAGCTGCTTGTACCCAAGGGGACTGACTAACATCTAGGAAAGATTTTTTTTTCCTGTTAAACCACTAATTTCGCGGATATTGTCAATTAAAAAATTGACCAATCCTAAGGGGAGTTGTTTAACTTGTTCCAAGGATAAAGTTGGCTCAACTAAGGATTCTTTAATCATTAAAAGGGGGATTAATCCTGCATCCTGTCGGGAAGCTTTCATGATTAATTGAAATCTCCCAATAGTCAGAGGACGAATCTGGACAATTCGCCTCGACTCTGGGAATTTATCGGCTGAAGTATCCAGTTCGCCTGGATGCAAAATACTGACTGGGATCGTAATGTCAAAAGTGACAGAAGCACCCGCTAACAGGTCTTCTGGAGTCAGAGAAATTTCAGCCATAATTGTTAGCCTGCGGTTTCTTCGCTGCTGATCCGTAAAGCGCGGAAAGTAACCCCTTCCATGATAAAATCATCTTCTGGCAAACTGAAACTCCACTTTTCAAACTTGACCCCAAATAGTACGAGTTTGCTGCTATTACTGGGGAGTGCGGGATTTTTCAAGTTGATGACGATGTTGAAAGTTGGTTGCGGAATTGGATCTGCTGGCGGTGGACTTGTTGCCGCATCACCTAACAATAACCGCAAGAGTGCGCCGTTAATGTGAGCGCGTTCAGCAAAGCCTGAAACATCAACATTACCGGGACGAAGTTCAGTAGGAAAGCGCTTACCAATTTCGTGATAGGGTCTGATCTCATTGTGGACGTTCACCTGTACATTTCGCAGTCGTCCCACAACATTAGAAAACTCATACTCACTAATCAGTCCATCCGCCAGTTTGCCTTCTTCGGTGGCTTTGTCATCCACAGCTAAGACTAGGGTAGCATCAGACCCTCGAAAAACGTTGTTATTAGGCATAGTTTTCCTCCTTTGGGAAGTAATTGATCGGTGGGTTAACCGAGATACATGGTTACTTTGATGAAGTCGATGCTGAAGGTCGGTCGCAGAGTCATGGTCACGATCGCTTCTCCGGCAATTTCCTGAACTCGGTTAGCGGTGACGGCTAACTCATAGCTAATCAGAGCTTCATCCTGGACCATGCGCGTCAAGAAGGCATCAAGAGTAGCTTTCATCGCTCCCCGCACCCGTTCGTTGTTCAACTTGCCAATGTAGGGATTGCAGGCGGAGCGCACCCCGTAAATGGCAAAGTCAACAATCCGGCGGGTAGTAATCTGATGCCAAGCAGAATTGGTGGCAGTGGTAATGCCTTTGACCACCCGAAAACCCTCCCGTTTCTCGATCGCCAGCACGCGGTTGCCGACCAGCTTTTCCAACTGGGAGGTGGAAAACTCTTTGGCGAGGCCAGGAATTGTCAAAGGTTTGTTAGTCGGACTAGCCTGGACTGGCAGAGATGCCAATAGGCCGGCGACTGCCGCTGCTGTGTAAGCGCCTGAGAGTTTAACCTGGGGGGAGATTTGTAGTCCTGGTGCGACCAAAATCAGGCGATCGCTATCCAAGGTGTGTCCAGCGATCGTGTTAACATCATCAGAGGTTCCGCTACCAATAATGCCGATCCGTTCTCGCTTGATTGTTGCGGTTGTGTTCAAATGTCCCAGCAGTGCTGTCACCATTTCGGGTTTGGTGACATCCTGTCCAGCCAGCAAAACCAAGTTTATTAGTTCATTCTCCAATTGTGCCAGACTATTTTTATATTCCTCAGCACTAGCCGGTTCTCCATCGGAGCCTGGGGTAAATTTCTCACCACTATCGTCGGTGTTTTTTGGCAAAGTAGAGGAAGAGCCTTTAGCTAGAGTGGCAGTCACCAAATTAGAACCTTTAGTCTGGTTATTGACTTGTTGTTCCAGGTCGCCTGACTTAGAAATAGTATAGGTTTCTTTAGTATTTTGATAGGTTAGCTCGACTTTCTTGCTGCTGGGAGAGTCGGAAGAGGCGGGAGAGTCGGCATCGCTGATTTTAATCTTGATGTCATTACCCCAGGTTCCTGGAGTTTTTGCCTCCAGTTTCACCAGATTTTTGTCGGTGCTATCTTTGATTTGGTAGGCAGCCTTGGTGGCGTTAGTGGATGTACGAACTGCATAGACAGTCTTACCGCCATTGTTATAAATCTGCTCTAGTGCTTGAATTAAGGTTAGTTGTCGAGCGGGATCAATTTCCCCGAAAATTGCTTTAGCTTCCGAAAAACTACCAAGAATTTGTACCTCATCCACTGGTCCATTGGCTGCGGTTCCAACAATTCCGATATTTCCTGAAACAACCTGACCAGCGCTAATCAGTCCTTCATCTCGTACTGTTATGTAAGTACCCGGTAAGATGGCCTCAACCATGAGAGGTTCCTCCTATTTTGGGAAAATTTTAGGTTTATCAAGGCCACCTAGTTTACTCTCGTCGTTACCCTTGGCAGTCGTACCAAGCAGAGAATAAACTCACAAGCGAGCCGATTCAATTGTAGCCGACATTCCGCAGACCTTCATATACTTTTATATATTTTTACATTCCCAAAATGTTTTGACTAAAGATGAAATTAGTGATGGGTGTAGATGCTGAAACTCTTTCTATTGGAGAAAGTCAGACTAAATCCGTTGAGTATAGGCAACAGGGTGAATAAATAATCAGTTTTTAATAACCAGATTTAGTTTAAAATGTCGGGTTATGGCTGTCACCATTCAAATTTATACAATATTAATCGTATATTTGATTTTGCAGCTTAGGCAAATTCCTCAAATATATGGCGATACTTTACCTAATAAGGGACTTGCGCTTTGATAATGTACCTTTTGGGCGAACGCAGTTCGCCCCTACATTGTGGACAAAATCCGTTACTGTAGGGGCGCAAAGCTTGCGCCCTCCGATCGATCAG
>VYLK01000255.1_pt1 | contig 21615 bp, 18 predicted proteins | sample 5114321 | NCBI WGS metagenome assembly VYLK01 (sample SAMN12291792, study PRJNA351875) | freshwater metagenome | isolation source: freshwater lake | place: USA: Michigan, MSU2 Lake | collected 2011-08-16
GCGGCGCGCGTGGGCTGGGCCGGCGCGCTGGGGGGCGGCGGGCTGTCGGCCTTCTCGTTCTGGCGGCGCGCGTCGGCGGCCTCCAACAGGCGCGAGAAGCTGTCGGCACCGCCACCGGCCGCGCCGGGCAGGCCGCCGGCCTGGGCCGGTGGGGCGAAGTTGGGCGCGAGGTTGGGTGTGAGGGCCGGGTTGGCGGCGGGGGCAAGGGCGGCGGTCTGCATGCGCGGTCTCCTGGCGGGTGTGTTCAGTGCGGCAGGGGGGCCGCTTCGAAGCCCATGCGCCAGCCGCCCTGGCCACCGTCTTCGCCGCGGCGGCGGTGCAGGTGCATCGCGGTCTCGTCGCTGCGGCGCTGGTCTTGCCGTTCGGCCAGGTGGCGCGCCTGGGTGCCGCGGCGCTCCAGCAGCTTGCGCACCGAGGCGACGCGGGTTTCCTGCGCCACCAGCTCCTGGCGCAGCACACCGGCGCGCGCTTCGGCCTGTGCGATGGCGTGCTGCTGCTGCTGCAGGGCCTGGTCCAGCCGCTGCATGAAGCCCTGGTGGCAGCGGATGAGCTCGATGCTGGCGCTGCGCCCGCCCTGCGCCGGGTGGCGTGCGCGGTAGTCCTCGCGGTAGGCGAGCAACTGCTCTTGCTGGGCCAGCAGGCGGCGCTGGTGCTCCTCGGCCTGCAGCAAGGCCGAGACGGCCTCGTCGCGCTCACGTTCGGCATGTTCCAGCAGGGTGTGCAGGGCGGCGGTCATGGGCGGCTTTCGGTGGTGTCAGGGAATTCGGTCGGGGGCAGGGCGCTTCAGTGCTGCATCAGCCGGCACAGCTGCGCGCGGCTCATGTCCAGCGCGGCGCGTTCGTGCATGTCTTGTTGCAGCAGCGAGTTCATCTGCGGGTGCAGCTTCACGGCGGTGTCGAGTTCGGCGTCGTGGCCGGGCTGGTAGGCACCGAGCTGGATGAGATCGCGCGCCTTGTTCACCTTGGCCATCAGCTGGCGCATGCGGCGTGCAGCCAGCAGGTGCTCTTTCGGGGCCACGGCCGTCATCACGCGCGAGATGCTCTTCTCCACGTCGATGGCCGGGAAGTGGCCGCTCTCGGCGAGCTCGCGGCTCAGCACGATGTGGCCGTCCAGGATGCCGCGTGCGGCGTCGGCAATCGGGTCTTGCTGGTCGTCGCCTTCGCTGAGCACCGTGTAGAACGCCGTGATGCTGCCCTGGCCCGCCAGGCCGTTGCCGCTGCGCTCCACCAGCTGCGGCAGTTTCGCGAAGCAGCTGGGCGGGTAGCCCTTGGTGGCCGGGGGCTCGCCGATGGCCAGCGCAATCTCGCGCTGCGCCATCGCGTAACGCGTCAGGCTGTCCATCAGCAGCAGCACGTGCAGGCCTTGGTCTCTGAAGTGCTCGGCAATGGCGGTGGCGTAGCCCGCCCCCTGCATGCGCATCAGCGGCGGGGCGTCGGCCGGGGCGGCCACCACCACGCTGCGGGCGCGGCCTTCGTCCTCCAGGATGTCCTCGATGAACTCTTTCACCTCGCGGCCGCGTTCACCGATCAGGCCCACGACGATGACGTCGGCCTGCGTGTAGCGCGCCATCATGCCCAGCAGCACCGACTTACCCACACCGGTGCCGGCGAACAGGCCGATGCGCTGGCCGCGGCCCACGGTGAGCAGCGCGTTGATGGCGCGCACGCCGGTGTCCAGCGGCTTGCGCACGGGGTCGCGGTCCATGGCGTTGATGGGGCGGCGCACCAGGGGCTCGGTGTGCACGTGCTGCAGCGGGCCCAGGCGGTCGATGGGGTGGCCGTGCGAATCGACCACGCGGCCCAGCAGGCCGGCGCCCATGGGCAGGTGCAGGCCGCGGTCTTCGCTGCGGCGCCAGGGGTGGTTCTCCACGCCGAAGCGCGGTGGGCTCACCGGCGCCGGGCGCGGCACCACGCGCGCGCCGCTGGCCAGGCCGTGCAGCTCGCCCATGGGCATGAGATAGGCGCGGTCGCCGCTGAAGCCCACCACCTCGGCCAGCACGGCCGGCTGGCCCGGGCACTGCACCTCGCACACGCTGCCCACGGGCACACGCACGCCTGCGGCTTCCAGCACGAGGCCGGTCACGCGCAGCAGGGTGCCCACGGTTTCCAGCGGCTGCGCCACGGCGGCGTAGTCCTGCAGGTCGTGCAGGTAGCGGCCCCAGCGCTGCGCGCGCGCCTGCAGCGCCGCCTGGGCCTGCGGGGGCAGGGCGGCACGGGTATCGGGCGCGGTCTCGGCGGCGGCCAGCTCTTCGTGCTCGTACAGGCTCGATTTCATGCGCGTTCTCCGGTGTCTCCGGCTTCCTCGTCCTCGAGCGGCAGCGTCGAGCCCAGCGCCGCAGCGGCCTGCGCCCAGCGCTGCGCGATGCGTGCGTCCACCGCGCCCACATCGCTTTCCACCATCACGCCACCGCGCGGCACGCCGGCATCGGCATGCAGGCGCGCGCCGCGGGCCTGCAGCGCCTCGGCAGCGCCTTCGGCCACCAGCGGCAGGTCGTGCGGGTGCACGTGCACGGCGATGTGGCGGGCGCTGAGCATCACCGCGCCCACCGCCTCGGCGGCCACCTGGGCCACGATCTCCGGGCGCTGCTGCAACTCGGTGCGCAGCACCTGGCGCGCCAGCTGCACGGCGCTGGCCGCCAGCGTGCGCGAGATCTCGCCATCCAGCGCGGTGAGCTGCTCGTCGAAGCTCTGCAGCAGCGCGCCGATCTGCGCCGTGGCCTGCTGCGCGAAGCTCTGCTTGAAGTTTTCCAGCGCGGCCATGCCGTCGCGGTAGCCGTCTTGGTAGCCGGCCTGGCGGGCGGCGGCGATGCGCGCTTCCCAGTCGGCTGCGGTGGGCTCGGGAGGGGCGGCGGGGGCGGCCGCGGGGTCGCCGCCGAAGGTGCCCGGGCGCCAGCTGGCGAAGTCGCCCAGTTCCTCGCGCGGGATGAAGCGCTGGTAGGCCGTGCCGGCCTTGCTGCCCTGGGGCGGCGGCACATTGGGAAAGCCGCCGAACTTCGGTTGATTGCTCATTTAAACGAACTGCTCGTCGCCACCACCGGCCAGCACGATCTGGCCCTCGTCGACCAGGCGGCGCACGATCTTCAGCATTTCCTTCTGCTCGGCTTCCACCTCCGACAGGCGCACCGGGCCGCGCGATTCCAGGTCTTCCTTCAGCGTCTCGGCGGCACGGCTGCTCATGTTCTTGAAGATCTTCTCGCGCAGGGCCGGCGTGGCGCCCTTCAGCGCGATCACGAGGCTGTCGCTCTGCACTTCCTTCATCAGGGCCTGGATGCCCTTGTCGTCGATCTTCTCGACGTCGTCGAAGGTGAACATGTTGTCCATGATCTTCTGCGCCAGGTCGTTGTCGGCCTCGCGCACGAAGTCGAGCACGCTGGTCTCCACCGCGGTGCCCAGCATGTTCAGGATCTCGGCCGCCGTCTTCACGCCGCCCAGGCTGCTCTTGCGGCTGCGGTCACCGCCGGCCAGCACCTTGCTCATCACCTCGTTCAAGTCGCGCAGCGCGGTCGGCTGGATGCCGTCCAGCGTGGCGATGCGCACCATCACCTCGTTGCGCTGGCGCTCGGTGAAGAGCTTCAGCACCTCGGCGGCCTGGTCGAACTCCAGGTGCACGAGGATGGCCGCGACGATCTGCGGGTGCTCGTTGCGCAGCAGTTCGGCCACCGAGGTGGGATCCATCCACTTCAGGCTTTCGATGCCGGTGACGTCGCTGCCCTGCAGGATGCGGTCGATCAGCAGATTGGCCTTGTCGTCACCCAGCGCCTTGCGCAGCACGCTCTTGACGTACTCGTTGTTGTCGGCCACCAGCATGTGCTCGTTGGCCGCCAGCTGCGTGAAGCTGTCCATCACCTCGTCGACGCGCTCGCGCGTGACGGCCTTCATGCGGGCGATGGTCTCGCCCAGGCGCTGCACTTCCTTGGGCGCGAGGTGGCGGAAGACCTCGGCCGCCTCTTCCTCGCCCAGGGTCATGAGCAGGATGGCGGCTTTTTCGAGCCCGTCGTCGTCCATCTGGGGGGCGGCCATGGGGTGTCCTGTTTCGGGGGCGGGCGCGGGTTGGGCGGGGCTGGGCCAGGCTCAGGTGGCTTCGCCGCTGACCCAGCCGCGCACGATGTTGGCCACCGCGGCCGGGTTGCTCTTGGCCAGCGCGCGGGCCTGCTCGACACGCTCGCTCTGCGTCACGGGCAACAGCACCGGGGGTGCGGGGGCGGGCAGGGCTTCCTCGGCCACCACCTCGTCGAGCTGGCTGCCCTTTTCGGGCGGCGGCGGCGGGGCCAGCATGGCGGTGAGCGCCGGGCGGATCAGCATGGTCACGATCAGCAGCGCCACCAAGGCCAGCGCACCCGGTGCGGCGGCGGTCTTCAGCAGGTCCAGCAGCCAGGGCTGCTGCCACAGCGGCAGCTCTTCCACCGGCGGCGGCGTCTCGGTGCGGAAGGGCGCATTGACGACCTTCACCACGTCGCCGCGCTCGGCGTTGAAGCCGATGCCCTGCTGCACCAGGGCGGTGAGCTGCTCGATCTCCTTGTCGCTCAGCGGCGTGGTGGTGGGCTTGCCCTTGGGGTCGGTGCCGCTGCGGTGGTTGACCACCACGGCGGCGTTGAGGCGGCGCACCGTGCCCACGGCGTTGCGCGTGACGGTCACCGTCTTGTCCACCTCATAACGCGTGGCGGCTTCGCGGCGCGTGCTGGCACCGGCCGCGCCGGCGCCCTGGGCGCCCTGCATGGCCTGCGCCTGGCCGTTGATGGGGGCCGCGGGCGGGGTCTGCGGCTGGTTGGTCTGCGCGCCGGGCACGCCGGCGGGCGTGGCCGAGCCGGGCTGGGTGCTCTCTTCGCTGCGCTGCTCGCGGATGGCCGGGTTGGCACCTTCGCCCTGGTTGGGGCGGTAGGCCTCGGCCGTCTGCATGACCTGGTTGAAGTCGATGTCGCCGGTAACGCTGACGCGCACGTTGTCGCCGCCCACCACCGGCTCCAGCAGGGCCATCACACGCTTGGTGAGGCTGGCTTCGAGCTCGCGGCGGTACTGCAGTTGCTGCGAATCCAGCCCGGCGGCGTTGTCGTCTTCGTGGGCGCCCGAGAGCAGGCCGCTGGCGCTGTCGATCACGCTCACGGCCTTGGGGTTGAGCTCGGGCACGCTGTTGCTGACCAGGCTGACGATGCCGGCCACCTGGTTGCGGTCGAGCGTGCGGCCGGGGTGGAGGGTGAGCGTGACGCTGGCGCTGGGCTTCTGCTGCTCGCGGAAGAAGCCGTTCTGCTGCGGCAAGGCCAGCAACACGCGGGCCGACTTCACCGACTCCAGGCTCTGGATGCTGGTGACGAGCTCGCCTTCGATGGCGCGCTTGAACTTCATGCGCTCCTGGCCCTGCGTCTGGCCGAAGCTGTCCTTGTCCAGCAGCTCGTAGCCGGCGCTGGCGTTGCGGCCGACGTTCAGGCCCGCGGCCGAGAGCTTCATGCGCAGGGCCGCCACCTGGCCGCTGGGCACCAGCACCACGGTGCCGCCCTCGGCCACCTTGTAGGGCACATTCATCTGCGTCAGGCGCTGGATGATCTCGCCGCCTTCCTTCTCGCTGATCTCGGCGTAGAGCGGGCGGTAGTCGCTGCCGCTGGCGGTGAAGGCCATCACGGCCAGCACGGCCAGCAGCGCGGCCACGCCGAACATGGCGCCGAGCTGTGTGCGGATGGGCAGGGCCTGCCAACGGCCGGCGAGACCCGGCGCGGCCGGGATCAGCGGGGTGGGGTTGGCGGTGGCGACAGCGTTGTCCATGGGTGCGGCGGGCGGTGCGGATGCGGTGCGGTGCGTAGGCAGGCCCATAGGGGGCCGTTGCAGCGCCATTGTTCGCCGGGGGGTGCTGCCGCTTAAGCGCGAGAAGAGGCCGGAAGACGCGCCTGATCGCGCCTTGGCGGGGCTGCCGCCGCGCCTACAGTGCAGGTGTGAAATGGGCTCTCGGCCCCTTCTTCGCAACCGCCACCTGCCATGTCCGACCTGCGCATCAAGCCTTTCGACTTTGCCGCCGCCGTGGCCAAGGCCGGCCTGCGCCCGGACGGCACCCCGCGCACCGACGCCACCGGCGCCGCGCCGGGCGGCTTCAAAGCCGCCATGAACTCGGCCTTGAAGGAAGTGAGCGCCTCGCAGTTCGAGGCCCAGCGCCTGCAGCGCGAGCTGACCCTGGGCAACCCCACGGTGAGTCTGGAAGACACCGTGATGGCGATGCAGAAAGCACAGATCGGCTTCCAGGCCACGCTGCAGGTGCGCAACCGGCTGGCGCAGGCCTACAGCGACATCATGAACATGCAGGTGTGAACCTGCGGGTTCAGGCCACTGGGGCTTTCAGCCCAGCGTGAGCAGGTGCCGCCGGCGCTGGCTGCGGTCGATCCAGCGCTGCAGCACGCGTTCCGCCGGGCCCGACAGGTGCTTCCACTCGCAGCCGACGCGCACGCCCTGCTCGCCGGAAGAGCCGCTGCCGCCGCTGACGTGCTGCAGGCGCACGGCCGATTCGAACTCGGTGTCCGGGTCCAGCTCCACGTGCATGCGGCTGATCAGCGTGCCGGCCTGCAAGGGCGGCACGTCGCCGGGCAGCCACAGCGCGCAGCCGCCGATGCTGACGTCCAGCACGCGCAGCGCCAGGGGCATCTCGGGCAGCGCCGGGTGGCGGAAGGTGGCCACCGGGCCTTGCCGCTCCCGTGGGCGCACGCGGTAGGCGCTGCGCCGCTGGAAGCGGTAGATGTCTTGCGGCATCGCGCACTGCAGCGCGCTGCTGTTGGCGCCGCGCACCAGCGTCAGGCCCTGCAGGTCGAACTGCAGCTTCACGCTGTCGAGGTAAGCCACGGCCACGGCCTCGTCGGCATTCACCAATGCGGCCAGTTGCGGCGCGCGCGCGTCCACACTGAAGTTCAGCCGGCCCTGCGTTTCGTCCACGGCCCACAGCGCGACGCTGAGGGCCGTGCCCTCGGGCGCACTCAGCACCACTGGCACGTGGCCGTCGCGCACCGCGCGCAGCAGCGCCAGGCGCTCGGTGGGTGAGGCCACGCGGAAGGGGCCCCAGGGGTCGTGGTCGCCTGCGCTGTCGAGCTCGGCCGGGCGCGTGTCCTGGAACATCGTTCGCTCTCGTCGGCGGTGCTGCCGCTCAGTGCAGGCTGGTCTTGCGGCGACCGGCCAGCGTGTCGTCCAGGTCCTGCAGCCAGGGCTCGGCCAGGTGGCGGATCTCGGCGTCGTTGACCAGGATGCGCTGCATGATGCGCGACTTCGCCTTGGCCACCTCCAGGGCTTGCGCCTGGGCGCGGCCCTCGGGGCTGCCGCGCTCGGGCGATTGCGCGGCGTTCTTCAGTCGGCTGATGAGCAGCACGCAGGCGCCCTCCAGCTTGACCACCTCGTCCCAGTTGCCGGCCCGGGCGGCGGCCAGCATGTCGACGCTGGCGCTTTCGATGGCTTCGTAGTAGCTGAGCAATTGCGCGTCCATGGTTGTCCTGTTGTTCGTGTCGCTCAGCGTGCGCTGTCGTTCTGGCCGATGGCCACCCAGGCCTCGTGCAGCGGCTGCATCAGGCGCTTGCATTCGGCGAGCATCTCGGTGTCGTTGCGCGCATTGGCCAGCGTCAGGCGCTTGACGATGTAGCCGTAGAGCTCGGCCAGGTCTTGCGCCAGGGCGCCGCCGGCCTTCATGTTCAGGTGGGCACGCAGGCCCTCGTCGACGATGCGGATGGCCCGCGTGATGGCGCGGCACTTGCGGTCCACGTCGCGTTGGGTGATGGCGCCCTGGGCGTCGGAGATCGACGACTCGAAGCCTTCGAACAGCAGGCTCACGAGGCGGTGCGCATCGGCGCCCGCCACCTGGATCTCCATGCCCGTGGCCTGGTAACCGGCGGCACCGTGGTTGCCTGCGCGGCGGGGGGTGAACAGCGTGGCTGCGTACATGCGGGTGTTCTGCAGTGGCTCAGGATGTACTTTTTATCGGTGTGCCGGGGTGCTGACTTGAGCCCAGGAATCCCCGGTGTTCGCCCCGTTACTGCCCCTTGTGCGGCCCAGCCCGCTGCAGGATGAAAAACAGGCCCGCGGGCGGTGATCCCGGGGCCTGTTCTGAGGGGCTTGCTGAGCCGGTTCGTGGGGCCGTCAGTTGTTGTTGTTTCTGTTCAGCAGCGCCATCTGCTGGGTGACGTAGTTCGACAGGCCGTTGAGCTGGCCCATGCGCGTGTCCAGCGCCGTGTACTGGCTCAGCAGGCGCTTTTCGGTGCGCGCCACACGGTCTTCCAGGCGCTCCTGCGCCTGCTCGTTGTTCTTCACGCGCGCCTGCAGGCTCTGCGTGCGGCTCTCGATGGTGCCCTCGCTGTCCAGCGACAGCTTCAGCCAGCCCTCGAAGCGCTTGGCAAAGCCCTCGTTGGCCGGGTTGGTGGCGTCGACGTTGGCAAACAGCTTCTTCAGCTCGGTGCCTTGCGTGAGCGCGGCGTCGAGCTTGGTCGTGTTGGTCTTGATGAGGCCGTCGGTGTCGAGGTCCAGGCCCACGTCGGCCAGCCGCGAAAACACCGCGCTGTTGCCGCCGTTGCCGTTGAACAGGCCGCGCAGCTGGCTCAGCATGGCCGCGCCCGAGCGGTCGCCCTGCAGCGGGCCGGCCTGCTTGGTGGCGGGGTCGTAGCGGGTCTGCTCGCGCAGCAGCTTGATGCTCTCGTTGTAGGCCTTGACGAAGTCGTCCACCGACTTCTTCAGCGCCTCGGTGTCCGGCTCCACCCGCACTTCGGCGTTGGTGCCCTGCTTGCGCAGCGTCAAGCTCAGGCCTTCGACCGCGTCGTTCAGCGTGTTGCTGGCCGATTCGATCTGCACGCCGTTGAGCGTGGCCAGCGCGTTCTGCGCCTGCTGCGGCCGGCCGAGGTTGGTGACCGCAGCGCTGGGGTCGAAGGCCAGGCCCGACAGGCCGCTGGTGTTGGTGTCGTTGCCGTCGTCGTCCAGCGTGGTGATGCGGAAGCCGTTCTCCAGCCCGGTCTGTGCGGAGCGCAGCACCAGGCGCGAGCCCGAGACGTCGTTGACCACGCTGGCCACGACACCGGCGTTGGCGTTGTTGATCTTGTCGCGGATGGCGCTCAGCGAGTTCTGGCCCGGCTCGACGGTGATGTCGACCGCGGTGGCGCCGCTCTTGGGCACGGGCGGGACGGCGTCGAAGTTGCCGAGCTCGATGCGCAGGATGCCCGAGCCGAGGGCCTGGCTGGCGCTGCTGTAGCTGCTGGTGGACAGGGTCTGCGCAACGGCCAGGCGTGTGACGCTGATGTTGTAGTTGCCGCTTTGGGCGCTGCCCGTGGCGGTGGCGCTGACGTTGGCGCTGTCGGAGCTGGTGGCCTTGGCGGCGCCCCAGGTGTCGCTCTGCGTCAGCTTCTGCGATGCGTCGCGCAGGGTCGACAAAGCGCTCTGCACGCGCCCGAAGGCGGAGAGCTGGGTCTGGAGCCGGCCGGCCTCGGTCTGCAGTTGGCGGATCGGGGCACGTTCAATGGTGAGCAGCTGCGAAACGATGCTCTGTACATCGAGACCGCTGCCGATTCCGGCGGATGAGATGGCCATGGTGGAATCTCCCGAGGATGAAGTCTGTGCGTAGACCCTCTACGCCTGGGCGCAATGCCGGGTCTTCAACGCAGTTTTCGACACGCGCGAGCGGGACTTGAGGACTTTTTTTTCCTCACCTTTGCACATGGCGGCCGAGACTTGCGGGAGAGCTTGGCGCGCCTGGTGCGCGCGGCGGGTCAGCCCTGCAGCAGCTTGAGCACCTGCTGCGGCAGCTGGTTGGCCTGGGCCACCATCGCCGTGCCGGCCTGCTGCAGGATCTGGGCGCGTGACATGTTCGCGGTTTCCGTCGCGTAGTCGGCGTCCATGATGCGGCCGCGGGCGGCTGACTGGTTCTCGGTGGCGACCTGCAGCGTCTCGATCACGGCCTCGAAGCGGTTCTGCGTGGCGCCGTACTGCGCGCGCTCGCTGTTGACGAGGGTCAGCGCGGCGTCGATGTTCTGCATCGCCGTGGTCGAGTTGGCCGCCGTCAGCAGGTCGCCGGTGGGCAGCGTGGTGATGGCGCCGTTGGTGGCCAGGTCGGCGGTGGTGATGGTGATCTGGTCGGTGGCGTTGGCACCCACCTGGAAGGCCTGCGGGCCGGAATCGGCGCCCAGGATGGCCAGCCCGTTGAAGCGGGTGTTGGCCAGCGTGCGGGTGATTTCGTCGGCGAGCTGGCCGTATTCGGCGTCGAGGTTGGCGCGGTCGTCGGCGCCGTTGGTGGCGTTGGCCGCCTGCACCGCCAGTTCACGCATGCGCTGCAGCATGTCGCCGACCTTGCCGATGGCGCCTTCGGCCGTCTGCGCCAGCGAGATGCCGTCGTTGGCGTTGCGGATCGCCACCGTCATGCCGCGCACCTGCGTCTGCATGCGGTCGGCGATGGCCAGGCCGGCGGCGTCGTCCTTGGCGCTGTTGACACGCAGACCCGAGGACAGCCGTTGCATCGATGTCGCCAGCGATCCGCCGGACATCGACAGATTGCGCTGGGCATTCAGCGACACCAGGTTTGTGTTGATCGTTTGTGCCACGTCGGTTTCTCCGTGCGAGGTCTGAACTGTCTCCGGTGCAAAGGAACCGGCTCCCGCAGGCCGGAGAGTTCTGTGCCTGCTGAAGTTATTTTCGGCAGGCCGCAAGCGGAGGATCGTCCGAACAAAGGGCTGAAAACCTGCCAATCAGAAACGAAGAAGGAGCCCTCGGGCTCCGTGTGCAGATGGAAAAACAGGGCCCGCAGGCCCTGTCTTGAGAGGAGGCTGGCGCCTTGATCAGCGGATCAGGGCGAGCACGTTCTGCGGCAGCTGGTTGGCCTGCGCCACCATGGCCGTACCGGCCTGCTGCAGGATCTGGCTGCGCGAGAGGTTGGCGGTTTCCGTCGCGAAGTCGGCGTCCATGATGCGGCCGCGGGCAGCGGCTTCGTTCTCGGTGGAGACCTGCAGCGTGGAGATGATGGCGTCGAAGCGGTTCTGCACCGCACCGTACATCGCGCGCTCTTCGTTGACGGCGCTCAGCGCGGTGTCCAGCTGACCCAGCGCCGTGGTCGCGTTGGCGGCCGTGGTGATGTTGCCGCCGGTGGCGCCGGTGATGTCGGCGTCGGTGGACATGTTGTTGGTCGTCACGGTCACCGTGTCGGTGGCGTTCGCGCCCACCTGGAACACCTGTGCACCGGCATCGCCACCGAGGATGGCCAGGCCGTTGAAGCGCGTGTTGGTCAGGGTGCGGCCGATTTCCGCGCCCAGCTGCTGGAACTCGGCGTCGAGGTTGGCGCGGTCGGTGGTGCCGTTGGTGGCGTTGGCCGATTGCACGGCCAGTTCACGCATGCGCTGCAGCATGTCGCCCACCTTGCCGATGGCGCCTTCAGCCGTCTGCGACAGCGAGATGGCGTCGTTCGAGTTGCGGATGGCGACCGTGTTGCCACGCACTTGCGCGTTCATGCGCTCGGCGATGGCCAGGCCTGCGGCGTCGTCCTTGGCGCTGTTGACACGCAGGCCCGATGACAGCCGTTGCATCGAGGTCGACAGGGAAGACTGGCTCATGCTCAGGTTGCGCTGAGCGTTGAGGGAAACGGCGTTGGTATTGATCGAGAGGGCCATGGAAAACTCCAAAGTTGATGACCACAGGCATATGCCTGGCAGGCTTCCGCAGTCCGGACAACGTTCTTCACGGTGCCTGCCTGCAACTCCATCGGCGCGCCCCCCGCAGGTGGTGTGCCGCCGGAACTCGCCCGGGCCTTGCCGCGCCAGGAACACACCGCCTTCCCGAAGGAAAACGAAAGGCTCCCGGTCCGTCTTGGTCCGGACCCCGCGTTGCGAAATGGCAGCGCGTTGGGTGTCTTTTCGTCCGGCCTCTGAAAACCTTTAGAGCCTTGCAAGGCTGTTTCTTCGGCGCCTTGCTTGGCGAATAAGCCTTGAGCAGCGGCCCATATCGGCCGTTGCACGCCGGGCTGTAGGGCTGTCTTCCCGCAGGTGGGCTGCCGTTACAGTGTGTTGATGAGCCTGCCTTCTGACACCACCGCGGGCGTGAGCCCCGCTGACATCCGGGCCGCTGCGCAACGCATCGCCTTGGATGTGCGCCGCACGCCCCTGCTGCGCCTGCCCGCCGCCAGCCTGGGCCTGCCCGGGGCCGAGCTGTGGCTGAAGCTCGAGCACCTGCAACGCGGCGGCAGCTTCAAGGCGCGCGGCATGTTCAACCGCATGCGTGCGCAGCCCATCTCGGCTGCGGGCGTGGTGGTGGCCTCCGGCGGCAACGCCGGTATCGCCGTGGCCACCGCCGCACAGGCCCTGGGCGTGCGCTGCGAGGTCTTCGTGCCCGAGATCAGCCCGCCGGCCAAGCGCGCCGCGCTGGCGGCCCTGGGCGCCACGGTCTTCGTGCAAGGCGCGGCCTATGCCGAGGCGCTGGCCGCCTGCCAGGCACGCCAGGCCGAGACCGGCGCCTTGCCCATGCACGCTTACGACCAGCCCGAGGTGGTGGCCGGCGCCGGCACGCTGGCCGCAGAGATCGAGGCCGAGGCCGGGCTGCCCGATCGCTTGCTGGTCAGCGTGGGCGGCGGCGGCTTGATCGGCGGCATCGCCGCCTGGTGCGCCGGCCGTTGCCGCGTGGAGGCGCTGGAGCCCGAAGGCGCGCCCACGCTGCATGCCGCGCGCGCGGCCGGGCAGCCCGTGGACGTGGCAGTGGCCGGGCTGGCGGCCGATGCCCTGGGCGCCCGCCGCATCGGCGCTGTCGCGTGGCCGTTGACGCAGCAGTTCGTGGCCGCCAGCCACCTGGTGCCCGATGCCGCCATCCGGCAGGCGCAGCAGCGCCTGTGGCTGGAGCTGCGCCTGGCGGTGGAGCCTGCCGCCGCTTTGGGCCTGGGCGCGCTGATCTCCGGCGTGGTGCAGCCGGCCGCGCACGAGCGCGTGGCGCTGGTGCTCTGCGGCGCGAACTTCGACCCCGCGGGCCTCGGGGCTGCGCAGTGAGCCCGCAGGCCGCGCTGGCCTGGCGCTGCGCGGCCATCCGCGCGCAGACCGAAGCGCTGGCCGCGGGCCTGAGCGAGGCCGATTGCCAAGCCCAGAGCATGACCGACGCCAGCCCTGTGAAGTGGCACCTGGCGCACGTGACCTGGTTCTTCGAGACCTTCGTCCTCGAGGCGCACGAGCCTGGCTTCCGGCCCCACCACCCGGCCTACCGCGTGCTGTTCAACAGTTATTACCAGGCCGTGGGCGAACGCCACCCGCGGCCACAGCGCGGGCTCATCACGCGGCCCTCGCTGGCCGAAGTGCTGGCCTGGCGCCAGGCCGTGAATGCACGGCTGCAGGCCTTGCTGGCGCGGGAGGGCTTGCCGCCGGCCTGTCTTGAGCGGGTGGAACTCGGCCTGCAGCACGAGCAGCAGCACCAGGAACTGCTGCTCACCGACGTGCTGCACCTCTTCTCGTGCAACCCGCTGCTGCCGGCGTACGCGGATGCTCTGGCCGCTGCGCCTGAGGCCGCAGCGCCCGAACCCGTGCGCTGGGTGCCGCAGCCCGGCGGCCTGGTGGAGACCGGCCATGCCGGCGAAGGCTTCGCCTTCGACAACGAAGGGCCGCGGCACCGCGCCTATCTGGCGCCGCACGCGCTGGCGCACCGGCTGGTGAACAACGAAGACTGGCTGGCTTTCATCGGCAGCGGGGGCTACCGCGATCCGCGCTGGTGGCTCTCGGCCGGCTGGGACTGGGTGCAGGGCCAGGGGGTGCAGGCGCCGCTGCACTGGCGCCGGGCCGAGAGCGAAGGTGCAGGCTGGCGGCAGTTCACGCTGCGCGGCCTGCAGCCGCTGCAGCCGGCCGCGCCGGTGGTGCACATCAGCTTCTACGAGGCCGAGGCCTATGCCCGCTGGGCGGCGGCGCACAGCGGCCTGCCGCTGCGCCTGCCCACCGAAGCCGAGTGGGAAGCCGCGGCGGCGCCACTCTCAACGGCGGCCGTGGCCGCGGGCGGCTTCATCGAAGGTGGGGCGCTGCAGCCGCAGGCCGCTGCGCCTGGCGGTGCGGGGCTGGCCTTGCAGCAGCTCTTCGGCGAGGTCTGGCAATGGACGCGCAGCGCCTACCTGCCTTACCCCGGCTACCGGCCCTGGGCCGGTGCGGTGGGTGAGTACAACGGCAAGTTCATGCTCGACCAGACCGTGCTGCGCGGCGGCTCTTGCGCCACGCCGCGCGCGCACATCCGCGCCAGCTACCGCAACTTCTTTCCGGCCGCCGCGCGCTGGCAGTTCACCGGTCTGCGGCTGGCCTGCGAGGGCTGAAGCGCGTCAGTGGGCTGGCACGGCGCCGGCCAGCGCGCGGCGCTCGTACAGCGCGGCCAGGCTGAGGGCGGCGTGCTCGCCGGTCTGCTCGAGTTGCAAGCCGTGGCCGCTGTCGCTGCCCGCCGAGCCCGCCGCGTTGCGCGAGAGCTGCAGCGCCTGCTGCCAGGCGTCTTCGGCCATGGGCAGCACGGCGGCGGCGTCGGCGGGTTGGTCTTCGGCCCAGTTCCAGAACACGTTGCCCACGGTCAGCATGAAGTAGGCCGAACCGGCGTAGCGCTGCAGCTCGGCTTCCAGCAACTCGGCGGCCACGCCCCATTCGCCCAGGGCCTGCAGCACCACCAGCATGCGGCGCACGAGGTCGCCGCGGTAGCTGGCGCGCGGGCCCACGCGCTGCAGGGCCTGCGCGTAGGCGCCGGCGGCTTCGGTGTGGGCGCCGCGCAGCGCGAGCTCGCCGCCCAGCTGGTAGAGCAGGTAGGGGTCGTGCGGCTGCTCGGCCAGGGCCAGGTGCAGCAGGCGTTCGTTGCGGTCAGCCTTGGCCTGCTTCTGCGCGCTGGCGTAGCCGTCGTGCAGCAGGCGCAGGCCGCTCGCGGCGGCGGGCAGGGCGGTGTCGGGCTGTTCGTGGATGCGGCCCTGGTAGCGCACATGGCCGGGCAGCAGACGCGCCACGGCGGCGGTGGCCACGCCAACGCCCTGCGGGCCGTCGAAGGTGTTGCGGATGTCCACCAGGCCCAGGCGGTGCGGCGGCGTCAGGCGCCAGGCGGCCAGGGCCTCGGCGCCGCTGTCCAGCCATTCGTCGGCGTCCACCACCAGGTGCCAGTCGGCCCCGGCGGCGCGCAGCGCGGCGTTGCGCGCGGCAGCGAAGTCGTCGCACCACGCGAAGTGCCGCACCTGGGCGCCGGCGGCGCGGGCCAGGGCCGCGGTGTCATCGGTGGAGCCGGTGTCCAGCACGAGCATGCGGTCGACGTGGCCGGCAAAGCTGCGCAAGCAGCGGGTGATGCAACGGGCTTCGTTGCGCGCGATGACGACCAGGGCCAGGGTGTTCATTCCCGGCATGCTGGGGCCGGCGCCGCGCGGCCAAACGCCGAGCAGCGGGGCGGAAACCGTCCAGTTCGCCGCCTCGGCGCCGCGTTCAGCGCAGGCCGAGGAAGGTTTTGACAGGCGCCAGGCTGCGCGCCGGGTCTTCTTCCTGCGGCACGTGGCCCAGGCCTTCCAGCAGCACCAGGCGGCTGCCCGCGATGCGGCGTGCGAAGTCCTGCCCCACGCTGGGCGGCACGAGACGGTCGCGCGAGCCCCAGAGCAGCAGCGTGGGGGCCTGGATGGTGTTGATGCGCTCCTCGTGCTCGCCGTTGACCATCTGCCGCACCCGCAGGCCCAAGGCGCGGCGGTTGCCGTCGCGCAGCGCCAGGTCGTAGTGGCGGTCGATGAGCGCCTCGGTCACGCGGGCCGGATCGCCATACACGCTGTGCAGACCTTCGGCGACGAACCCCTTGGTGAGAGCGAACTCGCCCAACCGGCCCAGCACCGGCACGCGCACCAGCTGGAAGGCGAGCGGCACCGCCTGCGGTGTGAAGCGCGGGCCCACGGCGTCCACCAGCACGAGGCCGGCCACGCGCTGCGGCGCCATCACGGCGGTGCGCCAGGCCACCTCGCCGCCCAGCGAGTTGCCCGCAATCACCACCTGCTGCACCTTCAGGGCGTCCAGCAGGTCGAGCACGAAGCGCGCGTAGACGTCGCCGTGGTAGTTGTCGCGTTCGTACTGGCCTTCGAAGGGCCCCGTGAGGCCGAAACCCGGCAGGTCGAAGCTGATGACACGGCGCTGGCCTTTCAGCGCCTGGGCCCAGCCTTCCCAGGTGTGCAGGCTGGACGAGGTGCCGTGGATGAGCAGCAGCGGCGGCGGTGTGCCCGCGCTGCCGTCATGGCGCGGGCCTTCGTCGCGGAAGTGGACGGTCTGGCCCTTGATGTCGATGAAGTCGGAAGGGGCCGGCGCCCAGCGCGCCACCAGGCCTTCGGCCGGCACGTCGGGCGCGCGCAGCAAGGCCAGCGCGATGGCACTCAAGATCAACAACAGGCCCACGGCCCGCTGCACCCACATCGCCATCGCTCGGCCGCCCTGTTTGCTGCTGAAAGTGCGTCGCATTCTAGGCAGGGGGGCTCTCTAGAATGCCCGGATGAGCTTCGTCCACCTGCGCACCCACACCGAATACTCCGTCGTCGACGGCACCCTGCGCATCAGCGACGCCGCCGCCGCGGCGCGCAAGGACGGCCAGCCCGCGCTGGCCATCACCGACCTCAACAACCTCTTCGGCGCCGTCAAGTTCTACAGCGCCTGCCGCGGCAAGGGCGTGCAGCCGCTCATCGGCGCCGACGTGCTGATGGAGCCGCAGGCCGCGCTGACTGGCGGCGAGAAGCAGGCCAGCCGGCTGTTGCTGCTGGTGCAGAACAAGCAGGGGTACCTGAACCTGAGCGAGCTGCTGGCGCGCGCCTGGGTGGGCAACGTGCAGCGCAACCAGGCCTGGCTGAAGTGGGAGTGGTTCGAGACCCTGGGCGACGGCCTGATCGCGCTCAGCGGCGCCGACCTGGGGGCCGTGGGCATGGCCTTGCTGGCCGGCGACACCGAACGTGCCGCGATGGTGGCCCACAAGCTGGCCGAACTCTTCCCAGGGCGCTTCTACCTGGAGGTGCAGCGCGCCGGCCTGCCCACCAACGAGGCCCATGTGCGCGCCGCCGCGCCGCTGGCCGCGCAGCTGCAGCTGCCGCTGGTGGCCACGCACCCCATCCAGTTCCTGGAGGCCGACGATTTCGACGCCCACGAAGCGCGCGTGTGCATCGCCGAGGGCGAGACCCTGGCCAACCCGCGCCGCATCAAGCGCTTCACGCGCGACCAGCACTTCAAGACCGCGGCCGAGATGCAGGCGCTGTTCGCCGATCTGCCTTCGGCGCTGGCCAACACGCTGGAGATCGCGCGGCGCTGCCACCTCACGCTGGTGCTGGGCAAGCCGCAGTTGCCCGACTTCCCCACGCCCGTGCTGGCCGACGGCACGCGCATGCCGATGGACGCCTACTTCCGCCAGCTCTCGCACGAGGGCCTGGAGAAGCGGCTGCTGGCGCTCTTTCCTGACGAAGCGCAGCGCGACAAGGAACGCCCGCGCTACGTGGAGCGGCTGGAGTTCGAGCTGGCCACCATCATCAAGATGGGCTTCCCGGGCTACTTCCTCATCGTGTCGGACTTCATCGTCTGGGCCAAGGCCAACGGTTGCCCGGTGGGCCCCGGCCGGGGTTCGGGCGCCGGCTCGCTGGTGGCCTACGCGCTCTTCATCACCGACCTCGACCCGCTGTACTACAAGCTGCTCTTCGAGCGCTTCCTGAACCCCGAGCGTGTGTCGATGCCCGACTTCGACATCGACTTCTGCCAGGGCAACCGCGACCGCGTCATCGAGTACGTGAAAGACAAATACGGCCGCGAGGCCGTGAGCCAGATCGCCACCTTCGGCACCATGGCCAGCAAGGCCGCGCTGCGCGACGTGGGCCGCGTGCTGGGCATGGGCTACGGCCATGTGGACAGCGTGGCCAAGCTCGTGCCCGGGCTGCCGGGCAAGACCTACACGCTGGCGCCGGTGCCCGCCGACCCGAAGGACAAGGACGGCGGCGTCATCTACGTGCGCGAAGAAGTGCCCGAGCTCGAACAGCGCGAGAAGGCCGAAGAAGAGGTGGCCGAGCTGCTGAGCCTGGCCATCCGCGTGGAAGGCCTGGTGCGCAACGTCGGCATGCACGCCGGCGGCGTGCTGATCGCGCCGGGCAAGATCACTGACTTCTGCCCGCTCTACCAGCAGCCCGGCAGCGACAGCGCGGTCAGCCAGTACGACAAGGACGACGTCGAGGCCATCGGCCTGGTGAAGTTCGACTTTCTGGGCCTGGCCACGCTCACCATCCTGGAACTGGCCCGCACCTACATCCGCCAGCGCCGGCCCAAGCTGGCCGACTTCGAGTACGAGAAGCTGCCGCTGAACGACGCCCGCGTTTACAAGCTCTTCAGCGACGGTCTGACCGAAGCCGTGTTCCAGTTTGAAAGCCGCGGCATGCAGGGCATGCTGCGCGAGGCCAAGCCCACACGGCTGGAGGACCTGATCGCGCTGAACGCGATGTTCCGGCCTGGGCCGATGGAGAACATCCCAAGCTTCTGCGCGCGCAAGAACGGCAAGGAAGACATCGTCTACCCGCACCCGCTGCTGGGCCCGGTGCTCGATGAAACCTACGGCATCTTCGTCTACCAAGAGCAAGTGATGCAGGCCGCGCAGGTGCTGGGCGGCTACAGCCTGGGCGGCGCCGACCTGCTGCGCCGCGCCATGGGCAAGAAGAAGGCCGACGAGATGGCCAAGCACCGCGGCCTGTTCCGCGAGGGCGCAGCCAAGCTCGACATCAGCCCCGAGAAGGCCGACGAGGTCTTCGACCTGATGGAGAAGTTCGCGGGCTACGGCTTCAACAAGAGCCACGCCGCGGCCTACTCACTGCTCGCTTATCACACGGCCTGGATCAAGGTGCATTGCACGGCGGAGTTCTATGCCGCCAACATGACCATCGAAGCCGACAACACCGATAAGCTCAAGGTGCTGCTGGCCGACGCCAAGCTCTTCGGCATCAGCTTCCAGCCGCCCGACGTGAACCGCGGCACCGCGCGCTTCGAGCCGGTGGACGACAAGACCATCCGCTACGGCCTGGCCGCGGTGAAGGGCACGGGGCAGGGCGCCATCGAGGCCATCGTCGCGGCGCGCGAGGGCCTGGGCGCGCACGCCGGCGCGGGTGGCGGGCCTTTCCACAGCCTCTTCGATTTCTGCGCGCGGGTCGACCGCAAGGCCGTGAACAAGCGAGCGGTGGAAGCGCTGGTGAAAGCCGGCGCCTTCGACCTGCTGCACCCCGACCGCGCCAGCACCCTGGCCAGCGTGGGCCTGGCCTTCGAGTGGGCCGACACGCAGGAAGCCAACGCGCTGCAGGGCGGCCTGTTCGACTTTGGCGACAGCCACGGCAGCAGCACCCAAGAGCCGGCGCTGGTGGCCGTGCCGGCCTGGGACGTGCGCGAGCGCCTGGTGCAGGAGAAGACGGCCATCGGCTTCTACCTCTCGGGCCATCTGTTCGACGCCTGGAAGGACGAGGTGCGCCGCTTCGCGCGCCGGCCTATCGCCGACCTGGTGGACAGCCGAGAGCCGCAGTTGCTGGCCGGCATCGTGACGGACCCGCGCAGCGTCAACGGCATGCGCGGCAAGGTGGTGATCTTCAAGCTCGACGACGGCACCGAGGCGGTGGAAGCCGTGGCGCAGGACGAGATCTTTGCCGAGCGGCGGGAGCTGATGGCCGAAGACACGCTGCTGCTGGTGCAGGGCAAGGTGCAGCCCGACCGTTTCGGCGGCGGCCTGCGCCTGAACGTGACGCAGGTGTGGGACCTGGCCGCGGCGCGGGCGCGCTTTGGCCGTTATCTCTCGGTGCAGTTGGGCGCCGGTGCGCCGCCGCCCGTGGCCGACGTGCTGCGCCTGTGGCCCGCCAAGCGCAGCGAAGACGAACACGGCGAGCTGGTGCAGGGCCTGCCCATCCGCCTGCACTTGCAACGTGGCGGGGCCAGCGCCGAGATCGACCTCGGCGACGACGCGCGCTTCTGGCCCTGCGACGAGGCCCTGGGCCGCTGGCGCAGCCTGGCCCAGGGGCAGGCGACAGTGGTGTACGAATGAAACCACGGTCGGCGCCGGGGGAACCGCAGGCGTTGCTGGGGTACACACTCAGCCCCTGTTGAACCCTGGAGTCCGGCCATGAAGACCTTGTCTCTCACCCCCGCTGCCCTGCGCGCCGGCCTGACCACCGCCGCCCTGGCCTGGGGGGCCTTGTTCGCGGCAAGCACGGCGCAAGCCGCCGATGTCGACGTCGGTGTGTCCATTGCCATCAGCCAGCCCGGCGTTTACGGCCGCATCGACATCGGCCGCTTCCCGCAACCCCAGGTGATCGTGGCCCAGCCCATCATCGTGCAGCGGCCGGTGCAGGACGTGCGCGTGCAGCCCGTCTACCTGTGGGTGCCGCCCGGTCACCGCAAGGACTGGAAGAAGCACTGCCGCGACTACAACGCCTGCGGCGTGCCGGTGTACTTCGTGCGGCATGACTGGTACGACCAGCAGGTGCGCGGTGGCCGGCGTGACCGCGGCGACGACGGCCACCCCGGCCGCGGCAAGGGCCACGACAAAGACGATCGCAAGCACGGCGACCGCGGCCAGGGCAAGGGCAAAGAACGCTACTGACGGCCGCTTGATTGCGCGCCAGCCGGCGTCCGGCGGGCGCTAGAGTCAGGCCATGCACGAGTCACCCCTGACCGCCCTGGTGTTGAGCGGCGGTGGCGCGCGTGCCGCCTACCAGGTGGGCGTGCTGAAGGCGCTGGCACGTTTGCGCCGCCAGGCCCTGGGCCCGCTGGCCCGGCAGAACAACCCCTTCGGCGTGATCTGCGGCACCTCGGCCGGGGCCATCAACGCCGCGGCCCTGGCCTGCCAGGCTGACCGCTTCGAGGCCGCCGTCGACGTGGTGGCCAAGGTCTGGCACAACTTCCACGCCGACCAGGTCTACCGTGCCGATTCGCTGGGCGTCATCCGCACCGGGGCGCAGTGGCTGACCATGGTGTCGGTGGGTTGGGTCATCGCACGCTGGCGGCGCGCGCGGCCGAAATCGCTGCTCGACAACAGCCCGTTGGCCGAACTGCTGCAGCGCCTGGTGCCGCTGGAACGCCTGCCACTGATGCTGGCCCAGGGGCACCTGCAGGCGCTGGCGGTCACGGCCAGCAGCTACAGCACGGGCGAGCACTACACCTTCTACGAAGCCTCGTGCCCCATCGCTCCGTGGCAGCGTTCACAGCGCCAAGCCGTGCCCGGGCGGCTGACGCAGGCGCACCTGCTGGCGTCGTCGGCCATCCCTTTCGTGTTCCCGGCCACGCGCATCGACAGCGCGCAGGAGGGCGGCTGGTTCGGCGACGGCTCGATGCGCCAGACCGCGCCGCTGTCGCCGGCCGTGCACCTGGGCGCGCAGCGCCTGTTCATCGTGGGCGTGGGCCGCATGCAAGAGCCGGTGGGGCGGCACGTCGAAGCCGGCGGCTACCCGACGCTGGCGCAGATCGCCGGGCATGCGATGTCGAGCATCTTCCTGGACGCGCTGGCGGTGGATGTGGAGCGCATGAAGCGCATCAACCGCACGCTGGCGCTGCTGCCGGAGTCGGCCCTGGTCGACACCCCGCTGCGCCCGCTGGAGACGCTGGTGATCTCGCCTTCGCAGCGGCTGGACGACATCGCCGCGCGCCACCTCGGCGCGCTGCCCGCCCCGGTGCGCGCGCTGCTGCGGGGCGTG
>VYLK01000256.1_pt1 | contig 21597 bp, 22 predicted proteins | sample 5114321 | NCBI WGS metagenome assembly VYLK01 (sample SAMN12291792, study PRJNA351875) | freshwater metagenome | isolation source: freshwater lake | place: USA: Michigan, MSU2 Lake | collected 2011-08-16
GGCGGCGGCGGTGGAGGTGGAGGTGGAGGTGGAGGTGGAGGTGGAGGTGGAGGCGGTGGCGGTGGCGGTGGCGCTACGGCAACCGGTTGGGCCAGAATAGGGGCAACTGGGATAGGAGCTAGGACGCCCGACAGGCCACCCAAGCGTTGCACCACTTCGCCCAGCGCTGAATAGGAATCACGCAGGCGAACTTGGAAAGCCTCGTCCAATGCGGCGGTTTCTTCTGCGGCGCGGCGTCCGGCGGCATTTAGGCGGCTCAAGGTTTCGTTCAGCGCGTCTTCGATCGCACGGGCACGTGTATCGGCTTCTTGCGGCAAGTTCGACAAGCGACGGTCGAGGCCGTCGAGTATGTCTTCCACCGAGCGCGCTTGATCGCCACAAGCAGCAGCGAGGGCCGAGAAGCGCTCTTGAATGCGGGCCCCGGTTTGATCCAACAATCCAGCCGATTGCTCAATCATGGCTTGCGCGTCTTTCAAGCGGCCGGACATGAATTGATCGGCCTCTTTGCTGACTTCAAAGGCAGTCTGTCGGGCGGAATCCAAGCGATGCTGGTTTTCGGTTTCCTGTTCAGAAGCGCGGCGACGCGCCTCCTCGGCGGCTTGGCGGATGGCCTCGCTGCTGGCGCGCAACGCCGCCATGGTTTCTTCCCCAGCAAGGCGGGCGGCAGCGGCTTCGGCGCGCAAGGATTCTGCAGCCAGACGCGCATTGGCTTCAGCCGCTGCACGCACATCTTCCAGGGTCGCAAGGCTCATGTCGCGAGCTTCTTGGGTCTTCCCGGTAATCGTATTAGCCGCGTGCATCGCGGAATCACTGGCCGTCTGTGCTGCACTGTTCAAGGATTGTACGGCACCATCGACACTGCCGACCGCTTCATCTGCCCGTAGCCGCGCCAACACCATCAAATCATGGGCACGGGCGAGGGCGGATTCGCCCTTAGCGGCGGCTTGATCCAATTCCGTAATCGCCGAAGCTGCGCGCTGGGCTGCCTGATCCAAGCGTTCAGCCGCGCCAATGGCCAGTTCCGACGCTTGCGTCGATTGGGTGGCGAGACCTTGCGCGGCCTCGGTCAAGCGGTTGGCCCGCAGGTCCAGCCCTTCGGTCGCAACTTGGGTTGTATTGGCGGCATTGGCCGTCATTTCTGCGAGGGCAGCGAGCAAGCTGTCGAGGCGTTCTCGCTCTTGTTCCATGGTTTGGGCGAGGCTATCGGCACTGCCGCGCGCCGCTTGACCAGCCTCATTGAGAGCTAAAGTGCGCCGCTCAACTTGGCCTTCGATTTGGGCCAAGCGCTCTGCCACTTGGCCTAGCGCGCCTTCCAGCCGATTGATCTCGCCCTCCACCGCTTGAGCCGTCGTGCGGATTGCGCCTTCGGCCAAGTTACTTGGTAATAGAAGGCGACGGACAGCCGCCATCAATTGCCGAGATTCCCGATTGGACTTCGCGATGCTTTCCCCCATCAGGCCGGCGAGCAGCGAAAAGGCCGGGCCAAACAACAACACTGCCAGACTGAGCAGAAGGGTGGCGTCACTCGCCCCCAAGGTCGCAATGTTCTCGAAAATATAGGCCCCAACGCCTGCCACCCAGATGAGGGCGAGGCCGATTGACCCGTAAAGCAGGGTAGGGGCCTGCTTGCTTTTGGGGCGTCGCTTGATCGGGGCAGAGCCATCAGGCTCTTCCGTCGCGGTTTCCCATTTCATCTTAGCGCTTGTATCCATGGGCTCTTTTGGCGCGCTGGTTTCAAGCGCGCCGCCTGCAGCTTCGGCCATTTCGATAGGCGCAAGGCGGCTAACGTCTTCCTCGGTTTCAAGCTCTTTCATGCGTTGGGCGGCTTTGGCGATGCGCTTCGCAGACTCACTGATTTGCGCTTCATCGCGAACCCGAGCCCAGATATCTTCATCTTTTTCATCGGCCATATTAATTTGCCCAACCCAATCCTGAAACACTTACGCACATGGTGCCAATTCTTGGTGGCCCAACTATTTGACCAATATGCAACAGCATTCTTATCTAGGCAAAGCCATTTGCGCTATGGGGCCTTGCAGCCTGAAAAATTGAGTGTGTTGGTGTGCTTTATTGCGGCTGGAGCCGCTATTTTTTCAGCGGTTTAGCTCGCTAGGCTGCTTCTCAAGCGCTTACTCAAGGGAAGAACGTCTACAGAGGGAATTTGAACGGCTTGTTTGCCCGGTATGGTTACCGTGAGACTAGGGTGCTTGTTTCTTTTTCCATTCGCTTGCGAGTTTTTGCGCTTCAGCGATTTGGGCGGGGGTCATGAGGGATTCTAACGCGTCTCGGAGCTTGCGGTGGCTCGCATTGCCTATTGTCGCCAAGTTTACCCATTTGTGGGCAAGTACAAAGTCCTTTGGGACGCCTTGGCCCTCGACGTACATAGATGCGAGAATGTATTGCGCTTGGGCAAAGCCTTGGTCAGCGGCTTGCTCGAGCTTTTGAGCTGCCGTCTTGTAATCGTCTTTCTCGTATGCCTCCAAACCCTCGAGATAATCCAGCGCGGCTGCGGTATCCGTACTTGGGTTGTTCGAAACTGCTTGCGCATAAGCTAACGGCGAATATCCAAAAGCGCCGCCAATCAAACCCAAAGCCAATGAAAATTGAAGAACCGACCGCATAACAAAATTTCCAAAAAATATGGAGTACCGGGTCGAAACATACACTAGTCCTGCTAGAAATAAAGATAATGACCCTCTGATCAAGCCCGCATCGAGTCGCGCAATGACCGCGCCGCCTTAATACTTTGGTCGCGGGCCGTTCCTGCGGCTAAGAACCAGTCGACAATAACCCAGACCCCGAAACCGCCGCAGGTGAGCAGCTTGAGTACGCCAAGTATGACCTGACCATTGTAAAACCTGTCCGCACCTAGGAAGCCGAGCCAGATGTTCCAGCCAAAGGCCAACACCGGATTCTTTTCCTTCTCAAGGTATATCTGAAAGAACTCGACGCGACGCGCCTCGGGTATTGAAAGAACAATCTGCATAAGTTCCTGTTGGTAGGCGCGCCGATTCATCATTTCATCCTCAAACTATAAAGAATTTTAGGTAGCAGTTCCTTGGACTTATCGCTAGGGTCAAATCTTGATCCGTTAGGCTGCAACGATTGCGGCTCGGAACTAACGGTCATTCAAGGCTTGGCACGTTTTAGTGATTTCGATGGGCGCAAGGTAAAACTGGGCGGTTGATTTGCTATCTGGCTTACGACTGTGGGTCGCGTAATTTGTTTTCAGTTCAACTTACATTGAAGGCAAAAGGGAAGTCTAAAAGGTCCCCGGCTGAAGAGGGGGCCTGCCAATCTCCTGGGCTTTTGAGCTCGGGAGTTGTGGGTTCCTCCAACCCAATCGCTATCACAGTTTTCTCGAGGGTGCGCGAATACGTGCTCGAAAGTTTCTATTTGACTATGGTCTTGCAGACATGGGTTTTCCATTCGGGTTCATAAGCGCATCTGTATCCACATTTGAAATAGGCGCTTTCGAAACCGCCTGACTTCAGATCTGAAACCATTCGCCCGGCCATGTCTAAGCAAACCTTCTCAGACGGAAGGCCAGTCCTAATTGTCTCGCCATCTTCGGAGCCTTCTGTTGGATATACGAATGCGGTCCAAGTGGCAGGCCGCTTGTCACAGGATGAAACTAGAAGGCAAAAAGACAGGAATAAGATTAGGCGCATCGCCACATTCTCAGCGCTTGGAGAATGACCGTCAACAGCCGTTGATTTCTAAGGCCGTGGTGGACGGCGGAAAAACCGCGCCCGAAGAATCTATCTAACTTATAGAAAACATTGGTGGGTGATGCAGGGTTCGAACCTGCGACCCGCTGATTAAGAGTCAGCTGCTCTACCAACTGAGCTAATCACCCGACCGGCTTGTTTATCTGGGCTGATGCCGCTGGCGTTTGGTTTGCGCGAGCCGCCCCGAGGGGCGCGAGAAACAAGGGAAAGGGCGTATGGCGCAAATGGGCGCAGGGTTCAAGCCCTGCGCCGCTTTTGTTTGCAATTGAGATGCGTTTAGGCGCGCTTTTTCACGGGCCTACCAGCGCCATGCCTCGATCCGGCGGGACCCTTGCTGCTCATAGGTGCGCCCGCGCGGATCGGTGCACAGCACATAGCTGACGAGGGCTTTGCGGCCGCGGATCCAGTCGTGGCTTTGCTGGCGATAGCAGCGCACGACCGGTGCCCGGTAGCCGTAGCGATCCTCATAACGGTCGCGGTGGCGATCATGGCGATCGTGACGGTCCCGGCGATCACGCCAGTCGTCGCGGTCGCGATCCCAGCCCCGGCCTCGGCCATAATCATCGCCGCCGCGCACTTGGAACGACCAGTTCCAACCACCCCAGTCTGACCAAGCAGACGGGTGGGCGTACCATTGCTTGTCGCGCCGCCAGCCGCGGTGGGGGTGATATTCGTCAAAGCCCCAGCGATTGGCGTAAACGGCAGGATTGCCCCAACGGGTGTCCCAGCTTTGCCATTGGCCATGGGGACCCCAATAATCGGCACCCCGACGGTCAACATGGATCGGGCCCGGCGAGCCAATATGAACCGAAATGCTTTGCGCCTGTGCGGGGGCTGTGACGGCCAGACCGGCTAGCACGAGGGCGCTGGTGAGAAGCAGACGCATTGTAAACTCTCCTTGATTCAGTTGTCCCTGAAAGCCACTTTGCCAGCCGCTCCCTGAAACCAGCATGAATGAAGTCTTCAGAATCCACACACCTGCGTGATCACAGCCTGTAAATGCCGTTTTAACCTTGAATGGCTATAAAGGTCGCATGGATGTTAGCGTACCTCTTCATCAGCAAGGCCCCGTTGTCGACAAAGCCCATCTGGAGCGTATGACCGGCGGCGATCACGAGCTCGCACTCGAAGTGCTGGGCTTGTTTCGCGAGCAGGTTGAGCTGTGGAGCAAGCTGTTACAACCCTCCACCGAAACCCAAGATTGGGGCAATGCCGCCCATACTGTCAAAGGCGCGGCGCGTGGGATCGGTGCTTGGCAATTGGGCGAGGTCTGTGGCCAAGCCGAAGAGGCCAGCAGAGCTCGCCCTCTAAGCCGCGATGACAAGCGGGCCTTCTATGAAGCGATCACCACAGAGATGCAGTCCGTGATCGGCGAGATCGCCGTGATTGAGCATCAATACGCGCTGGCTTCCCTGCGCTAGTCTTGCCCTAGTCTTCGTTTGTCGGCTGTGCTTTGGACGCGAGGGCATCAAAAGCCGTGAATTCATAAGCGATGCAGCGGTCCATCATCGTGCGCCACACCGGATCTGCTATCGACATGGAGAGGCCGTGTTGCTCGGCGCTGACGGCGACTTTGGCGATCACATCGGCAATGCGCGCTTCGTCGCGTACGAGGCCGCGGTGGCCTTTGATACGAGCGGCTGCATCCATAAAGCCTTGGCGTTCTGCGATCAGCGCCACCAGAATGCGATCAAGGCGGTCAATCTCATGGCGCACGTCGGCCATGGTCTGGCAGGTGGCAGCCGTGTTGCGGCTTTCAAGGTTACGATCAGTCATGGGCGCGCAGATAGACTAGACTGCGTGCCGACGCAAAGCCTCAATCACTAAATCACCCAATCATCGCCAGTTGCCTCGGACTTGATCCAGTCGAGGAAGGATTTGAGGGCAGGGGTCATCGTCCGGCCCTTGGGGCGCACCAGCCAATAAGCAAAGCCTACTTTGTCGCCTTCGCCCGAGAAAGGCGCAACCAAACGGCCAGATTGCAGGTCTGCCGCAGCAATCGCACGTTTGGCCAATGCGACACCGCGGCCAGAAGCAGCGGCATCAATCACCATGGCGGATTGATTGAAGCGCAAACCCTGATTGCCATCCGCGCGCTGTACCCCGCGCGCAGTCAGCCACATCGACCAATCGGGGCAGGAGGGGTCATTATCGGGGCTGACATCGTGCAAAAGCGTATGGCCTGCCAAGTCTTGCGGGGTACGCAAGGGCTTGGCCCCTTCCAATAATGTAGGGCTACACACCGGCAGCACCTCTTCGCCCATCAGCATCTCTGATGTCACGCCTTCATAAAAGCCAGGCCCGTAACGCACGGCCAGATCAACATCTGCATAGGCAAAGTCGACCAAATTCATGTCGGCGGCGACCCAGACCTGAACGTCGGGGTTCGCGGCTTGAAACCGATCGATGCGGGGCACGAGCCATTTGGAAGCAAACGACGGGGCAGCAGAGACCGAAACCCGTTCCCGTCGTAAGGGCAGGCGCATCTGGCGTACGGCGTCATCAATCCGCTCAAAAGCTTCCCGTAACAAAGGCATGGAGGCGCGTGCGGAATCGGTTAGCTCAACCGCCCGACCTAAGCGGCGGAACAGGGGCTGGCCGACAAAGTCCTCTAAGATTTTGACTTGTTGGCTGATGGCCCCCGGCGTGACGTCGAGATCCTCCGCCGCTTTGGTAAAGGACAGACGCCGCGCGGCGGCTTCAAAGGCGCGAAGCGCGTTCAAGGGAGGGTAGGCAGTGCTCATAGAGAAAGTCTAATGACAGAAAGCAGGCATTACAACGATCAGAAAATCTATTTTTATTCGTGAGCGCTGTGGCGGGGTGCTAAATGTGGGTCTGCCAAGGGCTCGACACTTGGCCCCTAACCTGTTTATGCCAGCCTCTATGACTGCCTTGATCGAACCTTTCCGCGCCATTTCTATCAGCCGTTTAGCCCATGCGATGAAAGCGCGGGGTGAGAAGGTAATCCATATGGAATTCGGGCAACCCTCAACCGGGGCACCTTCTAAAGCAATTGCTGCCGCCCATCAGGTGCTGGATACAGATGGCATGGGCTATTGGGAAAGCAGCCCGCTAAAAGAAGCCTTAGCGGGTCGGTATCAGGACTTATACGGCGTTACGGTTGACCCAGAGCGGATTGTATTGACGTGTGGAGCCTCGCCTGCGCTGGTGATGGCGTTGAGCTCTGCCTTTGGGCCAGGGGATCAGGTCGCCTTTGCTAGCCCCGGTTATGTGGCTTATCGCAACACGGTCAAAGCCCTACATTTAGAGCCGCTAGAGATTGTGTGTGGTGACGCAACGCGGTTTCAAATCTCCGCCGCCCAGATCGAAGCCTTGGAGCGGGCACCCAAGGGGCTGATCTTGGCAAGCCCTGCCAATCCCACTGGCACCATCATTCCCGCAGAAGAGCTGAAGGCAATCGCCGACGTGTGCGCCCGGCGAAACATCCGCATCATTTCAGACGAAATCTATCATGGTCTGAGTTATGTTGGCCGCACCCATTCCATGCTGGAATTTGCCCCGAATGCCTTGGTGGTCAATTCCTTCTCGAAGTATTTTTCGATGGCAGGCTGGCGTCTTGGCTGGCTGGTAGCTTCTGATGATTTGGTGGATGCAGCGCGCGCCCGCATGGGCAATTTGTTTCTGACAGCCCCGTCACTGGCCCAACATGCAGGCCTTGCGGCCATGGATTGTATCGATGAATTGGAAGCCAATGTCGCGACCTATCGCGCAAACCGTCAGATCGTCTTGCAGGCTTTGCCCGCCATGGGCGTCACCCGGATTGCCCCGCCGGACGGTGCTTTCTACATCTATGCCGATGTCAGCCATCTGACCGAGGACAGTATGGCGTTTGCCCATCAGATGCTGACCGACACAGGCGTCGCCATCGCGCCGGGTGTCGACTTCGACCCAGTGGCGGGCCATACGCACCTTCGGTTCAGCTTCGCGGTTTCGACGCCGCAAATCGAAGATGCGATGGCGCGCTTAACCCCATGGTTTAATAGTAGAAGCGCTCTTCGCTAATTTTGCCGTTTTCCACGGTGTAAAGAGCAATTTCATCCATCGCGACCCGCTCACCACTTTCTTTATTGGTGATGTCCATGACAAAGCGCACGGCGAATTGATTGCCGTTCACATAGGGGCCATGGGTCTCGACACTGTGGACCTCATGGGCCCCATACCACCACTCACCCTTAGCAATTAGCGCAGGCACGCCTTCAGCTACGCTATTAGGCCCTTCCATATTTTCAATGCTACGCACGTTCTCAGCCCAATATTTGAGCCCAGCTTCATCCATTTGGCCTGCCTTGCAAAGTGCGGTGAAGGCTTCTGCAACTTCTTGTGTCGTCATGTCACTTACTCCTAATTACCTACTCATGATTAGAACATAACAAGAACATACTTGTCTGCGTTTGACAAGCCTATCCATGACCTGTTTGCGAGTTTATCATTCGTTTGCGACAGGTTTTAGCGCTTAGGGCAATCAAGAACGTGGCGTCGGAGGTTTTACTCACGCTTAATTCTGGCCAAGCGGCACTGGCTCTATCTTCATCAGAAAGAGGCTAGGTTACTTTTTTTAGGATTTTGGGTGCCGCCTCGGCTTATTTCAGACTATTGCCCGCTAATGGCGTCCGAAATGGCGCTCTTGGCGGCGCAAGAGACAAGGCCGTTACGGGTTTTCGGGTCAAGAGATGTGGCCGTTTCTACTGCGGACTGGATTGACCCGTCGATCGAGGTTTTCACAATCGCCGTCACGGCATCAATATGCTCGGCCTTTAATTTCGCGCCGAGCTCAGTTTGCAAGCAACCACAGAAGCTTTCAGATTGACCCGCCAATTGGCAAACGAGCTTGGTATCGAGCACCTCACCCACGGCTTTGGCAGCATCTCCAGCGACACTCACAGCAGAGCTCTTAAGCTCCTTCATCGTTGCGGCGGTTTCACTTGGGTCTTGGCCGCACCCACTTAAGGCGAGAGAGGCTGCGAGGAGCATAGAGGCGATGGCGAATTTCATACTCGCTCTTTTGACCTGATCCGCCATCACAATAAACCCACATTGCTGTGACTAAATTCGAGGTGTCGGCCAAAAGGCCTGCGCGGACCTATTCAGTCAAGCGCAGGGATTCTTCGAGGGTCTTCGCCAATTGCCGGAAGGCAGCGCGCACTTCATCTGGATTGTCAGCATGGAAGTAATAACCAGCCGATGCACAGGCTTTGAGGGCCGGGGTAAGTTGGTCGTACACTGGCTTAACCCAAGTATTGAATGCCGAGTCCCCATCCAAGCGTACATACTTTAATTGGACCACACCCACACGGAAGCCGCGCGATTTAAGTTCTTGGCATGGAGTGCTGCCGATTGGGCCTGGCGCAATAGCGTTCCAGTCAAACTGCATACCGTCTGTCACAATAACAACGAATTTTTCGGGCTTTGCTTGAGAGCCGTCGCCAGCGCCGCTGGTCATTGTCTTGCGTCCAGTATCAATGGCTGGTGTCAGACGTGAGGGGGCAGAGTTGGGACGAAGTTGGAAGGTGCCAACAAAGTCACGCGCCGCCTGCATGTCCGAGGTCAGTGTAAGTTGCCGTTCCCAAGTCGAAGCCATGCGCGCTACGCCATAGCGGGCTCGCAATCCGCGTGGGTAAGCGTCGTGCAACTCATCGATCAGGATCTGGACGCTTTCCTTCATGATATCATGACGCAGTTTAACACCGTTAGCGTGTGCCCGCTGCTCAGAAGTTGTGTAGGGAGAGTTTTTCTCCATTGCGGTGGGCATATGGCAGGCGAAAGCGCAATTTTTATGATGTTGGTCGTTTTTCGACAAAAGTCGCAGCTTGTCTCGCCCTGCTTCATCGGCGGCCACGCCCATGGAGGCAGAGCCGTCGAGCCACAGATCAATATCGACATAGCGATAATCAGCCTTGCGCGCCCGCGCTGTACCCGAGATTGGCGTGTAAGATCCACCGACGAGGCCTGGTGCTATCGTTGCTTGATTGGCTGCGTAGGAGACTAGCGCACTGCGCACGCGCCCAGTTTCTGTGGAGACTGTAAAATTGGTGATTGCGTCGCGTTCGCTAGCATTCAAATTGGCTTTGAAGGTTTTTTCGGCCACTTCCGCCATTTTATCGTCGTCAGTCGTCGGCGCAATAGCGGCCAAGGCGGCTGTATCGGCAGCGGATTGATACTTTGCTTTGCCGCTGGAAATCACAGCCAACTGCATAGAGCCAACGCCCACCAGCAAAAGAGCTGTAGCCGATAGCGCAAAAGTCAGTGCAATGGTCCCGCGCTCGCCTTTCAGCCGCGCCGACAACTTCACTAGTTTTTCCCTGAATTGCCCAGCAGCACGCATAAATCTAAACCCAGTCACGTAAGTACAGGCCCGAATTAGGCCCATCTTCTAAATTTTTTGGAAGTGTAGCTGGTTAATCAAGCTATAAAACAATCAATCGATTTAGATTACTTACAAGTATTGGTGTAGTAAATCAAAGTAAAAACTCAAGCGCTTCTCCTGTCTAATAGATGAATATATACTGGATTACGCTCGTTTTTCAGTGCTTTAAGCCTAGGACGCGGATTTTCGTAAAAGGGTTACCGATCGTTAGAAAAACTTTGATAGCAACCGACTGTTTCTGTTAACTATAGCACTGAAGAAATCGAATTTACTGCATTATTTCGGGAATTTTCAGGGGTGGCCGGTCCGAAAGTCCATCCTTCTCTAAAGGGCGGCCTTTTATGCGAGGCCTTTTGGGCCCTATTCAAAGCCGTTCGATGGCTCTGCTCCGCCCTCACAAAAAGCCAACAAAGCTGTGATTAAGTCGTTGTTGTCGGCCCAAGTGGCCTGCGCTGACTTATTCCGCCAGGCGCAGGGATTCCTCTAAAGTCTTCGCCAATTGCCGGAAGGCGTTGCGGACTTCGTCTGGATTGTCAGCATGGAAGTAATAACCAGCAGAGGCACAGGCTTGGAGGGCCGGGGTGATCTGGTTGTAATATGGCTTCACCCAAAAATCGAAGGCGCCATCGCCATCCAGGCGGACATATTTCAATTGAACCACGCCAACCCGGTAGCCTTTCGCCTTCAGGTCTTGGCAAACGGTGCTGCCAATTGGGCCGGGTGCGATGGCGTTCCAGTCAAACTGCATGCCGTCAGTCACGATTATGACGAATTTTTCGGGCTTGGCTTGAGAGCCATCGCCAGCCCCTGAAGTTAGGGTGTCTCCACCGGTCTGCATGGCGGGTGTCAAGCGCGACGAGCTCCAGCCTGGCTTCAGTTGAAATGTGCCAACGAAGTCACGTGCGGTGTCCATGTCTGAAGTAAAGGACAGCTGCCGTTCCCAAGTTGCCGCCATCCGCGCGACGCCATAGCGGGCTCGTAGGCCGCGGGGGTAGGCGTCGTGCAACTCATCGATCAGGATCTGGACGCTTTCCTTCATGATGTCGTGACGTAACTTGACGCCGTTTGCGTGGGCGCGTTGTTCTGACGTTGAATAAAGGTGGCTTTCCTTCAAATGGGTTGGGATATGGCAAGCGAAAGCACAATTTTTGTGATCTGGGTCGTCCTTTGACAAAAGGCGCAACTTGTCGCGCCCTGCTTCATCTGCGGCCACACCCATGGAAGCAGATCCATCGAGCCACAGATCAATATCGACATAGCGGTAATCGGCCTTGCGTGCCCGCGCTGTGCCAGAGATTGGCGTATATGATCCGCCGACTAGGCCCGGTGCTATCGTTGCTTGATTGGCGGTGTAGGAGATCAGCGCACTACGGACGCGCCCGGTCTCTGTTGTGACGTTAAAATTGGTGACTAAGTCACGCTCGCTCTCGCTCAAATTGGCCATGAAGGTTTTTTCGGCGACTTCCGCCATTTTATCGTCAGCAGTCGTTGGCGCAATTGCGGCCAAAGCCGCAGTATCGGCAGCGGATTGATACTTTGTTTTGCCGCTGGAAATCATGGCCAATTGCATAGAGCCAACGCTCACAATCAAAAGAGCTGTAACCGATAGCGCAAACGTGAGTGCAATGGTCCCGCGCTCGCCTTTCAGCCGCGCCGACAACTTGACCAATTTTTTCCAATTTTGCTCAAAAGCACGCATAATTTTAACCCTGACACCCAAGCACAGGTCCGGGTTATGGGCGCTTTGTTAATTCTTTGTGAGTATAAATAGTTAATAATATATGACCCTAATGACTAAATTTAAATTACCATTAAGTATTATTGTGGTTAACTTTATTTCATATTCAAGTATGTATCTCATGATTTAAGCGTACTTATATTGAATTTTGTCGATATTTCAGTGCTTTCGGCTTGAGTTGCCGCGTGTTCCAAAGATGGTTAACAAGGCTAAGATGAAGAATAATTGTAACTTCCTGTTTTTATTAACCTTAATGAAAAAATAACCGCATTAACTGCATTTTTTTTAACATATTTTCGCTTAGACCCGTGTGAAAGTCCTTCGTTTTCTGAAAGACAGCAAACATGCAGGACTTTGTTTCCCTAATTCAAAGCCGACTGACTTCCCAAGCTTGGAAACCAGCCTTGGGTGCCGGCCTTGCCATCGCTTTGCTGGCAAGTTTGAAACAGATCGGCTTTTTTCCCTATCTCATTGCGCCATTAGGGGCGTCTGCGACTTTGGTTTGGATGGTTCCAAATAGCCCGCTGGCGCGCGGGCGAGCAGTTATTGGCGGCAGTCTAATCTCTGCCGTGATTGGGTTGGGTGTCTTAACCATACTCAGCCCAACACCTTGGGCAATTGGCCTTGCGGTCGCGCTAGCTATCTTTGCAATGGTCCTTCTTGATGTGCTCCATGCGCCAGCAGGGGCGTTGCCTTTGGTGATTGGGATCAGCCACCCCGAGCCTTTGTCGTTTCTGGCAACTTTAGCCGCATCAACATGTCTCTTGGTGGGGCTGGGCCGCCTTTATCTGTCGCTGACAGAACCAAAGTCTGGCTTGAAACGAGACGTTTGAGACCAACGCGACGGAAAATAAGGCCGTGTTCGTTCAAGCAAGCATGACAAAGATGCTTTTTTCCCGCCGTACAGCGCTAATCGGTCTTTCTGCAGTTGCGGCCGTGCCCGCTTTTGCCCAAACGCGCTTTGAGGCCGCAAAGGCCTATTCGACTGCCCGGCGTGGGATTTCGTTCCTTGTGATGCAACGCGGGCAGGTCCTCTTTGAAGATTACCAAGGCCGAGGCTTGCGGTTTAAGGGCTGGGAGCTAGCCAGCGGTACCAAGAGCTTTTCCGGTGTCATGGCCGCTGCCTTGGTCCAAGATGGCCTGTTGAAGCTAGATGAATATTGCGCCGAAACGCTGCCCGAATTTTGGTCGGATCGCTATCGGTCTGCGATCCGCGTGAACGACTTGCTGCATCTCGTCAGCGGTATTGATGGGAAAGGCGGACGCAGTTTTGGTGATGTCCCAACCTATGCGGAAGCTTTGGCCGTCGCGTCCACAAAGGTGACAGGCAGCCAGTTTTCCTATGGCCCGGTGCCCTTCCAAATCTTCGGAGAATTGGTTCGGCGCAAACTGGTGGCCGCCAAGACAGGCGATGCCGACCCTCTGGCCTATTTGACCCGACGTCTCTTCACCCCGCTCGGTATCCGACCCATGCGTTGGCAGCGCGGCAGTGATGGCATGCCGCACTTACCTTCTGGCGCGGCGATCACCGCACGGGATTGGGCAAAGTTCGGCCAATTTGTTTTGGCTGGCGGGGTGCATGAAGGAAAGGCTTTGGTTGATCCGGCAGCCTTGAAGGCAAATTTTGAGGCCAGCAAAGCTAATCCCGGCTATGGCTTGACGTGGTGGATGCCGCGTCCAGGCATGATCGGTCCCGGTCCTAGATCTGGTGTGGCTGGGGAAGCCGTTTCACTTTCAGGGCTCGGTAAGCTTTATATGGCTGCCGGCGCTGGCAATCAGCGTCTTTATCTGTTGCCCGAACAAGACATGGTTATTGTGCGCCAGGCCGACGGCATTGCCCAGTCCATGCGCGGCGGCGCGGGCGACTGGTCCGACCAGACTTTCTTGAGCCTCGTTTTGGGTGCTTAGAGGAAGGCTTTAAGCCTGACCACGCCCACGGGCTTGAACGGCTTCGCGATTGGCTGCGACTTTATCGGGCGTGACTTGGTTATTGCGCTCAGTCGAGAAAGCGGTCTCATGCTGCAAGCCAGCGCCGAAAGTCATGGCAAAGCCGTCATTGATCAGCTTTTTATACTCTTGCTGCGCTTGGGCTGGCATGGTGGCCATATCGGCGGCCAGTTTCATCGCAGTCGGCATGAGATCTTCAGGGCTGACCACACGATTAACCAAGCCCCATTGTTCCGCCGTTTCAGCATCCAAGAAATTGCCCGTTAAAGATAATTCTTTCGCCCGATAAATGCCAATCAAGCGCGACAGTTTTTGCGATAAGCCCCAGCCGGGCATAATGCCAACCCGTCCATGCGTGTCGGCAAAGCGCGCGCCGGTGGACGCAATCAACACATCACAAGCCAAGGCGACTTCAAAGCCACCCGTAATCGCAACACCATTGATCGCACCAATAACCGGCTTAGCACTCGTCTCAATTGCGCGCACGGGATTGGCTTCAGGCTTTTCGGCTGTGGCATCACCCATCGCGAGTGGGTCCGTTGACAGTTCTTTCAGATCAAGGCCTGCCGTAAAAGCACGTCCGGCCCCAGTCAAAATAATCACCCGCACAGCATCGTCCTGATTTAAGTCGGTTATGGCGTCATAAAGCGCCAAACGCATGGCTTTAGACATTGCATTCATAGCCTCGGGCCGGTTCAAGGTCACAATGGCGATGGCGTCTTGGCGTTCAACGGTCAGGGTCATGGATTTTCCTTTAGAGCTTAGGCGTGTTCGTTCTGGGCTGGCTTTGTTTCAGGCCAATACAGAAAAGGCAATGGTGTGTGCTCAATTAGGCTGGGTGATGGTGACGATCAGCGGGAAATGATCGGACCCGATATCCGGGCCAACGTGACAGGCCTGCACCTCTAGATCGCGCACCAGAATATGGTCAATTGTCACTTTAAGGCCTGAAATCTTGTCCATTGTGGTTCCGCTCCAGTCAATCGGACGCCACGTCCCTGCAACCGGGCCACCACACGCAACGCGCTTAAGATTGGCAGTCTGAAGGAGCTTGTACAATGGTAAAGCACTTGGGGTGGTGTTGAAATCGCCCATCACGAGAACGGGGCCGGGCTCTTTGGCTACAGTTTCTGCCAGAACAGCTAGTTCCAGATTGCGTATCCTTAAGCCTTCGCCACGGCCGCGTGTTGGATTCTGGAGATGTAACACAAACAAAGTGAAACCGTTGCAGCGCGCCTTCAAACCGAAATTTCGACCTTTCAATACAGATAGGTCTCCGTTGGGCTTAACCACGCGACAGCCTAACGTCTCGACGCCCCATGTTTCCTGAGACGGAATTGCCGGCTCTGGTTGATCAGCGCCCGGAAACAACTCTTGCAAATTGCTGGATTCAGGGACTTCACCCAGTCCGATCGCTCTCGCCTTTTTCACCTCGGGCAACGATGCCAAGCTTTTCAAAGCAAGACGATTGTCGTGAATATTGGCCCAAGCCATCACGAACTCGCGGGATGGATCGCTTTTTTTCGGGAAGAGTGGGGCGTAATCCGTCGGGACACGCACATTGAAGAAAAGTAGCGCAAGGATGGCCACCCCCTGCAATACGGTCATCACGCGCCACTTTCCGAGCCAAAAAGCGACGAGTCCAACAATTCCAAAGACGATGATCAGCCGGTCCCAAGCGCCAAAAAGCGCCAAGATCCAGTGAAATGGTGCTGCTAAGGCAAGGCCGCACAAACCCAAAGTAGCCAATCCGACAAGCCCGAGGGCTAGCCGGACGATCCAGACGAGGATGGTCAAGCAGCTTGCTCTTTTTCAGCAGGATCAAGCCAAGTGTCGAGGTCAGCTAAGGCACGAACGGCCAAAGCCTTCTTGCGTAAGCGGCCGCGCTCTTTGCCTTTGCCGCCTGCATCTTCGCTCAATTCAGGAAACAGGCCGAAATTGACATTCATCGGCTGGAAGCTGCCCTTGCCCACATCGACGTGTCCGCCCGTGACATGGTTTAAGAGCGCGCCCAATGCCGTTGTAATGGGGGGAATATTGGGTGTGCCGCCCAAACGCTCAGCCCGCGCAAACCGACCAGCCAACAGGCCAATCGCCGCACTTTCGACATAGCCCTCGCATCCGGTGATTTGTCCGGCAAAGCGAATATCCGGTCGCGACTTTAATCGCAGGCTCCGATCCAGCAATTTTGGCGAATTGAGAAAGGTGTTGCGATGAATGCCGCCCAATCGTGCAAACTGCGCGTGTTCTAGGCCTGGGATCATACGGATAACGTCGGATTGGGCACCATGTTTCAGCTTGGTTTGAAAACCGACCATATTGAAAAGTGTGCCTAAGGCATTGTCTTGGCGCAATTGCACGACAGCCCAAGGCCTTTTGCCTGTACGCGGATCAACGAGGCCAACGGGCTTCATCGGACCAAAACGCAACGTCTCACGACCACGCTCTGCCATCACTTCAATGGGCAGGCAGCCTTCGAAATAGGGGGTGTTCTCCCACTCTTTGAAGCTTGTCTTATCACCCGCCAATAAGGCATCGATGAAGGCTTCATATTCTTCTTTGTTCATCGGGCAATTGATATAATCCGCCCCATCTCCCTCAGGCCCTACTTTGTCCCAGCGGCTTTGGAACCAAGCAGTCTCGAAATTAATGCTCTCGCGATGGACGATGGGCGCGATGGCATCAAAGAAGGCCAACTCATCTTCTCCGGTCACTGATTGCACGGCTTGGGCCAAAAGGTCAGATGTCAGGGGACCGGTCGCAATGATGGTGCTGTCCCAGGATTCTGGTGGCAGCCCGGTTACCTCTTCGCGCAGGATCGTAATCAAAGGTTCTTGCGACAGAGCTTGTGTCACGGCAGCTGAAAACCCATCGCGATCGACGGCCAAGGCAGAGCCTGCCGGTACTTTGTGGGCGTCAGCGCAAGCCATGATGAGCGAGCCTGCCCGCCGCATTTCAGCATGGATCAAGCCAACGGCGTTGAACTCCCAATCATCGGAGCGGAAGGAGTTGGAACAAACCAGCTCTGCCAAGCCATCGGTTTGGTGGGCTTCGGTCTTTCGGATCGGACGCATCTCATGGAGGATGACGGGCACGCCCGCACGGCTAATCTGCCAAGCCGCTTCGCTGCCTGCGAGGCCGCCGCCGATGATGTGAATGGGTTTTACCTGAGTCATAAGCTTTCAAATAGCGCAGCCATAGCCTTGAGGGGAGGGGGCGGGCTCAGTCGGCACAGCGAGATGCTGCCATTGCTAAAGAAGGGGTGACGGGGATCGACGATCAAGCTTGTTTGATTCCCCCTCTTGCACCCCAACGGGATATAGCCGAATGGGAGGGCGTGCTGGAATGCGCTCCCCACTTGAGGAATTTCGATGACTAAGACTTTTTCCCCTTCCGAAGCGGCCTTTTCGGTTTTTGAATTGATGAAGCGCCAGCCGCAATTTGTGATGCGCTATGCTTTGCTTTCAGCTGCGGTCATGGCGATTTACATGTTTGTCTTGGCGAGCACAGGGGCTGGCGATGCGATCCAGCGTTATGCCGCGCTGGCAGAGACGGAGCAAATGCCGACTATGGAACAGGTGCGGGCCATTCTTGGCCCCGCTATCCCAGCGCTCGGTGTTTCGTTTCTGATAAGCGCCATTTTAAGCGCCTTCTTGACCGGGATGGCCCTGCGCAAAACGGTGGACGATCGCGAAGAAGGCTTTTGGGGGCTTCAGGCTGGTCCGATTGAAGCGCGCTACCTGCTTGCAACCATGGCTTTTATCGGAGCCATTTTTGTGGCGACTTTTGCTTTGGGGATAATCACGTCCCTTTTAGTCAGTATCCACAGAGCGCTCGGCAGCCTTGCGATCCTTGCATCGATTGGGGCGATGGCTTGGTTTGGCTTGCGGCTGAGCCAATTTGGCGTGATGGGCATGGTCACTGGAAAATTGGGGCTTAGAGAATCCTTTGAACAAACCAATGGTAAATTCTGGCGCTATTTCGGTGCTTATCTGTTGTGGGTCGTCATAACGATCATTTTGGGCACCATTATCCAAGCACTCGCGACCATGGGGGCCTTAGCCTTGGGAACCAAGATTGGTTCCGGCCTACCTGCAAGCGCTCAGGAGTTTGCGACTGCTGGCTGGGCGTTCTACATCCTGTTTTACGGAATGGTCTCGGGCGTTCTCAATCTCGGCTTCTTGTGCATCGGTGCTTATGCTTGGCATCAAAGCCAAGGCGCGCTGCCAGCGCCTAAATCCGAGCTTTAAAAACCGGCTTGATCAAAAATCGAAATCAGCCGTTACCGGAACATGGTCTGAAGCTTTCTCGCGCGCCCGCGCCATGCGCCAGATTTTGACTTCTTTCAGGCGGTCTGCTGCTTGCGGGCTGATGGCAAAATGATCGATACGTATGCCGTGGTCCTTGGGCCAAGCCCCCGCCTGATAGTCCCAGAATGTATAAGCATGCTCAGCCCCATTCACCGCCATAAAGGCGTCGGTCAGACCAAGGTTCAAAAGCCGCCGCCAAGCTGCGCGGCTTTCGGGTTGAAACAGCGCATCGCCCATCCACGCAGCCGGATCATAACAATCGCCCGGCCTTGGGATGATGTTCCAATCACCAGCTAGAACCAAGGGTTCTTCAAGCTGCAATAGGCCTGCGACATGGCTTTGAAGACGGGCCATCCAACGCAGCTTGTAATCAAATTTCTCGGTGCCCAAGGGATTGCCATTCGGACAGTACAAATTGGCGACCCGCACCGCGCCGGTCGGCGTGGCGACTTCGACTTCGAGATAGCGGGCTTGTAAATCATCCTCATCGCCCGGCAGTCGGTTAAGTGCCACTTCTGCAGGCAATCGGGTCAATATCGCGACGCCATTATAGCTCTTTTGGCCGGAAATGAAGCAATTGTAACCTGCATCTTCAAGCGCTTCGCGCGGAAACTTTGGCTCTTCACACTTAATTTCCTGAATGCAAACAACGTCGGGCTTGGCCTCGGCCAGCCACTCCAACAGGTTTGGCAGGCGCGCGTTGACAGAGTTGACATTAAAAGTCGCGATGCGCATTAGTCTGGTCCTAAGTCTCGAAGTCTGCAGTATGATTTACGTGATTTCGACCAGTTTGATAGTCCTGATTAGAGGTTCCTGCATGACACGCTCCAATTCTGCGCTTCGCGCCCCTTCTTATCTGGCTGCCGGCCTAATCGCTATCGTCGGTGGATTGGTGTGTGCCAGCGCTGCTTTGGCACAAACGCCCGCGCAGACTGCGCCGTCTGAGCCCGCCAAGCAGTCAACAACCGCTCCAGCCAGTCCCGGAGCGTCCGAAGCGCAAGCGCCCGTTGCAAAGCCAAAGCGGCGCGGTGCCCGTATGGTCTGCAAGCAGGAAGCTATTCTCGGGACACGCCTTAAATCCACGCGGACTTGCCGGACAGCAGACGAGTGGCGGCGCATCTCCCGTGGCTTTCAAGATCAGCTCAAGACCACAACGGATAAGGGTGGGGCCGTCTTTAGCAGCAACTAAGAGCTGTCTCTAAAAGCCTTTGAACACGGCAATCTCGTCTAGAGGCGCGCGCTCTGTCCGCAATTGGTTGATCGGCGCGTCCTTGTCTTCATAGCCAAGCGCCAACCCGCAATAGATCACTTCATTGTCAGGCAAGCCAAAATGGGCGGCCAAACTTTGGCGTACCATCCCCCAGGCCTCTTGCATGCAGGTGGCAAGGCCACGCTCTTCAGCAACCAAGCAAATAGTTTGCATCAGCATGCCGACATGGGCCCATTGCCCATGACCCATCGACCGGTCGATGACAAAGAAAATTGCTACTGGCGCGCCAAAAAACTGATAATTGCGGGACATTTGGCCCAGCCGCCCCAGCTTATCTTCACGCGGGATGCCCAGGATCTGATACATGTCTTCCCCGACTTTATAGCGTCTTGTGCGATGGGGCTCTTTGACTTCAGCGGGATAGATTGGGAATTCGCCCGCTTCGCCACGCGGGTTCTCGTTGAGCGATCTTTGCGCCAAGGCAACAACTGCGTCGCGCTCTTCCCCCGCAACGACGATCATCTTCCAAGGTTGCAGATTGCCGCCTGAAGGTGCTGCGCGCGCAATGTCCAACAAGGCGCGAACTTCGGCTAATGGAACGGGGTCAGGCTTGAAGGCGCGCACAGATTTGCGTTGCTTAACAGCGGTTTCGACATTCATGGCTTTATTCCTGAGCTGGTGTTTTTTCTGACACTAAGGCCAAACACCGGGCGAGGGCAAGCCGGAGTCAGTCTAACTCCTTAAACAGAAAAACTAACACCACAGCCGCAAGATGATTTTGCATTCGGGTTGCGGATCTTGAAGGAGGACCCAATCAAATCATCAACCCAGTCAATTTCTGCCCCTTCCAAGAAGGGCAGGGAGACTTGGTCGACCGCTACTTTGGCCGAACCTTTTTCGATGATGACATCATCCTCGCCCGCGCTTTCGGCAAAACCGAACTCATACTGAAAGCCAGAGCAACCGCCACCATTGACTGCTACCCGGAACAAAGCCGCACCTGGTTCGGTGGCAATGAGGTGTCCGATTTTCGCCGCGGCGGAATCTGAAACAGAAAACCCTGACTGCATGAGCGTAAGCCTATCTTTGTTAAAGGGCGCAAAAAGGCAGCTTGAACACCAAGCTGTTTTCTTTTCCGTCAACTTTATCCCTATATGGGGGAGAAACTTGTTTTGAGGAAGACCCTGATGCCTGTTCTATCTCGTCTGGCACCATTTGCCGCTGATCCAGCCCAAAGTCGTGGAAGACGTTGGCCAGAAGCAGAAAGCCAGACGCGCTCGACCTTTGAACGCGACCGCGACCGGATCATTCACTCAACCGCCTTCCGTCGCTTGAAAGGCAAGACGCAGGTGTTTGTGGCTCATGAAGGTGATCACTTCCGCACCCGCCTTACGCATTCTTTGGAAGTCGCCCAGATCGCGCGCTCGGTTTCGCGCAGGCTTGGCTTAAACGAGGATTTGGCTGAAGCCTGCGCTTTGGCCCATGATTTAGGTCATCCGCCGTTTGGTCACACGGGGGAGCACGCGCTGGATGATTGCATGAAGCCTTGGGGCGGATTTGATCATAATGCCCAGACATTACGCGCAGTGACCCGGCTTGAGCGACGCTATCCAACTTTTGACGGCCTAAACCTGACTTGGGAGACCTTGGAAGGAACCGTCAAGCACAATGGGCCTATGTTGGTGAATGGAGCCGCGCTGGAAACTCTGGCCCCGGTTTGGCAGGACCTGAATGCCGAGTTCGATATGGGGCTGACGACATTTGCTTCCGCAGAAGCCCAAGTAGCGGCCGTCGCCGACGACATTGCCTATAACAATCACGATATTGATGATGCTCTAACGGGTGGCATTTTTAGCGATGCAGAATTGTGTGACAGCGTGCCTTTGGTGCGCGAAGTCTATGAAGCTGCGGCCAAAGACTATCCCAATCTCGATCTGGGCCGGATGCGCGGGGAAGTCATTCGACGGTTAATTGGGATTTGGGTGAATGATCTTGTCATCGAGAGCCAGCGGCGTATCGCGGTTTATCAGCCACAAACGGTGGATGAAGTGCGGGCTTTGCCGCAAGCCCTAGTCGGGTTCTCCGATGAGATGATCGCAAAAGCCGCAACCTTGCGCGAATTTCTGTATGCAAAAATGTATCGGCATTGGCGAATGAATCGTTCGCGCAGCCAAGCGCGGCGAATCGTTCGCGAATTATTCGACGTTTTTCTGGCCGAACCTGATACTTTGCCGCCGGTTTGGTTGCATCTCCACAGCAAAGATTCCACGAAGGCA
>VYLK01000259.1_pt1 | contig 21572 bp, 18 predicted proteins | sample 5114321 | NCBI WGS metagenome assembly VYLK01 (sample SAMN12291792, study PRJNA351875) | freshwater metagenome | isolation source: freshwater lake | place: USA: Michigan, MSU2 Lake | collected 2011-08-16
GCGCTCGGCGGCGGCGTCCCAGGCGCCGTGCACGGCCACGCTGCGGCCGGCGCTCAAGGCGGCCAGGCCACCGGCCAGCGCGTCGTCGAACACGGTTGCGGCATCCACCGTCACGCGCTGGCCCAGCAGCGTGAAGGCGCCGCCGGCGGCGTCCACCAGACCGACCGGGCCTACGAGTTCGGGCTCGTAGCGGATGCGGCTGGCGGTGGCCGCCGGCCCGCTGCTGCCGGTGGCGATGGCCGAGCTCTCGATTTCCACGCTCATGCCCAGGCGCAGGTCGTCGCGGCTGCGGCGCACGCCGTCGGCGTCTTCCACCGCCGCGGTGCTGTCGTCGAAGCGCACGCCGTTGACGATGACCGAGCCGAAGCCCTGCACCGGCCCCGAGGCGAAACTGCCCGTGCCGCCGCTGCCGACGCCGCCGCCGCAGCCGCCCAGCACGGCCGCCAGCAAGGTGGCGGCCGCGGCCAGGGCGGCCATCCATCGTGCCGGGCGGTGGGGGGTGTTCAGGGTCGGGTTCATGGTTCAACCTTTGCGGCGGGCGCGGGCCCGCACGGGTTCACGGGGCGCCGGCACTTCGGCATCGGCGCCTTCCTGGTAGGTGTAGAGGCCCACGCGCAGGCGGCCCTGCGGTGGGGGCTCGAGCGCGCCGTCGTGTTCGACATGGGCTTCGAGCAGGGGCACCAGCGCCTGCAGCAGCGCCTGCCATTGCGCGCGCACCGCGGGCCGCACCGAGGCGATGGACGCCGCAGACAGGCCCGATGCGAAGACCGCCTGCTCGAAGTGCGGGCGCTGCGCACCGCCCAGCACGTTCTGCACGGCGGCGCGCAGGTGGTCGCCCACGTTGTCGCCCAGGAAGGCCAGGCTCTGGGCTTCGTCGTTGCCGGGCACGAAGCCGTCGCGCAGCACGGTGACGGTGTCGCTGTCGACATCCCAGCGCGCCACGCCCAGGCGGCACAGTTCGTCGAGCAGGCTGCGCGCGTGCACGTTGCGCGTGACGGCCTGGGCCAGGGTCTCGAAGCTGGGCGCAGGCCCGAGGCGCGGCAGGACGCAGGGCTCGCCATCGTCACCACGGAAAGGCGGCTGCGAGCGCCAGTGCGTGAACACCTCGCTGGCCAGCGAGCGCGCGCGCGGGCGCGGAGCTTCGGCAGCCGGTTCGGCCAGCAGTTCCACCAGGCGTGCCACCTCGCGCCGGTGCAGGCCCGTGGTGGTGCTGATGCGGCTGACCTTGCGGTGTTCGGGCAGGCCGGGGTGGGCCTGCGCGGCGCGGCGCACATAGGCCTGGCGCAGCAGTTCTTCCACCTCGGCCACCGGCACGCCGCGCGCCACGCCGAGCTGCGCCACCGAGTCCAGCAAGCCGGCCAGGGCCTGCTGCAGGGCCTGGCGTTCGGGTGCGGGCGCATCGGGGGCGGGGGCGGTGGGGTCGTCGGCGGGGGTGCTCATCATTCGGTCGGGCCGGCCGCACTGTAGCGGCCGGCCCTGTTGCCGAAGGGCGATGCAGCGCCGGCTTTATCTGAACTCGACGCGGCGGGCTTCCAGGCGCGTGCGGTCGGTGCTGAGCACGCCGCGCACTTCCACCCGGCGGCCGTTAGCCAGCGTGGCCTCGGTGCCGTCGCGGTACTCCACCGTGCCGCCGTACCAGACGGTGACGCCGCGCAGCGCAAAGGTCTTGTCGGTGGTGTTGAGGTTGCCGAGTTCGCCGCGCAGTTCCAGCGGGCGGATGCCGAGGGTGCGGCGCTCTTCGATCTCGACCTTGGTCGCCACGAGCACACCGTCCACCACCTGGCCCGATACCTCCACCCGCGCGCCCAGCACCACGCCGGCCGTGCCGTCGGGGAAGCTCGCGCCGCTGGCGTTGATGGCCAGGCCGTTGACGGTGAAGCTGGTCGTGGACGTGAAGGCGGTGATCACGCCCTCGACCTTCGCGTCGGGCAGTGCCGGCGGCAGGCGCAGGCCCCCACGCAGGCCGGTGGCCACCCACTGGCCGTTGACCTGGGTGGTGCTCAGCAGCACCCGCACGATCTGCCCATTCGTCAGGCCAGCGGGCACGTTGGCCGCCGGCAGGCCGGCGTAGCTGATGACCTGGCCGTTGATGCTGAAGGTCTTGGCCGTGGTGTCCAGCGCGGCGATGGCGCCGCGCAGCTTGTAGGCGGTGACGCTGTCCTCGGCCTCGATGCGCGTGGCCCCCACGCGGGCGTTGGCCGGGTCGAGGATGCCGTAGACCTCCACCACCTTGCCGGCCGTCAGCGCGGCCAGGCCGCCAGGCAGGCTGTCGTCGAAGACGGTGCTGGTGGTCACGAGCACCGTCTGGCCGAGCACGGTAACGGTGGAGGCGGTGGTGTTCACCGTGCCCACGGGGCCGACGATCTCGTTGCCCAGGCGGATGCGCAGCGCCAGCGCGCTGGCGTTGGCGCGGTCGACGCTGCTGGCATCCACCTCCAGGGTCATGCCGAGGCGGAACTCGCGGCTGCTGCGGCTGTTGCCGTCGTCATCGGTGACGGTGGCGGTGCTGTCGTCGTAGCGCACGCCGCCCACGATCACCGAGCCGAAGCCGGTGATCGCGCCCTGGGCGTAACTGCTGGCTGCGGCGGCCGCAGGCGTGGCGGGTGTGCTGCTGGCGGGGCTGCCGCTGTCACCACCGCCACCACCGCAAGCGGGGAGGAAGGCGGCCGAGAGCAGCGCGGTGCCGGCGGTGAGCGCGGTGCGGCGGGTGGGCAGCGCGACGGGGGTGTTCTGGGTAGGGCGCATGGCGATGTCTCCGAGAGGGGACGGCAACCAGGGTGGCGCCGTTGATCGCAGTGTAAATGTGCTTTTTGCCCATTTAAGTGTCGAGTTGTTGCAGACTGCGCACATCGGCAACGGGGCCTGCGCCCTGGGCACGGTGCCACGACGCGCTACGCTCGCCGGCCCATGAACCCCGTGCCGCCGCGCCGCTGGATCGCCCACCTCGACATGGACGCCTTCTATGCGTCGGTCGAACTGCTGCGTTACCCGGAGCTGCTGGGCCAGGCCGTGGTGATCGGCGGCGGCCGGCGCCACCAGCCCACGCTCATGCCCGACGGCACGCGGCAGTTCGCCACGCTGGCCGGCTACGCGGGCCGCGGCGTGGTCACCACCGCCACCTACGCCGCGCGGGATTTCGGCGTGCACAGCGGCATGGGGCTGATGAAGGCCGCGGCCCTGGCGCCGCAGGCCGTGCTGCTGCCCACCGACTTCGAGCAGTACCGCGCGATGTCGCGCCGCTTCAAGGCCGCGGTGGCCGAGGTGGCGCCGCTGATCGAAGACCGGGGCATCGACGAGATCTACATCGACCTCACCCACCTGCCCGGCGCGCAGGAGGCCGTGGGCCACGACCCTTTTGGCGGCGTGCGCGCCATCGCGCAGGACATCCGCAACAACGTGCGCCGCGCCACCGGGCTCACCTGCTCCATCGGCGTGACGCCGAACAAGCTGCTGGCCAAGATCGCCAGCGAGTTGGACAAACCCGACGGCCTCACCGTGCTGACGCATGCCGACCTGCCCACCCGCATCTGGCCCATGGGCGTGCGGCGCATCAACGGCATCGGGCCGAAGGCTGCGGCCAAGCTGGGCACCCTGGGCCTGCAGACCATCGGCCAGCTCGCCGCGGCCGAACCGCGCTGGCTGGTGGAGCACTTCGGCCGCAGTTACGGCCGCTGGCTGCATGAAGCCGCACACGGCCGCGACGACCGGCCGGTTGAGACGCGCGGCGAGCCGGTGTCGATGAGCCGCGAAACCACCTTCGAGAAAGACCTGCACGCCGTGCGCGACCGCGACGAGCTCGGCGCCATCTTCACGCGCCTGGCCACGCAGGTGGCCACCGACCTGCAGCGCAAGGGCTACGCCGGCCGCACCATCGGCATCAAGCTGCGCTTCGAGGACTTCAAGACCGTCACGCGCGACCTCACGCTGCCGCAGCCGGTGGCCGATGCCGGCGCCATCCGCCACGCCGCGGGGCTGTGCCTGAAGCGGGTGGACCTGCAGCGGCGCATCCGCCTGCTGGGTGTGCGCGCGGGTTCGCTGGTGAAGCTGTAGCGCCACGCAGCAAGCGCTCGCCACGCTGAGCGCGCGGCGGCAGCCCGGCCGTTAGCATCGACGGCGAGGAGACAAGCCGTATGACCGTCATCACCACCATCGAAGACCTGCGCGTGCTGGCGCAGAAGCGCGTGCCGCGCATGTTCTACGACTACGCCGACAGCGGCAGCTGGACCGAGAGCACCTACCGCGCCAACACCACAGATTTCCACAAGATCAAGCTGCGCCAGCGTGTGGCCGTGAACATGGAAGGCCGCAGCACCGCCACGAAGATGGTGGGGGTGGACGTGAAGATGCCGGTGGTGATTGCGCCCACGGGCCTGACGGGCATGCAGCACGCCGACGGCGAGATCCTCGCCGCGCAGGCCGCCGAGGCCTTCGGCACGCGCTTCACGCTCAGCACCATGAGCATCTGCAGCATCGAGGACATCGCCGCGCACACCAAGCAGCCTTTCTGGTTCCAGCTCTACGTGATGCGCGACCGCGATTTCATCGAGCGCCTGATCGACCGCGCCAAGGCCGCCAAGTGCGACGCACTGGTGCTCACGCTCGACCTGCAGATCCTCGGCCAGCGCCACAAGGACCTGAAGAACGGCCTCTCGGCCCCGCCGAAGCTGACGGTGGCCAACATCGTGAACATGATGACCAAGCCGCGTTGGTGCATGGGCATGCTGGGCACGAAGCGGCGGCAGTTCGGCAACATCGTCGGGCACGTCAAGGGCGTCACCGACATGGCCAACCTCGGCGCCTGGACGGCGCAGCAGTTCGACCCGCGCCTGAACTGGGGCGACGTCGAGTGGATCAAGAAGCGCTGGGGCGGCAAGCTCATCTTGAAGGGCATTCAAGACGTGGAAGATGCTCGCCTGGCCGTGGCCAGCGGCGCCGACGCGCTGATCGTCAGCAACCACGGCGGCCGCCAGCTGGATGGTGCGCAGACCAGCATCGAGGCGCTGCCGGCCATCGTAGCCGACGTGGGCAGCCAGATCGAGGTGCACATGGACAGCGGTATCCGCAGCGGGCAAGACGTGCTGAAAGCCGTGGCCCTGGGCGCCAAGGGCACCTACATCGGCCGCGCCTTCCTCTACGGCCTGGGCGCGATGGGCCGCGAGGGCGTGGCCAAGGCGCTGGAGATCATCCACAAGGAGCTCGACCTGACCATGGCCTTCTGCGGCCGCACGCAGATCAAGGACGTGGACACCAGCATCCTGCTGCCGGGCACCTTCCCCAAGCCCTGAGGCCTGCCCGTCACCTGACTCCGAGCTTGAAGGCGATCATGGCCCGCAGCTTGTTGGGCAGCACGGGCTTGATGAGCAGGTGGTAGTCGTGCGTGACGGCCTCGTCCTCGTGGCCGCCCAGGCTGCTGCCGGTGATGACGATGGCCGGCAGGCGTTTGCCGGCCCAGCGCGCGCGCAAGGCCACCAGCGCGTCGATGCCGGTGCGGCCTTGCGGCAGGCGGTAATCCACCAGCTGCAGATCGGGCGGCTCGGCGCCGGGTGAGGCCAGCCAGGCTTCCAGCGCCTCCACGGTGTCGAAGTCCGCCACGCGCGCGCCCCAGGCCTGCAGCAGCACCACCAGGCCCTCGCGCACCGCGGCCTCGTCTTCCACCACCACGATGAAGCGGCCTTCCAGCGTCAGGCCGATGGGCATCTTGGGCCCGGCCGGGGCGGCCTCGATGCTGCCGCGCGGGGCCTTGCCCACCGGCACTTCCAGGCTGAACACGGTGCCGTGGCCCTGGCGCGAGCGCACGGCAATGGGCGCTTCCATCAGCACCGACAGGCGCTTGACGATGGCCAGCCCCAGGCCCAAGCCCTTGCGCTGGTGCGCCTCCAGCGGGCGGTTGCTCTGCGCCTGGAAGAACTCTTCCCAGATGCGCGGCAAGCTGGCTTCGCTGATGCCGATGCCCGAATCCCACACCTGCACCAGGAGGCGCGGGCCCTCGGGGCGCTGGCGCAGGCGGGCGCTGACGAGCACACCGCCGTCGTCGGTGTAGCGGATGGCGTTGCTCACCAGGTTGCGCAGCACACGCTCCAGCAGCACCGGGTCAGCGTGCGCCACCAGGCCCTCGCCGCGGAAGCTGAGCATCAGCCCCTTCTCGAAGGCCACCGGCTCGAAGTGCAGGCGCAGGCGCTGGAACAGCTCGCGCAGGCGCACAGGTGCCGGGTTCACGTCGACACCGCCGGTGTCGATGCGCGTGATGTCGAGCAGCTCACCGAACAGACCTTCCAGCGCGTCGACGCTCTCGTTGATGCTGTTGACGAGGCTGGCCACCTCGGGATCGTGGCTGCGCTGGCGCAGCGCTTCGGCGAACAGACCCATGGCGTGCAGCGGCTGGCGCAGGTCGTGGCTGGCGGCGGCGAAGAACTGCGTCTTCGCGCGGTTGGCGGCCTCGGCAGCGCGGCGCGCCTCTTCGGCCACGCGGCGCGCCTCTTCGGTGGCGGCCATCTCGGTGCGCAGGCGGCCGGCCAGTTCATCGGTGCGGGTCTTCAGCGTGATGGCCTGGCCCAAGGCACTGCCGTAGGTGCGCGCCATCAGCACGGTGATGCAGAACAGCAGCGTGAGGATGATGGCCAGCTGCAGGTGCCAGGCCTGGCTGGTGTCGCTGGCGATGCGCACGATGGTGGGCGTGAGCACCAGGCTGATGAAGGCCAGGAAGACGCGGCTCTGCGTGGCGAGCAGTTGCACCGAACCCAGGCAGTAGCTGTAGACGATGAGGATGAGCGCCACCACGTGGTAATGCGTGCCCAGGCCCCAGAACAGCCACACCGCAGTGCCCCACAGCGCGCCCTGGCACAGCACCAGGGCCATCCAGCTGCGCCGCCACAGGCGCAGTTGCTCACCGTCGGCGTCTTTCTGGCGGCGGAAGCGCACGTAATGCGCCAGGCGCAGCAGCCACAGCGTGGCGCCCACGGCCAACCAGCCGAACAAGCGGCCCGGGGGCGCCAGGGTCCAGAACATCGAGGCCATCAGCCCCATGCCGATCAGGTTGCCGGTCAGCGTGGCCGGCGTCTGCACATACAGCGCACGAATGTGGTCGACGCGGCCCCCGGGCCCGCTGGCGGCAGCGGCGGGCGGTGACGGCGTGGCGGCGCTCGGTGCGGCCGGCAGCAAGGCGGCTTCTGCGGGCATGGGGCGGCGCCCTGGACGTCAGCGCGGCGGCAGGCGCCAGGCGAAGGAGCCGCCCTGGCCCTGCGTCATCTGGCTCACCGCCAGCACGGCCTGGGTGCGTGAACTCACGCCCAAGGCGCGCAGCACCGCGGCCACGTGGTCTTTCACGGTCTCGACCGAGAGGTTCAGCTGCCGCGCGATCAGCTTGTTGGGCAGGCCCTGCAGCAGGAGCGAGAGCACCTCGCTCTGGCGCGGCGTGAGGCCCACATCGGCCAGCGTGGGCACCTTCTGGTGCGGCTCGGGGCGGGCAGCGGGGCCCAGCGGGGCGGTGTCGGCGGGCATGAAGCCGCTGTCGGGGCCGCTGCGCATCACGCCGGGCACGGTGTCGCCCATGTGCACGGCGCGGCTGAAGTCGAGGCCCAGCATCGAGGGCGGCACGTACATCGCGCCCGTCATCACCATGCGCAGGGCCTCGTGCAGCTCGCCGTGCGAACTGCGCTTGGGCACGAAGCCCATGGCGCCGTTGTCGATGGCGCGGATGACGTCGCTGGCGCGGTCGGAGGCCGAGACCACCACCACCGGCACCGCCGGGTAGGCCGCGCGGAACTCCACCAGCACGTCGAAGCCGTCGGCATCGCCCAAGGCGAGGTCGAGCATCACGAGGTCGTAATCGCTGTCCTGCGCCAGCGCTGCGCGGGCCGCGGCGGCGCTGTCCACGCCCATCACCGTGGTGCCGCTGCCCACGCGCTGAATGACCTGCTGCAGTGCCGACAGCACGAGGGGGTGATCGTCGACCAACAGCACTTTCATGGCAGCTCCGCGAACCTGGACCGGGGCATTTTGGCCCCGCGTTTGCAGCCCCTTGCCTCCCCACGATGGGGGAAGCTGGCCCACCCTGGCTAGGTGTACCGGCGCGAAACCGTCTCGGCCACGCAGGCCGGTTTGGGCGAACCCTCAAGCTCGATGGTGACCTGCACCGTGAGCTGGGCGCCGCCGGGCAGCGGCTCGTAGGCCAGCAGTTTGAATTGCCCGCGCACCCGCCCACCGGCCGGCACCGGCGCGGTGAAACGCACGCGGTTCAGGCCGTAGTTGACGCCCATCTTCACGTCGGCGATGGCAAAGCCGCTGTCGAAGAGCAGCGGCACCAGGCTCAGCGTGAGAAAGCCGTGCGCCACCGTCGTGCCGAAGGGGCCGGCCGCCGCGCGCACGGGGTCGACGTGGATCCACTGGTGATCGCCCGTGGCCTGCGCGAACTGGTCGATGCGGGCCTGGCTGATGGTGACCCAGTCGCTGGTGCCGATGTCCTGGCCCACCAGGGGCTGCAGGCTGGCGAGGGTGTCGTAGTGCTTCAAACGGGCTCTTTCAGGGTTCAGGCGATCCAGGCCGACAGCGGCGCCCATTGTTCGAGGTCGCGTTCCACGCGGCTGGGGGCCACGTCCCACAAGGTCAGGCCGCGTGCGGCCAGCTGCACGTAGTTCTGCGTGTCGCGCAGCCAGGCCACCACGGGCAGCGGCAAGGTGCTCAGGTAGTGGTGCAGCTGTTCGTTGGCGCGGGTGTGTTCGCGCACGCGCATGCCCACCAGGCCCATCTTCACCTCGTGCCCGCGCTTGTGCGCGCGCAGCTCCTGCACGAAGGCGTGCGTGGCCTGGATGTCGAAGAGGCTGGGCTGCAGCGGGATCAGCAGCCGGTCGGCAATCTTCATCACCGCGTCCAGGCGCTTGCCGTGCAGGCCGGCGGGCGTGTCCAGCACCACGTGCGTGCTGCCCTTGGGCGGGCGCACCACGCTGTCGTGCGCCACGTCCCAGCCGCTGATGGCTGGCAGGCCGGGCGCGCTGCGCCGGCGCTGGGCCAGCCACTGGCGGCTGCTCTGCTGGCGGTCGACATCGCCCAGCATCACCGCGTGCCCAGCCGCCGCCAGGCAACCCGCCACGTTGGTGGCCAGCGTGCTCTTGCCGACGCCTCCCTTCGGGTTGGCGATCACGATCACGGGCATGGGCGGTCTCCTGCGGCGGTGGCGGTGTCGGGGGGTGGGCAGATCCGGGCCTGGGGTATGGTAGCGGCGCCTCCACCGGGGCCGCCCACCATGCCCGACATCCTGATCATCGCCGCCCACCCGCAGCTGGAGCACTCGCGCGTCACGCGGCGCCTGCTCGCAGCGGCCGAGCGCGCCGCCCAAGCCGAGCCCGGGCGCCTGGCCGTGCACGACCTCTACCGCCGCTACCCCGATTACTTCATCGACGTGGCCGCCGAACAGGCCGCGCTGGAAGCCGCGAAGCTGGTGGTCTGGCTGCACCCGGTGCAGTGGTACTCGATGCCGGCGCTGATGAAGCTGTGGCTGGACGAGGTCTTCGCCTTCGGCTGGGCCTACGGCCCCGGCGGCGAGGCGCTACGCGGCAAAGACCTCTGGCTGTCCGCCAGCACTGGCGGCCCCAGCAGCAGCTACCGGCCCGACGGCCACAACCGCTACTTCTTCGACGCCTTCCTGCACCCCCACGAGCAGACCGCCGCGCTGTGCGGCATGCGCTGGCTACCGCCGCTGGTGCTGCACGGCGCGCACCGCGCCGACGGGGCCACGCTCGATGCCCACGCCGCGCTCTTCATCGAGCGGCTGCTGAGTCACCCGCACTGGCCCGAGCTCGCCGAGTTGGAGCCCGCTCCCGAATGCACCGTGCCCGCCGACGCGCGGCCGGCCGAGGGCTGAAGCCGCATGGACCTGCCGAGCTGGCTGCACGCCACCGTCGTCTACCTGGGCGCTGCCGTGCTGGCGGTGCCGCTGGCCCGCCTGCTGGGGCTGGGTTCCATCATCGGCTACCTGGCCGCAGGCGTGGTGATCGGGCCCTGGGGGCTGAAGGCCGTCACTGACCCGGCCACCATCCTGCAGTTCGCCGAGTTCGGTGTGGTGCTGATGCTCTTCCTGGTGGGGCTGGAGCTCGAACCGAAGCGGCTGTGGTCGCTGCGCCGGCCCATCTTCGGCTGGGGCAGCGTGCAGCTGTTCGGCAGCACCGCGCTGGTGGGCGCGGTGGCGCTGGCCGCGGGCCTGCCGCCGCTGCTGGCGCTGGTGGCGGGGCTGGCGCTGGCGCAGTCGTCCACCGCCATCGCCTTGGGCACGGTGGCCGAACGCAACCTGATGCCCACGCACGGCGGGCGCAGCATCTTGAGCGTCTCGCTGTTCCAGGACATCGGCGGCATCGCCATCCTCACGCTGCTGCCGATGCTGGCGGTGCGCCAGGGTGCCAGCGGCGGCCCTTGGCTCGGGCTGGCACAGGGGGTGGGCATGGTGCTGGCCATCGTCTTCGGCGGGCGGCTGCTGGTGCGGCCGGCGCTGCGCTGGATTGCGCGCAGCGGCTCGCCCGAGATCTTCACCGCCGCCAGCCTGCTGCTGGTGGTGAGCACCGCCGCGCTGATGCATGCGGTGGGGCTGAGCATGGCGCTGGGCGCTTTCCTGGCCGGCGTGCTGCTGGCCGAGAGCGAATACCGCCGCCAGCTGGAAACCGACCTCGAGCCCTTCAAGGGCCTGCTGCTGGGCCTGTTCTTCATCGCCGTGGGCATGAGCATCGACTTCGGCGCGGTGCTGGCGCAGCCGCTGCTGATGGCCGCGGTGGTGGCCGGCTTCGTGCTGCTGAAGGGCCTGCTGCTGGTGGCGATGGCGCGGCTGATGGGCATGCCGCTCGCCGAACGGCCGGTGTTCGTGGTGATGCTGGCGCAGGGCGGCGAGTTCGGCTTCGTGGTGCTGCAAACAGCGGGAAGCGCGGGGCTGGTGGCGTCAGGGCCCTCGTCCTTCCTGCTGGCAGCCATTGCCATCTCGATGCTGGTGACGCCACTGCTGATGCTGCTGGTCGACCGCGTGATCGCGCCGCGCCTGGCCGCGCGCGGCGGCGGGCCGGCGCTGGAGGAGATCGCCGAAGACCAGGCGGCGCCCCTGCTCATCCTCGGCTTCGGGCGCTACGGCCAGGTGGTGGGCCGCCTGCTCAACGCCAACGGCCTGAGCGCCACGGTGCTCGACCACGACGCAGAGCAGGTGGCCACGGTGCGGCGCTTTGGCTGGCCGGCCTTCTACGGCGACGCCACGCGGCTGGACCTGCTGCGCATCGCCGGCGCGGGCTCGGCGCGCGTCATCGTGGTGGCCATCGACGACATCGCACAAAGCCTGGCGGTGGTGGACCTGCTGCGCGAGCACTTTCCCCAGGCCACGCTGGTGGCCCGCGCGCGCAACGCCACGCACTGGTACGGCCTGCTGGAGCGCGGCGTGCAGCACATCGAACGCGAGACCTTCGACGCCGCGCTGCTCAGCGGCCGCACCGTGCTGGAGCTGATGGGCTGGCAGCCCCACGCAGCCCGCCAGCAGGCTTTGCGCTTCAAGCGCCACACGCTGGAGCTGATGCAGGCCATGGCCCCACACCAGGGCGACGAGAAGGAACTCATCGCACTGGCCAAGCAGGGCCGCCAGCAGCTGGAAGAACTGTGGGCCCAAGAGCGCGCAGAGCGCGAAACGGCACGCCATCGCCGCAGCGCCGGCTTCTCGGCCCAGCGCGAAGACACCGACGACATTTGACGCGCCGCACGCAGCCTCAGCGCAGGCCGTCCCAGAGCAGCTTGACGCCGGTGAGGAACATGCCGGCGTAGGCCAGCCGGTAGAAGAGCGCCGCGCTCACCCGCCGCGTCAGCCAGACGCCCGCCCACACGCCCAGCGGCGCCAGCGGCAACAGCACCAGGGCCGTGGCCATGTTGCGCAGGTCGACCAAACCCAGCCACGCGTAGGGCGCGATCTTGGAGAGATTCACCGCGCCGAAGAACACCGCCATCGTGGCCGCCAGCTCCCGCGGTGGCAGCTTCAGCGGCAGCGTGTAGGCGCTGATGGGCGGGCCGCCGGCGTGCGCCACGAAGCTGGTGAAGCCCGAGACCACGGCGCAGCCCGAGCCCACCCAGTGCGGCGCCGGCGGCCCGCCCGCACGGGGCGGAAACAAGAGCCGCTGCGCCAGGAAAGCCAGCGTCAGCGCGCCCACCAGACCCGCCACGGCCTTGGCCGAGAGCACGCCGAAGAGCAGCGTGCCCACCACCGTGCCCAGCAGGGCCCAGGGCACGAGCCTGCGGACCAGCGCGCGGTTGCGCTCGCCCCACATCTGCTGCAGGCCGGTGGCGTCCATGGCCAGCAGCAGCGGCAGCATGATGGCCGCGGCCTGCGGCACGGGCAGCGTGAGCGCCATCATCGGCGTGGCCAGCGATCCGAAGCCGCTGGCGAAACCGCTCTTCGACAAGCCGGTGATGAAGACCGCGGGCACGGCCACCGCGTAGAACCACGGGTCGTGGATGACGGGCAGGTTTTCGAGCAAGGCCGTGGCGCCATCAAGGCCCGGTGTTGGCACGCGGGCCAGGGGCGACAATTCTGCGATGTTCCAGCCCTCCCAGTCCGACGTGCGGCGCTTCTTCTGCGCCGCCTACGCCAAGCAGCGCAGCGGCCGCCCGCTCGACCCGATGGAAGACATCGCCGCGCGCTGGATCGCCGAGCACCCCGAGTACCACGCCGAGCTGGCCGACGAGGCTGCCGCGCTGGCCGCGCAGTACACGGTGGAAGACGGCCGCAGCAATCCCTTCCTGCACCTGAGCATGCACCTGAGCATCCACGAGCAGACGGCCATCGACCAGCCCACCGGCATCCGCCAGGCGGTGCAGTTGCTGGCGGCCAGGCGCAACTCGCTGCACGAGGCCCACCACGAGGTGATGGAGTGCCTGGGCGAGATGATCTGGGCCAGCCAGCGCAGCGGCCTGCCGCCCGACGGGCCGGCCTACATCGAGGCCGTGCGCCGCCGCGCCACGCGCTGAATTCGTTTCAGCGCAGCCCGGGCCTCACTTCACCGTGACCCAGGCCACTTCCAGCCAGTTGTCGGCGCGGTGCACCACCTCGACGTTGCTGCGCGCCGCCCAGGGGATGACCTGGCGGTGCAGCGGGATCACGTGCACTTGGTCGCGGTACTCGCGCAGCGCGGCCTTGATCAGGCCTTCGCGCTTCTTCGGGTCGGGCTCGATGCTGGAGGCCGCGGCCAGCTGCTCGAACTTCTCGTTCTTCACCCGGCCCCAGTTGTAGTAGCCCTGCCCTTGCGGGCCGGGCGCGCGCATCACCGGGGTGATGGTGGTCTCGGCGTCCGTCACCGAACCGCCCCAGCCCAGGATGTAGAGGCTGGTGTCGCCGCGCTCCATCTTCGGGAACCACAAGGCGCGCGGCTGTGCGTTCACGCGCAGCTTGACCTTGATCTGCGCCCACATCGAGGCCAGCGAGATGCAGATCTCCTCGTCGTTGACGTAGCGGTTGTTCGGGCAATCGATGGTGACCTCGAAGCCCTCGGGGTAGCCCGCCTCGGCCAGCAGCGCGCGGGCGCGCGCCAGGTCGAAGGGCAGGCGCTTCTCGAACTCGGGGTCGTTGTAGTGGCCCAGCGGGCTGGGCAGCGGGCTGCCGGTGGGCACGGCCAGGCCGTTCATCAGCTTGGTGCGCAGCGTCTCGATGTCGATGGCGTGGTACAGCGCCTGGCGCACGCGGATGTCCTTGAAGGGGTTCTTGCCCTTCACGCTGCTGTAGAGCAGCTCGTCGCGCGACTGGTCCATGCCGATGAAGAGCGCGCGGTTTTCCGGGCCCTCGATCACCTTCACGCCCGCGGTGCGGCGCAGGCGCGGCACATCACGCGGCGCGGGGTCGATGACGAAGTCGATCTCGCCGGAGACCAGCGCTGCCAGGCGCGTGGCGTCGTTGGCGATGCTGTTGAACACGATCTCCTGTACGTTGCCCGTGCGGCGGCCGTCGCGCTCGCCCCACCAGCCGGCGAAGCGCTTGTAGGTGGTGCGCGTGCCGGGCTGGCGCTTGTCCAGCATGAAGGGCCCGGTGCCGTTGGCGTTGAAGGAGGCGTAGCTCTCTTCCCGGTTCTTGAAGTCCAGCGGCTTGGCCACGCGGTGCTTCTCGCACCAGGCCTTGTTCATGATGAAGATGGTGCCCAGCTGCTGCAGGAAGACCGGGTTCACGCGCGGCGTGCGGAACTCCACCGTCATCGGGTCGATGGCCTTGGGGGTGCCCAGCGCGTTGGCGTACACCGCCACGTTGGACGTGGGCAGCTGCGCTCGCAGGATGGAGAACACCACGTCCTCGGCGGTGAAGGGCGCGCCGTCGTGGAACTTCACGCCGCTGCGCAGCGTGAAGCGCCAGGTCATCGGGCCGGTCTGCTGCCAGGCCGTGGCCAGGCCGGGCACCAGGTTGAGCTGGCGGTCGCGCACGACCAGCGTCTCGTAGACCTGGCCGTTCATGCTGTTGGTCAGGGTCTCGTTCTGCGAATGCGGGTCCATCGTCATCGCATCGCCCTGGCTGGCCCAGCGCAGGGTCTGGGCCGCAGCGGGCAGGGCCACCAGCAGGGGCAGCAGCAGGGCCAGCAGGCGTAGGGATCTCATCTCATGTCCTCGTCAACGGTGTGGCGCCCGGCGCCTTGGGTTGCGAGTGTAGAGAAGGGCCTGCGCCGAGACCTGCGCGGGCCCCGGCGGGGCCAGGACGAAACCTCAGCGCCCGCGGCGGCGCAGCGTCTCGGGGTCGGCCCAGAGCTCGTCCAGGCCTGGGAAGTTGGCCGCCTCCTGCGGCTCGCGGCCGACGATGCGCTCGGCGCAGCCCGGCCGCGCCAGGTCGATGCGCTCGGGCGTGATGCGCATCTGCGACTTCGTCGAGTAGAAGGTCTTGACCACCGGTGCCACCAGCTTGCCGGTGTTCTGCTCCACCACCACGGCCAGCTTGCCCGACTGCAGGCGCACGAGGGAACCGGTGGGGTAGATGCCCAGGCTTTGCACGAAGGCCGCGAACAGCACTTCGTCGAACTGGCCCTTCCACGACGCCATCTGCGCGATGGACTCCGCCGGGTCCCAGCCCGCCTTGTAGGGCCGGTTCGAGGTGATGGCATCGTAGACATCGCAGATGGCGCCCATGCGCGCCACACGGCTGAGTTGGTCACCGCTGAGTTTGTGCGGGTAGCCCTTGCCGTCGGGGCGCTCGTGGTGGTGCAGCACCACGTCCAGCATTTCAGGCGTGGCCCCGCGGCCTTCCATCAGCATCTCGTGCCCGCGCACCGGGTGCGAACGCATGATGGTGAATTCGGCATCTGTCAGCCGTGCCGGTTTGTTCAGCACCTCCAGCGGCACCAGGGCCTTGCCGATGTCGTGCATCAGTCCGGCCAGGCCGATGACGCGGCACTCGTCGTCGGACATGCGGATCTGGCGGCCGAGAGCCACCATCAGCGCGCACACGGCCACCGAGTGCATGTAGCTGTAGTCGTCACGCGACTTCAGGCGCGCCAGGCTCACCAGCGCGCCCGGGTTGCGCAGCACCGAGCCCGAAATCTCGTCCACCAGCGGCAGAGCGCCTTCGGCATCCACGGCGCGGCCCATGCGGGCTTCGTTGAACATGGCGACCACCGCCTCGCGCCCCTTGTCGCAGATGGCAGCCGCCTGGCGCAGCTCGTCCTTCATGGTTCGGGGGCCGGTGTCGGCCACGGCCGGCGGGCCTGCGATGAGCGGCACTGCCACGGGTGCTGCAGTCGGGCCGGGCGGGGAGACGTCGTCGACGGGCGCCGCGACGTCCAGGCCTTGCGCGGTGTCGATCCAGCACTCGCGCACCGGGCTGGCGCGCAGCTGCGCGAGGTCGTCAGCGCTGGTCAGGACGAAGCGGGTCTTCCAGAATGGGTGGTCCATCCACCGGCCGTCCAGCTTGTGCAGGTGCATGCCAAGACGCAGCTGATCGACAGCAATCTTCTTCAGCATGAGGGGGCGGTGGGACGGCGCGAGTGGAAGGGCGGGCGGCCTTTGGCGACCGTCCAACTGGGGTTATCGACCCCCAGGGCGGGCTCTTGAGCGTCGCCCAGCCGCCACTCAGCCCAGGGCGCCGGGCCGGCGCGAGGCCTGCCAAGGGCAAAGAAAAAGCCGCCGAGGGCAGGAACCCAGGGCGGCTTTCAAAGACTTGGCGGAGTGGACGGGACTCGAACCCGCGACCCCCGGCGTGACAGGCCGGTATTCTAACCAACTGAACTACCACTCCACGCGGTAAGCAGCGTTGCGGTCTTGCGACCCAAGCCCTGCCAGGCTTGCCGAACTTGCGTTCGGTGCCAACCGAAGTTGGCGTCCCCTAGGGGATTCGAACCCCTGTTACAACCGTGAAAGGGTCGTGTCCTAGGCCTCTAGACGAAGGGGACGTGAACCTTGGTGTTGCCACCTTCTCTCTTGAACAGCGCTTGATTGGTGGAGGTAAGCGGGATCGAACCGCTGACCTCTTGCATGCCATGCAAGCGCTCTCCCAGCTGAGCTATACCCCCCGTGTCTTTGCTTTGCTGCAGTTTTTGCTGCTGCGCTGCTCAGTCATCAGTGCTGTTCAAGCGAGTCTTAGATTCTAGAACACTTTTCAATGACTCTGCAAGCGGTCTCGCACAACTTCTCTGGGGAAGAGCGCGAGCACGGCGTCGACCGAGGGCGTTTGTGCGCGGCCGCACACCAGCACGCGCACGGCCGGGGCCAGCTGCGGCATCTTGAGTTGGTGCGCAGCCAAGGCCTCTTTCATCGCGGCGGCGATGCCGGCCTTGTCCCAGGCCGCTGTGGCGAGCTTGTCTGCAAAGCTGGCAAGCGCCGGCTTCACCGCGTCGGTGAGGTGGGTGGCCAGATCCTCGGCTGTGGGTGACACCGGCCCGAAGAGCATGGCAGCCCAGTCGGCCAGTTCCACCACGGTGCTGCAGCGGTCCTTGAACAGCGCGCTGGCACGGGCCAGCAGAGGCAGGTCGTCGGTGGCGATGCCGCGCCGCGCCAGCTGCCCTTGCAGCAGGCCGGCCAGGCGATCGTCAGCCGCAGCCTTCATGTAGTGCGCGTTCACCCAGGCCAGCTTGGCCGGATCCCACTGCGCCGGGCTCCTGGCCAGGTGGCTGCCGTCGAACCACTGCACCATCTGTTCGCGGCTGAAGAGCTCGTCGTCGCCGTGGCTCCAGCCCAGGCGGGCCAGGTAGTTCAGCATGGCCTCGGGCAGGTAGCCGGCTTCTTCGTAGGCCGTGACGCTCACCGCACCGCGGCGCTTGCTCAGCTTCAGTCCGTCGTCGCCCAGGATGATGGGGCAGTGGCCATAACGCGGCAGCGGCGCTTCACCCGCGATGGCGCGCCAGATGTTGATCTGCCAAGGCGTGTTGTTGATGTGCTCGTCGCCGCGGAAGACGTGGCTGATGCGCATGTCGAAGTCGTCGACCACCACCGCGAAGTTGTAGGTGGGCACACCATCGGGGCGCAGGATGATGAGGTCGTCGATCTCTTCGTTGCTGATGCTGATGGGGCCCTTGACCAGGTCGTCCCACTGCACGTGGCCATAGGCCGGGTTGGCGAAGCGCACCACGGGCTTCACACCCTCAGGCACGGGCGGCAGCACCTTGCCGGGCGCGGGGCGCCAGCGGCCGTCGTAGCGCGTCTTCTCGCCGCGCGCGCGCTGGGCCTCGCGCATGGTGTCGAGCTCTTCCGGCGAGGCATAACAGCGGTAGGCGGTGCCGGCCGCGATCATCTGCTCGACCACCGCGTGGTAGCGCTCCAGGCGCTGCATCTGGTAGATCGGGCCTTCGTCGTACTGCAGGCCCAACCAGGCCATGCTGGCCAGGATCTGCTGCACGCTGTCTTCTGTCGAGCGTGCGACGTCGGTGTCTTCGATGCGCAGCACGAACTCGCCGCCGAAATGGCGCGCGTAGGCCCAGGAGTACAGCGCGGTGCGCGCGGTGCCCAGGTGCAAGAAGCCGGTGGGCGAAGGCGCGATGCGGGTGCGGACAGTGGACATGGTCATGCGAGCTGGGACAGGCCTGTGAGCAGGTCGTTCTGGAGGTCTTGCACGTCTTCCAGCCCCACGGCCACACGCAGCAGGCCCTGCGTGATGCCGGCGGCCTGGCGCTGTTCTTCCGACAGCCGGCCGTGCGAGGTGGTGGAAGGGTGCGTGAGGGTGGTCTTGGTGTCGCCGAGGTTGGACGTGACCGAGCAGATGCGCGTGGCATCGGACACCGCCCAGGCGCCTTCGCGGCCACCCTTCACGGTGAAGGACAGCACGGCACCACCCAGGCCGCGCTGCTGGCGCATCGCGAGTTCGTGCTGCGGGTGCGAGGCCAAGCCGGGGTAATACACACGCTCCACGGCCGGCTGTTGCTCCAGCCACTGCGCCAGCTTCAGCGCGCGCGCACTTTGCGCCTCCATGCGGATGGACAGCGTCTCCATGCCCTTGAGCACCACCCAGGCGTTGAAGGGCGAAAGGCTCAGCCCGGCGCTGCGCATCACCGGCACGAACTTGCCGTTGATCAGCGCCTCGCTGCCGCAGAGCGCGCCCGCGATCACGCGGCCCTGGCCGTCGAGGTACTTGGTGCCGCTGTGCATCACGAGATCGGCGCCCATCTCGGCCGGGCGCTGCAGCGCGGGGCTGCAGAAGCAGTTGTCCACCGCCAGCAGCGCGCCGGCTTCGTGCGCAATGTCGGCCAGCGCGCGGATGTCGCACACCTCGGTCAACGGGTTGGTGGGGCTTTCGGCGAAGAGCAGCTTGGTTTCAGGCCGCATGGCCGCCTTCCAGGCCGCCACGTCGGTCTGCGAGACGAAGCTGGTCGTCACGCCGTACTTCGCGAAGTCTTGGAAGAGCTTGATCGTCGAGCCGAAGGTGCTCTGCGAACACACCACGTGGTCGCCGGCCTTCAGCAGGCCGAGGATGATCATCGTGATGGCCGCCATGCCGCTGGCCGTGCCGATGCAGGCCTCGGTGCCCTCCAGCGCCGCCAGCCGCCGCTCCATCATCGTGACGGTGGGGTTGCTGAAACGGCTGTAGACGAAGGCCTCTTCCTCGTTGGCGAAGCGCCGCGCGGCGGTGGCTGCGTCGGGGTGCACGAAAGAGCTGGTGAGGAAGAGCGCCTCGCTGTTCTCGCCCCAGGGCGTGGGCGGGAGGCCCTCGCGCACCGCCAGGGTGTCCAGCCGGGCATCGGCTGGCAGGTTCACGCGCGGAATGCTCATCGCGGGGCCTCTTCTCCCTGCAGCGCCAGGCGCGAGCGGCTGCTGTCTTCTTCGTCGAACTGCAGCTTGCGCTGCGCCTGCATGGTGGCGAAGTCTTCGGCCGTCACATCGCCGGTGATGTAGGTGCCGTCGAAGCAACTGGCCTCGAAGGTCTTGATGTTCGGGTTGAGCGCCGCCACCACGCGTTTCATCGCATCCACGTCCTGGTAGATGAGCGCATCGGCGCCGATGTACTGGCGGATCTCTTCCACGCTGCGGCCGTGCGCGATGAGCTCTTCCTTGGTCGGCATGTCGATGCCGTAGACGTTCGGAAAACGCACCGGCGGCGCCGCGCTGGCCATGTAGACCTTGCGTGCACCGGCCTCGCGCGCCATCTGCACGATCTCCTTGCTGGTGGTGCCGCGCACGATGCTGTCGTCCACCAGCATCACGTTGCGGCCCTTGAACTCCATGCCGATGGCGTTGAGCTTCTGGCGCACGCTCTTCTTGCGCACGCCCTGCCCCGGCATGATGAAGGTACGGCCCACGTAGCGGTTCTTAACGAAGCCCTCGCGGTAGGGCTTGCCGATGCGGTGCGCCAGTTGCATGGCGCTGGGTCGGCTGCTCTCGGGGATGGGGATGACGACATCGATGTCGGTGGGCGGCATCGCGTTGATCACGCGCTGCGCCAGCGTCTCGCCCAGGTTCAGGCGGGCGTGGTAGACCGAGACACCGTCCATCACCGAATCGGGCCGCGCCAGGTACACATACTCGAAGATGCAAGGGTTCAGCGTCGGGTGCTCGGCGCACTGGCGCGCGTGGATGTGGCCTTCGAGGTCGATGAAGATGGCCTCGCCTGGCGCCACGTCGCGCGTGAGCGTGTGGCCGGTGCCGTCCAGCGCCACCGACTCGCTGGCCACCATCACGTCGCGCTGGCCTTCGTTGTTCAAGCCCTCGCCAAAACAGAGCGGGCGGATGCCATACGGGTCACGGAAAGCCAGCAGGCCGTGGCCGGCGATCAAGGCGATGACGGCGTAGCTGCCCTTGATGCGCTTGTGCACCGCGCCCACGGCCTTGAAGACGAGGTCGGGTGTGAGCGGCAGCGAGCCGCCGCTGGAGCGCAGCGCCACCTGCTCCAACTCGTGCGCCAGCACGTTGATCAGCACCTCGGTGTCGCTCTCGGTGTTGATGTGGCGCCGGTCCACATCGAAGAGCTCGGCCTTCAGCGCCTGCGCGTTGGTGAGGTTGCCGTTGTGCACCAGGACGATGCCGTAGGGCGCGTTCACGTAGAAGGGCTGGGCCTCTTCCTCGCTGTAGGCATTGCCAGCGGTGGGGTAGCGCACCTGGCCCAGGCCCACGCTGCCCGGCAGCGCGCGCATGTTGCGGGTGCGGAAGACGTCGCGCACCATGCCTCGCGCCTTGTGCATGAAGCACTTGGTGCCGAGCATGGTGACGATGCCGGCTGCGTCCTGCCCGCGGTGCTGCAGCAGCAGCAGCGCGTCGTAGATCAGCTGGTTGACGGGGTTGCGCGAGATGACGCCGACGATGCCGCACATGGTGTTGGGTGTCCTGGGCTAGCGGGGTAGCAGGGGTAGCGGAGTTGGGGGCGTTCAGGCTGGCAGCAAGCGCGCCGCTGCCTCTGGCAGCAGCGGCTTGAGCCACAGCAAACCCTGCGACAGCCAGGGCCCGCCGTGCGATGCACGCCAAGCCTGCGATTGTGCGGCCGGCGTCAGCATCACCACCGTCGCCAACGCCAGCAAAAGCACGCCGCCGCGCAGAGCACCGAAGCCGGCGCCGAGCAGGCGGTCGGGCACCGAGAGCGGCGTGGCGTGGATCAGCATGCGCAGCAGCCGCGCGAGCAGCGCCCAGACCACCAACGCGCCCACGAAGGCCAGCAGGAAAGCCGCCCCCAGGTTGAGCGCCGAGCCTGGGGTGCCGACGGGCAACTGCACCGCCAGGTGCGGCGCGCCCCACTGGGCCGCGAACCAGGCCACCACCCAGCCAGCGAGCGACAGGCACTCGAAGACAAAGCCGCGCACCAGGCCGATGACGATGGACGCGGTCAGCACGGCCAACAGCACCCAGTCGACCCAGGCCAGGGCGTCCAGCGCGGCCATCACAAGGCCAGGATGTTGGCCGGCAGCCCCGCGCGCTTGAGCTTGGCCGCCGCCGCCTCGGCCTCGTCACGCGTGGCGTAGGGCCCCAGGCGCACGCGCGTGCGCTTGCCGGCGTCGTTCTCCACCACCTGCGTGTAGGTCTGCAAGCCGAGCTTCTCGACCTTGCTGCGGGTTTCCTTGAGCGTGCGCGCGTCGGTGTAGGCGCCCACCTGCACGACGAAACGGCCCGAGGCCGCCGGCGCACTGGCAGCGCCCGCCAGCAAGGCGGCGGCGCGGGCGCCGTCGGCCGTGGTGGCCACAGGC
>VYLK01000260.1_pt1 | contig 21452 bp, 24 predicted proteins | sample 5114321 | NCBI WGS metagenome assembly VYLK01 (sample SAMN12291792, study PRJNA351875) | freshwater metagenome | isolation source: freshwater lake | place: USA: Michigan, MSU2 Lake | collected 2011-08-16
ACGCCTCCAGCGCTGCCGCCGCCTCGGCCGCCTTGCGCGGCACGCCGTCCAGGCCGGTTGGTGCCACTGTCTCAGTCATCCGGCCACGCCTCCGCCATCCGCTCAAAGTCCAGGCGCCCCAGCGGTACCGCACCGCCCGGCCGCTCCGTCAGCATCCACCACTCCCGCAGCGACAAACGCCAGAAGGCCTCAGGCCCGACACCGAGCCGCACCGCCGCCCGCAGCATCTCACCCCAGTCGGGCCTCCTCCCCGCCTCGCGGGGAGGGGGACCACCCGAAGGGTGGTGGAGGGGCGCGTGCGCCATCCGCTCGCTCACCGGGCCGCCGCCGCAAACGCCTTCGCCACCGCCTCCGCCGCCTCGCGCGGATCGATCGCCGCCCGGTCCAGTTCATCCGCAAGCGTCCGCTCGCCCCCGCCCCGCAACAGCGCCGCCAGCACGACCGTCAGATCCCGCGCCGACAGCGCCCGCATCCGCTCCGAAAGGCCGGACAACCCGTCCAGCGCCAGCCCCGTCTCGATCTCCGCCAGCGCCCCCAGCGTCAGGCACAGTCGCCGCTCCGCCCCGGCCAGCACCGCGACCACCTCGCCCCGCGCGCCATTGGCCACCATCACAGGGCCTCGAACGAAATCTCACCCGCGCTCGCCAGGCTGATCGCGAACGTCGCCTCGCCCTCGTGCTCGCCGGCGTATTCCAGCGCCGCAACCAGAAACGGCCCCTTCAGGACGCCGAAGTCCGGCACGATCAGCCGCCACACGCTCGCCGACTGGGAAAAGAAGGCCTCACGGATCAGGGCATCGGACGCCGCATCGCGGAAAATCCCCTGCCCGCCCACCGCCGCCGACCTGACCCCCGCCCCGCCCAGCAACTCGCGCCACCGCCCGGCGCTGTCGCCGTCGGTCGCATCCACCGTCCGCGCGTTCAGCGAAATCGTCCGCGCCCTCAGTCCCGCCACCGTCGTGAACACGCCCGGCGCGCCCTCGATCTTCAGCAATATGTCCCTGCCCCGTTGAGCGGTCATTCCGTATCTCCTAGTCATCCTCGGCCAACGGAGCGGGCGCAGGCCCGCGCAGGCCGAGCCGAGGACCCAGCCAGTTCCGTGATGTCCCGATTGTGATCACACCTCTTCTGTCACGGCGCGCACCCGCAGCACCGCAAATGTCCGCGCCGCGTCGGCGCCCGGGAACACATCGGCGAACGTCACCCTCAGGTTCACCGTCCGCACCCCGTCGGCCTCCAGGACCGCCTCGTTCAGCGACAGGCGCACCGCCGCCAGCACCGCCTTGGCCTCCTCGGTCCCGCGGAACCGAGACACCACCGTCAGGGTCAGAGCCTGCTCGACCCCGCCTCCGTCTGCCCCGACCGGCCGGCTCTCGCACCGCCCGATCAGCAGATGCGGAAAGGCCGCGTCCTTCGGCGCTGCGTCCCAGATCCGCGCCGGTTGCCCGAGCAGGGCCTGCACCACCGCATCCGCCTTCAGATGCCCGAGCAGCGCCTTCTGCAGCGCCAGTTCATGCGCGCTCATCGCACCCGCTCCAGGTTCAGGATCGCCCGGCCGCCGACCGTCTCACCCGAGACGATCCGCCAGTCGCCGCCGCCGAATCCCAGCACCCGGCCCTCGCCCAGCCGCGGGTCCGACCGCGTCTCCGCCGTCACCGTCTCGACCACCCGCGCTCCACCGGGCTCGCTCTTCTCGCGCCGCCGCCGCGCCCCCAGCTTCAGCCAGGCCCAGCCGAGGGGCTCCCAGCTGACCGCCCGGCCGCCATAGGGCGTCTCGCTCTCGACACCCTGAAGCAGCTCCGCCAGCACCTTCACAGCCGCACCACGCGATAAGGCGCGATCCAGCCCTCGACCGGCGCAACGGGCATCTCCGCATCGCCCCGCTCATAGGCCCGCAGGGCCAGCATCAGGATCGCCAGCCGCAATGCCGCCGGCGAGGTCGAGCTCAATGTCAGCCCGACATCCCCCTCGACTCGCGCCCGGGCCGCATCGATCAATGTCTGGATCAGCCCGTCCTCCGCCGCATGCTCGACGCGCAGGAACAGCTTCGCTTCCGCCAGCAGGACGGGTGCGGTCATGGGAAACCTCGAATTTCGTTAAAAAACGGGGGCTTAGGGCTTGGGTCACAGGGCTTGGTCCGCCCCTCTTCCCAAGCCCCAAGCCCCAAGCCCTACGCCCTGAGCCCTCGCGAGCGTCAGCTCGCGCTGAACCTCATCACCTTGATCGCGTCGAAATTCTGCACCCCGCCGCCGACGCGTTTGGTGGTGTAGAACAGCACATAGGGCTTGGCGGAATAGGGGTCCCGCAGCACCCGCACCCCGGCCCGGTCGACGATCAGATAGCCGCGCTGGAAATCGCCGAAGGCGATGGCCGCGCTGTTGGCGGCGATGTCCGGCATGGTCTCGATCTCGGTCACCCGATAGCCCAGCAGGCTGGCGGTCTCGCCCGCCCGCTGCGCCGGCTGCCAGATGTAGTTGCCGTCGGCGTCCTTGAATTTGCGCACCGCCGAGACCGTCTTGCGGTTCATCACGAACCGCCCGTTCGGCCGGTACTGGGCCCTGGGCGCATAGACCAGGTCGATCAGCCGGTCGGTCGGGTTGGTCGGGGCGAACGCCCCCGCCGCGCCTGAGGCGACATAGCCGATCTGGCCCCAGACCGCGCTCGCATCCGCCACGATCGGATAGTTGAGGAAGCCCTTGGGCTTGTTGACCCCGTCGCCGTTGACGAAGGCCTGGGTCTCCTGCGCCGCAAAGGCGTCCTCGACCTCCGCCGCCAGCCATTCGTCCAGATCGATCAGGGCGTCATCCAGCAGCGACTGGGTCGCCGCCGGACTGGCGTACAGATCGGCCGACGGGAACTGCAGCAGCGCCAGGGTCGCCGGATCCGTCTCGGGCCGCGCCGCCGTCTCGGCCACCCAGCCCGAGGCCACGCCCGCCGTCGACACCGGCTTCATGAACACCCCGGCTCCGACCGTCCTCACCGTGGCGATCTCGCGCATCGGCGACCCCGCCATCAGCCGCCGCTCGATCGCCCGCTCGGTCTGCTCCGGCACCACAAAGCCGGCCGAATTCGACGCCGTCGAAAGCCCCGCCTTCAACTCCAGCCCGAACGACGCGCCGGTCTTCAGATAGCCGTCAAACGCCGCCTTGGCTTCCAGTCCTCCCCCGTCGGGGGAGGTGGCCCGGCCAACGGCCGGGACGGAGGGGTGGCGGCCATCGGACCCGATCCCGGGCCTCCGCCCCTCGCTCACCACCCGGTCCAGCCGTGCCTGCGCCGCCCCGACCGCCTGGTCGATCCGCGCCACCTTCTCCTCGAGCAGCGCATCCACCGAACGCTTCCGCTCGATCTCGTCCAGCCGGGCGTCATTGGCCCCTTTGAACGCCTCGAACGCCGCCATCATTTCATGCATGGCGGCGCGCGCCTCGGGCGTGCCCGAGACGGTTTTGGTCTCTTTCATGGTATCTCCGGTTTGGAAGAACCGCGGGTCGCGGTTAGGGTGCGGGCGTGGGAAATCTCGCCCGAAAGATCATCGACGCCGTCCAGAACTCGATGCTGGACAGGTTGTTCGTGCGGCTGTTTCCGCTGCTATGGATTGCGTCCATGTGGGAGCAGCTCTCGTCGTCGGAATATGGAGCCGGCACATTGATGCTCCTGTTGGGCGTTGCCGGACTCTGGCTGCTGTATTCGCTCCTGGAGGCGGCAGCCGACCAGTCACCGAAGCCTCGAAGGCGGTCGCCCTACGACCCGGTGCATATATACCCCTCGAGCAGCTTGCCGGTATCAAACCAGCCTCCGAAAGAGTGCCCCCGGCCGCCCGCCTTCATCCGCTCACTCGTTATGACATTGGGCTTCGGAGGGCGAAGTTGGGCCTTCATCCTTGAGAGTTTGATGTTTATCGGCGCTTTCGCACTAGTCTTGGCACTGACTTACAAGTCGCAGCTGTTTTGGTCGGCGGTTGATCCAAGACTCGCTGATCAGGATTCCCGTGAGCGACTCTTCCTTGCCGCCTCTGTCATCCTGTTTGCCCTCTTCATCCGGGGCTGGGCGGTCGAGCAACGAGAGCGCCTTGCCCCGTCAGCTGGTCGCCCGCCTGTCCTCGGCTCGATCCTCGTGGGAGGCGTATTCGCCGCCTTTGTTGGCATGATCGTGAGCGACCTCCTCGGCTTCGGCCTGCTTGCCGGTGCTATCGGCGGCATAGGCCTTCTGGCGGTCGCCATCGGGCCACCCTGGCGCGACAAAGTCCTCGAGTTCCTCTTCGGCAAACGCGAACCCGCCGACACCCGTCCGTGACCCGCTTCACCTCCCTCGAATCCGACATTCTCGACGCCCTCGCCTGGGACCTGCGCGACATCGCGCCAGACCTCGCCGGCCAGTTCGCCGAGTCCCTGCCCGGCTCACGCCGCAACACCGGCTCAGGCCTGTTCACCGAGCTGATCGTCGACCGCTACCGGCCGTCGCCCCTGACCACCCCGACCGGCCGGTTCGGCACGGTCCACGCCATGGTCGGCGACCTGCCGGACCCCGTCGCCTTCCAGGCCGAGCTGCGCGAGGGCCGGCTGCTGGCCCTGCACGGCGACGCCTATGGCCAGGACACCCGCGCCATCGATTTCGCCCGTGTCCCCTTCGACCAGGTGTTCACCCTCGATGATCAGGGCGAGTCCATCGCCTTCGATCCCGCGGCCCCGATGCCGCCCAGCCCCCTGCTGGACCTGCACCGGCACACCGACCACGAGCCGCCGCCCCCGGTCCGACCGCCGCTGATCACCATCGGCCCCATGACCCGGGTCGACGATCAGCGGGCGGCGCGCCAACTGATCAGCGCCATATCCGGAGCCCTGACCCCCTCGGCGAAGCGAAAACTGACTGGCCTCATGTCCGGAACCCTGAGCCCCTCGGTGGAACCCGTCGCGGCCGAAGCAAGCCAGGGCGAAAAGAAGGACCTGGCCTCTGTCCCGATCAGCACCTGGATCGCAATCATTGCCGGCGTCGTGGTCGTCACCGTCATCTTCGAACTGAACTGGTTTTTCTCGGTCTTTCTCGTCGTCGTGATCGGCAGGCTCGTTCGGATTCCGGGGGTCCTGCCCGCCCTCGCCCGAGCGGCCCGCCGCCTCGGCGAGCACGAAAGCCGTCCGCCCGAGCGCTGAAATCCGTGAGCTTGCGCGCGATTGACACCCACCGGACGTCGTGGTCTCCGTTAACCACGGTCAAGTTTGGGATGGCTTCAATGTCCAGAGTTCTCGCCGCGACGGCCACGGTCGCCGCCCTCCTCTCCGCCGGTGCCGTCCAGGCCGCCGACCGCTGCGGGGCCGCGACCCATATGCGGTTCGGTGAGACCCGGGCCTATTTCGGCCATACGCTCGCAGCCTGCCGCCCCGACGGCTATTGCTCGGCCGTCGTGGCCATCGCCGACCCCACGGGTCAGGCCGCCTGGCGGCATCAGTTGCGCGTCGCCCGCCCAAGCCCCGGCGCCGACTATCTGGTCGAGCTGGCGGCGACCGACCCCATGCCCGTCGCCGGCGTCATGCGGTTCACCACCCCCGGCCAGACCGTCGACCCCGGCCCGTGGCTGATCCCGACCTCGCCCGGCTCCAATGAGTATCGCGTCAGCGATCCGATCCTGACCCGCTCCCTCGTGTCCGGCCTGCGCCGCCAGCGCATCGCCCGCTGGAACTATCCGTCCGCAGACGGCCCGGCCGAGGCCTATTTCTCCCTCATGGGCATGACCGCGGCCCTAAACTGGATCGACTGCCGGGGTGCCGGAAGCGCGTCCTGACCCGGACTGGCGGTCGCCCGTCAGGCCCGGCATAGTCGGCCCCTCACGTCAGGGATTACCGATGCGCCTTTCGATCCTCACGACCGCCCTGCTCCTGGCCTGCGCCACACCCGTCGCCGCGCAGACACCCCCTGCCTCGCCACCAGCCGCGCCCGCCGCCCCCGCCCCCGCACCCGCCGATGTGGCCTCCCCCGAGGCCATCGTCGCAGCCCTCTATCAGGTCATCTCCGGCGACATCGGCGTGGCCCGCGACTGGGACCGTTTCCGCGCCCTCTTCCATCCGACCGCCCGGCTCATGCCCACGGGCCAGAACGCCCAGGGCGTCGGCGTGGTCCGCTCGATCACCCCGGACGAATACATCGCCCTCGCCGAGCCCACCCTCGTCGGCCAGGGCTTCCATGAGCGCGAGATCGCCCGCCGCAGCGAGCGGTTCGGCCATATCGTCCACGTCTGGACCACCTACGAAGGCCTGCACAGCCTCTCGGATCCCCGGCCCTTCGTCCGCGGCATCAACAGCATCCAGCTGTTCCATGACGGCACCCGCTGGTGGATCCTCAGCGTCTACTGGCAGGGCGAAACCCCGACCGAGCCTATTCCCACGGGATATCTCCCCGCCGCCGGCTGACGCTCAGCCCGTCCGGAACCGCGCGCCCGGCAGCATCGGGAACGTCACCAGCGACACCTCCCACAGCTCGACCTCGACCAGCACCCGCAGCCGGCCTTCCCGGCGCGCCCGGCGGCTGCGGAAGCCGATCGACAGCCCGTCCAGCGCCCCGGCCCGCGACAGGGCCCGGGCGAACCGCGCTTCCGCCGACCAGTCCATGATCCGTCCACGGACGAACAACCCGCGTTCGTCCTCGACCATCTGGTCCCAGACCCCGACCGCTGCCCGGCCCTCGTGCTGGTGCAGCATCCGCACGCCCCCGGCGCCGGTCTTTGCCAGACTGGCCGCAAACGCACCCCGCGCGACCACATCCCCGTTCAGATCGGCCACGCCCCACAGGGAGGCATAGCCATGGACCGGCAGGGACGAGGATCGGGGGTCAAGGGTCGAAAGCGAGCCCGCATCCACCTTGCCGTCCTCGCCCCTCACTTCGCCCCCTCCAGCCTGCGCTCCACCCGCTCCACTGCGGCCCGCGTCGCCAGACTCTGCTCTTCCAGCCGCGCCAGCCGCTCGGCCACCAGCCGCTGCTCCCCGACCTGTTCCTCCAGCGTCGCAATCCGCGCCGCCGCCCCCCCGGCCCAGACCAGGCCGCCGACGGTCTGCACCGCCAGAGCGACTATCACGGCGACGGGGATTTTCCTGAGTTCGTTCACGATGTATATTCCCGGTTGTGTAGCGTCGGACTTGGGACTTGGGGCTTAGGGCTTAGGGCTTGGGAGGAACCAGTGGCGAACGGGATTGGTGGTTATCGGGACCTGCTTGTCTGGCAGCATGCGATGGCGATCGCGGAAACGACTTATCGGTTGACAAAAGCCTTTCCGCGCGAGGAGCAATTCGGTTTGACATCCCAGTCCCGAAGGGCGGCCGCTTCCGTCGCGGCGAATATCGCTGAGGGGTACGGCCGGGGAACACGGCCCGCCTACGCCAGCTTTGTCCGCATCGCACAAGGATCGCTAAAGGAGCTGGAGACACATCTTATACTTGCAGAACGGGTCAAGATCTGCCCGCCGGGCTCAACCGCCGCAGTTCTGGCAGAAGCCGATGAGCTCGGAAGAATGCTCCGAAGACTTCTGACCAAGCTAAGCCCTAAGCCCTAAGACCTAAGACCTAAGACCTAAGCCCTAAGACCCCACTCCAGCCATTCGCCGCCGCTCCTCGTCCGTCAGGAAACTCGCCGCATTCAAGCGCGCCCAGAGCGCATCGCGCTCCGGCTGCAGCGCCGGCAGTCCATCCAGGTCCGCCTCGATCCTGACCCCCGCGAACCGTCCCCCCAGCCACACCGTCAGCGCCGCCGCTGTCTTCCTCACCAGGGGCACCACCGTCCCCCGCCAGAAGGCCGCATTGGCCTCGCGATAGTTGGCATAGGTCGCATCCCCGGGAATCCCCAGCAGCTGTGGTGGCACGCCGAAGGCCAGGGCGATCTCGCGCGCCGCGGCGTGTTTCCCGGCGATGAAATCCATTTCGGCCGGGGTCCAGCTCATCGGCTTCCAGTCCAGCCCGCCCTCCAGGATCATCGGCCGTCCGGCGTTCAGCGTCCCCGCATGGCTCGCCTCGACCTGCCCGCGCAGCGCCTCGAACTGTTCGGCGGTCAGCCGCTCCCCGTCCTTCGCCCCATAGACCAGCGCACCCGATGGCCGCGCCGCATTGTCCAGCAACGCCTTGTTCCAGGCCCCCGAGGCATTGTGCACATCGATCGCGAACGCCGCCGCCTCCAGCGGCGAAAACCCGTAGTGATCGTCCGTCGGATGAAACAGTTTCAGCTGCATCACCGGCGACCAGCCGTCCGCCGCCCGCCCGATCCGCACCGACCGTCCGTCCACGGAATACTCCCAGGCCTCGGGCCAGCCGGCCCGCCCCGGCACCACCTTCACCCGGTCCGGCCGCAGCGTCCAAAGCTCCTCGGGAGCGTCATCCCCCACGGCCTCGGCATAGGCGTTTCCCGCCGTCTGCAGGGCACCGTATAGCGCCTCCAGCCACTCAGCCCCCGACTGCTCCGGGTTCGGCCTTGCCAGCAGCGCCGCCAGCGGATGATCGTCACGCCGCACCCCTTCGGCGAAAACCACCAGCGGCGTCGACGCCGCCGCCTCGGCGATCATCCGCACACAGCGATAGGCCACGGCGTTCTTGGCAAACCCTTCCTCGGCCAGATGGGCATAGTCCCGCGGCGTCCACCGCGCCCGCCCGCCGGCCGTCAGCGCAATCAGCGGCCCGACCCGGCTGTCCTTGGTTTCAGGCGCAGGGACGCGCCGCCGACCCTCGAAGGGCCGTCGCCAATCAAACATGGAAATCTCCATCGTTCTCCTCCCCCCCATGGGGGAGGGGGACCGCCGGAACGGCGGTGGAGGGGGCAGTGCGCCGCCCCCCTGATCTCACAACATCCGCACCCGCGGCCCCGCCCTCGGCGCGGGAAGCAGATGCGTCACCGCCCACACCAGGGCGTCGGCCCGGTCGGGACTGCGCCCGCCACCGTCCGCCGACCCCAGCGCCATCAGCTCCTCTTCCAGCGCCGGAAACGCCCCGCAGTGGACGACCCGGCCCTGTTCATACAGCGCCGCCACCGGCTCGGCCCGCGCCGTCTTGCCCCGGCTGGCATGGACCAGTCTGATCGGGACCTCGCAGCCGCCGTGGGCCAGCACGGTCCGCACCATTTCGCCACCCTGGTTCTTCTCGGCCACAATCTCGCGCGCACCGAACTCCCGCGCCGTCTGTGCCACAAGGGTGGCCCAGCCCTGCGGCGACTCCCCGCCCTTCGACCGGTCGGCCAGCACATAGGCGCATTTGTCCCTGCGCCCGACGACCACGATCCCGCAGGCGTCGCCGCCCGCGCTGGCCGGCGGATCGACCGCCACCACGATCTGCTCCAGCGACGCCGGCCGATGGCCGCGCGCGCGCGCCAGATCCTCGGCCCGGAACAGCGCCCCCTCGGCCTCAACCATTAACCCCTCCAGCTCCTGTGCCTCCAGCCGTGTCCCGGCGTAGAGCGCGCGCAGATGCGCCAGAAACCCCGGCGACAGATGATCGGCATTCGCCTGCGTCCCGGCCCGGTCCACCACCACGCGTGTCTCCCCCAGCAACCGGCGCAGCGCCGGTATCGGCCGGGGCGTGGTGGTCACCACCAGGCGCGGATCATCGCCCAGTCTCAGCCCCAGCCTCAGATTGCCGAGCACCAACTCCGGCCTCCGCCAGGCGCAGAATTCATCGGCCCAGCCATGGTGGAACTGCGGTCCTCTCAGGCTGTCGGGGTCCTCGGCAGAAAAGGCGTGGGCCTCGCTGCCGTTCGGCCAGACCAGACGCCGCCGCCCCGCTTCCCAGCGCGGGCGTTTCGCCCGCTCCGGCAAGGCTTTCAGCCCCGAAGGCCCCTCCACCATCACCTCGCGCACATCATGCAGCGTCGCCCCGACGAGGGCGAACCGCCGGTCCTTTATCTCGGCAAGGTGGTTGATCCACCAGGCCCCGGCAAACGTCTTGCCGGCCCCGCGTCCGCCCAGCAGCACCCAGGTGCCCCAGTCCTTTGACGCAGCCGGTGCCTGATGTTCATGCAGGCTGAACCGGCTCGCGCACACTTCGTGCAACTGGCCAGCATCCAGGCTCGACAACGATTCCCTTCGCTTCCAGAACGGCGTTGAGGCGATCGAGACGGGTCTCCAGTTCGGCCCGCATGCGTTCGAGGTTTTCGGGGGTATCGTCACGATGTTTCATCTCACCCTCTTCCAGCTGACGACCGCCTGATTGCAGCGGTGGCGACAGCGCCACGACGGCCCGACCCGAACGGGCGAAGACGCCCACGGTCCGCACCCGTCGCTCCGCTGCGGCCGGGTCGCCCGACGTCGGGGCGGCGGCCTTCACGACCGCCAGGTCCGCATCGATGATCGCCATAAGGTCATCCTGCAGCGCGTCGGACCATGTCGCCGCCCGCGCCGCCCTGTCCTGATTTCCCGTCATGCCCAAAGAATAGGCGACCAGCGGAGTCCGGCGGGCAAATCGCCGGAACAAAACTTCAATATCCTGATTCAGAACAGTTTTATCGCGCAAACCCGACTATGGATTCGCGAACGGTCAGCACAGCGTCACACCGCTGGACGGTGGATGTTCAGGGCCTTGCCCGGGCCGGCTGCCCGTCTGCAGAGTCTTCCGGCGTCAGGGCTGCGCCCAGGGCACCGAGCAGCGTGCTCACCTGGATCGGCTTGCCGACATGCCCGTCCATGCCCGCCTCGCGGCATCGCTGAACCTGCTCCGGCTGAACATTGGCCGTCAGGGCAATGATCGGCGTCCGTCCGATGGCACCGCCCAGGGCCCGGATGGCGCGGGTCGCATCCAGCCCGTCCATGACCGGCATATGCACGTCCATCAGGATCAGGTCATAGGCGCCGGTCCGGGCCGCTTCGACCGCCTCGGCTCCGTTGCACACCGTCTCCATCGCCAGTCCAAGCCCGCCCAGGATCGCCGTCACCAGTTCCCGGTTCGGCGCCGCATCATCAGCTATGAGGATCTTTATCCCGCCGGGGATCGCACCCGCCGGCGCTTCGGGCAATTCCGGCGTCGCCACGGTTTCAACCATCGGCACTTCGAACCAGAAGGTCGAACCCAGGCCCGGCCGGCTGTCCACGCCGATCTCGCCCCCCATCATCTCGATCAGGCGGCGCGAGATGGCCAGGCCCAGCCCGGTGCCGCCATAGACCCGCGTGGTCGAGGCGTCGGCCTGGATGAACCGGTTGAACAGGGCGTCGATCTTGTCCGGGGCTACCCCGATGCCGCTGTCCGTCACCGCGACTCTCAGACGGCCGTTCGCCGCCACCGACATCTCCAGTCGAACGCCGCCGGCGGCCGTGAATTTCAGGGCATTGGACAGGAAGTTCAGCGTCACCTGCCGCAGTCGGCCCGCATCCCCCATCAGTCGGGCGGGCAGGTCGGCGGCAATCACCGTCTCCAGCTTCAGACCCTTGGCCTCGCACTGGGTTTCCACCATGGCGACAGCGTCCTCGGCCAGGGCACGCGGATCAAACGGCTCCGGGTCCAGATCAACCGCATCGGCCTCCAGCTTGGAATAGTCGAGAATGTCGTTGATCACGCCGAGCAGCACCTCGCTGGCCGTGGCGATCCGGTCCGCATATCTGCGCTCGGTCTCAGGCAGGTTCGGGCTGTCCTGCAACAGGCCCGAGAAGCCGATCACACTGGTCAGCGGCGTCCTCAGCTCATGGCTCATATTGGCCAGGAACTCCGACTTGGTCCGGGCTCCGGCTTCCGCGACATCGCGTGCCGCGATCAGCTGGTCTTCCAGCGCCTTGGTCTGCGACACGTCGCGGACAACGTCCTGAAACTCCAGCGCCCGACCCCTGGCGTCACGGATCACCTTCGGATGGGCCTCCAGCCAGACCGTCCTGCCGTCCTTGCGCAGGCCGCGATAAGGCACGCGCGGCGAGGGTGCGCCCGGTCCAGCCTTGGCATAGGCGGTGAAGGCGCGCCGCGCGCCGGCGACGTCCTCAGGATGCATGAACCTCCAGAACGGGCGGCCGACCAGCTCCTCAGGCCGATAACCCATGGCCTCTTCAAGGGAGGGCGAAACGTAGCGGAAAACACCGTCCATCCCGTAGGTGGCAATGATGTCCGTCGCATTGTCCGCCAGCAGCCTGAAGCGCGCCTCGCTGGCGGCGATCTGCTCGTGGGCGCGGAGGCTGTCGGTCACGTCCTGGAAGACGCCGAACAGGGCAACGACCGCACCCGTTTCATCGCATTCCGGGCGACACTGGGACGATACGGTCCGCGTTTCTCCGTCCTCCCGGATGATTCGCAGCTGGAACCCTCCACCGATCCCGGTCTCGATCGCCTGCCGGCAGCAATCCGCCACCGTCTGGCGATCGTCCGGGTGGTAACAGCCGATCGCGTCGTCAAGATTGGGATCGAAGCTGTCCCGGCTCTTGCCATGGATCCGGTAGACCTCATCTGACCAGGTGACCGCCCCGCTCACCGCATCAAGCCGCCAGCTGCCGACACCCCCCAGCGCCTCCGCCATGCCCAGGGTCTCGACCAGTTTGGTCTGCACCCGTTCGGCTTCCTTTCGGGCCGTGATGTCCCGGACATGGTCGTGAATCTCGAACAGACCGCCATTCGGATCGAAAATCGGCCGGGGTGATGCCTCAAGCCAGACGACAGACCCGTCCTGTTTCAGGGCCCTGTATTCGAACCGCGGCTTTTCGGAGGGACCGGCCGCCACACTGTTTGCAAGATCGGCGCGGACCTGCGGAAGGTCATCGGGGTGGACGAAATCGGCCCAGTTCCGACCGATCATCCCGGCGGGTGCCCGGCCCAGAACCGCTTCCACCGAAGGCGAGAGATAACGGAACGTCCCGTCCGGCGCATAGCAGGCAATGATGTCCGTCGCCGTCTCGCTCATCAGCCGGAACAGGGATTCGCTGCGTTCCAGCCGCTCCCTCGAGCGGACCGCCTCCGTCACATCCTGGAACACACCGAACAGGGCGACGGTCCGGCCCGCCGGATCCTGCTCGGTCGCCGCCTGGGTCACGACGAGACGTTCCCCGAGTGAGGGGGTCCGGAGCCGCAATTCGAGGTCATAGCCCTCACCGGTCGCAATGGCCCGCGACACGGCGTCGGCCAGCACCCTGGCATCGTCGGGATGATAGGATGCCAGAAGGGCCTCGCGGTTGGGCTCGATCTCCTGCGGCGCATAGCCGTGGATTCTGTAAACCTCGTCTGACCAGGTGACCTCGCCGGTCTCGACCTCGTATCGCCAGTTGCCGACCCCGGACATCTGCTCTGCGAGGCGAAGGAGATTCAGCTCTTCGGTCTGACCCCGCTGGGCGGCCGTCTGTTCGAACATTCTTCCGGCGATCGCCGCGATCTGGTCGAGCGTCGCCAGTTCAGAGGCGGCCGGGGCCGGCCTCGGTTTCGAATCCATGATGCCGACCGCACCCACCGGTTCACCCTTGCGGGTGCTCACCGTGGCGCCGGCAAAGAACCTCAGGAACGGCTCTCCAACGACCATCGGATGATCCTTCAGGACCGGATGAAGGGTCAGGTCCTCAATGACCAGATGGGCGCCCGGCCCCATCCCGACCAGAAGATTGCTGACGCTGAGGTTCCGCGGCAGCACGCCTTCCCCCGCCGCGCCCCCCGAACGAAACACCACAAGGTCGTCCTGGATGAAGGACACAAGGCCGAACGGAACCTTGAGCTGGCTGCAGAGCAGGGCCGTCAGATGGTCGAACGGCGTGTCGAGTTCCAGACTGGGCTGTTGATTCACCTTGGCCGCCTCGTCCCGGTTACGGATCACAGCAGACCACAGGGGAACGAACGTTTGGTTAGCGGCCGGTCGAAATCACCCGCCCCGTTCCAGATTCCATTCCGGCGCCTCGAAATCCAGCGCATCCTCGGGATCCTTCAGGGCCAGTTCCGACACGGTCTGGCCACGGACGGAAACGCCCGCCGCATGCACACTCTCGGGATCGCCCGAGATCAGCGGATGCCAGTCGGCCAGTCCCCGCCCCTCATGGATCCGCCGATAGCCGCAGGACTTCGGCATCCACCCCAGCTGTTCGATATTCCATGGCGTCAGCTTGATACAGTCGGGCACCTGGGCGCGCCGGTTGGCATAGTCGACACAGGTGCACCGATCGCTGTCAAACAGTTTGCAGTGCACCCGGGTGGGCACGACCTTGCCCGTATCCTCGTCCTCGAACCGCACCAGACAGCACAGGCCACAGCCGTCGCACAGACTCTCCCACTCCTCGCGGGACATCTGTTCCAGACGTTTGGTTTGCCAGAAGGGCCGTTCCATCGGCGGCCTCTTACCCGGAACGGTCGGCCCTGTCGCCGTCCGCGGCCCGAACACCCGGGGCGCACAGCCGGTGGCCACAGCACCCTGCACCGCCTATATGGCCGCCTTCAGCCGCGCAGCCTCCCCGCTGTGCCGCCTATCCAGGTTTCGCATGGCTCCCCGTCCTCCACTCGTCGCCCTCAAGAACGTCCGTCTCCAGGATGGCCAGCGCCCGCTGTTCGACGGGGTCGACATCGCCATCGAGCCGCGCACCCGGGCCGCCCTCGTGGGCCGCAACGGGGCCGGCAAATCGACCCTGATGAAGATGGTCATGGGTCTGATCGAGCCCGATGCCGGTGACCGCTCCGTCCAGGCCGGCACCCGCTTCGCCTATGTCGCCCAGGAGCCGGTCCTCACCGGCGAGACCCTGCTCGACTACGCCGCCTCGGAAGGGGCCGAGCGCTGGACCGCCGAGGCCTGGCTGGCGACCTTCGGCCTCGATCCCGCAAAGCCCGCCGTCAACCTGTCCGGCGGCGAGATCCGCCGCGCCGCCCTGGCCAAGGCCTTCGCCGAAGAGCCCGACCTGCTGCTGCTCGACGAGCCGACCAACCACCTCGACATCCTCGCCATCGAACTGCTGGAGGAGGAGCTGCTCCAGGCCCGCTTCTCGGTCCTGGTCGTCAGCCACGACCGCGCCTTCCTCAACCGCGTCACCCAGTCCTGCCATTGGCTCGAAGGCCGCCGCGTCCGCACCCTCAACAAGGGCTTCGCCGCCTTCGACGAATGGGCCGGCAAGGTCATGGAGGAGGAGGCCGAATCCCTGCGCCGCCTGAACAAGGCCATCGAGCGCGAGACCTATACCTTCTACCGCTCCATCACCGCCCAGCGCACCCGCAACGAGGGCCGCGCCCGCGCCCTCAACGCCATGCGCGAGGACCGTGCCGAACGGGTCAGGGACCTCCCGCGCGAGCTCAACCTCGGCGTCGATTCCGGCGGCCTGTCGGGCAAGCTGGTGGCCGAACTCAAGGGCGTGACCAAGGGCTTCGGCGAGCGAACCGTCATCAAGCCGTTCAGCACCCGCGTCATCCGCGGCGACCGGCTGGCCATCGTCGGCCCTAACGGCGCGGGCAAGACCACCCTGGTCAAAATCCTGCTCGGCCAGCTCAAGCCGGACGAGGGCTCGGTCCGCCTCGGCGCCAATCTGGAGCCCGTCTATCTCGACCAGTCGCGCGAGGGCCTGCGCAGCGACATGACCCTGTGGGACGCCCTGACTCCCGGCGGCGGCGACAGCGTCCTGGTGCGCGGCGTCTCCAAACACGTCGCCGCCTATGCCAAGGACTTCCTGTTCCAGGAAGGCCAGCTCCGCCAGCCGATCTCGACCCTCTCGGGCGGCGAGCGCAACCGCCTGCTGCTCGCCCGCGCCCTGGCCAAGCCGGCCAATATGCTGGTCCTCGACGAGCCGACCAACGACCTCGACATGGACACGCTCGACAAGCTGGAAGAGCTGCTCGAGACCTATGACGGCACCCTGATCCTGGTCAGCCACGACCGCGACTTCGTCGACCGTCTGGCCACCTCGACCATCGCCATGAACGGCCGCGGCGACATCGTCGAAACCCCCGGCGGCTGGACCGACTTCATCCGCCAGAACCCCGGCTTCCTGAACCGGGGCGAGGGACGAGGGACGAGGGACGAATGGAAGAAGGTGTCATCGGGCGCTGCGGCAGCGCCCCTCGACCCCCGACCCTCGACCCCCGCCCCAAAAAAGCCCGGCAAACTGACCTTCAAGGACGCCCACCGTCTGAAGGAGCTCGAGGGCCTGCTGGTATCCCTGCCCGAGGACATCGCCCGCCACGACGCGACCCTGTCCGACCCCGACCTCTACGCCCGCGACCGCAAGGCCTTCGACCGCGCCACCGCCAACGCCGACCGCGCCCGGTCGCTGCTGGCTGCGGCTGAGGAGGAATGGCTGGAGCTGGAGGCGAAGCGGGAAGCCCTGGCCAACGGCTGACCGCTCGGCGACCCCGAGATCACGCATTTCGAACGAATTTCCGGGTTAAACCGCGCGCCTGTGCAGAAGTCACAAGACTTTCACATGTCGAAGAAAATTCGAAGATCGACACAGGTCTCCGCCCACCCTGCACGATTTATCCCCAAGACCGCCCACAGACGGTCGTTCCGGACCGCTTGCCACATCTGCGGATCGGAGCGAGCTTGATCAGGCCGAGGGACACGGCGGCGCGGAAACCCGGGGAGACCCGGGGATCAAGGCGGACCGGCCCGGCTCTCTGATCGAACGCACCGGGGGGTTTCGACCCTGACGGACGGGAGACAGGATCAAGGCCCAAGGGACCCTTCAAAGGCTTCGGCCGGAGAAGACCGGAGGGAACCGGATCGGGATCGATGGACGGCGCGGGGCTCGACCTCGTGGAACGCCGGAGACCAGGAGCGCGACAGGATACAGCTGACCATCACCGGGGTTCGCCTCGCTGATGCCGAAGCCAGGGCCCTGAACCTCAATGGCCAAGTCCAACCCGGACTTGGCGAGGGGACGAGGAAAACCGGTTCGCCGGGGATCTTCGTCCCCTCGCTCAATTCTGGGTTGCCCTATGCTCGCGACGCCCAGCCTTCTGTCGCACCCGAGATTGGCTTCGACCTGACCAGGAAATCGGTTAGACAGGCGAACACGCTTGAGGTGTTTCACATGCTTGCCCTGATGATTGCCGTCGCCCTGGCTTCTGCGCCTGCTCAACAGGACGCAAGCGTTCCTGCCCTGACCAATGCTGAGGACTGCCTGCGCGCCAATGTCATGGCAGCCGTCGACTCAAATACCAACGCAATCGACGCTGCGGACTTTCTACTGACCTACCTCTGCGCGGCCCCGGTCAGGACAGCGGCGAGGTACGAGCTCAATCTTGAGCTGTTGAACACATCGAAAATCATGGCGGCGGGATGGCCCTCCACCACAGGCTTGCCGGCTGACGAGCGGGAGGACGCGCCCGCGTCAGATGAAAGGCGGCCCAACGACAATCCGTTCAGCGCCATAGCGAACGCGCCCCTTGATCCTGTCACCGGAGAAATCGTCGTCAGCGAAGCCTCATCCAGCATGATGATCAATATGCTCCGCAATCAATCCAGTGCGTTTGAACAGTTGGAGGGTGAGCCCAAGCCGACGTTCTTGCGGGAACTCGCCGGACGGCTGGTGCTTGAAGCACAACGCCGGTAGCGACTGTTCGGGGGGAGCTTGCCCGACCCTTCCCTCCCAACCGCCTGAGTCGTAAACCCCGGCCATGACCTTGCGTGGGAACCGCCATTTCGCGCCTGATCGACGCGCCCTGCTGGCGGGCATCGGCACCCTGCTGATCGCCGGGTCCGCGCGTGGTGCCTCGGCGCAGGATCCGGCAACCGCGACGCGTGCCGTGATCGCGGCCCTGCGGCCCCTGGCCGTGCGCGCGGTGGTGCTGGAGCAGGCGAACCGGCCCGCGGTCTGTCGGCTCGGAGGCTCTCCGCGCCTGCCCGCATCGACCGCCTGGCCTGACCGGAAGGGCCGGCCGCTGTCCTTCATCGCCGAGCTGGATCTGGCCGCCCTGCGCGCCGTCGGCGGCCCGGACTGGCTGCCGGCGTCGGGCTTCCTCCATCTGTTCTTTGACACCGGTGAGGAACCCTGGGGCTTCGATCCGGCTGACCACGACGGCTGGAAAATCCTCCTGACCGACGGCGTCGCCGCAGGCACACATCCGCACCCGCCCGGTCTCTCACGCGATCAGGTCTTCCAGCCTGTCTTGCTCGCCGGTCGTTCCGCCCTGACCTATCCCACGACCGAACGGCTTACCCTGTCACCGGAGGTCGGGAGGGCGTTCGACTTCGAGACGGTGCAGGCCTTCATGGACGCCGACCTCGGGGACGGTCCCCGGCATCAGGTCGGCGGCTTCCCCAGCCCGATCCAGAGCGACGGCATGGAGCTGGAGGCACAACTGGCCTCAAACGGCGTCTATATGGGCGGGCCGGACAGCTATTCGGATGAACGGATCGCTGCGCTCGAGCCCGGTGCCGCTGACTGGCGTCTGCTGTTGCAGATCGACAGCGACGACGCGGCCGGGATCATGTGGGGCGATACCGGAACCCTCTATGTCTGGGTCCGGGAACAGGACGCGCGCATGGGCGACTTCTCCCGCGTCTGGATGATCGTCCAGTCCAGTTGAGCGGCGTCCCTTTCCTTCCCTCCGTCTGAGCCGTAAACCTCGGCCATGACCTTGCGTGGGAATCGCCCAGCCTCGCCTCGCCGCCGCGCCCTTCTGGCCGGTGCCGGTGCCCTCGCGGCCACGGCAGCCCTCACCGGCTGCCAGCGCGCCGAGGCACCCGTCGACGAGGAGGGCCGCGTGCGCCTGCGCTTCGCCACCGACTGGCGGGCCCAGGCCGAGCACGGCGGCTTCTACCAGGCCCTGGCCTCGGGGGCCTATGCCAGGCGCGGCCTCAACGTCGAGATCATCCAGGGCGGCCCGGGCGTGAATGTGCCCCAACTGCTGGCCTCGGGTGCCGTTGAACTGGGCATGGGCTCCAACAGCTTCATCCCGATGAACCTGGTCGCTGAGGGGGCTCCGGTGAAGGCCGTCGCCGCCTTCTTCCAGAAGGACCCCCAGGTCCTGATCGCCCACCCGGACCCGGCGCTGGAAACCATCGCCGACCTCGCGGACCGCCCGTTCCTGCTCGCCACCGCCTCGCGCGACGCCTTCTGGGTCTGGCTCAAGGCGAAATACGGTTTCACCGACGATCAGGTCCGGACCTATAATTTCAACCCCGCGCCCTTCCTCGCCGATGAGCGGGCGGTGCAGCAGGGCTATCTGACCTCCGAGCCCTACAGCATTGAACAGGCCGCGGGCTTCGCCCCCAGGGTCTTCCTGCTGGCCGACGAGGGCTATCCCTCCTACGCCGCCATGGTTCTGGCCCCCAATGCCTTCGCCCGCGACAACGCCGCTGCCCTGCGCAGCTTCATCGCCGCCTCGGCCGAGGGCTGGCGCGACTATATCCAGGGGGATGGCCAGACGCCGCAGAACCGGGCCGCCGACGCCCTGATCCGCAAGGCCAATCCCGAGATGACCCAGGCCATCCTCGATCAGGCCCGGGCCAGGCTGAAGGCCAACGGCATCGTCGACGGCGGCGACGCCGCCCTCTACGGCCTCGGCACCATGACCGCCGAACGCTGGCAGGCCTTCTTCGACGTCACCGCCCAGGCCGGGGTCTATCCGCCCAATCTGGACTGGCGTCAGGCCTTCACCACCCAGTATCTGCCCGGCCGTGGCTGAGGCACGGACGGGTGCCGCGGCGTCCCTGGACGGCGTCCGGGTCCACTATACCGGCCGCCCCCCGCTCGGCCCCCTGGACCTGACCATAGCCCCCGGTGAGATCGTCGCCATGGTCGGTGCCTCGGGGGCCGGAAAGTCCACCGTCCTGCGGCTGCTGGCCGGGCTCGAGCCGCCGTCGGCGGGCACGGTTCACCTGACGGGCAGACGCACCGGCTTCGTCTTCCAGTCGGCCACCCTGATGCCCTGGGCCGACGCCCTGGCCAATGTCGCCCTGCCGCTAGAGCTGGCCGGCATGGCGCGCGCCGAAGCCCGCGACCGCGCTGCTGAAGCCCTGACCGCCGTGGCACTCGGCGACCGGCTCAACGCCCGCCCGCGCCAGCTGTCCGGCGGCATGGCCATGCGCGTGGCCCTCGCCCGCGCCCTCGTCACCGAACCGGATCTCCTGCTCCTGGACGAGCCCTTCGCCGCCCTCGACAGCGTCACCCGCCGCCGGCTGATCGAGGATCTGCACCGCCTCTGGGCCGCCCGCCACCCGCGCCCGGCCATCGTCTTCGTCACCCATGATGTCGAGGAGGCCGTCTATCTGGCCGACCGGGTCGTGGTGCTCGATGCGGCCACCGGCCGGGTGGCCGCGACGCGCGTTTCACCCGGCTCGTTGCCGAGGCCGTCCGGCTGGCGTGCCGACGCCGGCTATCGCGCGGCCGTCGAGGCGCTGGCGGCCGACCTGGCCGGGGCCATGCCGTCCCTGTCGGAGACCGGCGGATGACCCGGCTTCTGCCACCTCTCCTCCTGATCGCCGGCATCCTGCTGGGATGGGAAATCGCCTGCCGCCTGCTGCATGTCCCACCCTGGTTCCTGCCCCCGCCCAGCGCTGTAGCGACCGCCTTGATCGCGCGCGCGCCCCTCCTTGCCGCCTCCGCCGGTGCCACCTTCTGGATGGCCTTGCAGGCCCTGATCCTCGCGGCGGTGCTCGGCGGTGGTCTGGCCCTCGCCGTCTCCTTGAGCCGCCCGGCCGAACAGGCGGTCCGCCCTCTCGCCGTGGCCCTGCAGGTCACGCCGGTGGTCGCCATCGCCCCGCTGGTCATGATCTGGGCCGGACTGGACAATGCCGACCGGGCCGTGGTCGCGCTCGCGGCGGCCGTCGCCTTCTTCCCCCTGTTTTCCGGGGTCCTGACCGGGCTGAAGTCCGCGGACCCGGACCTCGAGCGGCTGTTCGACCTCTACGGTGCCACCCCGGTCCAGCGCCTGATCCGCCTGCGCCTGCCGACCGCCCTGCCCTTCATGCTGGAGGGTCTGCGCGTGGCCGCCGGCCTGGCGGTGATCGGTGCCGTGGTGGCCGAGTTCGTCTCCGGCTCCGGGGCCACCCAGGGGCTGGCCTGGCGGCTGCTGGAAGCCGGGAACCGGCTGCGCACGGCGGACATGCTGGCCGCCCTGACCTGTCTGATGATCATGGGCCTCCTGCTCAACGCCGCGGTCGGTCTGCTGGAACGGGCGGTTCGGCGCAGACTTGCCTGAGCCGGACCCGGGCATGGAGAAAGGCCGCGTTAGCGGTGGGTTAAGCGGCACGTGACTATAAGGCCGCTCCCTCCCCAGGTCCGGAGCGCCTCCCTTGCCCCGCCAACTGCATGTGACGACTGCCCTGCTCGCCGCCGCATGCGGGGTGCTGTTTGCCGGCGATGCCCCGGCACAGAGCGTTCCAGCGCCGACGGGTGAAGTCCACGGCCTGCGCTACGTGGCATGGAGCGGACGCGGCGAGACGGCTTCGGCACCCCGCCCGGCCGCTGTCGCACCGGCCGGCCCGATCCGGCGTGACCTCAGACGCCCCAACCCCGTCATTCCGCATGGCGGCACGACCTCGAACGCCACCGCGGCTCCGACCCGGCCCGGTCTGACGCCCGCCCCGGGCTTGCGCCGCACCCTGACCCCCGCAAGCGACTGGACG
>VYLK01000262.1_pt1 | contig 21357 bp, 20 predicted proteins | sample 5114321 | NCBI WGS metagenome assembly VYLK01 (sample SAMN12291792, study PRJNA351875) | freshwater metagenome | isolation source: freshwater lake | place: USA: Michigan, MSU2 Lake | collected 2011-08-16
GCGCAGCCTGGCCGAGGCCGCCACCGCGCAGCAGGCGCTGGCGGGCACGCAGCGCGCCGCGCTGGAGCGGCGCCTGGCGGCGATGGAAGGCGAGCTCGCGCAGCTCGACGTCGAAGCCGGCCTGCAGCAGCAGCGGCTGGCCATGGCCGAGCAGAACCTGGCGCGGCTGCAGTCGCTGCAAGCCGACCAGTTCATCTCTGCGGCGCAGACGCAAGCCAAGTCCGAAGAGGTGCTCGCCCTGAAGGCAGCGGCCCAGGGCCTGCAGCGCCAGCGTGCCGCCCTGCTGCGCGAGCGTGCCGGGCTCGAAGGCGAGCGGCGCGCGCTGCCGCTGGTGGCCGGGGCGGCGCTCGGCAGCCTGGAACGCGATCTCGCACAGGCCGACCGCGACGCTGCCGAGCAGGGCGCTGAGCAGCGCCTCGTGGTGCGCGCGCCGCAGAGTGGCACGGTCAGCACCGTGCTCGCTGAACCGGGCCAGAGCGTTTCGCCCGCCTCGGCGCTGGCCACCCTGGTGCCTGCGGGCGCGGTGCTGCAGGCGCAGCTGTTCGCGCCGTCCAGCGCCATCGGTTTTGTGCAACCCGGGCAGCAGGTGCGGCTGCGCTTCGAAGCTTTCCCGTACCAGAAGTTCGGCCAGCAACCGGCGCGGGTGCTGCAGGTGTCGCGCACGCCGCTGGCGGCCAGTGAGCTGGCTGCGCTGGCCTTGCCTGCCGTGGGCGCAGGGGCTGAGCCGCTCTTCCGCATCACCGTGGCGCTGGAAGGCGAGCCGGTGGCGCCGCTCAGCGCCGGCATGCGCCTGCAGGCCGACGTGCTGCTGGAAAGGCGCCGCCTGATCGAGTGGCTGTTCGAGCCGCTGCTCGGCCTGAAGGGGCGGCTGTGAGCGGCCGGGTGCCGGTGGTGCTGCAGTCCGAGGCCGCCGAGTGCGGCCTGGCCTGCCTGGCGATGGTGGCCGGCGCACACGGTCTGGACACCGACCTGCCCACGCTGCGCCGGCGCTTCTCGCTCTCGCTCAAGGGCGTGACGCTGGCCGAGCTGGTGCGCATGGCCCACGTGCTGCAGCTCAACACGCGCGCTTTGCGCGCCGAGCCGGCCGAGCTGGCCCAGGTGCAGCTGCCCTGCGTGCTGCACTGGGACCTGAACCACTTCGTGGTGCTGGTGGCGCTGCAGCGCGGCGAAGCCGTGATCCACGACCCGGCGCGTGGCCTGCTGCGCCTGAAGCTGGCCGAACTTTCGCGCCATTTCAGCGGCGTGCTGCTGGAGCTGCAGCCCGCGCTGGGCTTCCAGCCCGCGCGCGAGCGGCAGCACGTCAGCCTGCGCCAGCTGCTGGGCCCGGTGCGCGGGCTCAGGCGCTCGCTGCTGCAGATCTTCACGCTGGCGCTGGCGCTCGAAGTGTTCGTCCTGCTCAGCCCCTTTTTCATGCAGTGGGTGGTGGACGGCGCGCTGGTGAGCGCCGACCGCGACCTCGTGCTGACACTGGGCATCGGCTTCGGTCTGCTGGTGCTGGTGCAGGCGGCCACGGCCGCCGCGCGCAGCTGGGCGGTGCTGGCCTTGTCGGCCAGCCTGAACCTGCAGTGGCTGGTGAACGTGTTCGCGCATCTGCTGCGGCTGCCTGTGGCCTGGTTCGAGAAGCGCCATGCCGGCGACATCTGGTCGCGGTTCGGCGCCGTGCAGCACATCCAGCGCACGCTGACGACGAGCTTCATCGAAGCCGTGCTCGACGGCCTGCTCGTGCTGCTGACGCTGGTGATGATGCTGCTCTACAGCCCGCTACTCACGGCGCTGGTGCTCGGTGCCGTGGCCGGCTACGGCCTTCTGCGCTGGGTCTTCTTCGGCCCGTTGCGGCGCGCTAGCGAAGAGGCGCTGGTGTTCGAAGCGCGGCAGAGCAGCCACTTCCTTGAATCGCTGCGGGGCGTGCTGGCCATCAAGCTCTTCAACGCGCAGGGCGAGCGGCAGTCGCGTTTCTCCAGCCTGGTGGTGGAGACCATGAACGCGCAGCTCACGGTGCGCAAGCTGGAGCTGGTGTTCACGGTGTTGCACCGCCTGCTCTTCGGGCTGGAGCGTGTGGGGGTGGTGTGGCTCGGCGCGCTGCTGGTCATCGACCAGCGTCTGTCGCTGGGCATGCTCTTCGCCTTCGTGGCCTACAAGGAGACCTTCGCGGCCCGCGTGAGCGCGCTGGTGGACAAGGCGGTTGATTTGAAGATGCTGCGCCTGCAGGGCGAGCGCCTGGCCGACATCGTGCTCACGGCGCCGGAGCTTGAAGCCGAGACGGTCGAAGCACAGCGCCCGCTCGATGGCAGCCTGGAGCTGCGCGACCTGCGTTTTGCCTACGCCGACGGCGAGCCCGAGGTGCTGCGCGGCGTGAACCTGCGCATCGAGCCTGGCGAGAGCGTGGCCATCGTCGGGCCTTCAGGCTGCGGCAAGACCACCCTGCTCAAGCTGATGCTGGGGGTGCACGCGCCCACAGCAGGGCAGGTGCTGGTGGGCGGCGTGCCGCTGGGCCGCGCCGGCTTGCACGCCTGGCGCGAGCATGTGGGCGTGGTCTTGCAGGACGAGCCGCTGTTCTCCGGCAGCCTGCTCGACAACATCAGCTTCTTCAGCCCCGAGCCCGATGCCGCCTGGGCGCAGGAGTGCGCGCGCCTGGCCTGCGTGCACGACGAGATCGCGGCCATGCCCATGGGGTACCACACGCTCATCGGCGACATGGGGGCGGCGTTGTCGGGCGGGCAGAAGCAGCGCGTGCTGCTTGCGCGGGCGCTCTACAAGCGGCCGAAGATCCTGCTGCTGGACGAAGCGACGAGCTCGCTCGATGTCGAGCGCGAGCGCGCGGTGAACCAGGCCATCCGCCACTTGGCCTTGACGCGTGTGATCGTGGCGCACCGGCCCGAGACCATCCAGTCGGCCGGGCGCGTGGTGGCGCTGCACGAAGGGCGCGTGGCGCAAGACCTGCGCAGCGTGCCGGCGGCGGGCGCACCCGCCGCTTGAACGCGCGGCCTCAGCCGGACTTGCGGACGCGGAAGCCGAGCAGCGCGTACATCGGGCAGCGCGCGGCGCTGGCCGTGAGCAGCAGCACCAGGCCCACGACCCAGGCCCAGCCGCCGACCTTGCCGCTGATCGCGAAAGCGATCAGAAACAGGCCCAGCAGGATGCGGAAGACGCGGTCGTAACCCGACATGTTCTTGGCCATCATGGTGTGGTCTCCAGGCAGTGCGTTCGCGGCCCGTCTTTGCATTGCGGGCCGGCAGGGGGATGAAAGACGCGGCCACCCTCACCGCCGGCGCCGCGCCTCCATTCTGCCGCCAGCGCAGAGCCCCCGGGGCGAGGCCCGCCGAATGCTCAGCTCTTTTTCATCGGGCAGGTGTTCATGCCCAGCAGCGGGTAAGCGGGGCAGAAGCGGAAAGCTCCGGTGGCCAGCGGCACCAGGCCGAGCCAGCCCCACAGCCCGATGGTGCCGGTGAGCGTGAGGGCGATCAGCACCAAGCCGACCGTGATGCGGAGGATGCGGTCGATGCCGCCGACGTTGCTGTTCATGAAAGGCTCCTGGGGGTTGTGCGGCGACACTGCCGATGTGCTGCACTGTGCGCCGGGCCGGCGCCGGGTTCTGTGACCTGGGTCACATGGGCCTCACGACACCCTGCACGTAGCCGGGCGGCCGCGCGCCTGGGGTGCCGCGTCAGACGCTGCGTCAAACGCTGCGTTCGCCCGCCGCCACCTGCCGCAGGGCCGCGCTGTCCAGCACCTCGATGCGCTCGCGCGACAGCCGCACCCAGCCCGCCCGTTCGAAGCGCGCGAGCAGGCGCGAGACGATCTCGCGCACGGTGCCCAGCGTGTCGGCCAGCGCCTGGTGGGTGGTGGTCAGGGCCAGGCCGTGGCCCAGCAGGGCCTGTGCCAGGCGCTGGTCGAGGCGTTGGAAGGCGACGGCTTCGGCCAGGGCCATCAGGTCGGCTAGGCGGTCGGCCAGCACGCCAAAGACATGCCGGCGGAACACGGCCTGCTCGCACCAGCGCTCGAACCCCGCGGGCGAGAGCAGCAGCATTTCGGTCGCTTCGGTGGTCTGCCCATGGGCGCTGAGTGCGCCCTGGCCGAAAAGGCAGGCCGTGGAGACAACACACAGCTCGCCCGGCGTCACGCGGTAGAGCTCCAGCGTGCGGCCACCCGGTGAGCCGCGCGCCACGCGCACGCTGCCGGTCAGCAGCACGGGGAAGCCGGGGCAGGCCGAGCCTTCGTCGAAGAGCAGGGTGCCGGCGGGCGCCTGCACGTGCAGGGTTTCGGTGGCCAGCACGGCCTGGCGCTCGGCCGCCGGCAGCTCGGCCAGCACGGGGTGCAGCTGCAGCAAACGGGCTTGCAGGGCGGCATCGATCATGGGGCGGCGCGTACCTGTGCGGGTTGCGTCTGGGTTTCCAGGTGGTGCAGCCAGACCATCGCGTGCTCGCGGTGGGGGCCGCACATCTCAGCGCTGGGCTGCAAGGAGCCGCACACCGCGGGCCGACTGGGCTGGCCGAAAAGGCGGCACAGCTGCTGCTCGTCGAGCTGCACGCAGGGCACGCCGGCCGGCTTGCCCCCGGGCATGCCGGGGATGGGCGAGGTGATCGAGGGCGCGGTGCAGCACGCGCCGCAGCCAGGGCGGCAGTCCATGCCGGCGATGCTATCGCCGCCATCACCACAAGCCATGCCGCTACAACTGCAGAGCCGTGACAATACAAACAAGAATCATTCTCGATGGAGCGCCGTGATGGCCAAGTCAGCAACTTTCGGCGTGATGCACCTGGGCATCGCTTTCGGCGTGAGCTTCGCGCTGACCGGCAGCGTGGCGATTGCAGGCGCCATCACGCTGGTGGAACCGGTGGTGAACACCGTGGCGCACTACTTCTTCGACCGCTGGTGGGCGCGGCGCGAGTTGCGCCGGCAGGCCCCGGCGGCCGCGCCCGCAGCGAGGGGTGTCGCGCCGGGCGCGAATTCGGGCGCACTGGCGGTCTAGACGCCCGGCGCCGGGGTGCGGGGCCGCCGGAAGCCTCGTAAAATCAAAGGCTTGCGCGCGGTTCGGCCCGTCTTGGCCCGGCCGCGTTTTGGCTTTTCCAGAAGGCATCTCCATGCTGCACCCGCAGGAATTCGACGTCATCGTGGTCGGTGGTGGCCACGCCGGCACCGAGGCCGCCCTGGCCAGCGCCCGCATGGGCTGCACCACGCTGCTGCTCACCCACAACATCGAGACGCTGGGGCAGATGAGCTGCAACCCCAGCATCGGCGGCATCGGCAAGGGCCACCTGGTCAAGGAGATCGATGCGCTGGGCGGCGCCATGGCAGCCGCCACCGACGAAGCTGGGATCCAGTTCCGCATCCTCAACGGCAGCAAGGGCCCGGCCGTGCGCGCCACCCGCGCGCAGGCCGACCGTGTGCTGTACCGCGCCGCCATCCGCCAGCGCCTGGAGAACCAGCCGAACCTGTGGCTCTTCCAGCAGGCGGTAGACGACCTGATGGTGGAAGGCGACCGCGTGGTGGGTGCCGTCACACAGATCGGCCTGCGCTTCCGCGCGCGGGCGGTGGTGCTGACGGCGGGCACCTTCCTCGACGGCCGCATCCATGTCGGCCTGCAGAACTACAGCGCTGGGCGGGCGGGCGACCCGCCGGCCGTCAGCCTCTCGGCGCGGCTGAAAGAGCTGAAGCTGGCGCAGGGCCGGCTGAAGACGGGCACGCCGCCGCGCATCGACGGGCGCAGCATCGATTTCTCGAAGCTGGTGGAGCAGCCGGGAGATCTGGATCCGGTGCCGGTGTTCAGCTTCCTCGGCCGGCCCGAGCAGCATCCGCGCCAGGTGCCGTGCTGGATCACGCACACCAACGAGCGCACGCACGAGATCATCAAGAGCGGTTTCGACCGCAGCCCGATGTTCACTGGCGTGATCGAGGGCGTGGGGCCGCGCTATTGCCCGAGCATCGAGGACAAGGTGAACCGCTTCGCCGACAAGGGCAGCCACCAGATCTTCCTGGAGCCCGAGGGCCTGACGACGCACGAGTTCTACCCGAACGGCATCAGCACCTCGCTGCCCTTCGACATCCAGCTCGGCGCGCTGTGCTCGATGGTGGGCCTGGAGAACGCGCACATCCTGCGGCCGGGCTACGCCATCGAGTACGACTTCTTCGATCCGCGCGAACTCAAGCCCAGCTTCGAAACGCGCGCCATCCAGGGCTTGTTCTTCGCCGGGCAGATCAACGGCACCACGGGTTACGAGGAGGCCGCAGCCCAGGGCTTGTACGCCGCGGTCAACGCCGCGCTGCAGGTGCGGGGGCTGGAGCCCTGGCTGCCGCGCCGCGACCAGGCTTACCTCGGCGTGCTGGTGGACGACCTCACCAGCAAGGGCGTGACCGAGCCCTACCGCATGTTCACGAGCCGCGCCGAATACCGGCTGCAGCTGCGCGAAGACAACGCCGACCTGCGCCTCACGGAGCAGGGCCGCGCACTGGGTCTGGTGGACGATGCCCGCTGGGCCGCCTTCGAAACCAAGCGCGAGCGCCTGGAGCAGGAGCGGCAGCGCCTGCGCAGCACCTGGGTGCGCCCGGCCACCGTGCCGGCAGCCGAGGCGGAGCGCCTGCTGGGCAAGGCGCTGGAGCACGAGTACCCGCTGGAAGACCTGCTGCGCCGCCCGGGCGTGGACTTCGACGCGGTCTGCGCAGTAGCCGCCGTGGCGGGCGGTACCGAACACCACCGTGTTTCACGTGAAACACTGCGGGCCGCCTGGGGCCAGCGCGAAGCCGACGCCGTCATCGAGCAGACCGAGATCGCCGTGAAGTACGCCGGCTACATCGACAAGCAGAACGACGAGGTCGAGCGGGCCGCGACGCTGGAGAACCTGAAGCTGCCCGAACAGCTGGACTACGCGAGCGTCACGGCGCTGTCCTTCGAAGTGCGGCAGAAGCTGTCTCGGCACCGGCCGGCCACGCTGGGGCAGGCCTCGCGCATCTCGGGCGTGACGCCGGCGGCCATCTCGCTGCTGCTGGTGCACCTGAAGAAGAACCGCTTCGAAGGTTTCGGCCGCATGCCTTCCGTGCCCGCCCCGGCGGCTGATAGCCAGGCGGCCTGAGCCCGTGACGAAGCACCTCGACGACATCGCCGCGCTGTGCGCGGCCTGCGGCCTCAGCCCCAGCGCCACCCAGCTTCAGGCGCTCGCTGACTACCTGGCGCTGCTGCAGCGCTGGAACGCCACCTACAACTTGACCGCGGTGCGCGACCCGGCCGCCATGCTCACGCAGCACCTGGCCGATTGCCTGGCCGTGGTGCCGCCCTTGCAGCGCCACGCCGAAGGCGGGCGCTTGCTCGACGTGGGCAGCGGCGGCGGCTTGCCGGGCGTGGTGATCGCCACGCTGCTGCCGGCCTGGAGCGTGACCTGCGTCGACGCCGTCGGCAAGAAGATCGCTTTCGTGCGCCAGGTGGCCGGCACGCTGCCCTTGCCCAACCTGCGGGCCGAGCACACCCGCATCGAGCAGCTGAAGCAGCCGCCCTACGACCTGATCACTTCGCGTGCCTTCGCTTCGCTGGCCGACTTCACGCGGCTGACCCGCCCGCACCTCGCCTCCGGCGGTGTTTGGATGGCGATGAAGGGCAGGGCGCCGGACGACGAAGCCACTGAACTGCCAGCCGACGTGACGGTGTTTCACGTGGAACAACTGGCTGTGCCGGGGCTGGACGCCCAGCGATGCCTGGTCTGGATGCGCCCGGCCGGCTGAAAAAGGGCCTGCGCCGCAGGGCGCACCACGGGCAAGCGGCCGAATCTCGGCTACGCTCTTTCCCGCCTGATCCGCGCTCGAACTGCCCTTGTCGGGCCCCTGTTCGGCGACTTCCGACGCCTCCAACCCACCCCAAGAACCAGAAGCGAACCCCATGCTTGGCATAGGCGACTACGGTGCTTTCTGCGCCGCCATCCTGCTGTTCCTCGCTTTGCCCGGCCCGGGCACCTTTGCGCTGCTCACCTCCACCGCCAAGGGCGGCATGCGGGCAGGCGCTGCAGCCACGGCGGGAGTCATTGTCGGTGACCAGGTGCTGCTCTGGCTGGCCGTGGCCGGCGTGGCCGCTTTGCTGGCTGCCCACCCGGTGTGGTTCCAGGGCGTGCAGTACCTCGGCGCGGCCTACCTGGTGTGGATCGGCCTCAAGCTCATCTTCGCCAAGCCCGGTGACGCTTCGCCCATCCGCATCGAGCCGCACCACTACGCACGCCAGGCCTTCCTGATCACGCTGCTCAACCCCAAGGCCATCGTCTTCTACATGGCCTTCTTCCCCCTGTTCATCGACCCCGCCATGCACCGCGGCGCCGTCACCTTTGCTGCCATGGCGGCCACCATTGCCGTGATCACGGCCGTCTACTGCCTGACCCTGTGTTTCTTTGCGGACGCCCTCAGCGCCCGCTTGAAGAAGAACGCGCGCATCGGCCGCCTGCTGGAGCGCGCCGCCGGTGTCTTCCTCGTGGGCTTCGGCATCCGGCTGGGGGTGCAATGAGCAAGGCCAGCACTGTGCCCGGCCCGCGCATCTTCTGCGTGGCCAACCAGAAAGGCGGCGTCGGCAAGACCACCACCACGGTCAACCTCGCCGCCGGTCTGGCCCAGATCGGCCAGCGCGTCCTGGTGGTCGATCTCGACCCCCAGGGCAACGCCACCATGGGCTCGGGCATCGACAAACGCGCGTTGCCGCTCAGCGTCTACGACGTGCTGCTGGAGCAAGCCGGCATCGCCGAAGCCCGCCAGCCCAGCCCCAAGGGCGGCTACATGGTGCTCGGCGCCAACCGCGACCTGGCCGGTGCCGAGGTGGAGCTGGTGCCGCTGGAGCGCCGCGAAAAGCGCCTGAAGGCCGCCATCGCCGCCGTCGCGGCCGACCACGATTTCGTGCTCATCGACTGCCCGCCCTCCCTGAGCCTGCTCACGCTGAACGGCCTGTGCGCCGCGCACGGCGTGGTGGTGCCCATGCAGTGCGAGTACTTCGCGCTGGAAGGCTTGTCGGACCTGGTCAACACCATCAAGCAGGTGCATGCCAACCTCAACCCCGAGCTGCAGATCATCGGCCTGCTGCGCGTGATGTTCGACCCGCGCATCACGCTGCAGCAGCAGGTGAGCGAACAGCTCAAGGCGCACTTCGGCGAGAAGGTCTTCGATACGGTCATCCCGCGCAACGTGCGTCTGGCCGAAGCGCCCAGCTACGGCGAGCCCGGCGTCACCTTCGACCCCGCCAGCAAGGGCGCGCAGGCCTTTGTCGAGTTCGCCAAGGAGATGGTGGCGCGGCTCGGTGCGCAGCCGCCTGCCGCCACCCCCGCTGGCTGAGCCATGGCCGCGGTGCTGTCGCCTGTGCTGCTGTCGCGGGTGGAAGACGCCGGCCTGAACGCCAGCGCGCCGCCGGCGCAGTGGTGGATCGACGGCTGGCTGGTGCGCGCCTGGCCGGGCAAAGCGCGGCGCGCCCGCTGTGTCAACGCGCTGGCGCCCGGCCTCTTGCCTTTGTCGGAGCGGCTGGCAGCCGCCGAGCGGGTGTGTGCCGAGCACGGCGTGCCGCTGATCTTCCGCATCACGCCCTTCACACAACCCGCCAGCCTGGATGCTGAGTTGGCGGCTTGGGGCTTCCAGGTTGTCGATCCGACGCTGGTGCTGGTCATGCCGAAGGTGCAGGGCCTAGTGCCCGGCCCCATCCCTGCCGATGTGCAACTGCAGCCGCTGGACAGCGAGACCTTTGCGGAAGCGGTGGGCGCCCTGCGCGGCACGCCACCGGCGCACCGGCTCGGCCACGCCCGGCGGCTGCTGCACTCGCCCGTGCCGCACCGGGCGCTGGCTTTGCGCAGCACGGCCGACGGGCGTGTGCTCGCCTGTGCGCAGATGGCGCTGGAGCCGCCCTGGGTGGGCCTGTACGACGTCTTCACCCACCCCGAAGCCCGCAACCGCGGGTTCGCAAGGCTCCTGTGTGAGCACCTGCTCTCGCAGGGCCTGAGCCTTGGCGGCACCGCAGCCTACCTGCAGGTGGACGCCGCCAACAGCCCGGCCCTGGCGGTGTACCGCCGTCTCGGCTTCGAGCCGGGCTACCGTTACCACTACCTCGAACGCGCCCCTGCCGCCTGAGGACATGCCGCCGCCCCGTGTTCGGGGGGTGGGCCGATGAGCTGCCGGCGCCGGTTTGCCCGCGGATACCCGGGTCAGCCACTCCTCCCCGAGGTCTTCGCCATGCGCACGTCAACCTGCAGCCTGCTCGGCTGCGCCTTCGCCGCACTCCTGGCCACCACCGCAGCGCCTTCTGCGCAGGCCGCGTTGGTCACCTGGCAGGCCTCCAGCGGCCTGACCCCAGATGCCGCGGTGCCGCAGTGGCAGCTGGTCGACGACGCGAGCCCCGAGAACCCCAGCCTCTCGGGCGGTGTGCTCACCATCGGCGGCAACCAGATCGCCGAGCAGATGTACTACTCGATGTCCGGCACCGACACCGACTTCTCCGGCGGGGCAACCTACTGGCTCGAGGCGCGCCTGCGCGTCAACACCCAGAGCTGGATCGCCGACTGGTGGCGTGCCCCTGTGACGATGGCCATCGGCTTCGACGGTGGCGGCCTGGCCGTCTTCGAGCTGCGCCGCGACAGCATCTACCTGCGCAATGGCAACAACTCCCTCGGCGTGCTGAACAACACCGTCGACACCGACACCGACTTCCACCTTTACCGCATGGAGGTCTTGGGCAGCACGGCCGGCAGCACCGTCAACGTCTACCAGGACGGCGTGCTCGTGCTCACCGACAACTCGGTCTTCAACTTCGGCAGCGGCAACCGGGTCTTCTGGGGCGACTCGTCCATCATCGCCGGCGGGCGCAGCGAATGGACTTACGTGGCCACCAACCTGGCGGGCGGCGTCACGGCGCCGAACCCGCCGCAACCCGCCCCCGAGCCCGGCACGCTGGCCCTGGCGGCGCTGGCCTTGTTGGCAGCGCGCGCGGTGCGGCCCCCACGCGCCCGGGCCTGAGAGGGCCCAGGCCTGCAGCGCGGATGGCCTGCGGCGCTCAGAGCCCCAGGCTCTCTTCCACGCCCAGGTGCACGTTCATCGCCTGCACGGCGGCGCCGCTGGCGCCTTTGCCCAGGTTATCCAGGCGCGCCATCACCACGGCTTGCGTCTCGCTGGCGAAGACGAACACGTCCACGCGGTTGGTGTCGTTGCAGGCCTGCACGTCGAAGAAGCCGCCTTCCAGCGTGGCCGCATCGCGCAGCGGCATCACGCGGATGAAGCGCTCACCGGCGTAATGGCGCTCGTAGGCTTGCTGCAGCGCCACGGCCGTGGTGCCCAGCGCCGCCAGCGACAGCGGCACGCTCACCGCCAGCCCCTTGTAGAAGTTGGCGACGATGGGCTGGAAGATGGGTGGCTGCGCCAGGCCGGTGTGCGCCGCCATCTCGGGCAGGTGCTTGTGCGCCAGCGTCAGCCCGTAAGGCCGCGGTGATGTGAGCGCCGGCTCCGTGGGAAGCGCTTGGTATTGCTCGATCATCTTCTTGCCGCCACCCGAGTAGCCGGTGATGGACGTGGCCGAGACCACGGTGCTTTTCGGCACCAGGCCGGCGTCCACCAGCGGGCGCAGCAGCAGGATGAAAGAGCTGGCGTGGCAGCCCGGGTTGGCGATGCGCTTGGCGCCGCGGATCGCCGCGCGCTGCCCCGGTGCCAGCTCGGGCAGGCCGTAGACCCAGCCCGGCACCGTGCGGTGCGCGGTGCTGGCATCGATGAGACAGGTGTTCGGGTTCGTCACCATCGCCGCGGCTTCGCGCGAGGCGGCGTCGGGCAGGCACAGGAAGGCCACGTCGGCGGCGTTCAACAGGCGCGCGCGCTCGGCGCTGTCCTTGCGCTTGTCGGCGTCGATGCGCAGCACCTCGATGTCGGGGCGGGCGGCGAGGTACTCGTGGATGCGCAGGCCGGTGGTGCCTTCCTGGCCGTCGACGAAGACTTTGGTGCTCATGGGGGGCTCACTCACAATGCCGCTGCAATGCGCCGAGGATACAAGCCATGAATGACGCGGCACCGCGTGTGCTGAACCTGCCGGGCTGGATGGATTCCGGCCCCAAGCACTGGCAGAGCCGGTGGGAGGCGCTGCACGGGTTTGAACGTGTGCAGCAGGCCGACTGGCACTGGCCCCGCCGCGGCGACTGGATGGCCCGGCTGGACGAGGTGCTGCTCGAAGCCGACACCCCGGCGCTGCTGGTGGCCCACAGCCTGGGCTGCCACCTGGTGGCCGCCTGGGCCGCGCACAGCCGCCACACCGCGCATGTGCTGGGCGCGCTGCTCGTGGCCCCGCCCGACACCGAAAGAGACGATATGCCGCCGCAGCTGCACAACTGGCGCCCCCTGGTGCGCGAGCGTCTGCCGTTTGCCGCCACCGTGCTCTACAGCAGCGACGACCCCTACGCCGCGCCCGAGCGCGCGCAAGCCCTGGCCGAGGCCTGGGGCGCCGCGGCGCACGGTCTGGGAGCCCTCGGCCACATCAACGGCGATTCGGGCTTGGGTGACTGGCCCGAGGGCCTGGCCCGGCTGCGGGCCCTGGGCTGGCGCGGCGCATGAACAGCCGCGCCGGATGGGCCGTGGTCATCGGCCTGGTGATCGCCACCGTGCTGGGCTGGAGCAGCTTGCTGGGCAGTGGGTTCGGCGTCTCGGTGCTGGTGATGACCGTCTTGTGCGCGGGGGCGGTTGGCGGGCTGTGGTGGTTGCTGCAGCGCACGGGCGACGCCCGGGCGGCGCTGCGCGAGAAGCTGGCCGGTGGCGATGACGGCCAGCATCACGAGTTCGACGGCGTGACGCTGCGCGTGGAGGATGACGGCCGCCACGTCTGGCTGGACGGCCCTGGCCTGCTGCGCGTGTTGCGCCGCCGCGAACCCGAAGAAGCGCTGGCCGCGCGCCACACCGGCGCCTGGCGCCGCACCGAGCAGGGCGTGCTGATGCTGCGCGTGGACGCCGTCATCGCCTATCTCGGCAGCATGCCGGGCCGCGACGAGCCCCGGCTGCAGAAGCTGCGGCGCTACCTGGAGCGTGACCTGCTCTACCCGGCGCAGCGCCGCCGCGAGCGTGGTTGAAACGCTGGCCCCTGAGCGACAGTGCGTGACAATCCGCCGATGGTCACCAAGAAGATGAAGGGTCTGGGCATGGGCCTGGAGGCCCTGCTCGGCCCCAAGGTCAGCGAAGCGCCGGCCGCTGCCGCCCCCGCGCAGCCCAACAGCCTGCCGCTCACGCAACTGCGCGCCGGCAAGTACCAGCCGCGCACGCGCATGGACGAGGGCTCGCTCTACGAGCTGGCCGAAAGCATCAAGGGCCAGGGCGTGATGCAGCCCATCCTCGTGCGCCCGCTGGCCGAGCCGGGGCAGTACGAAATCATCGCTGGCGAACGCCGTTTCCGCGCCGCCAAGCTGGCCGGCCTCGCCGAGGTGCCGGTGCTGGTGAAGCCCGTGCCCGACGAAGCCGCCGCGGTGATGGCGCTGATCGAGAACATCCAGCGCGAAGACCTCAACCCGCTGGAAGAGGCGCAGGGCCTGCAGCGCCTGGTCAACGAGTTCAACCTCACGCACGAGCAGGCGGCGCAGGCCGTGGGCCGTTCGCGCAGCGCCGCCAGCAACCTGCTGCGCCTGCTGCAGCTGGCCGAGCCCGTGCAGCAGATGCTGCTGGCCGGCGACCTGGACATGGGCCACGCCCGCGCGCTGCTGGCGCTGCCGGCGGCCGAGCAGGTGATGGCCGCGCACGAGATCAGCGCCAAGAAACTGAGCGTGCGCGAGGCCGAGCGCCTGGTGGCGCGGCAGCTGCCCGGCCGCAGTGGCACGGCGGCCACCCGCGCCAAGCCGGCGAAAACGCGCGACCTGGCGCGCCTGGAAGAACGCCTGGCCGATATGCTGACGGCCAGTGTCGAGATCCGCGTGCAGAAGCGCACCGCGCGCGGCGAGGCCGGCGAGATCGCCATCGCCTTCGGTTCGCTGGAAGAACTCAACGGCCTGCTGGAGAAGCTGGGCGCGGGCGAGAGCTGAGCAGCAGCCACAGCACCGCCGCCATCACCGCCGCGATCGGCAACAGCGAACCCAGGTTCAGCAGCGCCCAGCCTTTCGTGGTGATCAGCGCGCCCGAGGCGAAGGAGCTCAGCGCCATGGTCCAGAACACGGCCGTGTCCATCAGCCCCTGGGCGCGGTTCTTCTCCTCCGGCCGGTAGGCCTGCGTGAGCAGCGTGCTGCCGCCGGTGTAGAGGAAGTTCCAGCCCACGCCCAAGGCGAACAGCGCCACCAGGAACTGCATCAGGTCCACACCCGACAGCGCCACGGCCACGCACACCAGGTTCAGCAGCCCGCCCACGAACATGATGGGCAGCGCGCCATAACGCTTGATGAGGTGGCCGGTGAAGAAGCTGGGCACGAACATGCCCAGCACGTGCCATTCGAGCACCAGCGCGGCGCTGCTGAAGGGGTGCTGGCACTGCTGCATGGCAATCGGCGTCGCGGCCATCAGCAGGTTCATCACGCCGTAGCCCAAGGCCGCGCCGATGACGGCCACAGCGAAGACGGGCTGGCGCAAGAGCTCGGCCGCCGGCCGGCCCACCGCCGCGCCCGGCACCGGCGGCACGTGCGGTGGAAAGCGGATGAAGCTCAGTACGCCCAGCGCCAGCACCGCCACGCCCACCAGCGCGAGGTAGGCGCCCGCGAAGGGCAGGGCCAGCCAATCGCGCGTGGCGCTGGCGAGGTTGGGCCCGATGAAGGCGCCCGCGATGCCGCCGGCCAGCACCATCGACAGCGCACGTTCCTTGTAGGCCGGTGCCACCAGCTCGGCGCCGGTGAAGCGGTAGAGCGCGCCATTGGCGCTGTAGAAGCCAGCCACCACGGTGGAGACCAGCAGCAGCCAGAAATTCTGCAGCGACACCGCCAGCGCACAGCCCGCGCAAGAGACGATGGCCACCAAGAGGCCGAGCTGGAAGGAGCGCTTGCGCCCCACGCGCGCCTGCAGCCGCGACACCGGCATGGCCGACAGCGCCGCGCCCACCACATAGCCGGTGACGGGCAATGTGGCCATCCAGCCCAGCGGCGCCAGCGACAGCCCCACCAGCCCGTTGATGGCGATGAAGGTGACGTTGTTGACCAGGAAGAGCGCCTGACAAACCGTCAGCAGCCAGAGGTTGGCATTCATGAGCAGGGCGCTTGGCCAAGGCAGTGTGCGGTGCGCCGGGGTGGCGCACAGGGCGTGGGGATCATCGCACCATGTGGAACCTTTGCCCGGGCAGGCGGCTCCATCGCGGTGCGTGCGGGGGAGCAGTGGTGGTCAGCCGGTGTGCGGTCTGCCGCGTTGAACAGCAGCGCGAAGGCCGGGCAGGCCTGTTGAGCTGCCGAGGGCATGGCTCTTGCACAGGGCAAGGCATCGCGGCACAAAGCCCCGCCGTCATGAATTGAACTGTGAAAGGCCTGGACATCCGCGCCACAGCGCGGCGCAGAATGCACGAAGCTGAGATCACACGACAGCGCTCCGCAGGCATCTAGCGGGGCCGGTGGCGAAGGAAAGCTCTGATGGAGCCTGGGTCTGTCAAGCCGGGACTCCATCAGAACTTCCCGGGCACGGTTGGGGGTGGATATGGGTCCACTTCGGCTGCGCCTGCGAACACCGGAGGCCGCATGGACGTGATCAGCCACTTTGCCGCTCGCTACGAGCGCACGCGTGAAGAAGAGCTCTCGCTCGAGGACTACCTCGCCGAGTGCAAGCGCAACCCGCTGGCCTATGCCTCGGCCGCCGAGCGCATGCTCAAGGCCATCGGCGAGCCCACCACGGTGGACACGCGCAACGACCCGCGGCTCTCGCGCCTGTTCGCGAACAAGGTCATCAAGGTCTACCCGGCCTTCGCCGAGTTCTACGGCATGGAAGACGCCATCGAACAGGTGGTGAGCTACTTCCGCCACGCCGCGCAGGGGCTGGAAGAGAAGAAGCAGATCCTCTACCTGCTGGGCCCGGTGGGCGGCGGCAAGAGCAGCATCGCCGAACGGCTGAAGCAGCTGATGCAGGAGGTGCCCTTCTACGCCATCAAGGGCAGCCCGGTGAATGAAAGCCCGCTGGGGCTCTTCGACGCAGTGGAAGACGGGCCGATTCTCGAAAGCGAATACGGCATCCCGCGCCGCTACCTCAACCGCATCCTGAGCCCCTGGGCCGTGAAGCGGCTGGAAGAGTTCGGTGGCGACATCCGCAAGTTCAAGGTGGTCAAGCGCCACCCCAGCATCCTCAAGCAGGTGGGCATCAGCAAGACCGAGCCTGGCGACGAGAACAACCAGGACATCTCGTCGCTGGTGGGCAAGGTCGACATCCGCAAGCTGGAGAGCTATTCACAAGACGACCCCGACGCCTACAGCTACAGCGGCGGCCTGTGCCTGGCCAACCAGGGCCTGCTGGAGTTCGTGGAGATGTTCAAGGCGCCCATCAAGGTGCTGCACCCGCTGCTGACGGCCACCCAGGAAGGCAACTTCAAGGGCACCGAAGGTTTCGGCGCCATTCCCTTCGACGGTGTGGTGCTGGCCCACAGCAACGAAAGCGAGTGGAAGGCCTTCCGCAACAACAAGAACAACGAGGCCTTCCTCGACCGCATCTACATCGTGAAGGTGCCGTACTGCCTGCGCGTGAGCGAAGAGATCAAGATCTACGAGAAGCTGCTGAAGAACTCGTCGCTGGCCGCGGCCACCTGCGCGCCGGGCACGCTGAAGATGATGAGCCAGTTCGCCATCCTCACGCGGCTGAAGGAGCCGGAGAACTCGTCGCTCTATTCCAAGATGCTGGTCTACGACGGTGAGAACCTGAAGGACACCGACCCGCGCGCCAAGAGCTACCAGGAGTACCGCGACTATGCCGGCGTCGACGAAGGCATGAACGGCATCAGCACGCGCTTTGCCTACAAGATCATCAGCAAGGTCTTCAACTTCGACAGCACCGAAGTGGCGGCCAACCCCGTGCACCTGATGTACGTGCTGGAGCAGCAGATCGAGCGCGAGCAGTTCGCGAAAGAGCTCGAAGACAAGTACGTCGGCTACATCAAGGAACTGCTGGCGCCGCGTTATGCCGAATTCATCGGCAAGGAAATCCAGACCGCGTATCTGGAGAGTTACTCCGAGTACGGCCAAAACATCTTCGACCGCTACGTCACCTACGCCGATTACTGGATCCAGGACCACGAGTACCGCGACACCGACACCGGCGAAGTCTTCGACCGCGGCTCGCTGAACGCCGAGCTGGAGAAGATCGAGAAGCCCGCAGGCATTGCCAACCCGAAGGATTTCCGCAACGAGATCGTCAACTTCGTGCTGCGCGCACGTGCCAACAACCAGGGCAAGAACCCGGTGTGGACCAGCTACGAGAAGCTGCGCACCGTGATCGAGAAGAAGATGTTCAGCAACACCGAAGAGTTGTTGCCGGTGATCAGCTTCAACGCCAAGGCCAGCGCCGACGAAGCCAAGAAGCACGAAGACTTCGTCACGCGCATGGTGGCCAAGGGCTACACGCAGAAGCAGGTGCGACTGCTGTGCGAGTGGTATCTCAGAGTTCGCAAGTCGAGCTGATCCAGCGAAAGGCCGCCGTGCAGCAGATCATCGACAGAAGACTGGCGGGCAAGAACAAGTCCATCGGCAACCGCGAGCGTTTCCTGCGCCGTCACAAGGAGCAGATCCGCGAAGCGGTCAAGCGTGCCATCGACGGCCGCAGCATCAGCGATGTCGAGCGCGGCGAGGACATCCACATCCCGAAGAAGGACCTGAGCGAACCCGTCTTCGGCCACGGCCCGGGCGGCGTGCGCGAGGTGGTGCACCCGGGCAACAAGGACTTCGTGCAGGGCGACCGCATCGAGCGACCCAAAGGCGGGCAGGGTGGTGGTGGCTCCGGCAAGGGCCAGGCCAGCGACCAGGGCGAAGGCGAGGACGACTTCGTCTTTGCGCTGAGCAAGGAAGAGTTCATGCAGGTCTTCTTCGAAGACCTGGCGCTGCCGCACCTGGTGCGCACGCAACTGGCCGAAATGCCCGAGTGGAAAAGCCAGCGCGCCGGTTTCTCCAGCGACGGCACGCCCAACAACCTGCATGTGGTGCGCAGCATGCGCGGCGCCTTGGGCCGGCGCATCGCCCTGGGCAACGGGCCGCGGCGCGAGCTGCACGAGATGCAGGCCCGCCTGGCCGAGATGCAGGCCGCGCTGCAACCCGGCGACGCCGTGGCCGAAGCGGCCATTCAAGCGCTGGCCGAAGAGATCCGCCTCTTGCGTGGCCGCATCGAACGCATTCCTTACCTCGACCCCATCGACCTGCGCTACCGCAGCCGCATCAAGGTGCCGGTGCCCACCAGCAAGGCGGTGATGTTCTGCCTGATGGACGTCAGCGGCAGCATGGACGAAGCGCGCAAGGAGCTCAGCAAGCGCTTCTTCATCCTGCTCTACCTCTTCCTCACGCGGCACTACGAGAAGATCGACCTTGTCTTCATCCGCCACCACACGCAAGCGCAAGAGGTGGACGAGCAGAACTTCTTCCACGCCCGCGAGACCGGCGGCACCGTGGTCAGCAGCGCGCTGGTGCTGATGGAAGAGATCATCAAGGCCCGCTACGACCCGGCGCAGTGGAACATCTACGGCGCCCAGGCCAGCGACGGCGACAACTGGCACCACGACAGCGGCCGCTGCCGCGAGATCCTCAGCGAGAAGATCCTGCCGCTGGTGCGCTACTTCGCCTACGTGCAGGTGGCCGAGGAAGAGCAGAACCTGTGGGACGAGTACACGCAGCTGCAGGCCGCGCACCGCCACTTCGCGATGCGCAAGGCCGTGCAGGCCAGCGAGATCTACCCGGTGTTCCGCGATCTCTTCAAGAAGGAAGGCGCGAAAGCCGCATGAGGACCGCTGCATGAAAGCCCGCCCTCTCGCCCTGGAACAACCGCTGCCGCTGGCCCAGCGCCCCGGCGAGCCGCTGCCCGCCACCAGCGACTGGAGCTTCGAGCTCATCGAGCAGTACCACCGCGTCATCCAGGCCACGGCCGAGCGTTTCGGGCTGGACACCTACCCGAACCAGCTGGAGATCATCACCGCCGAGCAGATGATGGACGCCTACGCCAGCGTGGGCATGCCGGTGAACTACCGGCACTGGAGCTACGGCAAGGAGTTCATCGCCACCGAGAAGAACTACAAGCGCGGCCACATGGGCCTGGCCTACGAGATCGTCATCAACAGCAACCCCTGCATCAGTTACCTGATGGAAGAGAACACGCTGGCGATGCAGGCCCTGGTGATTGCGCACGCGGCCTACGGCCACAACAGCTTCTTCAAGGGCAACTACCTCTTCCGCATGTGGACCGATGCGGCGTCCATCATCGACTACCTGGTCTACGCCAAGAACTACGTCGCGCAGTGCGAAGAGAAACACGGCCTGGAGGCCGTGGAGAGTTTTCTCGACAGCTGCCACGCGCTGCAGAACCACGGCGTCGACCGCTACCGCCGCCCCAGCCGCAAGAGCCTGGCGCAGGAGCTCAGCGAACGCATCGACCGCGAGGCCTACGCCCAGCGGCAGGTCAACGACCTTTGGCGCACGCTGCCGCGCATGGCCGCCAAGGAAGGCGCTGCGCCCGAGGCCAAGCGTTTCCCGGAAGAGCCGCAGGAGAACCTGCTGTACTTCATCGAGAAGAACGCGCCGCTGCTGGAGCCCTGGCAGCGCGAGATCGTGCGCATCGTGCGCAAGGTGGCGCAGTACTTCTACCCGCAGCGCCAGACGCAGGTGATGAACGAGGGCTGGGCCACCTTCTGGCACCACCGCCTGCTCAACACCATGTACGACGACGGCTTCCTCACCGACGGCGTGATGCTGGAGTGGCTGACCTCGCACACCAACGTGATCTACCAGCCCCCGGTGGGCCACCGCGCCTACAGCGGCATCAACCCGTATGCGCTGGGTTTTGCGATGTACACCGACATCCAGCGCATCTGCGAGCACCCCACCGATGAAGACCGCCAGTGGTTCCCCGACATCGCCGGCAAGCCCTGGCTGCCGGTGCTGGACCACGCCATGCGCAACTTCAAGGACGAGAGCTTCATCGGCCAGTACCTCAGCCCGAAGCTGATGCGCGAGCTGCGCCTGTTCGCCATCACCGACGACGAGAAGCAGAACGAGCTGGAGGTCAGCGCCATCCACGACGAAGCCGGCTACCGACGCGTGCGCGAATCGCTCAGCCAGCAGTACGACCTGGGGCAACGTGAACCCAACATCCAGGTCTGGAACGTCAACCTGCGCGGCGACCGCAGCCTCACGCTGCGGCACTTCCAGCACCAGGACCGCCCGCTGCACGACAGCGGCCAGGAGGTGCTGAAACACGTGGCGCGGCTGTGGGGCTTCGGCGTGCAACTGGAGAGCGTCAACGCCAAGGGCGACGTGACGAAGCGCTTCAGCGTGCCGGCGCCGGCGGCGGCCTGAAGGCTGGGCTGTTTCTGGGCCATTCGGCAGGGCGCAGGGCCGGTCAGATGCGCAGAAATCGGTAACGATCTCGTTACCATTGGGGATTGACTGGCGTCTGTCCAGCCACGCCCTGAACAGTTGCCCACGCCCCAAGGCCCCGATTTGCTGAACCTGCCCCGTCCGACGCTGGAAGCGCTGGAGTCGCTGGACCTGCCCACGCCCCCGGGCGCCGTGCTGGCCTTTATGCAGGCGGTGGCGCGCGACGATGTCTCGATGGACGAGCTGGCCGAGCTGGTGCGGCGCGAACCCGCGCTCGCTGCGCGGGTGCTGACGGTGGCCAACTCGGCCGCCTTCAAGACGCGCGATGAACTGCGCAGCCTGAAGCAGTGCCTGCAGGTGCTGGGCGTGCGCACCTTGCACAGCATCGCCGCCAGCATCGCCGTGCGTGAGGCCTTCGCCGGCCTGGCCGGTGCGCGGGCTGGTGATTTCGACGGCTTCTGGCGCCACGCGCTGATGGTGGCCGAGCTGGCGCAGGCCATCGCCACCGCCACCGAGCAGCCCAATCCCGAAGAAGCCTACCTCGCCGGCCTGCTGCACGACGTGGGCGAGCTGCTGCTGCTGGGCGGCCTGCCCGCCAGCTACGGCCCGCTGCTGGCCGAAGCCGGCGGCACCGAGACGGCGCTGGTGCCGCTGGAACGCGCCGCGCTGCAGACCGACCATGCCGCCGTCGGCGCCTGGCTGGTCGACCGCTGGCAGCTTCCCTCCTTCATGGCCGATGCGCTGCTCTTCCACCACCACAGCCCGGAAGACGTGGCGCTGGCCGACCCGCTGACGCGCGCCCTCTGGGTGGCGCACGCCTGCGACGCGCTGGCCGCCGATGCCGCGCCCGATGCCGCCGCGTTCGAGTCGGCCGGCCACCTGGTGGGCCTGCCCGCCATGCTGCTGGCGCGCCTGGTGGGGCAGGCGCAGGCCGATG
>VYLK01000264.1_pt1 | contig 21218 bp, 20 predicted proteins | sample 5114321 | NCBI WGS metagenome assembly VYLK01 (sample SAMN12291792, study PRJNA351875) | freshwater metagenome | isolation source: freshwater lake | place: USA: Michigan, MSU2 Lake | collected 2011-08-16
ATTTCCTGACCTAAGATCACATTTTATTCTTTTTTCCACTTCAATCTAAAAATCGAGAAAAAAGCAAAACCTTCCATTATACCATAAAAAAATTATGCAAGAGGTCTATTTAATATTATCAACCAACTAGATTTTTTGCTCTTCGTTACTTGGTATGGTTCGATAGAGGATATAAATCGACTAAATCCTTATCTGGCAAGAGACTTAATTGATTAGTTCGCTCTAGATAAAAATACTTGATAAAAATCACCAACCTTATAACCCCCGTCGATGGCATAAGACAAACCGAAGAACCGAAATAATGCTTCTCAATTAACCCTTGATCAGGTAGTAGCGATCACTCTAAATGCTCTTTCATCTTTAGATGGGCGTTCGCATGATATTGCTTGAACCCAGTTAAAACCCCTATTACGATAAGAATTGTTCGCACCTAGACAACCTAATAGAGAAACGTTAGAGCCGCCTAATGGGGCTGGGTGGAACTCATTTGTTCGTACACACTATACTCAAAAGAAGAAAAGATGATAAAAACCTTCATTCAAGTGGCTTCTTCTCTGTTCGTTAGTGCGATCGTTTCTTCGGGTCAACTGCATCTGATGATAGTAGGAACAGCGCTCGCGACCGCCACTTCTACCTCTGCAATCATTGTTACTAAAGAAAAAAAGAAAATCAAGACTCTGATTGAAGGAAGTCTGACTAACTCCCAAACTATGATTAAGGGGATCGAAAAAATCGAAAAAGAGGTTAAAGCTGTCACACACACAACAGAAAAAGTGGCTAAAGAAGTCAGCACCCTGAAAACCAGTAGCCGTTTACTGGTAGGCGCAACCCAAAAAGTTCAACATCAACAAAAGCTAACGACTGTAACTCTAAATCAGCAACAACAACAGTTAAATCAACTTACTCCCCACGAGAAGCCAACCCCAGAGATAGAAACTGAGAAGCGCGTCATTCCCCTACCCCAAAAAAGACAGACGGTGACTCACATCTACATCGATGGTAACAATTTCAGCAAAACGACCGAAACACTAGGGTTAGAAATTGACTGGAAAGCCTTAAAAATTGCTCTGGTGGAACCAGCAAAACAGACAGATACTTTTACTTTAAAGTATTATACTGGACTCCATGAGCATCCTTCTCCGAATCAAAAACAATGGCTTCATCACTTAAAACAACTTAACTATGAGGTAATCACCTTCCCTTTATCACAACGGGAAAACGGATGGAAAACTATTGGCGATGATTTATCGATGGGGTTGGATTTAATAGAGGCGGCTAAACCAGGCGACCGCGTTATCTTAGTAACTGGTGATGGAGATTTCATTCCCTTAATTGAGAGACTACAAGCACGCAACGTTGATGTCAATGTGGTTGGGGCTTCTGTAAACACTAATTCTCGCTTACAAGCATTACTACAACAGGACTTTATCCCCCTAGAATCTATCAGTGATCAGATTGTTAAACTTAAGAGACTAACCGCTTAAAAGTCACATCTTCCACCGCCTCTAAAGCTGGTCTTGAAATTAATTGTCCCCGCCTTTGCGGGGATTCAATGGTTAAATCAATTGTTGACAAATTTCATCTCGTAATTGGCTATAGAGATAATAGGGAGTGTTTTTATCCCAACCGACATAAGGAGATGATTTTTGTCCAAGTAACTGATAAGTATGGATAGCAATATTGAGAACTTCCCCTAAAATATTGTTAGGATGACAAGCTTTATCGGGATCAGCTTTATATTTATCTTTGTCGTCAGTCCCAATTCGTTTACCTTCTTCCAATTGATTAATCATCGTTTGTACTGATACTCCTCTGCCACTATGAATGAGCGCATTTCGATTATCAAACCAATAATCTAATTTTACCAAAGAGGCTAGAATCTGTTGCCATAATTCAAGGCGATCAGGATGATCAATTTCTATTAAGGTTTGAACAAAATTTCTCTTACTATAACGATTTACTAATGTGTATGAATCCTTCTTTTCAACATTCAGTTCTAATTCCTCAAACTTATTACAAAATTCTTGAGATGCTTTGTTTATGACAAATGCCAAATATTGATTTTGATTATTATTTCTCAAGTATTTTTGTCCGCGTAAGCCCATAATTAATTCATTTAAAGTGACTTCATAAAAAGAACTTAATCGGATTAGAAAGTTAGCGATTTCATCTAGTCCCCAATAAATCCGACATTGAGTATAAAGATTTAACCAAAAGTTATGCTCCATTTGCTCATTATCTCTGAGTGCGTTTTTATCGAGATTAAAACAGCTAACCGCTAAGTTAAGTTTTTTGATAACTTCTGTTAATTTTTCTTGCTCTTTTTGGGTATCACTCGCTATTTTAGGAACTTGTTTTGCTAAATAAATCAAAGTTTCTTGCCAATCTTTAAGAATGACTCTTGCTCCATCAAAATCCCATCGTTGGTTTAATAAGAGTTTAACGGTTGCATATTTTTGATTCCGCATATATTGCCAATAACAATCTGGTTCACACTTAGATGCTTGTCCTTCGAGTAAATCTTTTACTACCAGTTTAGGTTCTAGGAATATTTGTTTTTGGATATTGGAAGCGATCGCTTGAATTCTCAAAGCGGTTTGCATTTGAGGCGTACCCCCTTTAATACTAATTAATATCTCTTCTTGGGAATCTAAAGTATTAAAAAAGTTATAATACTCCATCAGTAGTTTATCTTGATCGACAGCAGATATTTCTTGGGAAATTGTCACTTTTTCAATAATTAAGTGAGAATCAATACCGTCCGCTTGTTGCCAGTTTCTAATTTCTTCTTCTAATAACTTTTTGAGAAGCTCAAATAGATAAACCGTATCTTGATGCTCTACTTCTTCCTTGCTTGAAGGTTGGTCAGTGACAAATAAATAAACCTTTCTGGCTTGAAACTTTTCATAAGCGGTTTTGACAATGCCTAATAATCTGCCAACTTTTAACTGTATCTGATTATGAGGTTGAGCTACATCATTTTTAGAGTGTTGTAATTGATGTAATTGAGAAGTAAGATTTTTCAAATGATAAGTTTTAATTTTTTTCTGACGAATAATTTCTTTTAAATCTAAAAGGGAAGATTGCGTCTCTAACAACTCTACGATTAACTGTTCTCGTTTTTTCCATGCTGTTTCTTTCTCTGGTTGTTCGGTTAATCCTGTTTCATCTACATTGGGTTCATCACGAAAACCAAAGGGAAGCCAAAAGTTTTGTACTTTAATAGTTAAGTCAGAAGTCCCAAGGTTCGCAAGAAGAATAGTCATATTTGTTAACTGTAAATTAATGGCTAATGACGACGTTACCCTAAATTAAAGCTTATGAGAGTATATTTGGTGCGAACACCGATATCTTCTCTGGGTTGAGTTAAGAAACTCCATATTGAAAAATTTCACCAAGAAGTGGGAGTTCGCATGAAATGGTCATTATTTATCGTTAGCGATTATTAAGCTTAATTCAGGACATTAGCTCACCGTCTATTATATCAGGGCAAGCGCATCTTAACAATCCTTGACAAAAGGGACTTTGCGGGGGTCGCTTACCCACGATTCAGGCATATTTGAGGAGAATTTGCCATCTCAATTGTTAAGCAAAAATCAACCAAACGGGTCGATTTCGTAACTATTCTGATTGACTGGTATCATCTGAAATGCCCATGCGGACTACAAAATTAGCCAATTGTCAATAGCTTTTGAGATGCTCTCACCCTGTACATATAAGACAATTCCAGACATCTTAAACATTATTCTCAATCATCCTTTATTACAATTGAGGAGAGACTATAAAGAACAGTTTATTAACGCCGATCAATACTATATCTATTCTGCGGTTAAAACACAGGTGATCGCTATTTTACTGAACGATCTTAAAACACCTATTGTTTAAACTGGCTAGAAAATGTACGGCGATAGAACGTACTCATGTGATAAAATTAACTCGGATAGATATCCTTTAATTCTTTATTCTTCTGCTGTAGAGGTTTAGATGAGTCCAAAACGAGCCACAGATTCAACCAGAATATGGGAGCATCTCATTTATGCAAGTGAGTAATTATACTTGTCCCTAAAACTGGTTTCTAGCAAGGCTTTCAAAATAGCTTGACATAAAGCTTAATTTAGGAGTTACAAAGGTGAGATGCTCCCCAGAATATCAACTTCCTGAATCAGAAAAGAGAGTCAGCGACATTACCTTTAATAAAACCTCTGTGACGAGTGGACAACCTAAACTTACCTATAGTAACGAATCAATCAATTCTCTGACTCAAATTGAACAATTACACCATTATTTTGCGGACTTTAAAACTTCGGATAAGCCTCAACCAGAGTTTGCCATTAGTTAGACTCAAGAATAGAGTCAAGAGAAAATTGTGGCGCAATTAGAACAAGTAAAATCTTAAATCGGCTGGGAAGAAACTATTGATAGTGCCAAGAAGTGGTGGGAAACTTTTGAGCAGGAAAATAAACATCGACTCTTAAAAGTGCGTATTGCTGTAAAATAACAACGAGGAAAAAAATGATGAAAAAACCTGTAATTTGTCACTTTTTGATTGGACTTCCTGCAAGCGGGAAATCAACGTTTGCTCAATTTTTGGCAGAAGAAATTAATGCTGTCGTGGTTTCAACCGATGAAATTCGGGCGCAACTTTATGGAGATGCGGCAAATCAAGGAATTTGGGCGGATATTGAGGTAGAAGTCTTAGATCAAATTAAAACCGCCGTTGAAAAAGATCAACCCGTCATTTATGATGCCACTAATGCTATGCGCCCGTGGCGACTTGATTTTCTTTATAAAACGGTTAATTCATTTAACATTCAATGGATAGGATGGCATTTACAGACTTCTGTAGAGAAATGTAAACAAAGAAATCAACAACGTGAACGCCAAGTTCCTGACGAAGTGATTGATAAGATGAATGCTAATTTACAAGCAAATCCCCCAGAATCTAACGAAGGACTGTTAAAAATTTATCCTGTTCCTGTTAGAGACAATAGCTTTGATCTTGACGAAATTTGTACAATTCTCACAGGATTCAAGCGTCTTTTAGCTAACATAGCTAACTTAAATAAGAATAAAGTTTTTCACCCATATTCTCGTTTATTAGACTTTGAACGATTAATGCACTTAATGTCCGTCATTATTAACTATCCAGGGATTGGGAATTTAACGGAAACTGAACTAGAAAACCTGAAAGAAATTTTAGAAGTCGAAGAATTACCTCAGTTTAGCACTTCAATTGAGGAAATTTGTGCAGTAATTACTAAAAAGTATCATGCTATTTATGCCCATCCTGAAGCCATAGAAAAAGACTTATATTGGTTAGAAAAGAATGGGATTTTAGCCAGAGGAGATATAGCTGCTGATTTAATTGAGATAGAGTCGATTGATTATCCTTATTTAATTAGTCATCGTTACAATGATTTAGATAAATTTCAACGGTTAATAAAAACGATTCGTTTTATTGTTCATCATCCTTTTTTATGCGAAGAAAATGGCAAACCTTCGGTGACAACAGAAACAGGTTTTAGGCAAACTAGCATTGTTAAAGCGATGTATAACTATGGCTTATTTTCTGGCAAGATTGATGTTGAGAATGAATATCAAAGAAGTCCTCTAGAAAATAACTTTCGAGAAGATATTTGTCATTGTATTAAACCTTATCAACTTTTACCTAATTTTGCTATGAAAAAAGGCTACTTTGCAGGAACAGGTATTTTATCTCAATATGAGTTAAATAAGCTCTATCAATCTCTCCAATCTCATTCAGAAAAGAAATATTTTAAAGATCCTCTTGCTGCCGAAATTTATGATATATTTGAACAACGATTAATGAATTCCAAACTTTTAGAAGGAGAAGCTCCTTATTCTACGCGCTTAATTGGCACAAAATCCATTGTTGATGTAGAGAAATATCAACAGCAATTTGAACAGTTAGAAGAAGCGACAAAAAAAGGAGAGCTTTTGAAATTTAGTCATATTCAAGGAAGTGCTAAATGGCCAAAAGATCAACCACACTTTACCGCTTATCCTTTACAAATTGTTTTTCATAATATTGCATGGTATTTAGGGTATGAAATAGGTGAAGGAGACAAAAAAGGTTTATTTGCTTTCGCAAGAATTGATAGAATCCGATTTCAACAAGTAAATACTCAGCGAGATATAAATGAGCAAAAAAAAGCGTTAGATAAGCTCCATAAACTTTATGATGCAAGTGCAGGAATTTATTTAGGCGATGATGTTGCAAAACAGCGTCAGTATTTAGATTCCCAACAAGGAAAGAAATTAAATGTTACTGTCATTCTCTACGCCACAGAACTTGCATTTAAATTTATTTGTGAAGGAAATCAAAGATTTCAGAAAATAGAAATGTCTTTACCTGATTGGTTAAAAGGAACGAGTTATGATCGTGGAATTTTTAAGTTAGAACAAAATATTCCTCCCTATCAATATACAATTAAAATTACTTTACCAGAATGGTCTTTAATGGACATTGATCTCATTCGTTGGATTTCGGGTTGGGGAAAAGAAGTTAAGGTGATTGAACCTCAATCATTAGTTGACAGAATTTATAGTATTGGAGAGGGAATTACTAATATTTATCAAGATATTGAACTGATTTGTTGTGACTTAGAAAAAGTCAATGACTTAGTTAAAAATAAGGAGGGAAGCGACTATCGATTTATTTCAATTAAAACCCCTAATGGCAATGCTGAACCTCAATCTGTTCAATCTGAACTTAACATGAATCCTGGGCGTATTCACCCCTTTATAATAAATGATATAACTCAATTTAATGAGGAAGATATTAAAAAAACAGTGGCTTTCATCAAAAAAAAGAAAAAAGCTTCAAAGATTCAAGATGGTTTGCGGTTTTTGATCTACTCCCATTCAGGAATTAACCTTGCTAGTGAAGTGGCGATCGCTATCTATAGAGAGTTAAAGCAAGATACTGAATTAACTAACTTAAGAATATCATTGAGTTATCTTTAGATCACCGTCAATAGATAAGGATTTAACAGTGTTAAATCCCTACGAAGGTTAATAAATTTATCCTAATTGTAGGGACATAATACCATTATGTCCTAATATTGCTGTGCTGAAACGATAAAAAAATTTGATGGTGGGCAATCATTTAAGCTATACCATGCAGAATTAATAGAAAAAAGAGATTGCCAATCAAGAAAACTGTGCAATCCCTTAATTGATTTTAAAGCCAAAATTAGACTTTATTTTTTTGCAACTGTTTTAGTTCAGATGTTGCAATAGACAGAACTTTTAATAAAACATCATCAGGTAGGCGTTGGGTTTCATGCTTCAACCCAACCTACGTTCTACTGTTTTAGTTCAGATGTTGCAATAGACAGAACTTTTAATAAAATATCATCAGGGAGTTTTTGACAAGTATTGACCAGATTATTTATTGTTGCGGTAGCACTATTTTTTTGGAGAATGACTGGTTTTGGCTGTTTATTAACCATTTGTTGTTGGCGAAGTTTTTTAGTTTTTGTGGCTTTTTAGGGCGGGTTAGAATAGAGGGGATAAAAACGCTTGACGGATGAGCTTTGAGGACGTTCAAGAGCTTTTGACTTTGACTTCATTCAAAGGCATCAGCAACATAATCTTCCACAGAGTCATAGACATCAGAAACATAATCTTCAACAGAGTCATAGTAGGATTCCACAGAGGTAGCAAAGGCTTCTCCACCGTTTTCCCAGATTCCCCCGCTATCGTTATAGAAATGGTTCCATAGTTCTGAACTATCGCCCTTATGTCCATCGTATTCATTGGCGGTTCCTCTCATTCCTGCGTATTGATGATTTTCGTCGATTAGATTACCTGAATCATCGTAGAAACACTCTTGTTGTGGACTTTCAGGAGAAGGGTCTTTATTTTCTAAGTATCCCTCCATTCCCCCGTGAAATGCGTATTTACCAAAGGTATTGTCATAAGAACTCCATATATCTTTATCTTGTAGTTCTGGACTATCTATTGTGCTGGGACAAGAAGCATTAGTCTCGGCGTTAGTAGTTGTGTTTTGGTCAGCCATATTACTATTTCCTTTTTTTGAGATGATTGATTACTGCCAAGAGCCTGGAATATCAGGTCGATTTCTATGTCGCTCAATGTTGACTTGCTGTTGAAGAATTTCATGTAGCTTCAAGGCATCTGTGAGCGAAATTGCCTGAATAACCACGAGTTTGTTGTTTCTATCTGTAGAGTAAATGTAAAGATTCGCTATTCCAAACAAACGATAAAGAAATGGCTTTAAAATGCGTAAATCTGTCACACGAAATAGCCAAACTTCGTCAATTTCTTGGTTAAAAAGTCCCGTAATAATCCTAAACCGTTGAGTTGTGAACATATATTCGGTTCGTTGTAGAGTTAGGTACTGCCAGGCTATAGCAAAAAGAGGAATTATGAAAATTATTCCACGGAGGTTTTTCCAACTTAAAAATACTGACCAAGCTTTAGGTTTCAAGGCTACGATTGGTTTTTCCGGACGAGGGGCGTAGCCTGCGGCAAAAGGCGATTCATTCAATCTCATGGTGAGCAGCTCCATTTCCATATTGAAAATCTTCTACTTTTGATTCGCCGTACACAGTAACGATGGAAAACTTGGTTAATTCAAGGCTAAATTTTTTAACCTGTTCCTGCAATTCTTTCAGTCTTTTTTCTAAATCTTGCATTAGCTCTTTTATTCCCATTTCATTCAGTATTTCTTCCATCATATTGCTATCAGCTAATGAACCTGACCAATATGATGATTTTTTTAGTACTGACTTGAATTCCCATTCTAAGTCATTTAATCTGCTGATGGATTTTTGGTGATTTCTGACTTGAGATTCAGCAAATTCTAAGTCTTCTTTAACTGTATTCATTGCCAAGAAATAGGAGGGATTTGGAGTGCTAATAGCCCGCGGATAAGCGTGTAAAGATTCTGCTTGTTTCCGCAGTTCTTCAAGCTTTTTAGCCCTCTGTGATAAAGAGTTTTCACAAGACCGTCGGTGGTCTTCCTGAATTAATTTTATGGATTTATGGAGAGAGCGGCAAGCGACTCTTTGCTGAAGGCTTTCAAACATTTGAGATGCTGGCATACTTGGGTCTGAGACATAAATACTCGTCAGTTCGTTTAAATCCTGAGAACTCATCTCGTTAATATTTATCAATCTAATATTCATTTTAGACGTCCTCATAGTACTGCTGATATTTTTTTCTAAGTTGTGTAAGCGCTTTTGGGTACACAATAAGATGTCCTTTAAGGATTCCCGTTGCTAAGTTCAATAATCCTGCTAGAATAGGAGCAATAGACATGAACCAGGGCAAATCCTCTCGTTCTAGTAATAAATAAGCGCTCACAATAAACTCAGTGATTAAGTAAATGATACAGCCAAGACGATTAATAATTGAGATGACTGATGTTTCTAAGAAAGGTGCTTCAAAAAGTTGGAACAGATAGATGTATGTTTCCAGTCTCATCGCCCCAAATCGAGTTTTGCTTAGTCTATCTCTCTGAATATTTATCCAATTTAAGGTCGCTTTCGCGAATCCTTTGAGGCGTTCACGCATATACTCCTCGCTAACTTTGTTGTCGAAAAGAATACAGGCTATCAAAGAAACTGGAACGGCAAATAATATCTTTATATCGTCCCAATCCCCAGGCACTAAAACCATAGCCGTGTTAAAATTTAAGAATGCGATGATGCTCGTGGCGAACCAAGAAAAGAAATTATCTTTCAAAGAAGATAAAATATCTCTATCCATAAAACTCCTTTAATACAATTCACAAATTTTAATAATCTGAAAGCGGCAGAACTCGGCTGCGGCAACTCTCCTCTGTGCGATCGCATAGCAAGGAAAGCGTTGTAACAGGTCTTCCTGATCTTGGGGATGAAGCTCCTCAGCAATTAGCCGATTGAATTCCTTTGATTGATTGATATTGACTCTTGCTTCCGACTCTGGCCACGGGTTAGATTCTGATTCTCGTTCGGTGTGGCCACTGGCATTAGATACATGGGAACTATTCCAACCTTTGCCCTCAAAGTGAGGGAAACTATCTAATTTCATAATTTTGCCTCAGCTTTTCTTCTAGTTTCTTGGATAGCGTTCTTAATAACAAATTCCACGTCAGTATGAGCATATGTAACTTGGAGACCATCCAAAGCAGTTTCGAGCTCTAAGCGAAATGATTCGCCGCCGTTGTTTGTAGCATTCAAAATGACTACAGAGCCACCTTTTTCAATGACATTTTTAACGGTAGTTCTCCAATCTTGAGGGCAAGATGATTCCCGCTCGTTGGTCTCTATAAGGACTAACAATACACCAGGTTTTTTTGATGACTGAAAAATTTTATGGGCTGTGCGAACAGCTGGACAGGCCAAAGTTCCCTGTTTTTGGGTGGTTCTTACGGCTCCACACTGTTTTTTCGCATCAGTTGGATTGGTGGGCGTAAGGTTTTCAAAAAAGTCCTGCTCGCCATTGACTTGAATAACTTTCAATTCATCACCACGCGAAATGGATTCTGTTATACCCTTACAGGCTTTCTTGGTTGTCGTCTTAAACTCTTCGTTATTTTGTCCGCTTATAGAGGTATCTTTTAAGAGAACAAGAGCGATCGGATTCTTTTGTGAACAAGATGGCAAAACGATAAGTATGGAGACAGTCATAAATCGAAGGAACGATCGTTTCAGACTATTTTTCATAAAATTACACGGTAGTACACTTTTCAGACTCAGGGAACTCTATCTTCCCCTGCGTCTTGATTTCGATTCTAGAACCTATCTGAAGAAAAATCGGAGTGCTGATGCGAACACCGAAAGGATGATGAGAGATCAACCCTGAGCAACAAATACAGAGCTACCAGAGTCTGCTGCTATTAAGGTAAAGCAACTAAAATATCGGGAGCATCTCATTTATGCAAGTGAGTAATTATACTTGTCCTAACACTGATTTCTAGCAAGGCTTTCAAAATAGCTTGACATAAAGATTTAGGGGTTATAAAGGTGAGATGCTCCCGATCGCATAGGCATTAACGTGGAACAAATTCTATTGTTTTATGCCGATGGAATGGGGGGGTTCTCAACATTTTTCGTGGGTTAGACACAATGGCTGAAAATCTAGAGTTTTCGTTGAGGTGCGTCGATGCCTTGGCCAGCAAGACTTTGAGCCTTATGACTGAGGTAACTATTGAGAATTATTATTAATAATGTCTATGCTTTTCAATATCCCACGAAAAATTGCTGTACAATCCTTATACAGCCTAGTTTTGCCAAGCTAGTCTTTTAACTTCTTAGCAAGTTTAATTAATGGAAACGAGATTGCCTTCTTCAAATGAGGCTTTTATCTCTGCTTTTAACTTCTTAGCAAGTTTAATTAATGGAAACCTTTCGCCTTAGCTGCAGCAGCTGAAGCTTATAATCTTTTAACTTCTTAGCAAGTTTAATTAATGGAAACGAATAGTTTAGCGAAGCCCTTCATGTCCAACATCTTTTCTTTTAACTTCTTAGCAAGTTTAATTAATGGAAACCTTTCCCAACACCTGCCTCAAGCAGGATTTTTACTTCTTTTAACTTCTTAGCAAGTTTAATTAATGGAAACGTGAAACTACTCTACAGGCAATCTTGGAAACCTGAACTCTTTTAACTTCTTAGCAAGTTTAATTAATGGAAACAAGGTTAAGTCACGACTTATACGCTCGGTATTTAAGCGACTTTTAACTTCTTAGCAAGTTTAATTAATGGAAACTGCGGTGGCGAGACCTGCGAGAGGCCCGACTACAGGAGTGTGCATTCTTTTAACTTCTTAGCAAGTTTAATTAATGGAAACGATACCGTGAGGTCTTTTGGCTTGGAGCCGGTTTTCTCAAAGCTTTTAACTTCTTAGCAAGTTTAATTAATGGAAACCTTCTGATAAATAATTCTAGGGGCGGGTACTGGATTGCTTCACGCAACTCGAATAGCTTGAAAAAATTTCTTTTAACTTCTTAGCAAGTTTAATTAATGGAAACAAGCACCAAGGGGTGCAAAAAACTAAGGCCAGAACCCTTTTAACTTCTTAGCAAGTTTAATTAATGGAAACTCAATCTTCCTGCACAGAACTCACTATTCTTTGCTACCTTTTAACTTCTTAGCAAGTTTAATTAATGGAAACAGTGAATTTTTCATGTTGAAAAATCAGTAAAGGACCTTTTAACTTCTTAGCAAGTTTAATTAATGGAAACGTCGGTCCATTTAATGGTGCCATTTCGTACTGCCTGTGTCAACTTTTAACTTCTTAGCAAGTTTAATTAATGGAAACAAAATATTGGCGTTTTTCTCGATCTTCCAGAAATCCTTTTAACTTCTTAGCAAGTTTAATTAATGGAAACTATCCAACGGAGTAGGGGCAATTCATGAATTGCCCCTACTGCTTTTAACTTCTTAGCAAGTTTAATTAGGGTCTGCTGAAAAAGTAGGGGCGAAGCATTCGGGCAACAACCTATCGGTGAAACCGGAGATTTTCTATCCGAATGCTTCGCCCCTACAGGACGCGGGCTGATGAAGACGCTAGGTTTTGAAGCACGATTCTCTCAAAATCTTGCACCTGTGGGAGCAAGAAAAGCCACAAAACCCTTACCATGCCTACATTTCACATTTATTCAGCCAGCCCTAATTAATGGAAACGTTTTTGCTAACCAATTGTTAGCTTTAGGAACCCTCCAGACTTTTAACTTCTTAGCAAGTTTAATTAATGGAAACCATCCAACGGAGTAGGGGCAATTCATGAATTGCCCCTACTGCTTTTAACTTCTTAGCAAGTTTAATTAATGGAAACGAAAGGCCACCCCACCAAAATCCAGGGATTTCATCGACTTTTAACTTCTTAGCAAGTTTAATTTTTAAAAAATCTCTGAGTTGGTTGGCATCGGGCCAATTTACTGAATTTGCATAGGGTTTAATGAGTTTAATTGTTGAATAAATGTAGCGCGATCACGCTGGTTAACTCCAAAAATTGTTACTGTTTGATAAGGTTCCTGTTGTGGGGGAAAATTAGATTTAATTAACACATAAGAAGGTGTAGAAGCAGTTTCTCCTCGTTGGCTGATTCGTCCGCCAACATTAGCATTTCCATTTCCTTTTTGATTGACACCTTTAAAGCCACTACTATAAAGGAAATCCAGCCCTTCTCCCCGTACTTCTGACCTTAATCCTTCGTTTTGCCAATTATTGACAGTTCTAGGATATTTTAAACTAGGACAAGAAATTAAATAAATTTGAGTCTGACTATTCAAAACGTCTTGAGCGCGATTGCCAGGATTTCCGGGAGGACAATTAGCAGGATTTCCTATGGCAGACTGTAGGGCAAGCAAAGAATCTCTTACCTCTCTAAGAAACTGCTGCCATCGTTCTTGATTACAAGGTAGTTTTTTAGTGTCAACTTCCCAATGGCATCCCCTTAATCCTATTGGATTATTCCAATGCAATGATCGTCTCGATCCTCTCCCAATTCCTGCTAAATGAGAAGATAATTGCAATAACTTTTCTGCTAAGTTGAGAGCATCCTGATTTTTAGCTTCTAGTAGAATATTACCTTCACAAAAATAAGGACGATTGCGATCACCTTCTTCCTCTTCCCAATCTACAGAAATACGAATTAGTCCTTCTTGAGCTTGCGGTTCAATAGTACCAAATAACCTACCTTCTAAATCTTTACATTGCTGCGGTGAATAAATACTTAATCCTACTGCACGAAACCAATAACGCAGCATCCCTCGCACTGCTACGGGACGAAATTCATTATTTCCCTGATATTGATTATCTTTAGTGGGAGGATTTGCGCCATATATCCCTTGCGTCCATAATTTAAAAGCATGGGAAGAGTGATGAGACAAACTAGAAGCAACAGATGTTCTACCATACCCCGCACTAACCCGCGAACCAATTCCTGCTGATAAAGCTATTTGTAACCAATCTTTGACTTTGCTGACATCTTCTAATTTACCTCTGCTGGTACGAGTCAACCCAATTAAAATCTCAGGTTCTTCCATTGACAACAGATAATGGGGGACAGGTTGATAGCATACTCGGTTATTTTCCCAACTCCATTGAGGATTAGCGATATCTACAGTCAAACAAGGTGCAGTGGGAAAAGCATCAAGAAATTGAACGCAACCGATACCATCCTCTAGTGTCCCCAGAAGTCGATTTACCTCAGCTTCTGGTCGATGTTGTCTTGCCCAAGCTCTTACTACACCTTTTAAACTACTAGAAGGGATATAAGGTACACCATAGACTGGATGAAATACAGGAAGAAGTAACTCCTGAAAACCGCGCATTCCTCCTACACGCAGCCTCCAGATGAATTCAACAGTCAGAGTTTCATCAGCTAATCGTTTAGTTTTCTCCGTTAATTGTTGGTATAAAGACTGACAAGTTTTATCCGCCGCCGCCGCTTCTATTAGAACTGGTTTAGCTGTTTCATTATTATTAAATAATCGATGATTCAGTGCTTGTAGAGGACTGGTTAATTTCCGACTGGTTGGATTATTTGTTCTTGCTGTCGATCTTGTCGTTGCAGTAATGGAGGAAGGGGCTAACTGTCCAACTTTGAAATTAATCTTTTGATTTTTCCAGTGTGGCGGAAACTTGGCTTGTAATTTCTGCCATTTAGCACTTGCTTTTTTTTTCGCTTCTTCGTCAGAAAAATAAATAGTTATTTCTGTACCTATTTCTAACTGACTATCTTTATACAAGTCATAAAGAGGATTTTTATCTTTTTGGAGTTTTTCCAAAAATTTCTGCCATTCTTGTTGTGCCGTCATGATTGTTCTGCCTCTCCTAAGACTGCTGGCGACCAAAAAGACCACTCTTTTGCTAATTTAATTGCCAAGTGATTGAGGGCGGTATATTTTCTTAAAGGCATATGAATTAATGTGCCTTGATCATTAACATCAAAATCTGCCCCGCTAAACTCTTTGAGCTTAGTAAGAAATTTTTGATAAACTTTCCCTTTATAGCGTGTATCTTCGGCAGTTCCACCGAGAAATTTTTGCATATCTCCACTAAGTCGATGCAGTCCCCAAGTAGATATATAAGTGCTTAATCCTTGAACTAATCCACTAGCTTTTTTGTGGTAAGTTACTGCTAACTCACTTTTTATTTCAACTAAAGCGTTATGTGCTTGTTTGCTAAATTGACGCGAATCTAATTTCATTTTTGACTTCCTGTAATAGTTTCAGTAGTTTCAATTGTTTTTAGATCGCACCAACCGCGACCTAATCCTTCTAGACCTCCAAATTGTAGTTTATTTTTAAGTAATTCGCTAGTTTTTGCTCGAATATTCTGAGTATTTTCAGTTTGTTTGACAGGTTTCATTCCCCAAGGAAAGAAAAGTACAGTTTCAGGGGGAATGGCTTCTTCCGAGCGAAAAGAACCACCTTTAACAGTTTTTTCGCCTTCATTAAGAGCAACGCGCACTTCTCGCTGCAATCCCGTTTCTACCAAAGCAATACAGTCTTCATCATCCACAATGACTAGCTTTTTCAGAAGCTGATTAATCATCCCATTAGCATTAGTAAGATTTTGAAGAGATTGTGAGATGCTATTAGAATCATTAGTATTTAGTTGCCCTAGGGCATTTTGTTGCAGAATTGCAGTTTGCAAGTAAAGGGGTTCGGGTGTAAAGCTAACTAAAGCTGGTCTTGCTTCTGTAATTTGCTCTCGACAGTTTTGAATCAATTGAGTTAAAGGGGATTTTTGTAACCAACGATTCCAACGTTCTAGCCAGAGAGGACAGGTAATCCAGACTAAGTGATGACTTAAGGATGCGATCGGAAAAAACAGGAGAGTTGCCTCAGCAAACCAAACTTCTCCTTCTGTGGGTTGTTGTCCATCTTTGATTTTTTGACCGAAAAACTGAGAGACTTCTTTTGCTAATGCTTTTTCTTCTTCACTTTGAGGATTGCTCGGTTCTAAGGCAGAGCGAATTTTACCTCTCAAGGAGGAAGCCGGAAGATAGGGAAACTCGGTATGGACTTCGCGGGCGATTCCCATTAAATTACCCTCATCAGCACTTCCGCCCGTGTGTAAAGGGGTCAGCAGATATAGGTATGTTAAATAAGTATTCATAATGGTGTATTACCCCATAATAATTTACCATAGTTGAGTTTTTGAAAACTGGTTAACCAATTCCCCGTCGATTCAGGTTTAGGTAAGAGTGCCTCAGTTTCAGATGGAATCTGGTTAAAGATATAGACAGTCCCAGGTGGAACAAAGGCTCGTTGTGGCAATAAAGCAAATTCCTCATCTCCTTTTGCTTCTGAGTTAGGGGATGATGATCCCGAAGAAATCTGCGAAGCTGTGCGCTCCTGATTCTCTTTCCCACAGGAAATAACTAACTTGCGCCTAATTTGAGAAACACCACCCCACAATAAAGGACGATCGCTGACACATCCTGCTAAGATGGATTGCCAATCACAGGGATAAACGCCATAAATGGCTTCCTCCTTAACCGCTAGTCCGGGGGTGAGTAAATAAGCAAAATCACCTGTTGTATTGGTCTTAGGATTAAGCAGTGTTTGATCAGCATCGGACAAAGTAAATGGGATGACAATCGCCCGATGTCCTTCTCCTCCCAACCGTACTACTGTTTCCCGTAACTTTATACTAATTCCCGCTACTAATCGCCAACCTGGTTTAAGACGAATCGCTACTTCAGTAAAATAGCCATCTTCATCTTTTACTTGTCGTTTATCCGCTTGCATTTGAATATGAGGCATAATCTGTACATTCCAAGGGTCTTCCTGAAATTGTGTAGAATCTGTAAGTTCTTTTCCTTGTAGATATTCGCTTAAAGCTTCTGCTGTAATCCAAGGATAAGGACGACAGAAAAATTCTCTTCTGTTATCTTCTTCAACTAGCTCTCTAAAAGGAGCTACCATTGGAGCTAATCCCGCCTCGTCGAACAACAAATGTTCCCAAGCTTCATCGGTTCGATCAACAGGTTGAAGACGTAAGGTTCGATGCCAATCCGAAGCTGTATCGTCTAAATTATCTTCTTTTGGTTCCTCTTCTTCCGTTTCCTCATCTGTTTTCTGAGTCTTTAGACCCCATTTGACTGCAACTAAATCCTTAGGAGTGGAAAAACATAATCTATCTTGGGGACTTAAGAGAAATGGCCCCATAAAATCTAAATCTTTGACATCTTTGGATAAAGTGGAACGCAATGCTTGAAAAACTGTACTGGGAAACGGGGGAAATAGTCCTTTTGCCCAAGCACTCTCCCCTGGACTAAAAGGTTTAGCTTCCCGAAATAGCAATACATCTAAAGGAGCGATCGCATACCAATACATTTGCTGTTCACCCATAGTTTATTACTCAGTTTCTCCCCATTTCATTTGTTGCATCCTTTTGTCATTCCAGAAAGCACTAAACCGCAAAAGATTAGCTAAATCCTTTTCTGTTGTGCCTAAAGGAACTTCTTTTTCAGTTTTATTTTTATTTACTTGATTATAGGTTTGATAAGCCCAGTTTTCCCACCGATCCAACCAATTGAGTAAGTTTTCTTGAATATGAGACTCTAGTGTTTGATCTCGACGGTTGATGATCACTTGTGCGGCTTTTCTTAATAAGCGATCGCTTTCAGTAACACAAGCATGACGTGGTAATTCTTCGGCTAATCGATAGAACAACGCACTTAAATCCTGCTGATCATACTGCATAAAATTCCACCATAAGTCTAATAACTCCCCTTTCATCAAGGCTTCTAAAGTATTACCCGAACCATAAATCACCCGAAAACAGAGTCCATCTTTTCCATATAACTTTTTAGCACGGTCTTTTTCAGCCGTCCACAGGCTTTCTAATACGGTAGGAAGAGGTACACTTTTATGAGCGATAACAATGCCTAGACTCATGGTTGCCCCATCTCCCATCGTAAAATAGGGACGTTTTTGTAATCCTTGCAGAGATTGTTTGGGAGTCCAGTAACCCCCCTCCGTGCTGAATTCTTGTTCTGGATCTGGGTCAGCACACCAAGCAGCACGGAGCGATCGCAAATAGCCTAGTAAATCTGCTAGAGGTAGCACTGCCATCACATCATCACCGCCACTATAGACGACTTTACCACAATAACGTTCTTCCGTAAGGTAGGGTACTAAGCGATTAGAAAAGTCTAATAAGGCGCGATTTAAACCGACATGGGTTGCGGGTCCCATGCGTTTTTGGGTTGCTAGTAAATCTGGGTAATCTTGATGATTTTTTACCTTTTCTGCGATCGCATCTGTGATTAAATACTCTTTGTATTTCTTCAATTTTAACCCAGAGACATATTTCCCCATCCCATCCCCATCCCCGATGACAATTACCCACCAATCGGCTGGACTTCCTTCGCCAAATTTTGCTTTTTTATGCGCTTCTTGAACTAAACTTCTTAATGTTGCTGTTTCTTGAGCGTTACAATTCATGTCATCAGCTAACCATTTACTGGAAAACATGACTCCATTAAAATTCTGTCCATTCCTATTTTCTGGATTAATTTGCCGATCAACTTTTGGTATCTGATAAGGACGACCACGAGTACGGGAGGCAAAAGTGTCTGCTTTGTTAGGCAATTGTTGGTTAATAAGCGTGTTAAGACAATTCCAATAGTTGCGTGTTTTTTGTCCTCCTTTTTTAAAATCTTCGTAAGTAAATCTTGCAGCAGCAATAGAACTTAAATTAGGAAAACGAATTAAATTATCATAGTTAGTATCATCTTCTTGCCCTAGATTAATTCCCAAAGATTCAGCAACTCCCCCATATCGCCAAGCCATGCGTTTTGTTAATTCGATCGCATTCAATTTTTCTGAGCCATTAAATAACCCTGGATAAACTTCAGCCATTAATCGCCAAAATAGACGCATCGATCGCGCGGAAAGTCCACCTCCATTTTTAAACTGCCCGTGATAATGTAATTGGGGATGAACTGCGCTAAATTGACCCGATAAAGTGGAACGTTCCCCAGGTGCTGTAGGAATTGCCCAAGTGCGCGTATTTTTTACGGCTTGAATAGACTGTCCCAAACGAGCTTGTAATGCCCCCCACCAAGTACCAGTGTTTATCTGTTCGTAAAGGTTTTCTTCGGCTGTTGTAGGTAGAGATTCAGCTAAATGGGGAGGGGCAATCGCATTTTGCGCTTGTTTCCATTGCTGATAATTTTCTGTAGGATGATCTGTGGGATTAATAGTTAATGGCTGGTCTGGATTGCCTAAAGGCATTGCAGTCCAGTAAGTTTCCCAAGTTTTCTCTATTTGTGCTTCCCAGAGTTTATTCCACTCCCAACAACTACCATGATGTCCTATCTGCCATTTTTTTAAATCTCGTTTACATATTTCTTGTTCGCTTAGAAACTCCTTTAATAATATTTCATCTATTTTCTGCTGATTTTTAGTATCTTTAAGAAACTCTAGGGTTCGTTTTTTGATATCTTCCCTAACTTTTTTGGCAATCTCTAACCATTCTTCTATTAAGCATTTTCTTAATTTCTCTCCCAATTCTCTAGCTGCTTCTTTTCCAGGAACTAAAGCCGTAATCACATTAGGAAATCCAGCCGTACTTAAACTTGCAGAGATGCCATTATCAAATCTACCAACTGGAGATGTTCCGTCTTGAAAACAAGCAAAATTAGCTGCAAAATCTGGATATTTTTTAACAATTAAAGCATCGATAATTTCTTGACTCCAAAGAGAAGGAGTAATCACAGCATCAGACCCATAAGTTTCGGCAATATACCAACAGAGTTTAACACTGAGATAATGCAGTAGATAGGAACCTGCCCAAAAATCGACAAATTTTCGGGATGCTTTAATAAATTCTTGTACTGGGGAGAAGGTAAAGAGAAAAAGATAGGGATGTTGGGATTTACCTCCTTCTTGCCAATGTTCGGGATACATCGCCCCAACTAGAGCGGAAACGGTACTTTTGTAGCTATGTAGGGGACAATCAGGAAGGATGCTGTGAGCAGGATAGAGGAAAAAATCATTCTGGTTTTGTCGGATGAGTTCGGGATAAAATCGCCAAAACCACCAAAATAGTTTTTCTATATCTGTTTCTGAGGTAATCTCTGCGGGAATTTCTGGTCGTGAGTCTTGTGAAGTAATATTTCGAGTTTGTCCACTGATGGGATGTTTCACGCTATTAATATTAGTGCCTTGAGCCTCTCCTAGATTAACGCGATCAGAGGAACTAGCTATTTGCTGGGGTAACTCTTCCTGTCCTTGTAACTCTTCTGGGTGAATAGACTGTAATTGCTGCAAAATGGAGTGGTCTTTTAGCAAGGCACAAAGTTTACGAGAATAGAAATTTGTTGAATTAATAGGGGACTCTGATTCTGGCATAATCATAAATTGCTAAGGCCTCTGTTTAAACTTTATCACGAAAACGAAAATAGTTAAGCAAAATAATTGATTAACTATCGCATCTGACAGGGGGACAAACGAGCTAGAAAACTTGCCAACAAAGGCTTCTGGCTTCTCTCCCTGGAAATAGATCGAGCGATTCTAGGCAAAAAGCTAACGAAAGAATTAGGGATAGGAGCTAGCTTGCTAGGAATTATTATTAATAAGTGAGAGATGGTGCGGCGAACTTTTTCGAGCTAAAACCATGAAAAGCTTACGATATATGAATTTCAGCCTTCTTGTCTCCCTGTCAAATTATTGATATAATTTACAGTTTTTTTCGAGATATTCCTTGATTTGCGCTCGTAAATCACCAGGTAAAATTACCTCTACATTCGGACCCCAACTACGCAATCGCATGATAACATTATGATCGCCAACACGATAGCAAAGCTTATAATAAACATCTTCGGAAGCGCAATTGACTGTTGCCAATAATTTTTCTCTTTGAAATTTTTTTGTCTTGTCTACTAAGTAGTCGTGCAAAATAAATTTTCTAGTGAAGAAAGGCAAAAGGCAAGAGGCAAGAGGCAAAGGGGGGGTTAGATATGTGTAATTAATTTTGCCTAGGTAATTATATGTTATATCACAATTCTAGGCTAAGACGCATTTAAGCAGAAATCATCATCCAAGAGCTGCTCAGTTGAAAGCGGATAATTGCTTTAATCTCTTCTTTTGTCACGACTTTTCTTACAGGTAAGCTGTTCGTAATTTAAATTGCGTTAACAGAATTACCCTTGTTTTTCAACTTGCGATCCCACTTAATAATTAAACCTTCTTCATTTAAAAGTTGATGTAAAAGAGATTCTAA
>VYLK01000462.1_pt1 | contig 21185 bp, 19 predicted proteins | sample 5114321 | NCBI WGS metagenome assembly VYLK01 (sample SAMN12291792, study PRJNA351875) | freshwater metagenome | isolation source: freshwater lake | place: USA: Michigan, MSU2 Lake | collected 2011-08-16
GAAACTTCACCGTGGCCAAGATACTTGTCGGGTTGCCGACCGGGACAATAGCTCGATGCCAGGATTATTCTTTCTAACCCCTCAATCTCACCAGATTGGGGGGTTTGGTTTTTAAGCTATGGTCTGAATTAACACAAAAGGTTGCACGATTAGTGTATTAAAAAGGTTGTTGGGATGGGAATTCCAATCGCTTAATTGCTCTTGTGTCGGTTTTTCTAGTAGTTTTTCCCCGATCCAATTCTGCACTTGAGCAACCTGATCACCGGCGATCGCTTCTGCCACTTCGATTAAATTGAGGGAATCGGAAACCAGGATCAGCGCATCCCTTTGAGCATGGGGGATCAAGTCACTCCACTCCACTTCGGCTAATTCCTCTAATAACTGCTCGTGAATATTACCCATACTGTCAATCCTTGCGAAAAAGCTCGCTCAATAACGAATTAGCTCCTCTTTCTAGCATACAGGCAAAGGGACAGCCGATTTCCCCATTTATAGTAATGTTAAGCTAAAATATAACGAACGTTCGATATTAAATTTATGCCTAAGATAGTAGATGTAGAACAATACCGAAAAGAACTCCTCTTAAAAAGTGCCGAACTCTTTGCCGAGAAAGGCTATGCTAACATGACGACGAGAGAATTAGCGCAAGGATTGGGAGTGTCCACGGGAACGCTGTACCACTACTTTCCCAGTAAAGCGGCACTTTTCGAGCAATTAGTCGAGGAGATGTGCCGGCAGGATGTTTTATTAGCTAAAGTCGAGATCGATCGAGGAAAAACCCTGATAGAAAAGCTAAAAATTCTCGGCAAATTTATGACTAATCGCGAGGATTACTGCATCAAACAATTATTCTTATGGATTGATTATTCTCAATATCAAGGACGAGAAGAACTGAGTCGTAGTCAACTTTTTGAGCGCGTTGATCGCCGCTATCATCAGGCAGTAATCGAGATTTTAGGTATTAGCGATCCGAGTGTAGCTTGGTTAGTTGTCAGCGTTATTAATGGACTGATATTAGAGCGCCTGTGGTGCAATGAACAGATTGCGATCGATGAACAAATGGAATTATTAGGTAAAATTCTTACTACTTATTTGCAGAAAAAATGTTAACCCCCAACAATCACTTATTAACTAAAAAATTATGAACGGTAAAACTTTTGTGAAACCCAATCAAAAGTTAATTATCGGGTTAATAGTATTAGGCACAGGATTATTAGGAATAACCAGCTTTTATACTCTTTCCCAAGTCGCCACCAAACCCGAAACTAAAACCCCTGTAATTGCGTCGCCCACACCGCAAAAAATCACCGCTTTAGGCAGAATTGAACCGAGGACAGAAATTATCAGCATAGCTGCCCCGATGTTGCTTGATTCCGATCGAGTCAAGCAATTATTAGTCGATGAAGGAGATAGCGTCAAAACGGGACAAATAATCGCCATTCTCGAAAGTCAGGAAAGATTAGAGGATAACCTGCGACAGGCACAAGAACAGGTGAAAGTAGCCGCAGCCAAACTAGAACAGGTGAAAGCTGGGGCAAAAGTCGGAGAAATCGATGCTAATGCTGCTAACGTGCGGAAAATCGAGGCACAATGGTTAGGAGATCAAGCAACCCAACGGACAACTATCCAAAGATTAACAGCGCAATTAGAAGGGGATAGGGCTGCCCAAAAAGCGACAATTGGCAAGTTAGAAGCAGAATATCGCAATGCTAAAGCTGAATTTGATCGCCACGAAAAACTCTATCAAGAAGGGGCAATTTCCGCCTCTAGTTTTGATAGTAAAAGACTGAATTTAGAAACCAGTAATCAACAACTAACAGAAGCAAAAGTTACCCTAGAGAGAATTGAACGCACCGGTAAACAAGAGATAGAAGAAGCCAAGACTACCCTAGCCCGGATTGAATCCACCGGTCAACAGCAGCTCAAAGAGGCCAGATCCACTTTAAATCAAGTCTCGGAAGTGCGGGGAGTCGATGTGCGGGCAGCCGAAGCGGAGGTAAATGCTGCCCTAATTGCCGTTAAAAAAGCCCAAACTGAGTTAAATCAGGCCTATATTCGATCGCCAATTTCCGGCAAAGTGATTAAAGTTAATACCCGTATCGGGGAACAAATCAGCGATCAAGGAATTGTTGACCTCGCTGAAACCGATCGCATGGAAGTAATTGCCGAAATCTATCAAAGCGATATCGGGAAAATTCGCAAGGGACAAACTGCCACAATTACCGGATCGGCGTTTAAGGGCGAAGTTAGGGGAAAAGTGCGCTTAATTGCCTTAAAAGTTGACCAACAAAATATCTTCAGCAATCAACCCGGAGAAAACTTTGATCGCAAAGTTATCTCTGTCCGTATTGTCTTAGATCGCGAAAACAGTCAAAAAGTGGCAGGTTTAACCAATTCCCAAGTAACTGTAACTATCAATGAGTAGGTTTTAGGGGAAGTGGGGAAGTGGGGAAGTGGGGAAGTGGGGAATTTTAACTAAAACCCCAACACCCCAAAACCCCAACACCCAACACCCCAACACCCCAACACCCCAACACCCCAACACCCAATGAAACTAACCCATCTATTCAAAAAAACGCCCCTATCTTGGTTACAGGTGACGCGAGAGAAAACCCGTTTGATTGTGGCTATTGCTGGGATTGCTTTTGCTGACTTCCTAATTTTTACACAGTTGGGGTTTCGGGATGCCTTATTTGATGCTTCCGTTAAACCCCATTATGTCCTCGATGCGGATTTAGTCCTGATTAATCCCCAATTTGATACCCTCTTTGCGGTGAAAAGTTTCTCACGCGATCGCTTGTACCAAGCTAAAAGAGTCGAGGGCATTCAATCTATAGCCCCAGTTTATATTGCTTCGGCCCAGTGGCGCAATCCCGAAACTACCCTAGAAAGAACTACTTTAGTCTTTGGTTTTGATCCCAGTCAACGGGTTTTTACTCTCCCGGAAGTCAATCAAAAATCCAGTGATCTAAAGATGTTAAATCGCGTCTTGTACGATCAAGCAGGAAGACCAGAATTCGGTCCAATTGCCGATTTACTCCAGAAAAACCCCAATTTGACAGTTCAGTTAAATAAAAAAGAGGTACAGGTAGCGGGAATTTTTACCCTTGGTGCCTCCTTTGCTGCCGATGGTAACGTCATTAGCAGTGATTCTACCTTTTTAAGGCTCTTTCCCGAACGTCAACCCCACGAAATCGATCTAGGACTGGTGAAACTGCAACCGGGGGCAAATATCGAGGCAGTAAAAGCCAATTTACAAGCACTTTTCCCTAAAAATGAAGTAATAGTCCTTACTTTAAAAGAATTTGCAGAAAGGGAAAAAACCTATTGGGCAAATGGTACAGCCATTGGTTTTATCTTTGGTTTAGGTACAGTAGTCGGTTTTATCGTCGGTATCGTCATTGTCTATCAGATTCTCTATTCCGATGTCACCGATCACTTACCCGAATACGCTACCCTAAAAGCTATGGGTTACGGTGATTGGTATTTAGTCGGGGTTTTGATGCAAGAGGCTTTATTACTAGCGGTTTTGGGGTATATACCCGGGTTTATCGTCTCTCTCGGTGTTTATCATCTCGCTTCCTCCGCTACACTTCTACCCATAGTGATGACTACCGCTAGGGCGATCGAAGTTTTGATCCTAACAGTTATTATGTGTATTGCCTCTGGAATTGTCGCTATGGGCAAATTAAGGACAGCAGATCCAGCCGATATTTTTTAAACTATCAAGGGTGAAATAATGCTTATTTTTCAAAAAGAGCGAGAATTAGGGGATTTTAGCCCTAATGAACCCGTAATTGCCATTAAAGGCTTAAATCACTATTTTGGCGCGGGGGAATTAAAAAAACAGGTTTTATACGATATCGATCTGGAAATTAAAGCGGGGGAAGTAGTGATTATGACTGGTCCTTCGGGATCGGGGAAAACTACTTTATTGAGTTTAATGGGCGGTTTGCGATCGGCACAAGCGGGCAGTTTAAAAATTCTCGGCCAAGAAATGTTAGGAATTGGTAAGGGCAAAATGCTGAAAATTCGCCGACAAATTGGCTATATTTTTCAAGCACATAATTTACTAAAATTCCTGACAGCGAAACAAAACGTTAGGATGTCTTTGGAACTGCACGAGGAGTTTTTAGAACAAGATCTCAATCAAAAAGCCACCGCAATTTTGGAATCGGTGGGTTTAGGGGACCGCGTTGATTACTATCCCCACGATCTATCGGGGGGACAAAAACAACGGGTTGCGATCGCTCGCGCCCTCGTCAGTCATCCCAAATTAGTCCTCGCTGATGAACCGACCGCGGCCTTAGATAAACAATCTGGGCGCGATGTGGTGGAAATCATGCAGAAATTGGCAAAAGAACAAGGTTGCACGATTTTACTCGTCACCCACGATAACAGGATTCTCGACATCGCCGATCGCATTGTCAATATGGAGGATGGTCGTTTAAACGATTAACTGCCCAAAAATTACTTGCCAAAAATCGGCCTCTTATGTTAGACTAAAATAATGTCATCTTGGAGAGGTGGCAGAGTGGTCGAATGCGGCAGATTGCTAATCTGTTGTACGAATCGTAAGACCGTACCGAGGGTTCGAATCCCTCCCTCTCCGTCTTCTTTCGGTATTTTCGATGACTGCTCGCCAAGATTATTTCTGCTCCGTATATGGTCCGGTTGCCTCTTGGCGTTTCGGCAGTTCCTTGGGCATCGATCCGATCGGTTTAGTTTCCACCTGTTCCTTTAACTGTGCCTACTGTCAGTTAGGAGAAATTGAGCAAAAAACCGAGCAACGAAAAATTTTTATCACCAGCGAACAAATTAGCAGGGATTTAAGTGCCTTTGCCCCTTGGGACGTGGATATAGTCACTCTCAGTGGTAGCGGGGAACCCACCCTCGCCCTCAATTTAGGGGAAATACTGGCCACCGTCAAGGAAATAACCGAGCGGCCGGTGGCGGTCTTAACCAATAGTACCCTCTTGGGAGAGGCCCAAGTGCGTCAAGACTTGAGCAAAGCTGATATCGTCGCCGCTAAAATCGATGCTGTTTCCGAGGCCCAATGGCGACGGGTTAACCGTCCGGTCCCCGGTCTGGATTGGCAGGAGCTTTGGTGGGGATTAAGACAATTTCGCCAAGAATGGTCGGGAAAACTAGCAATTCAAACCATGCTACTGGCCTCTTGGTCGCCCCAAGATCAAGACCGATACATCGATTTGATGCAACAGCTACAACCGGATGAAATTCAACTTAACACCCCGACCCGTCCCCGGGCCAGACAAAGACAATTAGAAACCCGGGGTAATAATCCCCTCAGCGCGGGCGACGGAATGCAAATTCTCAAACCCGTAAACGCTGAAATATTGGCAATTTGGGCGGAAAAAATCGCAACGGCCACGGGAATTACCGTGCGCTGTGTGCCGCTTACCGCCACAGGTCTCTAGGGCTTCGGCCGGGGTTTTTCTTCTTTGGGTTTGACATTAAAATAAGCCTCCATTACCTGACGTACCATAGGTGCGGCCACTTTCCCACCACCACCGCCGGAATGTTCCACAAAGGCGACCACGACAATTTCGGGCTTATCGAAGGGCGCGAAAGCTCCAAACCAAGCGTGGGACTTGCCCGGAGGTGCTTCTGCTGTGCCGCTTTTGCCCGCTACAGGCGGTAAAGCGGGGTCGGATAGGGCCCGACCAGTTCCTTCCGCTACCACGGCTCTCAGGGACTTTCTCAGGGTGTCTAGGGTGCTAGGTTTCATGTTCAAAGACTTGCGCCATTCCTTAACATCCCGGGCATCCTGTAAAAGGTGCGGTTTCACCAAAAAACCGCCGTTAGCGGGGACAGCAAACATCACAGCTACCTGTAGGGGAGTCGCGAGGGTAAATCCTTGACCGATCGACATATTAATCGTATCGCCTACGGACCAATCCCAGTTTTTAAAATTACGCAGTTTCCAATCGCGATCGGCAATTAACCCCGGAGTTTCTTCCGCTAATTCTATCCCCGTTTTCTGACCGAAACCGTAGCGCCGGGCCATGGCAATTAAAGCCGGTCCCCCCACCCCGCGACCAATTTGACCGTGAAAAGTGTTACTACTCATGGCCATAGCCCGGACAAAACCGATCGGACCAAAACCGGCGTGATTCCATTCTCCAAAAGCTGTCCCCCCCACATAAAGGGCGGCAAAGGTATTTAAGACCGTATTGGGGGGAAATTTACCCGATTCCATGCCAGCAGTGGCAGTGACGACTTTAAAGGTGGAAGCGGGGGGGAATCCTTGGAGAGCGCGGTTAACAAACGGGTTGCCCTCCGCTTGTAGTTTTTTCCAGGTGGCGGTGGTAATTGGGGCTGAGAAAACATTGGGATCGAAACTAGGATAACTGACCATGGCTCGCACAGAACCATCCCGGGGATCGATCGCCACGATCGCACCTTTGCGTTTTCCTAAAGCGGCCTCGGCGGCTTTTTGGAGTTTTAAATCTAGTGTCAGGGTGACATCTTGGCCCGGTTTAGCAATTTTTTGGCCGAGAATTTGGATTACTTGTCCCGATCCGTTGACCTCTAACTGCATTCCCCCCCATTCTCCCCGCAAATTTGACTCGTAGGCGGCTTCTACACCCATTTTACCGACGACATCTCCCAATCGGTAGCCCTGGGGTCTTTTGGCTTTATATTCCTCCGGGGTTAGTTCCCCGGTATAACCGAGAATATGCGCCCCGATTTTACCATTGGGGTAGTAGCGCACTGATTCCACGTCCACTTCAATGCCGGTTAATTCGTCTTTGTATTCCTCTAGGGCGATAATTTGGGCCGGAGTTAAACCCCTAGCGATGCGGATCAGGGTGGAGGGGTTTTCGTCCGCTTCGTTAATGCGTTTTTCTAGGTCGCTTCTGGGAATGGCTAAAATACTGGCTAAACGGTCAAGATTCAGTTTTTGGGCAGGATTACGCTGGGATTTGGGCCAAATATAGGCCGCATGGGTTAAACGGGCCGTGGCCAAAACTTTGCCATTGCGATCGAATAAGTTGCCCCGGACTGGGGGTTTGGGAAGAATGCGAATCCGATTATTTTCTGCCCTTTCTCGGTTAATTTGTCCTTGCTGCAGTTGTAAATAGGCCAATCGTGAGCCAACTCCTCCTAGCAGGACAAGGCTAATTAAGCCCATAATTAGCCATGACTGACGCTGACGACCGACTAGACGCTCTTTATCTTTGATTTTATTCTGTAATTTATTCGGCGCTGGCCGCGTCGGCGAGGTGAGCGTTTTTTTCCGTTTCAGTTTGACTTTGGTTTTTGATAGGAGTCCGCTATTACGCATTTGCTTAAAGTTAAAAATTTAAAAGTTATTAGTCATCAGTTAGGGACTTGCGTGGGAATAATATCCCAGCCAGAAAATCGCTCTGTAGAAGAATTAGACCAGCCAGATGGCACATTATCAAAGCGCAAGTCCCTAACATCTCGAAGGCTCTCGCCCTACTTAGGGTGATCAGCAAACCTGATCGATCGGAGGGCGCAAGCTTTGCGCCCCTACAGTTACTGGACGGCTACGCCGTGCCTTTGGCAACACTGAAAAAGACGCAATACTAGGTGATTTAGCTCCTCTCTTGACTAAAGTTCAGGGTATCTGCAATATATCTTAACAAAATAAGTGTAAATACTGGGAGTGGAAGGAATCACTCCAGACACAGAGGACACAAAGATTGATCACTTCTATAGTAAGTTAAAGAGAGCCAAGAAACTGGCACAGACATATAGTTAAGAGTTTGTCAAGTGTTTCTTAACTATATGTAACATTATCCCTGTTCAAAAGGTAATCACACTGCGGATAGAATCTCCTTGGTGCATCAGGTCAAAGGCCTCGTTAATTCTTGCCAGAGGCAGAACATGGGTGATTAAATCATCAATATTAATCTTGCCGTCCATGTACCAATCGACTATTTTTGGTACATCTGTACGACCTCTTGCCCCACCAAAAGCCGTACCTTTCCAAACCCGTCCGGTGACTAATTGAAAAGGACGGGTACTAATTTCTTGGCCGGCCCCGGCTACACCGATAATAGTGGCAACACCCCAACCCTTATGGCAACATTCCAAAGCTTGACGCATAATCTGGACATTGCCGATACACTCAAAACTATAATCGGCCCCACCTTTAGTTAAATCCACCAGATAGGCCACTAAATCCCCCTCGATTTCTTGGGGATTAACAAAATGAGTCATCCCGAATTTGGTCGCTAAAGCTTGTTTCTGGGGATTGATATCGACCCCGACAATCATATCGGCCCCCACCAAACGGGCCCCTTGAATAACATTTAAACCGATACCTCCCAGACCAAAAACCACCACTTTTGCCCCCGGTTCCACTTTAGCGGTATTAATCACCGCACCGATACCTGTAGTGACTCCGCAGCCGATATAACAGACTTTTTCAAAGGGAGCATCGGGGCGAATCTTGGCTAGGGAAATCTCCGGCAGTACGGTATAGTTAGCAAAAGTCGAGGTTCCCATGTAGTGATAAAGAGGCTGACCATCGAGGGAAAAACGACTGGTTCCATCCGGCATTACTCCCCGACCTTGGGTAAGACGAATCGCTTGACAGAGATTGGTTTTAAAGCTGAGACAGTATTCGCACTGACGACATTCGGGAATGTATAGGGGAATAACATGATCCCCCACTTTTAGGCTAGTGACACCTTTTCCCACTTCTACCACGATTCCGGCCCCTTCGTGGCCTAAAATTGAGGGAAATAAGCCTTCAGGATCGGCCCCAGAGAGAGTATAGGCATCGGTGTGACAAACTCCCGTGGCTTTGATTTCTACTAACACTTCCCCCGCTTGCGGTGCGGCTAATTTTACCGTTTCAATAGTTAGGGGTTTTCCTGCTTCTAGGGCAACTGCCGCTCGAACATCCATAGGCTCAAAGCAATAGGTTTTTTCCAGTATAATACCGTTAAACTGCTGAAGAGTTGTAATAGAACAATTCTCAACTTATCTCTATGTTAGTCCTCACCATCCGCGAAGAAGGAATTAACGATGGTGGCTTTACTGCTACTCTCAATTTTGATAGCGGTAACAGCTACCCAATTACGGTTACTGACCCCTTTACTAACCAAGAAGAAAAAGACCTAGAATGGTACTTTGAGGAATGGTTAGTATTTCCGACGCTAGGGACGGATAAAGCGCAAAAAGCCGCCAACAGTGTCCAAAACTATGGCGAAAACCTATTTAAACAGGTTTTCCAGAGTAATTTAAATGCTTATGGGGAATATCGAGACTTGCGAAAGCAGTTAAGTCAACTGCAAATTATCATCGAAAGTCAGTCGCCAGAATTTCAAGCTTTACATTGGGAAGCGCTGAAAGATCCTGATTTACCGCGTCCCTTTTCTATAGATTGTATCATCTCCCGCCAGCGTCGAGGGGCTACAGTTGTCCCGGTGCAAATGGCCACTTATCCTACTATCAATCTTCTGGTGGTGATTGCGCGTCCTAATGAGGAATCTGATGTTAACTATCGCACGATTTCCCGTCCTTTAGTAGAACTGGTAAATAGTAGTGAAATACCGGTAAAAATTGATATTTTGCGTCCCGGAACTTATGAATCACTAACCAGACATCTGGATGAGAAGGGAGAAGGATACTATCATGTTATTCATTTCGATGTTCATGGCGGATTAATGGAATATGAACAGTACCAAAGACAGGTTCACGGGGATTCTTGGCGCTATCAAAGGGGATGGGGACTGGAAGATTTAGCAGAATATGAGGGAGTAAAAGCTTTTCTGTTTCTGGAAGGAGAAGAAAAAGGTCAAGCGACTCCGGTAGAAGCGACGGAATTAGCGAATTTACTCACGGGGAAAAATATCCCTATTTGTATTCTCAATGCTTGTCAGTCAGCAAAGCAAATTTCCCAAGAATCAGAAGACTATCGGGAAACCAGTTTAGGGAGTCGTTTGATGACTGCGGGAATGCAAGCTGTGGTGGCGATGGGATATTCGGTGACGGTTTCTGCAGCTAAGTTGATGATGAAACCAATTTATCAGCAATTATTGAACGGAAAAGACCTAACGGAAGCGATGCGAAAGGGACGGTTAGAGTTATTCAATAATAAGCAACGCCGCGCCTATTATAACACGATAATAGATTTAGAAGATTGGTTATTACCGGTGATTTATTGTCGCGGTAAAATTAATCTCAATTTGCGTCCATTTACTCCAGAAGAGGAGGAAAAATACTGGGAACATATCGGCAATCAATATGTCTTTCCTTTACCAGAATACGGCTTTGTGGGAAGGGATTTAGAAATTCTCAAGATGGAAAAGGCGCTGCTGAAACATAATATCCTTTTACTCAAAGGAATGGGAGGGACAGGAAAAACTACTTTACTCAATTATCTACGAGAATGGTGGCAAAAAACCAACTGGGCGACCCATATTTTCTATTTTGGTTATGATAGAAAAGCTTGGACATTAGAACAGATTGTCCATGAAATTGGTCAGGGAATTTATAATCGCTTTGAACAGGCGAGTTTCCAAGCGATGAACCTGAAAGCGCGAGTAAAGAAACTAGAGCAAAAACTCCGCAGTGAGGCGTATATTCTGATTTTAGATAATCTGGAGTCGGTGACGGGACAACCGTTAGCAATTCAGAATACTTTACCGGAGAATGAAAGGGAAGCAATCGCCGAATTTCTCAAGAATTTGGTCGGGGGAAAAACGAAGGTGATTTTGGGTTCTCGCAGTGAGGAAACTTGGCTGCAACGCAGGACTTTTAAGGAGAATATCTATCACTTACAAGGATTAGACCAAGAGTCGAGAACTGAATTAGCGGAGAGAATTTTAGAACGTCAGGCGAAGAGTCGGAAAAATGCGATTAAAAAGGATGATTATTTTAAGCGCTTGATGAAGTTGTTGGCGGGATATCCGTTGGCGATGGAAGTGGTATTAGCGAATCTGAAGCGACAGTCACCGGAGGAGATTTGGCAAGGGTTACAGTTGGCGGAGTTGGTTAATGTGGGGGATGAGGATAAGACTAATAATATCATCAAATGTGTGGAATATTCCCACAGTAATTTGTCGGAGGAGGCGCAGAAGTTGTTACTCTGTTTAGCGCCTTTTAGTGGGTTTATATATTTAGATATTATCCCTTACTATGCGAAAAAATTGCAAAAATTTGACTCTTTTTGTCATTATCCTTTCGACCAGTTTGGACAGGCAATTCAAGAGGCCATTAGTTGGGGACTGCTTGCGCCAATTGATGCAAGAAATCCTCACTTGCTCAATACCCAACCCGTTTTATCCTTCTTCTTAAAAACTAAACTTAAAGAAGAAAGTAACTCTCTATATGAAGATTTACAAGAAGGATTTAAACAACTCTATCTAGAATTATCAAGACATTATAAGCAGCAGCTAGAATCCAGAAATCCAGAAGAACAGGCTCAAGGTAAATTTTTCTGTCAGAAGGATTATGAAAATCTATACAATGCTCTTGAGATGTGCCTAGACAAACAAGAAGACATCGGAATATTTTTCTGTCTAGAACAATACTTCAAATCAACAAATCAACCTCAAGATAGGCTAAAATTAGCAAAATATGTCTGTGAGCGATTGGAAAATTACCCTGCAAATTTTTTAGAGGGGGAACTAGGCAATGAGATGGCAATGGCATTTGATAGACTAGCATGGTCTTATCTAGTGTTAAAGCAGTATGAATTAGCAAAAACTAACTATCAAAAATTCTTGCACAGTCTTGATCAACTGAGGTTTATAAACGAAAGAGAAAAGCAACTTGCTATTGCCACCACCCTGCACCAGTTGGGAGCCGTAGCGCAAGAATTGAGGGAATGGGAGCAAGCCCGAAGCTACTACCAGCAAGCCCTTGAGATCGACATTGAATATGGGGATCGCTACGAGCAAGCCCGCACCCTGCACAATTTGGGAAGGGTAGCGCAAGAATTGAGGGAATGGGAGCAAGCCCGAAGCTACTACCTGCAAGCTCTTGAGATCAAGATTGAATATGGGGATCGCTACTCCCAAGCCATCACCCTGAACAATTTGGGAATCGTAGCGCAAAAATTGAGGGAATGGGAGCAAGCCCGAAGCTACTACCTGCAAGCTCTTGAGATCTGCATTGAATATGGGGATCGCTACTCCCAAGCCAGCCCCCTGCACCATTTGGGAATCCTAGCGCAACAATTGAGGGAATGGGAGCAAGCCCGAAGCTACTACCTGCAAGCTATTGATATCTTCATTGAATATGGGGAGCGCTTCTCCCAAGCCAGCACCCTGCACCATTTGGGAAGGGTAGCGGAAGAAGTTGGGGAATTGAGCCAAGCCCGAAGCTACTACCAGCAAGCTATTGAGATCTTCATTGAATATGGGGATCGCTACTCCCAAGCCATACCCCTGCACCAGTTGGGAATCGTAGCGCAAGAATTGAGGGAATGGGAGCAAGCCCGAAGCTACTACCAGCAAGCTCTTGAGATCTACATTGAATATGGCGATCGCTATGAGCAAGCCGGAACCCTGCACCAGTTGGGAAGGGTAGCGCAAGAATTGAGGGAATGGGAGCAAGCCCAAAGCTACTACCAGCAAGCTATTGAGATCTTTATTGAATATGGCGATCGCTTTTCTCAAGCCGGCACCCTGCACAATTTGGGAGCAGTAGCGCAAGAATTGAGGGAATGGGAGCAAGCCCGAAGCTACTACCAGCAAGCTATTGAGATCTGCATTGAATATGGGGATCGCTACGGGCAAGCCAACCCCCTGCACGGGTTGGGAAGGGTAGCGGAAGAAGTTGGGGAATTGAGCCAAGCCAAAAGTTATTACCTGCAAGCCTTACAAATTTGGGCAGAATTTAACGATGGTTACAGGGTACAAACCTTTTCTTTGCCTCGTCTTGTTGCTCTTTATCAGCAAACGCAAGATGAGGAGATTCTTGTCGGTATTGCTTCTGTTTTGGGGGTTGGGGTTGAGGAGGTGCGGGGTTTGCTGGAGGGTTAGAATGGGTTTTGGGCGTAGGCTGCGTGTTTGCGGCTATCAATTCAGTTAACGTAAGTAGCTGGTTATAATTAAATTAAAAATGGATTTTAGGTTCGATCCCCCCTGCCCCCCTTGATAAGGGGGGAATAACGAACCTAGTTTGTTGTTGCGCTTCAGCGCTAACTATTTCGGGCTTGCTGAAAAAGTAAGGGCGAAGCATTCGGATAGGAAATCTACGGTTTCAGCGATAGGTTATCGCCCGAATGCTTCGCCCCTACAATGTTGTGATCTACGGATGAGGTGTAATAGCGAGAATGGTGATTTCCCCCGAATGAGGTCCATAGCACCAGAAAATTCGATAGGCTCCCGGTGTATTCTGTTGGGCGTAGGCTTCAAAAACCTTCTGTGTTGCATCATAAGGGTTATCGAGGGAATTAAATTCGTGGGTTTTTAGTCCCGGATGTCTTGGGTTTGTACTGAGGAGCTTGAGGGCTTTTGTTACCTGTTTGTAGAGACCCTCTTGTTTCGATGCTTTTGTCCTACCTTGAGCTAGGCGAGTCTTTTGAGCCTGTTCCGCTTCTGCTCGCAATTCAGATAGAGTATTTCGAGCTTCCTGTGTCTGTCGTAAAGAGAAACTCATTTACTCCTCGACTTCATCAGGAATAGATTCAGCTAACTTAAGCATAGCGTCTAAATCGACGGGTTCTTCAGCGAAATCTCCCGTGCGGGCTTCTGCGAGTCCCCGTTTGAGCGACTCGCGGACACTAGGATTCTGAAAAGCCCATAGTTCTCCCTCTGGAATCGCCACCATGGGAACCAAAAGAAGTTCCCCGCTTGCATTCATCAGTATTCGATAGTGACGGTTGCTACATTCAGTCCCAAGGCTAATCCGTCCGCAAGCATCAGCCTGAATATCTTCTTTAATGAGCGAAAAATTCTGATACTCCATCACGTCTCCTCCTCTCTTCATATACTTATTCTAGATAAGTTACCCAATTTGGGCAATAGGGTTATGTCCATTTAGCTTCTCACTATCTAAAGAAAACAGGTTAAACTTGTTCGGGCTAGAGCCTTGACAACAAACCCAGTTTGTTGTTGCACTCTCTTCGCTAAATTCTCTCCCCTTTCCTTGTAGGATAGGGTTCAGGGGAGAGGTCAATAATTAAGAATCCAATGCGATTGCAATATCTGGTAATGATCAAGTATAATAATAAATATGAAGACCAAATTATTCATCTACCGTTAACTTAATGAAAGCCAAATGAACTTATTAAAACAATCGGACATTCAAGAAAATCCCACAACACTTTACGAACAAGATCTTCAGTTGTGGATTGAGCAAACTATTCATCAATTACAGAATCGACAGTTTGAACAACTGGATATAGAAAACTTAATTGAGGAGTTAAAAGATTTGGGTAAGTCAGAGAAACGCGCCTTAGAGAGCAACTTAATGGTCCTGTTGATTCACTTACTCAAATTAAAGATACAGCATGATGCTCCTGAGACAATGAAAGCAAGTTGGTATAATTCAGTAGATGAGCATCGCCAGCGCGTTCAAGATGATTTACTTAAGACTCCCTCTCTTAAATCTTATCTCTTAATCTCCATCACACAAGCCTATTCCAGCGCTCGTAAAGTCGCCATCAAACAGGGTAAACGCGCTCAATTTGGTATTCGTATTCCCCAAGAAAGTGAGTATCCCCTCGCTTGTCCTTTCACACCTGAACAGATTCTAAATGAGGACTTTTACGGGTAAAAACGAAAGTAAACATTATCGATAATAAAACCATGAAACCAGAATATGACCTTGCCAACATGAAAAATCGCCCGAATGAACTAACCCTCCTTCCCTGGGAAATAAGGGGGGAATAAAGTTTTTAACACCTAACTACTTATATCTCAATAAATCTCTTGGATAAATCATAGCAAAGTGAACCTTTCATGTACTCTAAATTAAGGAGAAGACGATGGCTAATCTGGATGATGTAGGAAGAGCGAAAGCAGCTGATAAAAACCTGAACGATGCTAACCGAAGCGATGTGCAGGTAAACAAAACAAGACCATATCCTTAACTGTTCTCTCTGATTTAGAGCAGTTAACCCTGTCAGTAACGGATATTTTGCTTGGTTAAATTAAAAATAGCAAATTACCATTAACGTAAGTGTTAATTAAAGAGGTAAATATGGTTCAAATTTTACAAGCGAAAGAAGTCACTCTTAGAAATTTAATTAATCATTTTCAACTACAGTTTATAGAAGATAAGCATTTTTTTGGGGAATGGCAGCAAGACCTAGAAGCAATCTTTGAACAAGAAAAAGAATTGTTAGATAAAATCAAAACAGGTTATTTTAACTTATTGAATTATCCTCCCTTTTTAGAAACTTCGGTGAGGATGACGGTTTTAGACCCATTATTATTTATTGGTAACTTTTATCTATTTCCCTTTCAGATTAAAGCAGAAGAGTCTGTTGAAATTATTACAAAAGAGCAAGATTTAATAATTAAAGGAAGGTTAGATACTTTAATTCTAAAAGAGCAATTATGGGTAATGATTATTGAATCAAAACGGGTTATTTATTCCGTTGAAGTAGGTTTACCGCAATTATTAGCTTATTTAATAGTCAATCCTCATCCCAACCGTCCTAATTATGGAATGTTGACCAATGGTTCCGAGTTTTTATTTGTTAAATTATTATGGGACGGTAAACCTTTATACGGAACCTCTCGTTTATTTGCCATGAGAAATCCGGGGGATTTATACGAGGTTCTCAAAATCCTTAAACATCTCTGTCAGTCTAGCGAGGGGGTGGAATGAACCACAGAGACACAAAGGACACAAAGATCGATCGCTTCTATGGTAAGTTAAGCTGATCACACAGAACCTAGAAGAGCCTGGATTAGAAGAGATTCAGCTAATCTAAGGATGGGTGGTTAAGAATTTTTTCGGCTTTTCTTGACTATTTCAGCCTGATTTGTCCTAACAAGCTCAAGAATACGAGAGTTTTTGTCTAGAATTGCCCGGCCTGAGAGGGGAATGGTAAAGTTAGATAAGAAAATTAAAGATGGTGTGATTAAAGTGAAATTTGCTGCTAGTACCTATTTTTCCCTGCTGCGTCATTGTGCCGTTCCTTTGTTGTCGATCGCCACTTTTACGCCAATTCTCTTAACTTATTTAGCCAAGGAAAAACCAGAAACCCCGCAACCGCAGGCAAATCTAGAGACTGCTGCCTCCCCTGCTCCTATTATCCCATCTCCGATCGCCCCCTTAACCGCGCCATCGCCGAAACTATCCCCCTCTCCCCAATCTTCTGCGATTCCAAAATCAGCACCCTCTCCTCAGTCTTCCCTCTCAGCGCCGAAAAAATTAGCGCCATCGGTTCAAACTTCCCCTAATACTTCCCCTAATACTGCCCCCGCTGCCGCAGCCAAACCGGTAACTAGACAACCTTTAGCGGTTCCCGCTAATTATACGCCGCCGGTCCTAGAAATTCGCGTGGCGATTAAAAGGGATGTGGCCAGTGTTTTGATTGGAGTTAACGGGCCGGCGGTGATCACCGATCGCCAAGGTCGTGGTTTAAAAACGATTGCCACTAACGAGGGTTTACCGGTCACACCAGGTGCCAATGGCTTAAAAATGGGCGATTTATCGCTGCCAGAGGTGATTTTTGTGCAGCCCACCAGTGCCGATGGTTTAGTTTATGTGGATGATAGTTGGTATCGGGGCAAAGTGCTGCTGGTTGCTCAAGGCGATCGCTTGTTAGTGGTCAATCATGTTAATTTAGAGGCCTATCTCTATAGTGTGGTGGGTAGTGAAATGCACTCCACCGCGCCAATGCACGCTTTAAAGGCACAGGCGATCGCCGCTCGCTCCTATGCCCTAGTACACATGATCCGCCCCGCTAATGCTTGGTTTCATCTGGGTAATAGCCAACGCTGGCAGGTATATAAAGGTATTCGCTCGGAGTATCAATCGACTCACCAAGCGGTTAATGCCACTGCTGGGCAGATTCTCAGCTATAAAGGGGGTGTAGTCGAGTCTCTTTATGCTGCCACCGATGAAATTGTCGCTTGGGCCCACGGTGGTCGCGGTATGAGTCAAACTGGGGCTTATAAATTAGCGGAAAAAGGCCTAGATTATCAACAAATTCTCGGTAATTATTATCCCGGAGTTGGTTTAGCTCGTCTAGTTCTACAAAATTAGATTGATTGGCTTTCTCGACTGCGCGTACTCGCAAAGGCGGATCGTAAAAACCCGCAATCGCTAGTAAGGGAGAAACTAACAATAAAGTCACGGTTTCTTCTAATAACTGTCCCGCCGATCTTTGGTGTAAATACTTTTGTCTTAGTTGATCTAAACTCTTTTTTTTCATGGCTAGATAGGGCCAGTAAATCACTTTGCCATTCGGGAAAAAATGCTCGATCTTCTGTTAAAGAGAGATTAAATCTTGTCTCGGCCAGGGCAATAGTCGTGATCGCTTCGGTAATGGCACTCGACATAAAAATTAGCTCACCAATCTAGATAAAATTTCTCGATGAATTAAAGCTCGATCGATTAAAAAATGTTTGCGATCGCTGGTTAATCCTTCTCCATTGGCATAAAAATTAATCCAAGCATTACTAATATCATTAACTGCTTCTGGTAACTGATCTAATTCCCAACCCTGCATCGGTACTTCGGCAATTAATCGCGACACTTTCGGATCATAACTAAGGGCAAAACAACGACAATCTTCTGCTGCGGCCATAATCAAGCTATGAAAGCGCATTCCGATCACCATTTCTACCCCACGAAATAAGCCTTTTAACTGTCTTGGATCCTCTAAACTAATGATTTGATGATTTTCCCTTAATTGACGGGCTACAGCTTCACAGAGGGGCAAATCCCGCGACTTTTGAAAAGGGACTAAGAGAATAAACGCCCCCGTACTAATTTGTAAATCAATTAAAGCTTGGGTTAATTTATCTAATTTTGCTGGGGTTAATAGGGGATGGGGACGTAAATTGACGGCGATTCTTGGGGCGGGTAAATCCGATAATCCCTTGACTGATTGAGCCTCTAAAGCCCATACTGGATCGGGGGCAACAATGGGACGAATACCCCAATCAGCGACTAAATGAGCCGACACATCATCGCGCACAGTAACTAAAGTACATTGTTGCAAAACTTTTTTGGTTAACCAACGGGTAAAAGGTCTATTTAATGGTCCAATTCCCTGGCCCCAAGCAATAGTTTTTAAGCCCAATAATTGAGCAAGAGCCATTAAACCACCGTAATACATTGGACTGGCAAAACTGGTGACATCCTGCATTAAACTGCCACCACCCCAGATAAATATATCGGCTTTTTTAAGAGTTTTAAAAACTTGCCACCAATCACGACTAGGACAGGTTTCCACTCCATAACGTTGACTGGTTTCTCTGGGATTATTTGACAAAACAATAGGTTTAATTTCTGACGGCAGCATCTGCAATAGAGACACTAATAATGCCTCATCTCCTCCGTTTCCTCTCCCATAATATCCACAAATTACTGCACGCATATATCAGTTATCAGTTATCAGTTATCAGTTATCAGTTATCAGTTATCAGTTATCAGTTATCAGTTATCAGTTATCAGTTATCAGTTATCAGTTAATAGTGCTTTTCACGTTACTGAGGTATCGACAAGTTTTGCCAACAAAGGGTTTAAGCTCCTTGCTCATACCTCATTCTGATGAAAACTGCTATATCTATTTTATTATTCCCACTTGTAACTAATAGCTTAAACCTGATCACTGTTTACTGATCACTGATCACTGATCACTGATTTAGTCGTCCATTTGCCAGGGTTCGGTGATGTTTTTTTCATCGAGGATATTTTTGGCTCTTAAAATCAAGACCAATTCACCTAGTATGGTGACATCGGGGGAACTATCAAACCATTGTAAAAAAACAGAATTATCCCTCTCCACTAGATAATAATTGTTCACGTCCCATTCGGCAAAAACTCGATCGATCACTAATAACACTTCCTCGGATCTGGTGGCAATCGATCGAGGTAATTGATCACTAGGCCATAAAATAGCTACAGGATCGATCGCCTTGAGAATTGCTTGCCAACCGGGGAGAGGCACAATCGTTTGTTTATCCCCCACCGTTACCAATCGAAAAGGTTCCTCTACGTTCAGACTTTCCGTGCATTTTATATCAGTTACCGTCACCGGAAATCTTCCTACTAAAGGAATAATTCTGGCTAATTCCTCCTCATCCTGTAAACGATGGACGGGCAGCAGGGGAGCGCTACGGGTGGGAGTAACGGTAAAATCTTGTAGTAAGGACTCGATCGCCTGTCTGGCCGAGTCAGAATGGGCAAATTTCAAACCTTTAGCGATTAATTTCGCTCTTTCGGCTAAATCCCGCTTTTGTTTGCCCCGTTTCCAACACTGATAAGCGATCGCATCTCCAGGATGACGAGTAAATTCACTGGGAATCTGGGATAAACGGGAAAAATCTTGGATAGCTTTGGCGATATCGTGTGCTTCAGCCACCTCAATCCTTTTTTCTGCCGCTAATTTCGCTGCCCCCAATCTTTGTTCTTGGTTGAGAATCCGTAATTCGTATAGCACATCACTGCGCGGCCCGATGTAGTAACTTAACAAATCTTCAGCTGCTCCCGCTTTGATTAAACTCTCAAAAACTTGGGCAGCGACAATAATTAAATTTTGTTGGGCATTTTGAAACCCGGTTTGTTCAAAAATTAACTGGGAATCGTAGCCAGCTTTTTGCAGTTTTTGACATTTTTGCCCCCAATTCACCCAATTTCCTTCTTTATGAAGCAGCGATCGCATTAATTCGGTCGCTTCCGTTTCGCTGATTCGATCATCTGTACTGCGAGGCTGTTCTGTCATAGACAACTTGATCAAGCTACAATAACTAAAATTTATCTAATCCCTAAAAAATCTTCAATAGCAATTAAGGTTAACAGGATAGACTAGATAGTAACAGGATAGCTGACAATCACCCCCTTCGTACCTGTTAGGGCAAGTTTATCTTCAATGTCTAGATTAAGAGTTAATGGAAGCATTCCCCCCTCGTCCACAACTAACCCCAGTCAAAGGACGATGAAAACCAAGCGTCACCCCAAAGATAGCGCCTTGGGTTTAGTCTCTACCCTCAGCTTTCCGGCGATCGTCGGGACGGCGGATATGATGCTAAAATCGGCAGAAGTTACCCTCGTGGGTTACGAAAAAATTGGCGGTGGTCACTGTACGGCGATCGTGCGTGGTAATATTGCTGATGTGCGGTTAGCAGTGGAAGAAGGGGCAAAAACCGCCGCACAGTTCGGACAATTGGTATCTAAATCGGTTATTCCCCGACCAATGCCCAATTTAGAGGTAATTTTCCCAATTGGTAGCCGTTTAGCCGAAATTGCCCAAAGTCAACGGGGTTTCAGCAAACTGAGCAATATGTCGATCGGTCTCTTGGAAACCCGTGGTTTTCCTGCTATGGTGGGGGCAGCCGATGCCATGTTAAAATCCGCCGATGTGCAGTTAGCTTCCTACGAAACAATTGGGGATGGTTTGTGTACGGCCATTATCCGGGGTTCCGTCGCTAATGTGGCCGTGGCCATTGATGCGGGAATGCGGGAAGCAGAGAAAATCGGTGAACTGCACGCGGTGATGATTATTCCCCGTTTATTGGAAGATTTAGAACATACCCTACCGGTGGCCAGCTACTGGTTAGAAACTCCCGAACCTTTACCGATGTTGTTACCCAATACTGTCCGGGAAAAACAACGGGAATTAGTCGCTTTACCGGAATTGGAAAAAACCAAAATACCGATTCGTCGCCAAGAAATGCAGGAAAAAGTGTTAGAAGAAGTGATTCCCGTGGAAGTTATCACCGATGAGGACAGTTATTAATTTTTATTTTCAACCTTGCTCCTGTGCTGCTAAAGGTACAGGAGCAAAGGGTTAAATTAGGGTTTGCGGCAAAAAGTTTGTTGGTGGGTGTGGATTTCCAGGTAAAAAATCTTTACAGAGTCCCCCGACAATTAAACGAATCGAATAATGATAAATTTTTGTCAAGAGGTGCGGTCAGATCGAATAATCATCGGTAGAATTGGGAGCATCTCACTTACGCGATGAGTAATTATACTTAGCCTAAAAGCCACTCTTAATCGTGTCTTGGAACGAAATAGAGGCTTTTAAAGACCGCGTACATGGAGAATTAAAA
>VYLK01000267.1_pt1 | contig 21018 bp, 16 predicted proteins | sample 5114321 | NCBI WGS metagenome assembly VYLK01 (sample SAMN12291792, study PRJNA351875) | freshwater metagenome | isolation source: freshwater lake | place: USA: Michigan, MSU2 Lake | collected 2011-08-16
GCGCGCGGCCGGCGGGCGTGGCGGCCAGGCCCGGCGCGGCGAGCAGGCCGTCGATGCCACCCGCAGCGGCCAGGCCCTGTTCGGTGCCGAGGATGAGGTCGGGCGCGGCGGCGATGGCGGCCTCGGGCGTCAGCGGCTTGAAGCCGGCCACTTCGCCCAGCGCGTTGGTGGCGCCAGCGTAGCGGATCATCGCGTCGGCCGCGGTGTCGCGCCCGGCAATGCGCACCTGGTTCATCGCGTGCGACAGCACGAAGAGCACGCGCGGTGGGCGCCGGTTGGTTGCGGGCGCCTGCAGCACCTGCACACGCGCCATCGCGGCTTGCCATTCACGCTGCAGCCGTGCGGCCAGGGCCCCGCCCGCGGCCTCGCGGCCCAGCAGCGTGCCCAGGCGCTGCGTGCGCGCCCACACCTGTTCGGCGCGGTGCTCGGCGTCCAGCGTGACCAGCGGCACACCGGCGCCCTGCAGCTGGCGCAGCACTGCCGGCGGGCCGGCTTCACCGCTGGCGATGATGAGCGTGGGCTTCAGCGAGAGCACACCTTCGGCCGAGAGCGAACGCGCGTAACCCACGCTGGGCAGCTGCTGGGCCGCGGCGGGGTAGAGCGAGGTGGTGTCCACGCCCACCAGATCGGCCTGCGCGCCCAGCGCGTAGACGGTTTCTGTCAGCGCGCCGCCCACGGCCACCACGCGGCGCGGGCTGGGCTGGGCCTGGGCCTGGGCCTGGGCCAGGCTCGGCAGCGTGGCGCCCAGCGGCAGCCCGGCGCACGCCGCGGTGAGCCAATCGCGGCGGCTCAGCATGCCGCGCACTCCCCGGCCTGCGGCTGCCAGGCCTGGGCCTGCACGGCGCGCGGGTCGACGAGGCTGTCGACCAAGGCGCGCCAGGCGCGCAGCTCGGGCCTCCCGGGTTTGCGTTCACCGAAGAACATCGCAATGGTTTCGCCCTGCGCGTCGAAAAGTTCCAGCGCGCTCACCAGGCCGTCGGCGGTGGGCTTGCGCACGGCCCAGGCCTGCACGATGTGGTCTTCGCGCAGGTGCAGGTTGAAGCCGGGGTCGAGCACGTTGAGCCAGGGGCCCATCACCTCCACGCGTTTCACGGGGCCGGTGTGGATCTGGATCACACCCGGGTTGCCCACGAACACCATGATGGGCAGCGCCTCGCGGGCCGCGGTCTGCAGCACGTCGCGCGCGGCGCTGGCTTCCACACGCTGCGCGTAGGCCGGGTCGGCCAGGCGCAGCGCCTGCGTGCGGCTCACGCCGTGGCGGCGCAGCAGGCTGAAAAAGTCGTGCGTGTCGCGCAGCCCGGCCCAGCCTTCGCGGAGGGCGCTGGTGTCGATGAGCGCATCGGGTGTTTCTGCCGCAGGCGCCGCGGCGGGCAGCACCTGCAGGCCGGGCTGCTGCAGCTCGCAGCGGTGCGTGATCACCAGCGCCGCCCACACGTCCCACTGCGTGCCCGGCCGCACGAAGACCTTGTGCACGGCCTGGCCCTGCGCGTCGAAAAACTGCAGGCTTTGCTGCAGCCCGCGGCCGTTGTCTTCGGCCACGGCAAACCCATGCGCCCAGCGGCTGTAGAAAACACGCAGGTCGATGTCGGGGCCGAGCACCAGGCCCATCTCGCGGCCGGCCGGGCCGTTGGCGCTGGCACCGCTGTAGACGCCGGTTTTTTCGTGCACGCACGAGGCGTTGCGTGTCAGCGCCATCAGCGGGCCGGCGGCTTCCAGCGCGCCCAGCAGCGTGGGCCAGGGGCCGCGCAGGCGCTGCACCTGCAGGCCTTTGACAGAGGCGCCCGGCGCGTATTCGCCGATGTGCGCGGCCAGCAGCTCGGCCTCGCTCACGCCCAGCTGGGCGGCGATGTCTCGGTGGCGCGTGGCGCCGGCGGCGCGGGCGGCGGTGTAGCCGGCACGCAGGTCGGTCGTCGGCAGAGGGGCGGCTGCAGGGGCCAGGGTTTCGAGCGTGGTCGTCATGGCGGTGCCTTTCAGAAGTCGTGGCGCAGGGCCAGTTGCAGGTGGCGGCCGGGGGCCGTGTAGGCGTCTTTCACGGCGCTGGTGGTGCTCAGGCTGCGCGCGTCGCTCCAGCGCCAGTAGGTGGCGTCGGTGGCGTTGTTCAGCTGCGCCGTCAGCGCCCAGCCGGGGGCGGCCTGCCAGCGCAGACCGAGGTCGAGCACGGTGTAGCTGCCGGGGGCGAAGGTGGTGGCTGCGCGGATGCGCTCGCGCGCCTTGGCTTCGGCGTGCAGCAGGTCGGCCTGCACGCGCCAATCGCCCGCGCTCCAGCGCAGGCCGAGCGCGGTGCGGGCCGGCTCCACGCTGTCCAGCGCTTCTTGCAGGCCGTTGCGTGTGCTGGTGCCGCGGGTGCGGGCGTGCGCAAGGCTCAGGCCGAAGGCGCCGTATTGCCATTCGCCCCGCATCTCGGCGCCGCGGATGCGCGCCTGCGCGAGGTTGATGAACTGGAAAAAGAAGGGGTTGGCCGCGGTGCCGAGGCCGCTCACGGTTTCCTGGCTGATGAAGTCTTCGTAGCGGTTGTCGTAGGCGGCGAGCTGCCAGCTCAGCCGCCCGCCGGCCACGGCGGTGGCGCCGCGCAGACCCACCTCCAGACTGCGCGCTTTCTCGGGCTTGAGGTTCGCGTTGCCGATGCTGCGGTAGCCTGCAGCCTCGTTGGTGAAGCCGTTGTTCACCTGGCCCGGGGCCGGCGCGCGGAAACCTTCGCTCCACTGCGCATAAGGCACCAGCGCCGGGTTCAGGCGCCACACCGCGCCCAGGCGCGGCGTGACGGCGCTGCCTGACAGCGCCACGGTCGCGCCGCCGGTGTAGCCGGTGGCGTCGGGGCTCAGGCGGTAGTGGTCGTAGCGCAGGCCGGGCATCAGCGTGAGGCGGCTGCCGGTGCCGGGCACTTCGATCTCGCTTTGCAGGTAGGCCCCGGCGAGTTCGTAGTCGGTGTCGGGGAAGGGCCGCGCGGGAAAGATTTCGCCGAAGGGCGGCGCGGCACTGGGGTTGGGCGTGCCGTCGCGCAGCGCGGTGATGCGCGTGCGGCTGATGTCCAGCCCATAGCCCAGGCGCTGGTTCACCACGCCGCTGAGCGTGCTTTCCAGCTGCGTGGACAAGCCCGCCACGCGTTCGCGGTAGCGGCTGTCGCGCGTGCGGTCGGCGCTGGTGTAGCGGTCTTCGGCGGCGAATTGGCGCGTGAGGCCGTCTTGCACGTAGACGCGCGTCAGCGCCTTCTGCACGAACTCGCCGTTGAGATCGTCGTAGCGGTGTTCGAAAGACAGGCGTTCGCGTTCGGTGGTGTCGCGTGCGTCGAGGTCGATCACGGCCGCGGCGGCCAGCGTGGCGGGCGCGGCCGGGGTGACGGCGCGGCCCGAATAGACCTCGGTCTCGACCTCGCGCCGCAGCACTTCCACCGTGGCGCCCAGGCGATGCGCAGGGCTCGGCCGCCAGCCCAGCTGGGCCAGCAGCACCTGCTGGTCGTAGTTCAGCGGGTTGGGCGCGGTGCGGCTGCTGTCCAGGGCCTCGTTGCGGCCTTGCGTGCGGGTTTCATGGCCCTGGCGGTGGCTGAGCAGCAGCAGGCCCTCAATGGCGCCGCTGCGGCCGGCCACGGCGCCGGTGACCAGGCCTGAGTCGTCCAGCTGGCTGCCACCCAGGCGCACGAAGCCGCCGAAGCCGCGCGCGTTTTTCGCGCCCGGCTCGCCCAGCACATCGGCCGGCTGCAGCGTGCGCATGCTCAGGGCGCCGGCCAGGCCGTCGCTGCCGTAGCCGGTGCTGGCCGGGCCGCGCAAGATCTCGGCGCCGGCGGTGGCTTCCAGCGCCAGGAAGTCGCCGCGCCCGGTGGCCAGCGCGCCGAAGCTGAAGCTGCCCGGCACGCGGATGCCGTCCACCAGCATCAGCACCTGGTTGCCTTCCAGGCCGCGGATGTTGATGCCTTCCACGCCGGCGCGGCCGTCGGTGCCGGCGGCCAGGCCGAAGCGCGTGGTGGCCGCACGCACGCTGACATCGACCTCGTTGCGGAAAAGCTCCTTGATGTCGCGCGCGCCGCGGGTGTCGATCTCGGCGGCGTCGAGCACCGTCACGGTGACAGGCACCTCGTCGACGCGGCGCTCGGTGCGCGTGGCGGTGTTGGTCAGCGCCGGCAGGCGCGTGGGGGCCGAGGCCGCAGCGGCCGGGGCGGGTGGTGTGGCGGGGGTCTGGGCGGTGGCCAGCCGGGGCGCGAAGCCCCAGGCGAGCACCAGCGCCAGCGCGACGGGAGTCTTGCGCAGCAGCACGTGGGTTCCTGTGTTTCAGGCACGGGCTGGCAGGCGCTGGCTGGTGCGGGGGGGGGGGGGGGAAGTAAAGAGGGGTTGTCGGGGGCGTCGCCGGGCCGGGTTTACTTGGTGAGGATGAGCTTGCCCAAGGCCGTCAGGCGCAGGCGGTAGAGCGCGTCACCATGGACGATTTCGAGCTCGCGCGCGCCGGCCAGCAGTTCTTCGCTGCTGACGCGGCGCAGCGATGCTGCAGAGGCGCTGTTGAAGGCGGGGTCTGGGGCTGACTCTGGGCCTGACTCTGCGCCTGGGGCGGCGGCTGGCGCAGAGACGCGTGCCGGTGCTGAGCGCCGGTCGAAAGCAGGGGGGCGGGCGATGGGCTGGTCCATGCCCGGCACTGTAATGCGAATCGTTCCTATTCACAAGTTTTCAGTCTGCACCGGGCCTGAAAAGACCCACGGCCCGCAAAGCGGGCCGTGGGGTGTGGGGCAGGGCGGGTCAGCGGCAGCGTTCCCGCCGCAGGGCTTTCACCGGAAGAGGCCCAGGCGCTGCGCCTCCAGTGCTGCCTCGGCGCGCGAGCTCACGTTGAGCTTGCGGTAGATCTGCTTCACGTAGTCGGCGATGGTGTGGCGGCTCAGGCCCAGCTGCACGCCGATCTCGGGCAGCGTGTAGCCCTTGGCCACGCGCAACAGCACTTCGCTTTCGCGGTCGGTCAGGTTCACCGCCGGCATCAGGTGCGCCTGCTGCGTGGGCTTGGCCTTGCTCTGGAAGTAGGCCATCACGCGCCGCGCGATGCTCGGGCTCAGTGGCGGCTCGCCCTGGCTGATGCGCTGCAACTGCTCGGTGATGAGCTCGCGCGCCTGCTCCTTCAGGATGTAGCCGAAGGCGCCTGCCTGCAGTGCCGGGAAGAGATGCTCGTCGTCGTCATGAATGGTGACCACCACGCTCTGCACGTCGGGCTGCTTGTCGCGCAGCCGCGTGACGACATCGACACCGCTGCCATCGGGCAGGCCCAGATCGATGAGGGCGAGGTCGAACTTCACGCTGCCGGCCAGTTCCATGGCGTCGTGCACGCGGGCACTCTCGGAGATGGTGGCCCCGGGAAACACCTGCAGCACCAGCTTGCGCATCCAGGCCCGGATCTCGGGCAGGTCTTCCAACAGCAGAATCGTCTTCATGAGGTGGCAGCGCTAGGGGTGAACCCGATGGTATCGGGTGGGCGGGCGGCTCACGAAGGCTGGGTGGCGCTTTCGAGTGGAACCGTGAGCCGTATCACGGTTCCATAACCGGGGCCCGATTCCACCAGACATTGGCCGTTGAGTTGCTTGGCGCGGTTTTTCATGCTCGCCAGGCCGTGCCCGCGGTCCATGCGGCCGTCGATCTCGGCCGAAATGCCTTCGCCGTTGTCCTGCACCACGAAGAGCAGGTCGCCCTCGGTGATGGCCGCCGTCACCATGCAGTGGCTGGCGCCGCTGTGCTTGATGACGTTGCTGGTGGCCTCGCGCAGGATGCGCGTGGTCTGCACGTAGGCGCGGGCGCTCAGCGTCTGCGGCAGGTCTTCGGGCGCCTCCCATTCGCCTTCGATGCCGGCCTGCCCCAGGCGCGACACCACCTCGGCACGCCAGTCGCCCAGGGCATCGGCCAGGCGCACGGGCCGGCCGTTCAAGCCCCGCACGCTCAGACGCATCTCCTCCAAGGCCTCGCGCGCCAGCGTGCTGATGCGTTCGCTGTCGCTGGTGTGCACGATGGTCAGCAGCTTGGCGCCCAGGTCGTCGTGCAGGTCGGCGGCGATGCGCTTGCGTTCGCGCTCGGTCACCTGTTCCACGCGCAGCTCGGCCATCTGGCGGAAGTTGCGCTCGATCTCGGCCGTGGCCTCGCGCACGCGCTGCTCCAGCACGGTTTTGTCCTGCACCGCGTGGTGCAGCGCGCGGCCGTGCTGTTGCACCAGGCGCAGGCCCACGAGCACGAAGACCACCGGCATCACCAGCTGCGCCACGTGCGCCGCCAGCGGGCGCTGGCCCGACCACTGCGCCGCGAATTCGGTGAAGCCCGCCACCGCCGCCACCGAGAGCAACGAGCCCATCACCCACACGCCGCGCGCGTGGCGCTGGTGCTGCAGGTGCCAGACGGCCGCGGCCACCACCTCCAGCGCCAGCACCAGGTACCAGAGGCTGGCCACCTCGTACAGGCGCTGCGGCCCCGCCACCACCAGCGACACCGCCAGCAGTGCGCACTGCACCGGCAGCGCGATGTCCACCGTGCGGTGGCGCACGCCGGCGTAGCGCAGCAGGAACTGCACCGCAGCCCAGGTGATGAAGCCCAGGATCGCGCACACCAGGAACTCGGTGGCCGAATGCCCCAACGGCATCTGGCGCAGCCACAGGCGGCTGTCCACCAGCGCCCAGCCCACCGAGAGCGCGCCGAAGTAGGCGAGGTGGCTTTCGCGCCGGTTGATGAAACCCAGCACGAACATGAAGCCGCCCATCAGCAGCAGCGTGGCGCTCACGGCCTGCGGCGCGTAGACCTGCAGCGCGGTCAGGCGGGCGTGCCGCGCTTCCAGCTCCGATTGCGGGCCCACCACCAGGCGCGACAGGGCGCCGGCGCGCTGGCGCGAGCCCACCTCGGCCAGCGGGTAGCCCACCACGCGCAGGTCGACCGTGTTCACCTCGCGGTTCAGCAGCACCGAGGGCAGCGGCACGAGCTGCGGGTGGTTGCAGTTGTGCGTGTAGGGCCGGCTCATGCGGCCGCCGCTGTGCACGCGCTCGCCGTTGAGGTAGACCTCCAGGTTGCTGCACACGTGTTCCACGAACAGCGCATAGAGGCCGTCTTCGCCCGGCGAGCCCAGCGGCGGGAGCTGCACGCGGTACCAGGCCGGGCCCTCCAGCCCGCCGCGCGTGCGTGCCCACTCGTCGGGCAGGCGCACGGTGATGGCCGGGGCCTGCGTCGGGAACTGGTTGCCGATGCCTTGCGTGCGCAGCGCGGTGTCGATCTGCATCACCGGCGGCGGCGGGTTGTGCGCTCCGGCAGGCGGGGTGGCCATGCCCATGGCCAGCAGCGCCAGCAGGCACAGGCCCAGCAGGGCCGCCCAACGCAGGGCCAGGGTGGGGCGCGGGCGGGGCAGGGCGGGTGGCATCGGGGGCCGATTCTGCCTGTGAGCCCCGGCGGCGCCGCCACGCCGGGCAGCGGCGACAATGCGCCCCCGTGCGCCAGGGCCCCCACCGGGCGGCAGCGCAGGCCCGCTCCACACCCGCCCGTGATCCGACGCCACACCTTCGAAGACGCCGACAACCGCCGCCTGGCCCACCTGTGCGGCCCGCTGGACGCCCACCTGCGCAGCATCGAGGCCGCGCTTGGCGTGGTGCTCGCACGGCGCGACGCCAGCTTCCGCATCGACGGCCCACGCGACGGCGTGGAGCGCTGCGTGCGCTTGCTGGATGCCCTCTACGCCAGCGCTGCCGCGCCCATCGGCGAACGCGCGCTGCAGCTGGCGCTGATGAAGTACGCCGCCACCGTGCCTGGCGCGCCGCAGGCCCCCACCGTGCTGGCGGGGGCCGATGGCGACGGCGACATCGTGCTGCACACGCGCCACACCGACCTGCGTGGCCGCACGCCCAACCAGGTGCAGTACCTGCAGCAGATGCTGGCCAGCGACATCACCTTCGGGATCGGCCCGGCGGGCACCGGCAAGACCTTCCTGGCCGTGGCCTGCGCCGTGGACGCGCTGGAGCGCCACGGCGTGCAGCGCATCGTGCTCACGCGGCCGGCGGTGGAGGCCGGCGAGCGCCTGGGCTTTTTGCCCGGGGATCTGGCGCAGAAGGTCGACCCCTACCTGCGCCCGCTGTATGACGCGCTCTACGACCTGATGGGTTTCGACCGCGTGGCCAAGGCCTTCGACAAGGGCCTGATCGAAATCGCGCCGCTGGCCTTCATGCGCGGGCGCACGCTGAACCACGCCTTCGTCATCCTCGACGAAGCGCAGAACACCACGCGCGAGCAGATGAAGATGTTCCTCACGCGCCTGGGCTTCGGCAGCCGCTGCGTGGTGACGGGCGACATCAGCCAGATCGACCTGCCGCGCGGCGTGCCCAGCGGCCTGATCGACGCGCACCGCGTGCTGCGCGGCGTGGACGGCATCGCGCTGACCGAATTCACCGCCGGCGACGTGGTGCGCCACCCGCTGGTGGCGCGCATCGTCGACGCCTACGACCGCGCGCGGGCCGGCGAGGATGAGCGATGAGCGCGCGTTCGGTGAGGTTTCCGCTGCAGCTCTCGCTGCAGTTCGCCGACCCGGCCCACCGCGCCCACCTGCCGCGTCACCGCGTGGCGAAGTGGATCCGCTCGGCCTTGCAAGGCCCGGGCGAGATCACCGTGCGCATCGTCGGTGCCGAAGAAGGCCAGGCGCTGAACCGCGAGTACCGCGGCAAAGACTACGCCACCAACGTGCTGACCTTCGACTACGAACACGGCGGCGAAGACACCGGCCCCGTGGTGGCCGACCTGGTGCTGTGCGCGCCCGTGGTGCAGGCCGAAGCCGAAGCGCAGGGCGTGACGCTGGAAGCCCACTACGCGCACCTGCTGGTGCACGGCACGCTGCACGCACACGGCTACGACCACGAGGCCGAAGACGAGGCGACAGAGATGGAAGCGCTGGAAAGCGCCATCGTCACCGGCCTGGGTTACGCCGACCCCTACGCGCGCTGAATTGCGCGCTGGCTGGCGCTTACGCGCAAGCGATCACTTCGTTCCAAAGAGGCGGTCCCCGGCGTCGCCCAGCCCCGGCACGATGTAGCCATGGTCGTTCAGCTCGCGGTCGATGGCCGCGGTGTAGATGGGCACATCCGGGTGGTGCTGCTGCATGTTGGCCACGCCCTCGGGCGCGGCCACCAGGCTGACGAAGCGGATGGACCGTGGCTTCGTTTCCTTCAGCCGGTCCACCGCGGCCACGGCACTGTTGCCGGTGGCCAGCATGGGGTCGAGCACGATGGCGTCGCGCTCGTGCATGCTGTGCGGCATCTTGAAGTAGTACTCCACGGCCACCAGCGTCTTCGGGTCGCGGTACAGGCCGATGTGGCCCACGCGCGCGCCCGGCACCACTTCCAGCATGCCGTCGAGAAAGCCGCTGCCCGCGCGCATCACCACCACGAACACCGTCTTGCGGCCCTCGATCACGGGCGAGCGCATGGCCTCCAGCGGCGTCTCGATGTCGATCAACTGCGTGGGCATGTCCCGCGTGACCTCGTAGGCCATCAGCATGCTGATCTCGTGCAGCAGGCGGCGGAAGCTGTTGGTGGACAGGTCTTTCTGGCGCAGCAGCGTGAGCTTGTGCTGCACCAGCGGGTGGCTGACGACGGTGACGGGGGCGGGTGTGTTCATGCTGCGTTCCGAAGGCAAGTGGCGTGCCACGGCAGGGTCAGAAAATGGTGCCGTCGCTCTCGATCTTCAGCGGCGGTGCGCCGTCGGGGCGCAGTTCTTTCGCGAGCTCGCGGCCGGCGGCCCAGGTGCCGCCTTCCAGCACGCAGGCCAGCGGCAGTTCTTCCGCCGTTTTGCCCAGGCGCTCGCGCACCAGCACGGCCACTTCGTCCAGCAGCGCCACGGTGAGTGCTCGCCATTCGATGATGAAGTCGTCCTGCGGCTTCCAGGCCTTGTTCAGAGCGCGCGGGTCGCGCGGCACCAGCACGCCGGCGTCGAGCAAGAGGCCGCCGTTACGGTACTCGGGCAGGCCGGTCAGCGCGTCCAGGCCTGTCACGGTGACGCCGGCCCACTGCAGCGGCTCCAGCAGCGAGTAGCTCAGCCACTGGCTCAGCTTGTGGAAGGGCACCCAGCCGCCGGTGGTGGGGTCCTTGCGCGGGCCCAAGGCGCCCGTGCCCGAGCCGGCGCTGTCACCCGTGGTGTCGCCTGCCCAGCGGTGCGGCCACACGTCGCCAGCCAGCAGGCCCTGCACGCGGCTGCCGCTGGTCCAGATGGGGCCCAGCACGCGCAGCACCTCGCCCAGCACCTCGGCCGCGCTCACACTGGTGCGCGTGCCGCCGGCCGTGAGGCGGTCGAACAGCAGGGCCGGGCGGGCTTCGCCGCCACCGCGCTGAGCCTCTTCCTGCAGCGCGGCGCCCAGGCGTTGCATCAGGCCGGCGCGGCCTTCCAGGCCCACCACGGGGTTGGACGGGCTGCTCTGGAACACGGCGCGCAAGCCACTGGCGTCCACGCGCTGCAGGGCTGCGGCGTCCACGCGCTGCGGGTCTTCGGCCGTGGCCGAGAAGATGCCGTTCATGAAGGCGTGAAAGCTGGCCACGCCCAGGCCTTCGGAGCGCTGCAGCACCTGGCCGGTGCCGGCTTCCGTGTAACGCCAGGTGGGGCCGGCGCCGGCATCCAGGAGCACGCTCACCACCGTGAGGTCGAAGTGCGCGCGCGCGGTTGCCAGCGCGCCGCGCGGGGCCAGGCGTTCGTCCAGCGCGGCCTTGCGGTCGGTGCCGCCGGCCTCGAAGTGGCGCCAGCGGCTGTGGTACGGAATGACGAGGTCTGGAAAACGTTTCAGCGTCAGCGCCGCCACGCGCTCGGCCACGGCCGGCAGGCGGCTGCGGTCGAGGCGGAAATGCTCGCTGACATCGGCCTCCACCGAGCGCAGCACCGCCGCGCAGCGCGCGCGGATGGTGCCGGGGTCGCGCAGCGCGGCCAGCGGGTGGCGCGCGTCGGGCGCGGTGCTCAGCAGGGCGCGGCGTTCGGCGGCGGTGGATTCGCGGGTCTCGGGCACGGAGCGGCTTTCACGTTGTTCACTCAAGGCCGCGCCCCTGCACTTGGGCCAGGTCGTCGGCGGTCGGCACGCGGCCATCGGTGAAGTAACCGGCGGCCACTTTGGCCTCGATTTCCACCTTGGCGTCGGCCGGGATCAGTTCGTCGGGGATCTTCACGCGTTCGCCCACCTCGATGCCGCTGCCGGTGATGGCGTCGAACTTGTCGTTGCTCATGCTCACCAGGCGGTGGATCTTGGTGATGCCCAGCCAGTGCAGCACGTCGGGCATCAGTTCCTGGAAGCGCATGTCCTGCACGCCAGCCACGCACTCGGTGCGCAGGAAGTATTTGTCGGCGCGGTCGCCGCCCACCTGGCGCTTGCGCGCGTTGTAGACGAGGAACTTCGTCACCTCGCCCAGGGCCCGGCCTTCCTTGCGGCTGTAGGAGATGAGGCCCACACCGCCGGCCTGCGCGCCGCGGATGCACTCTTCGATGGCGTGCGTGAGGTAGGGCCGGCAGGTGCAGATGTCGCTGCCGAAGACGTCGCTGCCGTTGCACTCGTCGTGCACACGCGCGGTGAGCGTGACCTTCGAGTTGGCGAGGTCGCGCACATCGCCAAAGACATACAGCGTCTGCCCGCCGATGGGCGGCAGGAAGACTTCCAGGTCGCTGCGCGTGACGAGTTCCGGGTACATGCCGCCCGTCTCTTCGAACAGCGCGCGGCGCAGGTCGGCTTCGCTGACCTTGAAGCGCTCGGCCACGCCGGGCAGCCACCACACCGGCTCCACGGCGATCTTGGTGACGGTGGCGCTGGCGTCCTCCAGCAGGATCTTGCCGTCCACCTGCAGGCGCTGGAAGGCCAGGGCCTGCTTGATCTCGGGCAGGTGGATGTGGGCCTTGGTCACCGCGATGGTGGGGCGGATGTCGTAGCCGCGTTCCAGGTAGTCGGCATACACCGTCTGCACGCTCGCGCCCCATGGGTCGATGCTCACCATCTTGTGCGCGTCGCTCCACACCGGGTAGGGGCCCACGGCGTCGGTGGGCGCGGTGTTGGTGAGGTCGGCGCGGTGCCCCTTGGTGAGGTTGCCTGCGGCTACCGCCAGCGCGCGGTAGACGCCGTAGCTGCCGCTGTGCGTGCCGATGACGTTGCGCTGGCTGCGGTTGCCGGTGCTGCCAACGACGGGGCCACGTTCCTGCGGATCGGCCGCGCCCCAGCGCAGCGCGGGCGCGCTGTCGGTGCCCTGGCCGGGGTGCGAGGTCAGGCGGATGTGGCGGGTGGCTGCCGGGGGGGTGGGGCTGTCCATGGGGCGGGTGCCGCAGCGGGTGTTGCCGCAGGTTCTGTGGCCGGAAAGATGCAGGAAAGAGGCGGAAGATACGCCAGAACGGCCCATCCGCCCTCGGGATGAGCTTGTGCGTGACACTTACCTTTGGTTTCCTGAGAATCAAGGTCACGCGGACGACCGACGCCGCACCGACCAAGACCAGAGCCTGAAGCTCCGAGGGGAACCCGAATGAAGCACACCTTGCTTGCCGCCATGCTGCTGGGCGCCCACTTGGCGGCACCCGCCCAGAACACACGTTCGATCGCGCCGCCCATCGTGGTAGAGGTGGTGGATGGCGCGTTGCGCCTCTCGGCCGAGGGCTACACGCTTTCGGGCTCGCAGACGGTGGTGACCTGGCGGATCGGCACCGCAGGCTGGATCTTCTCGTCGAGCAGCATCCGTTTCAGCGACAGCAGCGCGCCTTTCAGTTGCAGCACGTTTGCTGAAGGGCAGGCGATCCGTTGCATCTCCAACGGGAGCTCGAAGGGGCGTTACGACTACAGCATCGCGCTGCGGGGTGAGGATGGGCGGCTGACGGCGATGCCGCAGCCGAACATCTTCATTTCGATCGACTGATCAGGTCGAAAGGATTGCACTCAGCCGGCCGATGGCTCGGCCGAGTTCCGATTCGGCTCCCGCGTTGGCAGCAGTCGCGAGCAGGACGGCTTCGTTCAAGAAGCCCCGGGCGCGGTCAGTTTCACCGGCAAGACGCTCAACCTCCGAACGCTGTGCGTACAGCAAACCGCGGCTGACCGGATCTCCGTGCGTGTCCAAGAGTGGCAGAGCGCGCTCGAGTGTTTCGCGCGCTGCCAACAGTTCACCTGAGCGTGCTTGTGCGGGTGCTCGGTACCCGAGAAGTTGCCCTTCGGTGCGGTGATCCTGAAACTGCCGCGCCAGCACCAAGGCAGCATCGAAGCGGTCAACCGCTTGGTCGCTTCGGCCGGCAGTGTCCAGTGCCAGTCCAAGGTTACCCAGCGCAATGCACTCCAGCCGCCGATGGCCCAGTTCGCGCGCAGCCACGAGGCCTTCCTGCAATGCGCGTTCAGCGGCCACGATGTCTCCGGACAGGTAGCTGAGCATCCCGAGGTTGACCAGCGTCATCGCGGCCCGGGTGCGGTCGCCCAACTCTCTGGACACCGCCAGTGCTGACTCCGCGTGGGCCCGAGCCGCCTGGGTGTGGCCGGCCGTGCCTTCCAGGTTGCCCAGGTTCGCCAGCACAGCCGCTTCAACGCGCCGCTCGTGGCAGGCACGGGCCAGCGCGAGCGCGGAGCTGTAGTGCTGGCGCGCTTCGTCCGCGGCTCCCGCTTCGAAGGCCAGGACGCCCATCACGTTGAGCGCTGCGCACTGCAAGGCACCGTCCTGCATCTCGCTGGCAATTTGCACGGCCAGCCGTAGCCCCTCTCGGGCTTGATCGGCCTGGCCACCCCGGGCGAGCATCCCGGCACTGCGCACCGCCACCATCGCCTGGCACCGTCGATCCCCCGCCGCCAGCGCCAGCTCGGTGGCCCGCGCATACCGCGCCAGCGCCGCCTGCCGCTGCCCGGCCGCTTCCAGCGCCATGCCCGAGACCGCATGCGCTCGCGCGGCTTCGCGGCCCTGCAGGCCCGGCATGCCCAGCACTTGCTCGGCGATGTCGGCGCCGGCCTTGAAGGGGCCGCGCAGGTTCAGTGCCGCCCAGCCGCCTTCCAGCGCACCGGCGGCCTGGTGCGTATCGCCGCGCACCACCGCACGCCGGCAGGCCACCACCAGGTTGTCGAGCTCGATGCCGCGCCCGGCGCTGGCTGCATTGCTGTTCAGCGCCGCAAACCAGGCCCCGTGCCGCACTTCGGCCACCAACTGCGCCGCTGGCCCGCTGCCCGTGTAGCGCCCCTCGGTCCCCAGGTGCTCGGCCGCGTAGGCCTGCACGCTGCCCAGCAGGTCGTAGCGCTCCTGCCCCAGCGTGCGCACGAAGCTCTTGTCCACCAGGGCCTGCAGCACGTCCAGCGTCCACGGCGGGTCTTCCAGCGCCGAGAGGTCGATCACCGCCTCGGCCGCTTCCAGCGTGAAGCCGCCTTCGAAGACCGACAACTGCGCCAGCGCTGACTTTTCAGCCGTGGGCAGCAGGCCCCAGCTCCAGTCGAAGGTGGCGCGCAGCGTGGCCTGGCGGTCGAGCCGGCCACCGCTGCTGGCCAGCAGCTTGAAACGTTCGCTCATGCGCGCCAGCAGCGCGCGCGGGGCCAGCGTGCGCGTGCGCGCGGCGGCCAGTTCGATGGCCAGCGGCAGGCCGTCGAGCAGCCCCACCAGCGTGGCGATGGCCTCGGCGTCGTCGGGGCCGGGCTTGAAGTCGCGGCGCGCGGCTTCGGCGCGGCGCATGAAGAGCGCCTGCGCGTCCTCGCCCTGCATCGGCGCCAGCGCCAGCGTCTCTTCGCCGGGGATGCCCAGCACCTCGCGCGTGGTGACGAGGAAACGCGCGTCCATCGCGCGGTCGAGCCAGCGGCCCAGCGTGGCCTCGGCGTGGCGCGCCAGGTGCTCGAAGTTGTCGAGGATGACGAGGCAGGTGCCGCGCCCGGCGATGGCGTGGCCCAGCTGCACCACCGGGTCTTCCGGCCCCAGCGGCACCTGCAGGCCCTGGGCCACGGCGCTGGCGATGCCTTCGATGCTGCGCGCGGGCGCCAGATCGCAGAACCACACGCCGCCGGGGTACTCGCCCATCCAGGCCCAGCCGTAGCGCGTGGCCACGCGCGTCTTGCCGCCACCGCCGATGCCCAGCAGCGAGACCAGCCGCGCACCGGCGTCGAAGCGCTGCGCCAGGTCTTGCAGCGTGCGGCGGCGGCCGACGAAGGCGTCGCGCTCGGCCGGCAGGCTGTGCGGCAGTTCTCGCAACGGCAGCCACAGCCCGGCGTTCTTGTCGCCATGCCGCACCACGCGCCAGACCTTGGCCGAATCGGGCGGCGGCGTGAAGGGCGCGTCGGGCTCGCCCACCTCGAAGAGCTCGATGGGCACGGGCAGGCCCTTGACCTGCCAGTGCCCGTGCGAGACCACGCGGTGCGTCGTGGGGCCAATGGCGTCGATGGCGGCCTGCGTCAGCAGCGTCTGACCGCCCAGGGCCGTGGACATCACGCGCGCGGCGATGGGCTTGCTGACGCCGTCCACCTCCACCGGCTTGGCGCCCAGGGCCACGTCTTCGGGCGTGGCCTCGCGCATCACCACCTGGCCCACGTGCAGGCCGGCGCGGGCCTTCATGGGCACCGGCAGCGTGGTGAGGGCCCGGTGGTAGGCCAGCGCGTAGCCCAAGGCGTCGGCGGCGCTGGCGAAGATCAGCAGGAAGCCGTCGGTCTTGTCGATCTCCTGCCCGTGCCACTGGCGCAGCAGGTCGCGCGCCAGGCGGTCGTGGCGGGCCGAGAGCTGGGCATAGGCCTCGTCACCCATCTGCTGGGTGAGTGCGGCGCTGTCCACCAGGTCGGTCAGCAACAGGGCGGGCAAGGGGCTCATGGCTTGGGTGTCACGGAAGGTGGCTTCAGGCCAGCCCGCCCACGGGCAGGCGCGCGCTGCGCTGCAGCCAGTTCTCGGGTGCGTAGGCCGCGCCGGCGTCGGTGACGTGCAGCGTGTAGGCCAGCCGGCTCTTGGGGCTGCGGTTGGGGGCGCTGTAGTGCGGCAGCAGGCCGTGGAAGACGATCAGCGTGCCGGCCTGCACCGGCAGCGCGCGCGCTTCGGCCGTGGTGGGCCAGGGCGTGGCGTTCAGCGGCTGCATGCGCAGCGTGCCGGTGGCGTGGTCGCACACGTACTGCTCGCGCAGCACGCCGTGGCGGCCTTGGTGGCCGCCGGGCATCACCCACAGGCAGCCGTTATCCAACGTGGCGTCTTCCAGCGCGAACCAAAAGGTCGTCACCGTCTGCGGGGTGGTGACGAAGAAGCTCGCGTCCTGGTGCCAGCCGACCTCGCCGCCGATGTGCGGCTGCTTGAAGATGACCTGGCTTTGCCACACCTGCGGCTGCAGCAGGCCCAGATCGCGCCCCAGTTCGGCCAGGGCCGGGCCGTGCGAGAAGGCCCGGAAGACGGGGTCGAGGTCGTGCAGCGCGTGGCCGATCTTGTTGATGCTGCGGTCCTTGGGCACCTGCAGCCGGCCTTCGGCGTCGAGCGCCTCTTCCTCGAAGAAGCAGTGCACCGCCTCGGCGCTGGCCAGCAGGGCGGCGTCGGCCACCTGGCTGCGGTCGCGCGTGGAGAAGCGGCTGGTCTGGGCGCTGGGCGTGAAGGCGTCCACCAGCTCGCGGGCGCGATGGCAGACGGCGGCCACCTCGGCCGCGCTCTTGAAGCCAGGCAGCACCAGGCAGCCTTCTTGCTGCCAGGTGGCCAGGTCGGTGGGGTTCAACATGTGTTGCGTGCAGGCATCGGATGGGGGCTTGCGGGCGCACCGCCGCCCTGGTTTTCACCAAGTTTGCGGGGGGGCGGCGGCATCATCCGATGCTACCGGTGCGCGCCGAGGCGTCGCACCCAGGAACCCCGTTTTTCTCATCCCCCCGGAGCCTGCCTCATGCCTGCGAACCGCCCCTTCCGCCCCTTGCCCCACGCGCTGGCCGCCGCCGCGCTGACCCTGCTGAGCACCGGCAGCCAGGCGCAGACCGCGGCGCCCGCGCCTGCCGGCCAGCTGCAGACCATCACCGTCACAGCCGAGCGCCGCCTGGAGAACATCCGCGACGTGCCCAGCTCGGTGAGCGCGCTGCAGGGCGAGATTCTGGAAGTGCTGAACAGCGGCGGGCAAGACATCCGCCTGTTGGCCGCCCGCGTGCCCAGCCTGAACATCGAAAGCAGCTTCGGCCGCGCCTTCCCGCGCTTCTACATCCGCGGCATCGGCAACACCGACTTCGACCTCAACGCCAGCCAGCCCGTGAGCCTGGTGTACGACGACGTCGTGCAGGAGAACCCCATCCTCAAGGGCTTCCCCATCTTCGACATGGAGCGCATCGAGGTGCTGCGCGGCCCCCAGGGCACGCTCTTCGGCCGCAACAGCCCGGCCGGCGTGGTGAAGTTCGAGAGCGCCAAGCCCTCCACCAAGGGCTTCGAGGGCTACGCGCTGGCCAGCATCGGCCGCTACAGCGCGCTGAACTTCGAAGGCGCGGTGAACGTGCCGGTGTCGCCCACCCTGGCCTTGCGCGTGGCCGCGCAATCGCAGAACCGTGACGACTGGGTGAGCAATGGCAACTCGCGCGGCCCCACCCGCGAGCTGGAGGGCTACAACGACAACGCCGCCCGTCTGCAGATGCTGTTCAGCCCGAGCAAGGACTTCAGCGCGTTGCTGAACGTGCACTCGCGCGATCTGAAGGGCAGCGCCCGCGTCTTCCGCGCCAACATCATCCAGCCCGGCACCAACAACCTGGCCGCGGGCTTCGACGAGACCAAGGTCTTCCAGGACGGCATCAACAGCCAGAAGGTCAGCAACACCGGCGGCAGCCTGCGCGTGCGCTGGGACCTGGGCAACGGCATCGCCCTGAACAGCATCACCGGCTACGAGACGGTGGAAAGCTTCAGCCGCGGTGACATCGACGGCGGCTTCGGCGCAGGCTTCCTGGGCGCGGGCAACTTCGGTCCGGGCTTCATCCCCTTCGACGCCGAAAGCGCCGACGGCCTGCCCAAGCACAAGCAGTTCACGCAGGAAGTGCGCGTGGAGAGCACCGGCAAGGGCGCGCTGCAGTGGCTGGCCGGCGTGTACTACTTCGACGAGCAGCTGAAGATCGACAGCTTCAACTACAGCAGCCTGAACGGCAACGCCCAGAACGGCTACGCCACGCAGGACCAGGACAACAAGGCCTACGCCATCTTCGGCAGCGTGAACCTCGACGTCAGCCCGCAGCTCAAGCTGCGTGGCGGCCTGCGCTACACCAAGGACGAGAAGGACTTCTTCGCCGACCGCATCCAGGCGCCGCCCTTCAGCCCCACCTTCATCGGCCGCCGCACCGCCAGCACCAGCGCCACCAACACCAGCGGCGACTTCAGCGCCACCTACGCGCTGGACAAGGACACCAACGTCTACGCCCGCGTGGCCACCGGTTTCCGCGCGCCGTCCATCCAGGGCCGCCTGCTCTTCGGCGACACGCTGTCGGTGGCCAAGAGCGAGAAGGTGACCAGCTACGAAGCCGGCGTGAAGGCCGACCTGTTCAACAAGCGCGCACGCGCCGCCTTCAGCGTGTTCAGCTACACGCTGAAGGACCAGCAGCTCACCGCGGTGGGCGGCCAGGCCAACTTCAACCAGCTGATCAACGCGGCCAAGAGCACCGGCCAGGGCTTCGAACTCGACCTGCAGGCCCTCGTCACCGACAACCTGATGCTCACGATGGGCGGCAGCTACAACAAGACCAAGATCCGCGACGGCAACCTCGCCGTGGCGCCTTGCGGCGGTGGTTGCACGGTGACGGACCCGACCGTGGTGCGCAACGGCGTGACACTGGCCCTGATCGACGGCAACCCGCTGCCGCAGGCGCCCGAGACGACGCTGAACTTCACTGCCCGCTACACCATGCCCGTGGCCGGCGGCGACTTCTTCGTGCTGACCGACGTGGCCTACCGCAGCAAGATCAACTTCTTCCTGTACGAGAGCCGCGAGTTCACGGGCAAGGCGCTCACCGAGGTGGGTCTGCGCGCGGGTTACGCCTTCGGCGCCGGCAAGTACGAAGCCACGGCCTTCGTGCGCAACCTCACCAACCAGATCCGCGTGGTGGGTGGCATCGACTTCAACAACCTCACCGGCTTCATCAACGAGCCGCGCACCTTCGGCGTGTCGTTCAAAGCGAACTTCTGAAGGTGACTGCGCGCAAGCGCTTCGGCGCCTGGCTGGCGGCTGGGGCCCTGGGTCTGGTGACCTGGGCCCAGGCCCAGCCAGCGCTGATCTTCGAGCTGGGCGGCAAGAACGACAAGAGCTTCGGCCAGGCCGCCTGGGAAGGCGCCGAGCGCTGGAAGAAGCAGAGCGGCAAGCCCTACCTCGAATTCGAGATCGCCAACGCCGCGCAGCGCGAACAGGCGGCGCGGCGCTTTGCGCAGCGCGGGGCCAACCCGATTGTGGGTGTCGGCTTCCCGCAGGCCAGCAGCATCGAGGCGGTGGCGCGCGAGTTCCCGAACACGCGCTTTGCCATCGTCGACAGCGTGGTGGCGCTGCCCAACGTGCAGAGCTTCGTCTACCGCGAGCACGAGGGCGCCTTCCTCGTGGGCCTGCTGGGCGCACTGGCCAGCAAGACGGGCAAGCTGGGCTTCGTGGGCGGGCAGGACATCCCGCTCGTGCGCAAGGTGCTCTGCGGCTACGAGCAGGGCGCGCGGTATGCCAACCCCAAGGTGCAGGTGCTGTGGGCCATGACGGGCACCACCAACGCCGCCTGGACCGACCCCGCCCGCGGCGCCGAACTCACGCGCACGCAGGCGGCGCAGGGTGCGGATGTGGTCTTTGCAGCGGCCGGCACCACCGGCCTGGGTGTGCTGCAGGCCGCGGCCGACCTCGGCCTGCTGGGCATCGGCGTCGACAGCAACCAGAACGGCCTGCACCCGGGCCGCATGCTGACCTCGATGCTCAAGCGCACCGACGTGGCCGTGTTCCAGGCCTTCCAGGGCGTGCAGCCGGGCGTGACGACGTTGGGGCTCAAGGAAGGCGGCCTGGACCTCGCGTTCGACGAGCACAACGCCAGGCTGGTGACGCCGGCCATGCGTGCGCGTGTGGAAGCCGCCAAGGCCGACATCGTTGCCGGCCGGCTGCCGGTGATCGACTGGACGGTGGCGAAGGCCTGCCGCTGATTCAGCGCGCGGGCTCGCGCGCGCACAGCGCCGCGGCCTGCTTCACGGCCAGCGTGAAGGGCGCTAGGTCGCCGCGCGCGGCAGCCAGCAGGCTGCCACCTTCGAGCAGCATCACCACCAGCAGGGCGCGGTCACGCGCTTGCGCGGGCGTGAAGCCGCCGGCGGCCAGGCGCGCTTCCAGCGTGCTGGCGATGGCGGCATAGGCCGCGGCCACAGCTTCGCCCAGGCGCGGCGACGAACTCTTCTCGGCCACGAAGGCCGCGAACAGCGAACACAGCTCGTGCCGCGTGCGCACCACCGTTTCGCCCAGCAGCGTGCCCACGCGCGCCACCAGTTGCTGCGGCGGCAGCGTGGCCTCTTGCGCGGCTACCACTTCCAGCAGGCCTTCGGTGATCAGGCCCACCACGGCCGCGGCGATCTCTTCCTTGCCGCCGGGGAAGTGGTGGTACATCGAGCCCTTGGGCGCCTGCGCTTCGGCCAGGATGTCGTTGATGCCCACGCCGTGGTAACCGTGCCGGCGGAACAGCCGCAGCGCGGCGCGCAGGATGCGCGTGCGCGTGTCGGCTTCGGGGGCGGTGCTGCGGCGGGTGGGGCTCACGCGGGGAATGATAGGCCTTGCCCCTCAAGGCACTACACTAGACAGACCGGTCTAGTCAGCGCTAGCATCACCGCATGAACGCGAACGCTGCACCCTCAGTGCCGACCCGGGCACCCGGCGGCCAGGACTTGCCGCTGGTCGCTGCCGACGGCACGCGCCTGGCCGCCACCGTCTACCCCGCGGCGGGGCCTGACTGGCTGGTGCTGGGCGGCGCCACCGCCGTGCCGCGCGGCTTCTACCGCCGCTTCGCCGAGCACGCCCAGGCCCGCGGCGTGAACGTGCTGACGCTGGACTACCGCGGCATCGGCGGCTCGCGCCCGGCGCGTCTGCGCGGCTACGCGCCCGACTACGCCGACTGGGCGCGGCAAGACCTCGCCGCCGCCGTGGCCCACGCCGCCGC